>Ga0208316_1001399_pt1 | contig 14477 bp, 15 predicted proteins | sample MalvireepMed_231_FD_184240 | JGI IMG/M metagenome (GOLD analysis project Ga0208316, IMG submission 184240) | Marine viral communities from the Global Malaspina Expedition - Malaspina viral metaG DeepMed_231 (SPAdes) (version 2) | ecosystem: Environmental > Aquatic > Marine > Oceanic | place... | reverse complement strand
GATTTGACCATCAAAGCGACCAAGCAGTATTCGGTCATAACCATCTGCAATTACAGCGATTATCAGGATGATGATGCAGTGAGCGACCAACAGTCTGACCAGCAGGATAGCCACAAACAAGAACTAACTAGAGATCTAGTAAGTAAAAGAATAGTCCGATTTCGGAAGAAATCTGAGGGATCTGGAGATCCTGAGTTCGATGTTTGGTGGGATAATTATAAAAACGCGGTTGCTACACCTCCAGGAGGAAGAGCAAAGGCGCTGGTCAACTATAAAAGTTGCAGGATGACCTTCAGCGTGGAGGAAATAAACGTGGCAACTCGTAATTATTTACTGGAATGCAGGAAATTCAACTATCCAACCAAGCATGGCAGCACCTTTTTGAATCCCACAAATGAACTGATTGAACAGTATCAATCTGAACAAACCAGTAACCAAACAGAGGAACACCATGAATCCGTACTCGACCAAGAGTTTCACCGCATCAGATCCGCAGCATCAGCGCATGGAGGATCCTGAGATCCCAATGACCCATGCACAGTACGAGAAACTGTTGCAAGGATTGAAAGCATGTGAAGTCAACTACAAGTCTCAGATGCAACGCCTGGGAGCAACAACATCAGGAGAACTCAGACTGTGGGCAAAGAACCTGAGACAGCTTGCACCCTGGCAGATTGAAGATGGTTTTCAAATACACGTCAGGAACTCTCAGTGGTATCCAACGGCTGCAGATATCATCAATGCATCTGTTAATTACCCGCAGCCAAAAGCATCAGAGCGTCCGTCCGATGCCCTCGCGCTTCCTGAACCGGAGCGCAAAACAGTGCCGATGCCTCCGGAGTTTCGGAGTAAACTGAAGGCACTTTTCCAAACCGTATGAAGAGAAGAAGAAGATGGCAGATAAAACATACATCAATAAGTGTGCAATCAAAGAGAAGATCTTTGATAACGGAGGACGACTCATAAATGCTGCGTTCAATGTTGCAGAATTGAGCCAGCATGCAAACGCCGAGGGATGGGTGAGGATTGTCATTGCACCACGTCGGCAGCCAGACGAGAAGGGCAAAACGCACTACGCCTACAAGGACCAGTGGGAACCTAAACCACAGGATCCACAGGCACAGCCACAGGCACAACCTCAGCAGGCCCAGGCACAGCCAAGGTATCAGGATCCAGAGCAGGACGTGAGAGATGGAGTGCCGTTCTGATAGAACACACCCTCTGAGTGCAGAGGATCGGTTCCGGAGGAAGTACCCTTTAGGGATCGAAAAAGACTTTGAAAAGAAATACGGGCATTTCCCTACCACAAAAGAGATGATAACTGAAATTGCAAAACTGAAAAGGACTGGGAAATGGACCGGTATGGACGTGAACAACAACCTACGCGACTACAATGCCTAGAATCCGCAAGATGACATCAAAGGTCTGCGAGGAATGCCAGGCGACCTACACGATTCCTGCACACCGTGTTAAACAGAAATACTGTAGCCATGCCTGTGCAACAAAGAATGTCTCTGGAAGAAGGAAAATCAAACCGAATGATGCACAACTCCAAGGACATCGGAATGCAGTGGCCCTGGCGAAGCATAAGGCAGAAGAACAGCCAGATCCAACACCAGATGAAGTGAAGGATGCAGTCAGGATGTTTCTGGATGAGGGAGGTGTGATCAAAACCATGGAACCGCAGCCGAAGATTGCACTCCTCAACCATGAGAAAGAGGATGAACTCGAACTGATCCATACTGTACTCAGTGCAGTCATACCGCCAGATCCGTTGAAATCTCCATGATTAAGGAGGAAACTCCTGCCGGTGCTTGATCGAGTGGAAACTCCAGAGTAACCTGAGCCTTGGATCCTGTTCGTCCAACGAGCGTCGGAGGAAGAACAGTCCGGACTCCGGCGCTCACCACAATACCAACCAACGGAGATGATCATGCCAACAAAAAAGCAGGGATATAATGCACGTCTTGATGAAAGACTCGGTGCTAAAAGAGGGAAGCAATCCACGAAGAAAATGAGCGCTGCTGGACGTAGGAAAGTCTCAAAAGCAACAAGAAAACCCAAAGGTTCCTATGGGTTCTCTAAGAAGAAATAATACCTCTCTCTACTAGCATTGTGTGTATATATATATCTAAGAGGGTGTAGATAGTGTTGAAGACTGTAGCTAGTCCATGCTTGAATAAAGGATTACTTCCTAAACGTAATAAACGTAAACTTAAAGTCAGGTAGGGTGAAAGCCGTCCGAACCTGCCCTTTTGGGCGAACGCCTCTGGAGATATGAATGATCATTAGACCGTTCAGCCGAGGAACCTCATGTGCGCGAGGGAGTTTGGCAAGTAGATTTTCAGCCGACTCCACCCGTTTGGTGTTCTTCATGTGCGCGGTGGAAGTAGAGTGATAGTGCCTAGTAAATACTATAGAGAAGAGACAAGAGAATTGAATAGACAAAGAAAAGCTAAGGCTTTAATGAAACAACGGCTAGATGATCACATAGCTTATCACATTGAAAAGAATCAGTTAGAAACTGATAGACTGATAGAAGAAGATGGGTAGACCAGCATTTCTAATTACTCCTGAAATACTGGAGAAAACTGAGCGTTTAGCAGCTCAAGGTCTTAATCAGGTGCAGATTAGTGCGTGTTTAGGGATAGTTCAGAAGACCCTCATTGAGAAGAAACGAGCCTTCAGTGCATTTGGTAATGCCATAAAGCTGGGCAAGGCAAAGGGTATTGGAACCGTTACAAATGCGCTGTTTGAAAGTGCGAAGAATGGATCTGTTCCGGCGCAAATATTCTTTCTGAAGAATCGAGATCCGGAGAATTGGAAGGATGTTACGGCACACAGTGTCTCTCTTGTTTCCAAGATGAGCGATAGCCAATTACTCTCTGAGGTTCGAGCAGACCCAGAACTTGCGAAAGTCCTGGAGTCATCGCCAGTAATCGAGTCAACCGACCACGAAGTCGTGGGATAACCAATGTGGCGGATGTACATTCCGCCACGCAAACAATGATATCAGTGACTTACGAGGATGGCAGCAAAATGTACCGTCAAATATACCGACAAAAGAGAGCAGCCGCTGCTGCGAGGCTATCGGGATGCAGACCTGCCCATGATCCTCGACTCCTGGCTCAGGAGCGGTCTCCAGTACCCGATCTTCACCTCGGAGTGCGGACGACCACCCATCCGGCTGAGGGTACCCGGTACCCTCCTCCTCTCACAATCTCGCACACTCCTAAAAACCTTAATTCCAAAAACCCATGTATTAGTTTTATGCAATCCAGAGGACGAGGATCACATCATGGGATGGGTGTGTTATGAGGAGGAGTCTCCATGTTTACATTTTTTATTTATAAAGTTTAATTTCAGAAGAATGGGCATGGGCAAGAGATTATTATCAGAAACAGGATTACCTGAGTCTCCAGAGGAGTGTGAGGTCAGTTGGAGAACACCTGCACTTAATTTTTTCACAAAAACCCACAAATGGATCTGGAATCCATTTAGGAGTTGGCTATGAAAGTAGGAAGAGTTCAGTTTATAAAACCAGTTAGTATTCCACATTACAACGTGGTTGAAGGATTAAACTACAAGAGTCACAACCACGAGTTGGACATGGAGTTTGACGGAATGGTCTTAACCATTCGTGGAATGCCTGAGCGATTAAAGGGAAGGTTAGTAGAGGTGTGTGTTCCAATCTCGAACATCGCCGGATATCTTTCAATGGATGCAGAGTTAGAATGGACAAGAGAAGATGAGCGCAGGAAAGCAGCACTTGAAGCGTCCAGACATTCGGGACAAGAAGCGCGGAACACGTCGGGAGCGGATGCACGACTTGGATCTAAATCCACAACAGCGAGCGCTTCTCGAAAACCTGGTCGCCCGAAAAAGAACAAAGGAAATTGAGGCAACTCGTTTAAGAGAGGCATCAGAATCTTTGCGAGAGAGTTTATTTGAGGAGCAGCGCATTTTCTTTGATTCACCAAGAAAGAAGAAACTCGCAAGATGTTCGCGTCGTGCAGGCAAGACTCATCTGAGCGCAGTGATCTTGTTATGTGCTGCAATAGAGTATCCAGGGAGTTTGGTTCCCTACATCACTTTGAGCATGAAGAACGCAAGGAGGATTTTGTGGGCAACCTTGCACGAGTTAGATTTGAAGTTTGGATTAAACTTGGAGTTCCGTGCAAATGATCTGACTGCAACCTTGAGCAACGGTTCACAGATCATCTTGGCAGGCGCAACAGATTACGAGGAGATTCAAAAGTTAAGAGGTCCAAAGTATGGTGCAGTGATTTTGGATGAAGTCCAAAGCATGAAGGCATCGGTATGTAGGACATTGGTCGTAGACATTCTAGAACCAGCAACAATGGATTTGGATGGAACCATCAACGCGTTTTTCACACCTAGTGCGTCGGCAGCAGGATATGCATATGACATTGACCATGTGGATGACGCATGGGAGAGACACCATTGGACAATGCTTCACAACCTTCATCTTCCTCGTGCAGGAGAGTGGCTTGCACAGAGGAAGTCAGAGAATCATTGGACAGATGACACGCCAGTTTTCCGCAGGGAGTATCTTGGAGAGTGGATACATGATCAGGAAACACTCGTTTATGGGTTCTCTCCGACACGGAATTTATGTGAACCGAGTCCGGACAGCAACCTGGAAAGCTTTGTTCTTGGCATCGACCTCGGATTTGTGGATGCGTCTGCATTTGTCATTCTTGGATTTTCAGAAGACTCTCCAGATGTTTATGTGGTACACAGCGAGAAGACTTCAGGGCTTACAACAGAAGATATCGCAAGGAAGATTCACATTTTAGTAGACAGATTTGATCCTGTCCGTGTAGTTGCAGACTCTGGAGGACTAGGAAAGATGATTGTGGAGGAACTGAACAAGCGCTACGAGTTGAATGTCTGGCCTGCAGAGAAGTCAAAGAAATTGGATCATATTACACTCATCAACTCTGATTTTCAGACAGGACGTTTATTGATTGAAGAGACTCCTTCTACTGAGCCTCTTAGAGATGAACTGACACTTCTTGAGTGGAACCTCGCAGAAAAAGAAAAAGGCAGGTTCATTGAGAGGGATGACCTAGAGAATCACTGTTCAGATGCAATGCTCTATGGATGGCGGGAGTGCATGCACTATTTGCATCGAGAATCAAATCCAGTTCCTGAATCAGGATCTCCAGAATATTTCAGGAAGTTTGAAAAGGAACTAGAAGCAGAGTGTTTGAAAAGTGTCGAGGATCCTGAACCAGAGTGGTTTGAGGTGAATGTTGAAGAATCAGTTCATTACATTTAGAGATGGCAGAGACTAAGGAACAATTCCGGAAGCGTGCAGACCTAGCACAACAGGCAAAGATCAATGTTGTAAAGGGTATCCTTTCTGGCACCTATGGTCTTCCTAGTGACATAGTCGAGCTTTTCTCTGGTGCATTCGTGCCAGGCAAAGCAGAGAAGGCATTGAGGACAAGACCTCCGGGTGTGCCTCCAGATAAACCTGTGGAGGTGCCGGAGGGTGTGGCACCACGTCCTGAACTCCGTCCTGAACAGATTGGTGTGCCAAAAGTCAAGTACACCAGTGCAGACTTGGCACGAAGGATGGGATTGGATCCAGATGCTCCAGAGACCCTCATCGCGCAGTTACTTGCTCCAGATCCATTCGTAGGACTCAAGGCCAAAAAGTTAGCAGCACTTGCAGAGGGATTCGGATTCCTGGGTGCGCTAGGATCGATAGCACAGCTTGGAAAACGTGCAGACAAGATGAAGTCCGCAGGGAAATCCTCAGAGGAAATTGCTGCGGCACTGAATGTGACAGAGGCACCCACAAAATCCGGATGGAAGAAACTTCCTGAGAAACTTCCGGTGCAGGCGTTTGGAGGAGAACGTGTGATGCTGAAGCGCACCCTCCAGCAGCAGATCATGGCATCAGATGCAATGAAGGATCTGCGGAATTACATGACCGAGGAGGAGTTGTTGATGCTCACTCCTGACACCATCGAGGCAATTGAGACGATTGCAAGAACAGGAAAAACACGGACAGGAAAACCAATCACAATCCTTGGAGGACAACAGATTCCACGATTGGAGAAGGAGGATCTCAGCGCACTAGCATTTGCAGGGCGTTTCAAACAGGGTTGGTATCGACATGGTGCAGAGCAACTCCAGAATGTCTTTGGAGAAGACACTGAGCGGTTCATTGCACTGCTTGCTGCAACGTCTCCACGAACCTCTGTGGAGATGAACCTGGAAAACGCCCTCCGGGTTTGGCGTACATGGACCGACGCAGGAAGACCCACAGATTCCAAGGAAATCCGCAGGATCATGGGAAAAAGTGTTGTAGGCACCGGCACCGAGAAATCTGTGATGAACGTATGGGTGAACAACTCGGTCACTGCACTCACTGCAAAGGATCCGACTGTGATTGAACTCTCAGGTCCAAAGGCAGATTCATTCATGCGGAACCTCCTGTCTAATCTTGATGAGGTCACTCTTGACACCTGGCAGGGACGTGCGTATAACCTCTTGCAGGAGGTCTTTGGAGGAAAGATATTCAAATCCACAGAGGGTCGTGGAGTCAAAAGTCCAGGGTACATCCTGAGTGCTGCGGCAACCAGGCGTGCAGCAGATTATCTCTCAAAAAGGACTGGGACCACCTGGAAACCTGCCGAGGTGCAGGAAACAGTCTGGAGTTTTGTGAAGGCACTCTATGAAAAGCGCAGATCTCCTGGAGGACGTGCAAAATCGATGGACGAACTCTATCTGGAACTATCTCCGAATGAGATTGCAAATGTTCCAGATTTTGCTAGTCTGATACGAACAGATAAATATGGATCCATTCTAGAAGGAACTGAATATGGAAGACGCATCAGCAGTGTTGAACAGTTTCAACCCTCGGCAGAAGCGTATGCTGCGACACCTTACCGAGGGTTCAGAACCGATATTGAACGAGCTGTTGGTGGACTCGAACAGCAATACCGAGCCACTGACACCACAAGAATCGCAAAAGCCATCCGAGACAAAATCCACCGAGGAATTGTCGCAGATAGAACTGGAACTGGTGCAGTCAAGCGGGCTTTCACCTCAGAAAGTGCGCGAAATCCTGGACTGGAATTAAGAGGTCTTGGCAAGGTCGTCCGGCACAATCTCTCCAAGCAGGATCAAGGACGCCTCAACTCTCTAGGCGTCTCCACACCTGATTACTACGAACTTCCTCAGACCATTGAGGCAGCAAATGTTTTTGAACAGTCCATCAAGCGTTCAAAAGAGCAAAATCCGTTTGGTGCTTCTGTCTACGTCTACACTCCTGCCGAATACCAGCATAAACGCCTTTTTCTAACCAAAGACGGTAAGACCGGATTTGCGGTTGCAGATGATGGAGACATCGTCTCAGTCTTCAATACCAAAGGTTCCGGACGGCGTGCCTCGACAGTGTCAATGCTGCTCCTTGCAGTCGAGAATGGAGGCACCAAGCTGGACGCATTCGACACAATCCTTCCTCAATTATATAGCAGCGTCGGATTCCGTCCGTCCTCGCGAACGGCATGGAATGATGACTTTGCTCCTCCGGAGTGGAACAAGGAACTGTTCTCTGACTACAATCAGGGAGAACCTGATGTGGTGTTCATGCACTATGATCCCGAATCCACAGAGGTGTTTGAGCAACTCAGTGGACCCTACAATCCAGAGGATCAGGTACGGACAAGCCTGTTGCGAGATGAGTATGATGATGCCGTTGCACTGCAAGCACAGAATGTTGTGGAATCCCAACAGAGGTTCCAGAAACTCAAACGATTCCCAGGTGAGCAGGCAGAGCGTCTAGGGTTTGAAATCCCAAAGGCACCGTGGAAGGTGGAAGAACGATCCCTGGTTCCTGCTGCTGCCACTCAGGTTGCAGCAGATCAGATAATCGAAGGACTTCCATTGAGCAGGATCCAGGAGTTGACTCCTGAACAATCCCTCATTGGAGGAGGATCAATGCTGCCTCCTGGACCAACCTTCACCTCTCCTGCACTCAATGCCGTCAGAGAGGTTTCCAAGGATGCACTTCCTGCAAAGCAGTGGCTCCGGCAGCTTCAAGGACGAGGAGTCAAAGAGGATGAAATCGAGTGGACCGGAGTTGGAGACTGGCTCAAATCCCGGAAAGGGAATGTCTCAAAGGCAGATCTTGAGGAGTATCTGGATGCAAATCAGATTCAGATTCAGGAGGTGGTGTATGGGAATCCATACGACATACGCGCAGACCTTTTTGCAGCACCTCCGGAACCTACAAAATTCTCTGATCCTGCATACCAACTTCCAGGAGGAGAGAACTACCGGGAGCTGGTGCTGACTTTGCCAACTCCAGAAAAGGCCACGTTTGATCCTAATAAGGTGACTTTTTTAAGAGATAGGCGCTCGGTAACTCAAGGCACCGTTAAAATCTTTTATGATGGAAAAGAACTTGGTAATTTTGGTGATAGAATTAACCTCATGCCAGATGGCTCCTACCAGGGATATAATGATACTGAAATCATAGAACTAGCAGAAAGAAGACTTAAAAATTATCCAGAAGATATACATGGAGAAAATGTCATATCTGGAGCATTCCGTGGAGGACACTACGATGAACCAAACATTGTTGCACACATCCGCTTCAATGAGAGAGTGGATGCAGACGGCAACAAGGTTTTGTTTATTGAAGAAATCCAGAGTGATTGGGCGCAGAAAGGACGTGATCAAGGGTTCAAGAGTCCTGAGCAGACGAAACGGATGGAAGAGGCAAGACGACGTAGGGAGGCGATTATGGAGTCCTTGCATCCACTAGAGACGGTAAGGAGATGGTCGGATCCCAAGGATCTCTCTCCAGAGTTGCTTGCAGAGTATGATCAGTTGACAGATGAAATCCATGAACTCAAAGGAGGAGTTCCAGAAGCACCCTTCATCATGGATACAAATCAGTGGGTTGCACTTTCACTGAAGCGCATGGTGCGATGGGCCGCAGACAACAAGTTTGACAAGATTGGCTGGACAACCGGAGCGCAGCAAGCCGCACGTTATGATTTGAGCAAACATGTTTCCGCACTCCATTATGATCCAGAATCTGGGCATCTGGTTGCTTATGGACTAGATGAGAGACGCTATCGACCAGAACTTCATGGGCAACGGGTACCCTTGGTGGATAAGATGGTTCCAAAGTCAGAACTGTCACAACATATTGGAAAAGAAGCAGCAAGAAAACTTTTGGAAACTGAATCTGTACCATTGAAATACGCAAAAGGAACCACACGAGGTGAGCAAGGAGAGAAAATCCTTGGCAGATATCACATGCTTGAAGACCAGGAACTCGAAATTGGCGGTGAGGGCATGAAAGGTTTCTACGATCAGATCGTCAACGACCAGGCAAAAGCACTTGGAAAGAAATATGGTGCGAAGGTTGAGACATCAGACATTGGATCTGCACACTCTCTGCGACCTGTGACGGATGGTCGTCAATGGAGAATTTACGATCCAATATTTGAGGATTATTGGACGAATCCTGAGACAAGGCAAATACCAGTCTTCAAATCCATAGAGGATGCTGCGGCAACAATAAAAGAAAAAGCGAAGGGAATCCCTGTCTCAACACTCAACCTCACTCCAAAACTCCGGGATGCAGCACGAAAAGGCTTGCCCTATATGGTGGTCCTGCCTCCAGTGGTGATTGGATCACAGATGATGCAGGAAGAATCTCCGTCTGGAAACATAGAAATGTTAGCAGGTGGTGAGTGGATTCAAAGTGATCCAGTTCCGGTTCCTGCGGCACAAGTCCGGGCCTCACGAATACTAGAAGAGGCAGTCCCATGATTGGAAAACCAAACATCAATTTAGAGGAGGTGAAGGATCTGGTGTTGTTTTTACAAGAACAAAAAGCAGCACGGTTCAAAGGATTTGGAATTGAGGTGGAGTTTTTACCTAGTTATGAGATTCCAGAGGCACCAAAACCACCCACAGACGAGCAACTTAAATACTTTAGCGCGGAGCCTGACGACGATGTACTGGTACGAGTCTGAAACCAACGAAATCTGTGATCATGTTGTTGATATTGTTCACAAGCTAGAGAATGACCATCTCTCACGGACAGATGGAAACCTAGATTTCATGCGGATGTATGGACAGAAATCATACTCGCAGTTAGGTGCATCTGGAACCATGAGATCTCAGGCAGGACTACGTCGGGATCCAAACGTGATGCGTCTCAATGTCGCACAGTCTCAGGTTGATACAATCACGTCCAAGATTGGACGGAATAAACCACGTCCTCTCTACCTCACCAGAGAAGGCGATTACATGCTCCGGAGGAAAGCAAAGCGCCTCGGTGACAGCATGGAAGGTCTTTTCATGGAGTTGGGTTTGTATGATCTCATGCCTCGCATATTTGCGGATGCCTGTATCATGGACCTCGGCGTTCTCAAACTATTCCGAAGTGGAGACCGAATCTCTGCCGAGCGTGTGTTTTCAAACCATATCTTCTGGGATCTAGGAGAAGCACTCTACGCAGCACCAAGGAATCTCTTTCAGATCCTGGAGACACACAAGGCATCCCTGATCCACCAGTTTCCTGAACGTGCATCCGATATTGAAACTGCACTTGTTGAGAAGTCATACTCGGATACTGCCGATGAAGAGCAGATGGCGACTGCGTTTGAAGCATGGCATCTGCCAACCGGAGAGGACACTGATGACGGAAGACATGTCATCTGTATTGATGGAGTAACCCTCCTCGATGAACACTGGAATTATGATAGATTTCCATTTGTGTTTCTGAGATGGTCTGACGCGGTGCTTGGATTCTCAGGCACCTCCCTGGTCGAGCAACTTGAACCAGTCCAGCGTGAGATTAACTCTCTGCTGATCAGGATCCAACAGTCGATGGCACTCATGTCGAGTCCATACTTCTTTGTTCCAATCGGGAGTAAGGTCAGTCCAAACCACCTCCGGAATGTACCTGGCACAATTCTGATGTATGCAGGCGCACAACCTCCTGTGAGTTATGTGCCTCAAGCAATGTCCGGAGAGGTCTATAATCACTTGGATCGACTCCTGCAACGTGCGTATGAAATCAGTGGAATCTCCGAACTGAGTGCAACAGGAAAGAAACCTTCAGGACTCGACTCTGGAGTCGCACTGAGGATCTACACCGATATTGAAACAGAGCGCCACATGCTCACGGCACAGCGCTATGAATCTGCATTCATGGAATGTGCGTCCTGGTTCATGGACTTGGGAGAGGAAATTGTGGAAGAAGGGAACTCCTTCACTGTGCGGACCATGCGGAAAAAAGGTTTTGAAATGACCGCATTTGAGGATGTTCGGCTTGCACAAGAGGACTACCAGTTAACTGCATTCCCTGTTTCACTGCTGCCATCCACTCCTGCCGGTAGGATTCAAACTGTGCAGGAACTCATAAACATGGGAGTGATCTCTGAACGTGAACAGATTACAAAACTCCTGGATTATCCGGATTTGAGTTCAGTCACCCATTGGATGGAAACTGCGGAGAATGATGTTGAGTGGCGCATCAGTAAAATCTTGGATGACAACGAATATGTCGCGCCGGATCCACTGATGAATTTGACACTCGCAAAGTCACGGATGCAACTTGCATATCTCGAAGCACTCCAGCAGGGAGTTGAGCAGGAGAAACTGGACATGATGCTCACCTTCCTCACAACTGCACAGGCAATGCTTGATGATGCGGCACCAGCGCCGGAGATGCCGATGGGAGAACTACCGGCAGGAGGAGAGCTGCCACAGGCTGGAGAGCTTAGCGACGTGTTGGAGGAAATGGCACCCGCAACTCCGGGACCAATGGAGCTGCCTCCTGAAATGGAAACTGCACCTCCACCAGAGGTGCTGCCAAGCTAATGGACGAGCAGGGAATTTTTCACAGAAAAGCATGAAAGGTTCTCATGGCAGAGGAAGCAATCGCCGCCGAACAGGAGCAAGAGCAAGAGGAACAGGAGATCAACCTGAATGAGGTGCAGGATCAGCGTCTAGAGGAGGAATCACAGCGTCAGATCCAGCAGTTCATGGCAGACCACGGAGCTGCAACCGAGCAGATAGAGGTTGAAACCGAGGAGGAGACACCTCAAGAAGAAGAAACAGTAGAAGCAGAAGCAGAAGCAGAAACTGAAGAAGTTGCCGAGGTTCCAGATGAAACACCAAAAAGCCTTTCCAGGAACTTTGTTTCAGTGGCAAAGCGGGAGCGGGAAATCTTCCGCCGGCAGCAAGAAGTCAAACATCGGGAGCAGGAACTCAAGAAATACGAGGAAATTGAAGCCTCTGTCAAAAGAGGAGATCACCTCTCGGCATTGGAGAAGCTCGGTGGATCGTATGAATCTGCCACCGATCAGGTTCTCGGTCGGGAGCCTCAAGGCCAGCAGCAGTCGGACCTCGCGGCGCGAGTCGAAAGACTTGAGAATGAGAAAGCGTCCTTGGAGGCAGGACAGAAGGTCTCTGACTATGTCTCAAGACTGAAAACTCTCGCAGATTCCAGCGAGGAATTTAGTCTCACAAACTCAATGTGGGATGAAGCACAGGAAATTGCACTTGAAACTGCATCACAGTATGCACAGAATACTGGAAAGCTGTTGGGAGACGAGCAACTCCTTGGATTAGTTGAGAATTACTATTCTCAGGAAGCAGAGAAACTCCTACAGCATCCAAAGTTTTCACACAGAAAGGCTCCAGCCGTAGCCGACGAAAAGCCCGCCTCACGGCCTGTCCAGAGATCGAGAAATCGGACACTATCTCAAAAAACCTCTCGTAGCTCATCATCGAAGAAACCTGATGCGCCGCTGACTCAAGAAGAAATACTTGAGCGCGCCATGGGTGCCTTCAATGGAAGTCTGCGGGTTTAATTAATCTGATTTCTTAGAAATATCTCATGGCTGAAGCATCTCCAGCTACTACTATGACTGCGTGGAATGACGCACTCAAGCAGTACTACATTGATAAAAAACCGATGGATGTGGCATACCACAATCATCCGTTCCTAACGATGATCCCAAAAAATACTAGGTTTCGCGGTTGAATTTGCAGCCGCTTCAAACAGAAATGTTTGTCGAAAACTCGGTGAATTGCTGGGAACTCCTAACGTCAAGTCGAGGACAATCAGCAGCCAAGCCTCCAAGGGAGGAAGGTTCAACGACTATTCCGCAAGGAAGTACACTCAAGCGAGTGGAAGCGCCGAGCATCCTACTAGGATGATGATATAGTCTTGTCTCAGGTGAAAGTCTGAGCAGCAGAGCTTGAAAATGGCTGAGTCACTAAGTAGCGCAAGTGACTGAAAGTATTAACGAAAAACATGCCGTTACCTATTATTTACGCACGTCCTCAGGGTCGTTCTGCAACCTTTGCAGATGCCCAGAGCAACGCGACTTCCAGCTCTCTGGGAGAGTTCCTCTTGACTCGCGTCAAGAACTACGCGGTTGTCACCGTATCTGGTGAAACGATTGAAGCATCCAAGGGCAACGAGTATTCGTTCCTGGAAGCACTGACAACGGAGACCGACCTCGGCTTAAAAACCCTGGGAGATACGTTGAGCAGACAGTTGTTTCGGCAGCAGAATGGTGCGATTGGTGTCGTTGCTAACTCTTCGTTTTCAACGACCGCACTGGATCTCACAAATGATCTTGATAGCCTCAATTTCGAGGTTGGCATGAAGATCGTTTTTGCTGCCTCCACCAGTACCGGCGCACTCCGGGATTCCGGCGAAGCGCTCACCGTGACTGCCGTCAACCGTGGCGCTGCTGCGAGTCAGATCACTGTGTCTGCCAACCTGAGTACGATTGCATCAATCGCAACGAGTGATGTGATTATTCCTGTTGGTGACCTCGTGACTCCGGGAACGTACCTGTGCATGGCTGGACTCCAGGATTGGATCCCTGCGTCTGCACCAGGTTCTACGGCATTCTTTGGACAGGATAGGTCCAAGGATACGACTCGCCTCGGAGGTCAACGTGTTGCATTTGACACGTCGATTAAACAGACGGTGATCAATGCTGCAAATGTCGTTGGACGCGAAGGTGGTGAACCGGGTGTGTGCTTTTTGAACTACACTGATTGGGCAACCTTGGAAGTGAGTTTGGATGCACAGGTCACGGGCGCACGTCAACCGGGTCCGGCGCAGAACTTTGGCTTCCGCTCACTGCAGGTTTACGGACCGCATGGAGTGATCGACGTAGTTCCGGATAAAGACGTTCCGACAGGAACTGGATACCTGATTCAGTTGGATACCTTTGCATTGTATTCGATTGGAGATGCAGTTCAGATCCTCAAGCATGATGGTAACAGCATGCTCCGGCAGAACGGATTCGATGGTGTCGAGGTCAGAATGGGCGGATATTACCAGCTTGGTTGCCGCGCACCTGGCTACAATGCCTACTTCGCTACAGCCTAATGAAAGGCGCGAAGGATGCTGCAATGGTTATCCTTGGCATGCCCTCCAAAAA
>Ga0208316_1001393_pt1 | contig 14562 bp, 11 predicted proteins | sample MalvireepMed_231_FD_184240 | JGI IMG/M metagenome (GOLD analysis project Ga0208316, IMG submission 184240) | Marine viral communities from the Global Malaspina Expedition - Malaspina viral metaG DeepMed_231 (SPAdes) (version 2) | ecosystem: Environmental > Aquatic > Marine > Oceanic | place... | reverse complement strand
ATGTGTGTCTCCTTTATTTATTTGGTAGTTGCGTCAATAGCGGCATTGGCTTTTCGATATGCTCCGTGTGTGGATAATCCTATTACCATATTATTTTTCTTGAGTAGTTTAAGGTCTGCGCATTTCATACACATTGCGCACGTCACGTTCTTATTAAAATTATTTGGACATGGTAAGACTTTGATGCCATCACGCATGTGCACCTTGCGGGACATATGCTTTTCATACGTCCACTCGCAGGCGTAGCCTAGTGACCACGCACGATGAATTTGTTTCCAATTCTCACAGCTTGCGAGAACATTTGCACCGTTCCAAGCTGACTCAGGCACGGGTATGGGTTCGTTCCAAGCGTGAGTGTAGGTGTAGGCTTGTGAGCCGTTAGGAGATCGTGCTTCGTATCGCACCATAGCGTCCCCTATAATCCCACAGGCTATGTCGTTACTGGAGTCGCCAACTACGTGTACACGTAAATCTCTATCAGCAGGTAGTTCATCTATTTTACCTGATTCAATTTCAGCAAATTGAATCTGAATGTGCATCCGAGTTTCTATGTCCTGAATATCTCCGTATATTTCAGGGTAGAATGGACACGATGTAGGACATGTTAGTTGGGGAGCATAGGTAGCATTCATTTTGCCTACCTTAGCGTTCTGTGAGTCTATGACAGCCGTTATGGCGTTCTCATCTATTACATCCAGTGCACGTTGATTGATGCGATTAGTGGTATGACGCGCCATTCCAAAATTTGTATAGCATCCATGGTTTGTCAGTATTTGCCCAATGTATTTGGCGGGTGGCTTTGTGGAAGTTGTCATTTGTGCCCCCATTTCGATTGGATTTAATATCCTGGGTTCAGCTTAATTGAGTGTTCGTCAATAGTTCAAGGTGTTTTGATGGCAATTTTCAGCGAGTTTTTAGTGACGTAATATCAGGTATATCACTATGATTAACAGAGGTAGCATAGATATATACGTGGTGTATGATCCTATTATTTGTTATTCATATCTATATTCAATCCATATAACCTGCAGGAATATATCTTTAGAATAGATATCCAAAGAGCTCTTAAGATCTAACTATTAAGATCTAACTATTATTCTTAACTGTGATAGATATATATACATAATATATATATATATATATAAGATAAGAATAGGGAGGGGGATATAAGACTGATGGGAGGGGATATAGGTGCAGATGATATTATTCCGCTTCTATCAGCTCAGGATATAAGGTACAGGTACCCCTATTATGCCCCTGGAGAGGGGGGTATGCCTTGAGAGGATTTATATAAGAGTATAGGTATCAATGACAGAAATTTTATACTAAAGGCCCTTTTGGGAATAGATAATAGTCTTGTGTGTGTGAATAAAACATAATCTACTAGGAGTGCTACTCAAAATACTCAAAAATACATAGGGTTCAGTATTATGTAAAGTAGTTTGGTGTGAAACATTGGTACGTAAATTGACATTTTTAGGTGATTGCGGTACGTTTGGGGTTGCGAATGGTTATTATGGGGGGATATGTATGGAGATTGCTGGGTATGAGAGGTACACTAAGCATAGTGGTACTGGGAGAGTGACTAAGAGATCCAGGGATATTGGTAGGGCTATAGTATTACAGCCGGACCTTACGTATGAGGCGGTTGGTGGGATGTTCGGGGTAAGTAAGCAGAGGGTAGGACAGATAGCCCGAAGGTTACGTATAGCTAGGAAGGGTAACGAGGGTAATGGGGAAGACTGAGCGGGAGATAAGCACTAGGAAGAAGATGGCTCAGTTCCTAGTGGAGTTTTCTAGTGTAGGGTCGGTACGTAAGTCTGCTATGGAGGTTAACGTTCCGAGAACCACTGTGTATGGGTGGATCAGGAGTGATACCTACGGGTTTAAGGAATTATATGAGACTGCGAAGCATAGTTTCCGTGAGTATTTACAGGATATAGCTATTGATAGGGTTAAGGTACAGAAGCCTGGGGACAACCCGGTATTGTTAATTACGCTTCTTAACGCGCATTGGCCCGAGAGGTATAGGAAAGATCAGAGCGCTGGTAGTGATGCCGCTAAGGAGATGATGGCGGAGTGGAGGAAGTGGTTGAAGAAGGGGATCAAGGCGTCTAAGGAGGGTAAGAAGAAGAAGGAAACTAGGACTGAGTCGGAGATAGAGAGAGAAGAAGCGGTGGCAGAGGCCCAGAAGATCCTGGCTAGGAGATCTGATGGCAACTCTAACAGCGGAACTACAAGGGGCTAGGCCGCCTAATAGTCCCGCTATCACGCAGTATATATTCTCGCAACTGGACTTCTTACCTACGAAGCTCCAGGCGGATATTCTTAATTGCAGAAAACGGTTTGTTCTGGTTGCTGGCGGGGAGCAGGCCGGTAAGAGTATGGTGGCGTCTAAGTATCTGGTGTCGAGATTCCTTGAGACGGAAGGGAAAGGGCTCTATTGGCTGGTAGCTGCGGACTACGAACGAACAAGAGCGGAGTTCGACTACCTGGTAGAGGACTTCTCGGCTCTGGGAATATTGGAAGAGGTCACTAAGAGGGTGGACCCGGGACGTATCGTACTCGCTGACGGTACCAGGATAGAGACTAAATCGGCGAAAGATCCCAGAACACTCGCTATGAGAGCCCCTGACGGGGTGCTTGGATGTGAAGCGTCACAGTTAGATCTTAACTCGTTCTATAGACTCAGAGGTAGAGTAGCGCCTAAACGGGGCTGGCTCTTCCTGTCAGGTACTTTCGAGGGGTCCCTAGGATGGTATCCCCAACTTTTCTCCTCATGGCAGATGCCTACAGAAGATGAGGAGAGTTTCTCGCTACCGAGCTATTCTAACGCTTACCTGTACCCAGGGGGTATTAATGACCCGGAGATACAAAAGCTGCGGACACAAGCCTCGGACGAGTTCTTTATGGAGCGTATACAGGGGATCCCGTCCCCTCCTACAGGTCTCGTGTTCGCAGAGTTCCGCACGGATATACACGTGGACGAAGAAGCCGAATGGGTGCCGGGAGAACCGGTCTACCTATGGATGGACCCAGGATACGCAGGAGCATACGCCGTAATGGCGGCTCAAGATATTAACGATCAGATATGTGTCTTCGACGAGGTGTACGAGCAGGGACTCACTACGGACGGTATCATAGATATCGTGACCAATAAGCCGTGGTGGAAGGACGTACACTCGGGAACTATCGATATCGCGGGGTATCAGCACCAGGCTATGTCAGCTCCAGCAGAGCTGTGGATGGACAGAACGGGGATATACCTGGACGCTCAGAAGATACGGATCAACGAAGGAACGGAGAGACTTAAAGGTTTCTTAAAGCCTGACCCCGTCACGCACAGACCTAAAGTAACCTTCTCCCCTAAATGCAGGGGGATACTATCGGAGTTCGGCGCAGTCCCCTCCCCTTTCGACGGACAGACCAGGGCTTATAGGTGGAAAACCGACAGGGAAGGGAATATAGTGGGCGATACGCCCGAAGATAAGAACAATCACGCCGTTAAAGCGGTCATATACGGGCTGGTAAGCCGGTTCGGGTACGGATACGTTAACGGTAAAGACTTTATCAAAGTTAAACGCTGGACCACAAACTAACCGGGGCAAATATGGCAAGGCTAAAACCAGAAGATATTATCGATAAGGTAGACGCTCATTACGAATCTACCCACCCGCTACGTAACCGCATGGACGCTGATCATCAGCTCTATAAGCTGGAAGAGTACGACGCGGGAGACGGGTATAAGTCGTATACGTCTAACGAACCTCAGACATACGCGGATAAGATTATCTCGTGGATGACAGGCGCAGACCTGGTAATACGTATCCCTCCTAACGGTAACCCCCGTAACACCAGGGCGGTTAATAACGATAAGGAGAGGTTTATTATAGGGGCGCTTAGATCCGCTAACGATAGGCTCCGAAATAGACTCGTTCCCTCCCTGAAATCCCAACTCGCATGGTATATAGCCGTAAGGGGCTGGTACTCGGGAAGGGCTATGCTTGTTAAGAAAAAGGACGGAACCACCGTCATTGATATAACACCGTGGGATCCTATGCACACGTACTGGGGCGTTGGGGCAGACGGCCTAGCGTGGGCCTGCTACAAGATCAAGAAAACTCGAACTGAGATCGAAAGCCAATACGGTGTGCGTCTCGGCGATGGCAGGGACGATGACGACGGCGTCGCTGTCTATGACTACTATGACAACGAAAGCAACGTCGTTGTTGTCCCTGGGAGGTTTATTAAGAAGAAAACCCCCCACGGCGCGGAACAAGTCCCAGTATTTCTTGGGCCGGTAGGAGCAACTCCCCTGGTGCAGTCTATGGAATGGTCTTCGATAGAAGATACCCTGGAAGACTATGGGGAGTCAGTGTTCAAGTCCACCAGAGCCCTGTACGAGAAACATAACTTCATGATGTCCGTTATGCTAGAGCTGACGGCCCGCTCCAGAAAACAAGGTCTGAAAGTTAGGAGCAGGGACGGCGCTAAAACCCTGGACGAAGACCCGTATCAGGAAGGTACGGAGATATCTCTGGGGCAAGGGGAAGACATCGAACCCCTGGGACTACTCGAAATGGCCAGAGAGTCAGGGGCGTTCATGGGTCTGGTATCGGGAGAGATGCAGAGAGGGTCTGTACCTCACTCGGTATACGGGGAGCTACAGTTCCAACTGTCAGGATTCGCCATCAATACCCTCAGACAAGGGGTAGAGACAGTCCTGATACCTAGGGTCCAGGCCGTAGAGAGCGCGTATACGCAAATATCTAACCTTCTGTGCGACCAGTACCAGACTGGATCGTTCAAAGCAGTGGAACTAAGCGGTCAGGACAATAACAGGATGTACTTCTCGGAGGAGATCACCCCCGAGAGGATACGAGACGGAGGAGACCCCGAGATAAAGGTCGCTCCGAAACTGCCTGAAGACGATATGTCTCGTTACGGTATGGCCCAGATAGCTAGAGAAGGACCAACTCCTCTGATGCCAGACCTCTGGATCAGAGATAATATCCTGGGTATACAAGACGCTGACCAGATCGAAGACGCAGTGAAAGAACAAATAGCTGAACGTACCCTGCCGGAAGCAGGGATATGGTCCCTGTACCAGGCCGCTATGAAACAGGGCAGAGAAGACCTGGCACAGATGTATTTCGGAGAGCTGGTTTCTATGCTGTTTGCTAAAGCTAGGAAAATGTCGGATACTCTACAAGGCGGCGGTCAGGGAATGCCCCCGGGACCTCCCTCTGCGGGGAACGGTAATGTGCCATCCGATATTGCAGGCCCTCCGCCGCCACCTCCAGGTCCTCCTCCTATGCCTCCGCCTCAGATGATGCCGCCCGCGGCAGCGGGAATTCCACCCCCTATGCCTACTCCCCCGACAGGGCCGGTAGGACCGCCTGGGCAACCAAGGCCAGGGGCGTTGTCAGAAGGAGAACGGTTACGTAGAATAGGCCTAGTCGGGCCGAGAGGGTAATAATGCCTACTAATAAGCAGGAACAAGATCTTATTAAAGCCTTTGGATCTATGCCACAGGATATTATGACTGGGGCGGTGCCTCCGTTCGTACAGCAACTCATGGGGCAGGGCGCACCAGGAAGGCCTGGTAATATAGACCCCAAGCTGATCGAACTGGCAGAGCTGGCAAAACAGGGGAAACTACCTGATATGCCAGGACCTAAAGGCCCTGATCCCGAATACCTACAGGCCATGAAGGCAGGAGCGCCTCCGCCAGTAGCGGCTATGATGGCGTCGGAATCCGCTAATCGAAAGATCAACTCGGATTTGGAGGGCATGGTTAGGGTAGAACAATCCAGCAGAAAGAACAGGGCTAAACAAGCGGCTCGGGCTTTTATGGAAGCGTTTCCAGAAGCTATTTTTACTAGGGAATAAAAAGATATGGCATTATTAGCTCCGAAAGATCGCATCCAGAAGGCTGCTCAAGAATATGCAGCGCGTCATGGTGTGAATATGCACGAATTTTGGGATGCCTTTGATGAGAAGGCAAAACTAGATAAGGATAGGTATTACCCAGATGATATAGAGGGGGATCCGATACGCAAGATACCTTTGACTCGGGACAACTTTCAGGGCGTAACACCACCTCCTCCTCCTCCTTCTGCTCCTTTTGATATTCCTCCTTACCCTTTAGCTCCACCTAACCAGGTCGAGATACCTGCACGTTTATTGCGAAGTGGTTTCCGTCAATTTGCATCTGGCATAGACACAGGTTACCAAACGACAGATCCGGCAACGCTGTTGGGTATGGATCCAACAGAAGTAGGGCCTGTGTTGGGCGGGGATCCTATAGTTGGAGATCTTAGTAGTACCTTTACCGACGACATTCTTAGTCCTACTATTGTTAAACCTACGTCCTATTATCCTCCTCCAACTGATATGGAACGAAAAGAAGCCATAGAACAGAGCAGACTAGATCTTCTATATAAGAAGTTCAAAGATGCTGCAAAGGAGGGAGAGGAGGGCGGCCCCTATGACGCTGATAGAGATTATTTTGATAAATCAGTGGAACCGACTTATGATAGGGATCACTTCAAAGCCGAGATACTTTCTATTATATATAAGGACTACGATCTTATTGGCTCTACATACGTACATAAACTTACCAAGAGGCAGCCTTCACCGGATCTATTTGCTAGTATGAAAACCAGGGTACTAAAGGCATATAATGAGTTTTTAGCGAGATATCAGGAGGAATTCCAACTCTCTCCTCCTCATTATCTTATGCTCAATGATGATGAGCTGGATATACCACCACCACCACCACCACCATCAGCCACAGCAGCCGCACCATCAGCCACAGCAGCCGCACCATCAGCCGCAGCAGCGGGTGCCGATATAGATCCGGTGACCGATGCCGATATAGATCCGGTGACCGATGCCGCAGCAGCAAAAGATAAACTTAAAGTAGGCCCCTCCACAACTAAAGAAAAAGACCCACGTAAATTAGTATTAGACGCATACAACCTTGCATTATTGCCACAACAGGCTAAAACAATATACGAAGTAGGAGTTGATAGCCCTAAGTTTGCATTCAATGCCCTAGCTAACCGTTACATGGGTAGGGCCGCAGAGACCCCTGCTATGCAGAATAATATTAACTATTGGTATCCTATTAGACGTGGAGAGTGGTATTTAGCTAGTCTTGACCTACGAAAACCAGAGCATAATTACGCGGGTATGAGTCAAGAAGAACGAGATAAACACGGTTGGGCAGGCTGGAATATGACAGGGTATGGTATTACAGACAAAGCCGGAAAAGCTGCTTTCTATAATAAGGATGTTCAAGAGGATAGTTGGAATCTCCTAGTTAAGTTAGGATTTATGACAGAACCACCCTCCGCCACACTCCAAGCTGGACTCCATGAATACAATTTATCAGACCGTGCGATATGGCAGAGCATACATTACGGTAGCGATATTGATAAGCAAAACCAGATAGATGCCGCGAGAGTTAGGGGCGGTATCACAGGCCGAGGAGAACACGGTAAACGTAGAGAAATAGGTTTTATGCACTTCGTTAACCAGTGGAAATATGATCAACAGTTTGTATCCCCAGAGGAGAAAATAGGACTTGCTGCGTATCTTAGTGAGAAGGTAGGTGGCCCCTGGGCCGTTACAAGACAACCAACGCCCCCGGACTATGTAACCCCTAGTACGTACCAGACGCAACCACAGGACACACTTCTTGGTCAGGATCCGACAGAACCTTGGGGGGTAGACAATCCAAAAATCATCTCAATGAATCCAACGTGGGGTACGGATAGTTCTGATTATATACGTAGAAGTCAAAGAGGCGACCCACTTGGCCTTAACGGGGAATTTAGTTAAAGTGTAGTAAGAAAAAGTTTAATTCGGATTGAGCTAGTGGTAAAGGAGAATTCTAATGGCTATAGGTGATCCAGGAACTTATGGATGGGATCCATTTACAGCGACTTGGGGATTTGGTGGAGCCAATGTCGCCCCGACTTATGGAGGGGGATTTGCTTCAGATGTAGGGGGGGCAATTATACCTTACGATCCTGTTGAAATAGCGGGTCAGTTAGCCTCTAGAAGTGTAGAGGAACAGTATGCCAGAGCCGCTAGAGCCGCTATGCCTCGTTATGAGAGTAATCCGTATGAAAGCGCTCTTTTAAGTAGGATGCGAGGTCCTCTTATGGGTCAGTACGCGATGGCCCTACCGTCAGGTTTTCCAGAGCTAGGTCAATACGGTACAGAAAGCTATGCCGAGGCTCCTAGCTTTCGTCAGTGGCTTATGTCCGGCGGGCAAGGAGCAGCCGGAACCCCCGCAGGTGGTCCAATGTTCGGAAGATCAGCTAGGATGCGTGTGGCACCAGAAGGTTGGGCAGAAATGATAGGAGCTGCTAGAGACCCAGGAAGAGAAGCGACTTCTGATGCCGCATACGAACGGTGGCGTGGAACGGGGCCACTAGCTCCTGATATGGACCAAGTGGAGGATCTTATTTCACTAGCGACGTATGATCCTTATGCGGGTTCTGTTGCTGGACGTATGCGTGGGTTGGGTAGAGAACGCGCAGAACAAAGATTTTATTCAGAGAACCCCTTTGCGACCAAAGTTGACTGGCTAGGATATCTTACTGAAGCAGGAAGAGGATTAGCTGCTAAAGAATTTGTAGTATAAGTAGTATAGGGCGAACATAATAAGGTGACATATGCCTGAAGATTACAATTTTTGGCAACAAGACGTTCTGCCGTATGAGCCTAGATCGGCATACTATAGCGCGGAACCATTCGGTGCGGGAACCTCTGCTGCATCCCCATTCGGGGGAGGATATTCTCCGGCATCTCAACAATACTGGTCAGGTCAGTACGGGAACGTGATGAACCAGTATATGGGAGAGTTGGGTAGATCTTTCCGTGCAGGAGAGGAACCAACGATGTCCTTCGTTGATTATTTAGACCAGTACCCTTGGACTGAGAGGTACACGTCAATGAGTCCACGTCTCAGACCAGGAGGTACAACGTCTAGGTTCGCGCCGTCCGTGAGGCGGTTCTACTAATGCCTAACGGTATGGAAACTAAACTTAGAGAATGGCGTAGATATCAGACTAAATATCCTAATCTAAGAAGTATATCAAATCCATATAACGCAAAGGGCGACTTAACTTTAGAAGCCAAGGTGGCATGGGACAATAAAACAGAAGCCGTGCCTGCGGCTCCTGCTCCTACACCTGCCCCTGTTCCTACGGCACAGACCACGCCTATCCCTGTAAGTCCCGACCAGGATCCTGATCAAAGAAGTTGGTTAGGTATGGGTTTGCCTTCTCCAGTTTGGAAGGCTTGGGATTTCTTTGTGCCGACACGGGAGGCACGGGAAGGTCGAGCCCCATTACCTTTTGAGAAGTATTTACTGGGTAGGGATACGCCGTGGGAACCACGTCTATCAACTCAGTTCTACGCACAGGCGCTTCCTAAATGGGCAGGAGTAGAAGCTGCTAGTGGTGTTGCTTCTCTTTTAGAACAGCCCTGGGCAGGAGGAAGTCCTCCTACCCCGGAGCAGGTAGCTGAGAGGGCGCAACTAGACGCTCAATTACAGAAAGAATCAGGGGAAGGAACATTCCGTGACTATCTGGAGCGTCGGATACAAAAAGGCGAACTTAAAGCTAAAGACCTTAATCCAGTAGTCCGATTTGGAGCAGAGATTCTTCCTACGCTGTTAGCGGATATAGCTGTTACTAAAGGCCGGGGTACCGTAGGGCTAGTAAGTAAATTACGTCCTCCCGTCAAAGTAGGCGGGGTTGAACTTCCTGGGGCTGTTGTACACCAACCAGGAATACCGGCTGCGTTACGGCGCACGGCAGCGACAGCTCTTGAGCCAGTGGCTGCTACAGAGGAATTAGCGACAAAGGCTCTTGGGCCTACCCTCAGAGCGATAACAGGGACTGGACCTCCTGCGGCTCTGAGAGCGTTAGAGGCTGGTATGGCTAGAGAGGCACCAGGAGTAGTACCCTCTGCCGCACGGGCTGCTGGCGTTGCACCTGAAATCCCTATCGATACTGGCTCACAAGTCATGGCCGACTTCCCTACTAGTTTTGATGAGACTGTGAAAATCGCGATACATCCAGATAATTGGAGGAAGATTGCTAATCTTCCTATACTGCGTACTTTCCAAGGTAAATTCAATCCTAGCGCGGTAGCTAATGATCCTATAGCTCAGGCTGCTGTGGCTAGGAGTAGATTGCGGGACGACGCTAATACGTTGGTAGTCAGGACTATGGCTCGTCTTAACGAGCTTGGAGAACAGAGTCAGATTTTCGGAAACCTTGATGAGAAAGGTCTAATAGCAGACGGTCCTCTTAAAAGTCTTTCTGTTAATGATATACGTAGCAACCCAAAGAAGTTTAAAGGGCTAATTATTGAGGCGGAGAAAGGATCGAAACAGCCTATTAACGAATGGATTTCTATTGCCAATGATGTAGAAAATGCCAAGTTGAATTATTTAAAGAGAAACGGAATTAAGGTACCAGAACTCACGTTTGAGGAGGGTGGTCAGTATGCTGGTAGACGTATATTCGCCAAGGTAAACGACTTAGGCGAGATTGACCGCATAGGCTCTATTGGAGTCGGCCCTAAAAGGGTAGGGGCAAAACTAGGTCAAGAAAAGGCGAGATATTTTAAAACAGAAGCTGAGGGCATTGAGGCGGGATTTAGATATCTCTCTGCTGATGAGGCGTTAAACATAAATGTAAGAGGTGCCTATAACAGAGTGATTGATAAGCGATATGCCGACTGGCTGCTTGACGGTAACATAGACTATCGAACCCTAGCCGCTCCAGAATGGACCAAGGTAGCACGTATAGAGGCTAATAATCGTATCCGTAGGGCAGAAGCGGCAAAAGACGCCCTTCTTAGGGCAAGGCGAGGCGAGGTATTGCATCCTGGTACTGTGGCGGCTATCGAGAGGATATTCCCACAGATTAAAGGCAAGGTAAGGGAACCTACTAGGCTTCGTATTGAGGATGTTCTGAGAGCTGCCAAGGAACTTAAAGAACCAGAACGTGTTTTTGAGGTACCGCATCCAGGGCAATTTAATAAGGCAATACTAGAGGTAAAAAAAGCGGAAGAGTTACTTGCTCTAGATCCTAAAAACCAAGTGTTACAGTCAGACCTTAAAGAGAAAAATTCGTACTTGAGATTTCTACGGTATCGATGGAAAGTATTTAAGGTGACTGGAAAGCCTCTTACGATTCCGCATAATGTAATTAAGGCACTTCGGAAAGAAGCCAATGAAGACCTAGATGAGTTATTAACAGCGGTTAGGGGTACGTTGGTTAGGAGACCTGGGTTATCGCCACGTTATGAGGGTGGACTTATTGCGGATATTCGCAAAGAAAGCGCAAAGAAGTTACAAGCTGCTCAGGAGGCGGCAGATAAAGCAAAAGTTCCCACGTTTGACGAGGGGGTAGTTACTAGTCCTGCCTTTGCGGGCAAGGCGTTTCCTCAAGAGACACAAAAGAGGCTGATGAGTACCCTGGAACCCAAATTTCATAACGCGATTTCCAAGATAAATAAGGTAAACGCAGTCAGCCGTTACTTCATGTTGGGAGCAGATATAAGCCCGATGCAAATCCAGCTACTTTGGCTGATGGGCCGTGACCCTAAATCTTTCGCGATTGCCGGTAAGGGATTCGTAGAGGCGATGCTTGATACAAAGTTTCATGCTCGATATATGAATAAGCCTGATACCCAAGAAGTCCTAAGAAAGTATCCTGGCTTAAATTTAGTAGGTGGAGGACGGTCAGAAACGACTGAGGCGTTGGGGCCAGGGGGAATATTAGGCCCAGGTATCAAATTTATGCCAAAGGGAGAAGCCGCTTGGAAGACAGCGGCTCTCATGCCGCCAAGAGTTTTTGGTAAGGTAGTAGGCCCAACGGCTCGTCCATTCGCCAGAGGATTTGAAGGGGCTCTTGATGTAGCTGGGGTGGAATTTTTGAAGTCTATTGACCATCTTGGAACTACTGCTGTAAGGCGAGAAGCTATAGCGCAACACGTGAATAAACTTAGGGGTGTGACTTCTAGCGCGCGTCTAGGAGTAAGTGTAGCGACAGCGCAAGAAGAAACCCTTGCGCTTCTTGCTCCCCGGTACATGAGAGGAATCGCGGCATTACTATTCGATCTCTTTAACGGCGGATTGTCTGGTCAACTGGCACGTGAATCAATGGCCCGTGGCGCTGCCGCCCTATCGGCGCTGTCCGTGGCGATATCATTAGCAAAAGGTGAGAGTATAGAGGAAGCGACTAGTCACCTAACTCCTGTTAAGAAGGTTGGGAATGAATGGAGAACTAATCCTGAGTTTCTAACATGGAAGATAGCGGGACAAAATGTTGGTCCGGGCTCTAAAGTGCGTAGTGTTATATCCCTTTTTGCTAGGACGTCTACTAATCCCGAAGATCTTAAAAGTATAAATTGGGAAAATTTGGAATATATGCGTAATCCTATTATTAGGTTCGCGCGTGGACAAACAAGCCCTGTAATATCGGGTGGATTTGACTTGCTGTCTGGAAAAGATTTTCTAGGTGATCCTACTAGAGACGGATTGTTACAGATGTCGGAGACGGTAGCAGAGAGATTTATGTATATTTGGGCGCAGAGTATGTTCCTTGAAAAGGGGCTTTTTGAAGGAGACGTTAGAGGTGCTTTAGTTAGAGGAGCAACAGAGTTCGCTGGATGGAGAGCGTATCCAACACCTCCTGGTGAACAGAGGCGTGAGATAGGCGCGAAATTAGCACAAGAGGCACAAGAGCCGTCACGGGTTCCTGAGCCTCCAGACGAGAGAGGGGCTTTGGAGAAGGCTTGGAATATAGCATGGCCTTCACCTGGCGCACGAGAAGCTCGTGAGGGACCCGCTCCGCAGGGGACCTATGGTGATATAGCAGTAGCGAAAGGTTATAAAATACCTACCTCGGGTCTCTTCGCTGTCGATCCTGCTGTTCTTAGGGATTCTCCAGAAGAATACTGGCAATATGATCGTGCTACACGCAATCTGATAGAAAAGAACCCCGAGTACGAAGAACTAAAACGTAAGGCGATAGAATCTACTAAAAGATGGAACCCTGCTCTTGGTGAGTATAAAGAGAAAGAACTAGAGCGTACAAATACTCTACGTGAGCAGTTGGAGGGAATAGCTAAAGAATCCAGAGATAAAGATTCTCGGCGTCCGATGGCATGGTATAAAACGCGAGTTAAACTAATCTTGCACGTTTATTACCACGACAGGGAAAAGGCCAGGGAAGAGGCTAAGAAGAAAGGCATCCTTGGTAAGGATAGGGACCCGGACGGGCCGTTCCAGCAGGCTGAGGATATTTATTACCGACTACTATTTACCGATGACAAAGATTTATTAACAAAGATTTTCGGGGGAGGTAAATACGCTCTTATTGAAGATCCTAATACTGGAGAGTTTAACTGGGACGAGAGAGAGGAGAGGTTAAACTATCTCATAACTACCTACGGTGAGAATTTTGTTAGGGATATGAAAGAGGCGTCTTTGGCAAATCTACCTCCAGTTGAAGTTAAACGGCGAAAAGATATTGATTTTATAGAAAGTACAGGATACTGGGATGCAGAAAAGATACTTGCAAAACATTATGGCGTTGAAGAGGCGCATAAAGAGTATGTCCGCCTAAAGAGAAAGAACGTTCCTAAATCCGAGGAGTTTCTAAAGAATCAAGCTCCAGCAGGGTTGAGATTAGCAGTTAAATATACACGTAGAACTAGGTTACAAATGAGAAAAAATAATTCTAGATTAGATGAGATACTTCTATATAATGGGTACGCTAAAACTCCTGCCTTAGAGCAGTGATAGGGGCTAGATAGTGGTGAAGTTCTTGACAACCACTATATATAGTATGTAGCCTTGGGGACTTAGGAGGGATATACACTTATGGTAACTGAAAACTTAGACCAAGCACCGGCAACAGATAGTCCTGCTACTACAGAGGACACACAACCTGTCGCTGAAACTACGCAGGATAATCTCACTGAGGTTCCTAACGCGGAGACAGATACTACTCCTACTGAGGAGCAGCCATCTGGGAATCAACCTCTTACATCTGGAGTTCCGCCTCCTGCGCCTACGGCGCCCCCAGATCAGGCCCCTGCACAGGCACCGCCCGCGTATACTCCTCAGCAGATAACTAAGATGCAGCAGGACGCTGCTCAGTACGCTCAGGTACAACAGCAGGCGGCGTTACAAAACCAAGCGGATTCGTATAAGCAGCAGTTAGAGGCTAGCGGGTACTTACCCGAGCAAGCCGAACAGGCTGCTAATGTCTATATGCAGAGTCAGAAGCAACATCAGGACTTGATGCAGCAGGCCGAGCAGTATGGACAACACCTTCAGGGTCAGATGATGACGGCAGTACATTTAGCCAAGAAGTTTAATTTGGATATGGACGATTTATCGACTCTGAGGACTTACAATGATCCTCAATCAATGGAAGGCGCAGCTAAGAAGCTGGCCGAGGATAGAAAACGGGACACAGAGCTTGCGGCATTCAAGCAGGCAAGGGTTCCGTCTCAGGC
>Ga0208316_1001389_pt1 | contig 14595 bp, 9 predicted proteins | sample MalvireepMed_231_FD_184240 | JGI IMG/M metagenome (GOLD analysis project Ga0208316, IMG submission 184240) | Marine viral communities from the Global Malaspina Expedition - Malaspina viral metaG DeepMed_231 (SPAdes) (version 2) | ecosystem: Environmental > Aquatic > Marine > Oceanic | place... | reverse complement strand
CCGCCGCCTGCGCCCGCCCCCGTGCCTGCCGACATCCCGCAAATCCGCGCCCTGGCCGACCTGGGCCGTTTTTCAGAAGCCGCCGAAGCCTGCGCCAAGGCGCTGGCGGCCAATCCGGCCGACCCCGCGGCCTACTTCTATCTGGGCCTGGTGACGCAGGCTCAGGGGCGTCTGGATCAGGCCGAAGACGCCCTGCGCCGGGCGGTCTATCTGGATGGCGACTTCCTGATGGCGCAGTATCACCTCGGTCTGGTTCGACTTGAGCGGGGTTCGGCCGCCGAGGGCCGCCGCACCCTGGCCGCAGCGGCGCGCATGGCGGCAAGCTTGAGCCCGACGACACGTCTGTGCGAAGGGGAAGGCTTGACCGCCGCGGATCTGCGCGAACTGGCGCGGCTGCAGCTCGAAAGCCGATCGGGGGCGAGGAATTGAGCCAGGACAAGCCGAAAGTCAGCCGAACCCGTCCGGCGGCGCAGGCGGAATCGCCCCGCGCACGCCTCATCCTGGACGAACGCGCGCGGCGCTTTGCTCAAGCCCATGACGCTAGGTCCGAGGCGACCTCCGATCAGGCCTCGTCGGTCCTGCTGTGCCCCATGGGCGAAAATCTCTATGGCCTGCCCATGATCGACGTGGCCAGCCTGCGCCCGCTGGAGCGGCTGAGCCGCACGGCCACGACGCCACGGGGCGCCGTCATGGGTCTGGTCGCTGACAGCGGCCGGGTCCGCCAGGTCCTGGACCTCGGTCGCCTGCTGGGCGCGCCGGCCACCCGAGACGCCGACGGCTATCTGGTCATGCTCAAGGCCCATCCCGACCTCGCCCTTCGCCTGGGCGAGCGCCCCCTGTCGGTGGCGGTGACGCCCGATCCCGCCAATCCCGAGCGCGCCCAGGTGGCCAGCCTCGGGGACCATCACGCCAAGACCCTTGTCATCCTGTCCGTCGCCGCCCTGCTGGCCGCCGACCTGTCCGTGGGAGCCTGACCCCGTGAGCATCGCCAATCGCATTCTGCTGGGCTTCGTCGCCGTCATCATCCTGGTGATCGCCATGGGGGCCTTTGGCCTCAGCCAGATCGGCGAGGTCCGGTCGGAGACCACCTCGATCGTCAACCGGGACCTGGCCTTCATCCGCCAGCTGGGGGCTGTCCAGAACGCCCAGCATGGGCTGGAAGCGGCGACGGAAGCAGATTTCGCCGCCTATGCCCTGGGGACCATCGAAACCAGCACCGATGGCGTCTCACCGGCCTGGCGCGCCGCCGACGCCGCCGCGACCCAGGCCCTCGACCAGGCCATCGCCCAGGCGACGAACTATCAGGCCACCGCCGCCTCGGTCGAACGCGGCCGCGCCTGGGGAGAGATCGCCCAGGCCCTGACGCGGGCCCGCGCCGTGCTCGCCGACCTGCGCCAGCGCGATCTGGTCGTCTTTCAGGCCATGGCCCGGGGCGACATGGACGCCGGCCAGGCGGCCCGGGCGCAGCTGCTCGCGCCGCGCGCGGCCTTCCGGGACGAAATGGCCCAGGCCAACACGACGATGAACCAGGCCCTCGAGCTCGGGCAGCGGCGGGTCGATCGCGTGTATCAGGTCAGCCGGCTCTCCACCTTGATCGGCCTGATCCTGGCTGTGGCGATCGCGATGGCCGTGGCCTATCTGATCCGCAAATCCATCATCACCCCGCTCAGCACCTTCATGGCCTTCGTCGAGCGCGTGGGTCAGGGGGACCTGACGCGCCACACCGAACTGACCGGCGCCGACGAGATCGGGCGCCTGGGCACGACCCTGAACGGCATGGTCGATGGTCTGCGTGACCTGGCCCGTCAGAACCGCGATGCGACCGAGAACCTCAACGCCGCCACCGCCGAGATCCGCGCCTCCGCGCAGGAACAGGCCGCCAGCGTCGAAGAGCAGCTGGCCGCCGTGCAGGAAACCGCCGCCACCGTGGATGAGATCACCCACTCCGGCGCTCAGATCGGCAAGCGGGCCCAGGAGGTCATCGTCTCAGCGCAGGCCACCGCCCAGACCAGCAATGAGGGGCTGCGCGCCGTCGACGAGACCGCCCGGGCGATGGACGCGATCCGCGATCAGGCCGAGGCCGTGGCTGAGAACATCGTCGCCCTGAGCGAGAAGACCCAGGCCATCGGCGACATCATCAGCACCGTCAACGACATCTCCGAGCGCTCGCACCTGCTGGCGCTCAACGCCGCCATCGAGGCCGCCGCCGCGGGCGAAAACGGCCGCAGCTTCTCCGTGGTGGCTTCGGAGATGAAGCTGCTGGCCGATCAGGCCAAGGACGCCACCAACCAGGTCCGCTCCATCCTCGGCGACATTCAACGGGGCATCAATTCCTCGGTCATGCTGACCGAGGAAGCCGTCAAGCGGGTGGCGGCCGGCAAGGAGCGCACCGACACCACCCAGCGCACCATCACCGAGATCACCGGCCGGGTGCAGGAAAGCGTCCAGACCTTCCAGCAGATCGTCGCCTCCACAAATCAGCAGCAGCTGGGGATCGAACAGGTCATGGGCGCGCTGCAGAACATCCGTCAGGCCAGCCAGCAGACCGCCGTCGGCACCCGCCAGCTGGAGGAAGCCGCCGGCAACCTGGCCAGTCTGTCCCAGCAGCTGCTGGGCCTGGCCGAACGCTACCGGGTCTGATCGCCCGCCGTGCCGGACCTTCGCGCCCAACTCCTGGCGGCGTTCGACATCGAACACCGCGACCACCTCGAAGCCGTGCGCCGCGCCCTGGCCGCGCCCGAGGAGGCGGACCTGCGCGAGATGTTCCGGCGCCTGCACAGCCTCAAGGGCGCCGCGCGGGCTGTGGATCTGGAGGTCGTCGAACATCTGGCCCACAGGCTGGAGGAGCGGCTGGCCCAGGTGATCGACGCGGGCTCTGGCCTGGACGGCGCCAGCGTCGATCTTATCCATCTGGGCCTGGACGCCATCGAAGCCCAGGCCGCGGCCCAGAAGGCGGGCGACCCCCCACCGGACGCCACCCGCGCCCTGGACGCCCTGGGCGCGCCGGCGGCTCCGGCACGCTCCGAGCCGGCGAGCCCCGATCCTCAGCCGAGCGCGGCCGCCCCTGCCCCGCCGTCAGCTGATGAGCGAGGCCCCGAATATGTCCGGGTCGACGCGACCCTGGGCGAGCGGCTCAGCGAGTCGCTGCACAATCTCTCCAGCGAGGTGCAGATCGAGGCCGCCCAGCTCGAACTGACCCGTCGCCTGCGAAACGAATCTGCCCAATTGGAGCGGCTCTGGCGGGAGATGCGCGCCCGCGGCGCCGATGGCCGGCTGGCCAGACGGATCCAGGACTTCGAGCGCGCCCTGCAGGACTTGAACCGCGACATCGGCGACCTCGCCCGACGCCAGGCGCGCGCCAATTGGGCGGTCGGCGAAAGCCTGGCTGAACTCCGCGAGCGGATCGACGAGATCACCCTGACCCCGGCCGAAAGCGTGCTCGGCGATCTGGGACGCATGGTGCGTGACCTGGCCCGCGAGCAGGGGGTCGAGGTCGACGTCCGCACCGAGGGCCTCGAGGTGCGGGCCGAGCGTCGCGTGCTTCAGGCGCTGCGCCAGCCGATCATCCACCTGCTGCGCAACGCCGTCAGCCATGGGGGCGAACCGCCAGCCGTCCGCGCCGCCGCCGGCAAGGGCGAGCGCCTGCACGTCACCCTGCGCGCCGCAGCCCGCGGCGGGCGGCTGGAAGTGCGGATCGCCGACGACGGCGCAGGCCCCGACCTGGCGCGGATCGAGGCCGCGGCGATCGCCAGGGGTCTGCTGCCGAAGGCCGAGCCGGGCGATGCGCCCCGGCATCCCGACGAGATCCTGGCCCTGGCCTTTGAACCTGGCGTCTCGGCCAGCGAGACCGTGGACCGTCTCTCGGGCCGAGGCATGGGCCTTTCGGCGGTGAGCCAGGCCCTGGCCGCCCTCGGGGGATCAGCCCGGCTGCTGGCCCGGCGACCGGCCGGAGCCGAGGTCGTCCTGTCGGCCCCCCTGTCGGCGGCGCGCCAGACCCTGGTGGTCGCCGAATCCGGCGGCGGCCTGTTTGGTTTGCCGAGTTTCGCAATCCGCTCGCTGATGCGCCTGCGCCCCGGTGAGCTGGAAATCGTCGAAGGCGTGCCCAGCGCACGGATACAAATCGACGGGTCGGACATTGTCACGCCCGTGATCCCGCTCAACGCCCTCCTTGAGGACGCCGCCCTGACGGCGCCTGCCTCCGACGCCGCCACGCCGATGATCCTCATCAATCGCGGGGAGCGGCATCTGCTGCTGGCCGTGGACGAGATCGCCGATGTGCGCGAACTCACCGTCCAGGACCTGGACGACCGTCGGCTGGCGCCCGGCCTCACCCTGGGCGCCGCGATCCTGGACGAAGACCGTCCCCTGCTGGTCCTCAACCCCGAGGCGCTAATCGATCGCTGGCTGCGCAACGCCCGCCGGCTCTCGGCCTCGGCCCTCGGCCTGGCCGCCCCCGAGACCGTGGCGCGACAGGTCCGCACCGTGCTGGTGGTGGACGACTCCATCACCACCCGGACCCTGGAGAAGAGCATCCTCGAAGCCCAGGGCTACCGCGTCATCCTGGCCGTGGACGGGGTGGACGCCCTGAACACCCTGCGCTCGTCCGAAGCCCTCATCGACCTGGTGGTGGCCGACATCGAGATGCCCCGCATGGATGGCTTCTCCCTGCTGCAGGCCATCAAGGCCGATGCCGGCCTGGCCCGCCTGCCGGTGATCCTGATGACCTCGCGGGATGAAGAGGCCGATGTTCGGCGGGGTCTGGACCTGGGCGCCGAGGCCTACATCACCAAGCAGAAGTTCGATCAGCGCGAACTCTTGGCGACCATCGGGCGCATCCTGTGACCGCCGGCGCGCCCGTGCGGGTGATGATCGTCGAGGATTCGCTCGTAGTCCGTGAATTGCTGAAGCACATCGTGGCGCGCGATCCGCGGTTCCAGGTGGTCGCCGCCGTCACATCGGCCGAGGAGGCGCTGGCTGAAATTCCGCGTCTGCAACCGGACGTGATCTCCATGGATATCCGGCTGCCGGGGATGGACGGGCTGGAGGCCACGGCCCGCATCATGGCCGACCATCCAACCCCCATCGTGGTGATCGCCGACGCCGTCGAGGACGCGTCCCTGCGCATCTCGATGAACGCCCTGCGCGCCGGCGCCCTGACGGTGGTGGAGAAGCCGGCCGGCCCGGCCAATGCCAGCTATGAGCGGTTGGCGGACACCATCTGCACCCAGCTCTACATCATGAGCAGCGTGCCGGTGATCCGGCGACGCAATATCGGCGCGTCCTCCGACACCCGGCCGCCGCCGCGACCTGCAGCCACAGGCGCCTTCGAGCGGCTGGATTTCCTGGCCCTGGCCGCCTCCACCGGCGGCCCGCCGGCCCTGGCCAAGGTGATCTCGGCCCTGCCCTCGGACTTCCCCGCCCCGGTCTTCGTCGTCCAGCACATGGGGGCGGCCTTCATGGAGGGTTTCGCCAAGTGGCTCGGCGGCCTTTCGGCCCTGCCGGTCTCCCTGGGTGAGGACGGCGTGACCGCACAGCCGGGCCACGTCTATGTCGCGCCCGGCGACAGCCACATGATGGTGCGCAGCAGCGGGGTGATCCGCATCAGCCGCGATCCGCCCCAGGGGGGGCAACGCCCCTCGGCCAACATGCTGTTCGGCGCCCTGGGCGAGGCGGCCCCGACCCGCACGGTGGCCGCCTTGCTCACCGGCATGGGCGAGGACGGCGCGCAAGGCCTGTCGCGCCTGGCCCAGGGCGGCGCCCACACCATCGCCGAGCACGCCAGCACGGCGGTGGTCAATGGCATGCCGGCCGCGGCGGTTCGCCTGCGCGCCGCGCGGGACGTCCTGCCCCTGGATCTGATCGGTCCGCGCATCATGCAGCTGGCCAGCAAGGGGCGGCCATGAGCCCGCACCAGCACGCCAAGGTTCTGGTGGTGGAGGATTCCGAAACCCAGGCCCTGGCCCTGCGCGGGCGGCTGGAGGCCGAAGGCTACACCGTCCAGACCGTGACCAGCGCCGAGGCGGCCCTTGAGCGGCTGAACGGCCCCCTGCCCGATCTCATCGTCGCCGACTTCCACCTGCCGGGGATGGACGGGCGGGAGCTCTCGCGGCAACTGCGCCTGAACCGCCGCACCCGCACACTTCCGCTGCTGATGCTGACCAGCGCCCGGGAGCAGGACCTGGAGCGCCAGGGCCTGGAAAGCGGCGCTGACGCCTATGTCTCCAAGTCAGCGGACATTGATGTGATGCTGGCCCGGCTGCGCGCCCTGCTGCGCCGGGGACGGAGCGCCGCCAGCGAGACCGCCGCGGACACAGACTTCCGTCCCGCCCGCATCATTGTGGTGCACGACAGCCCGACCCAGCGTCTTCGCATCAGCGCGGCCATGGCCCAGGCGGGCTATGAGGTCCGCGAGGCGGCGAACGCCGAGGTGGCCCTGGCGGCGGCCAACGACCAGATCGACTGCATCGTGACGCCCGCCTCGGGCGCAAGCCTCGACGGACTGGACCTCTGCCGGCGTCTCGACCGGCGGCGCGAGCGGATGGCGGCGCCGTTCCAGATCGTGTTGATCGGTCCGGGCGCCAGCGACCCCCACGCCCTGGCCGCCGCGTTCGACGCTGGCGCCGACGACGTCACCGCCAGCACCGACGATGACGAGGTGCTGCGCATGCGGGTCCGCGCCCTGGTGCGCCGCAAGCTGCTGGCTGAGGAGACCCGCCGCTCGGAGGAGGCCGAGGCCCGGGCCGCCGCCGCCGACGAGCTGTCCAGCGCCAATGCCGAACTCGAAGCGGCCAACCAACAGCTCCGGCAGGCCCAGGCGCAGCTGGTCCAGTCGGCCAAGATGGCGTCCCTGGGCGAACTGGTGGCCGGCATCGCCCATGAGATCAACAATCCCCTGGCCTTTATCCTGGGTCATCAGAACACCGTGGAACGCCTCACCGGCCAGTTGGCCGGCGACCACCTGAGCGAGGCTGACAAGGCCGCGACCCTGGCCAAGACTGCCGACCGTCTGGGCGCCATGCGCATGGGGCTGCAGCGCATTCAGAGCCTGGTGCTGAACCTGCGGAAATTCTCCCGCCTCGACGAGGCCGAGAGCCAGAACCTGGATGTGCCAGACGCCATTGGGACGGTCCTGGCCCTGCTGGCGCCCAAATTGGGCGCCATCGAGATACGCCAGCGCCTCGAGGCCCGCCCGACCCTGACCGCTTCTCCCGCCCTGCTGAACCAGGTGGTGATGAACATCCTGTCGAACGCCGCTGACGCACTTGGCGGCGAAGGTGTGATAGAGATCGCCACCCGCGAGCAAAATGGCCTCTACAGGATCGAGATCAATGACTCAGGTCCCGGCGTGCCGGAAACTGTTCGCGACCGAATCTTTGAGCCCTTCTTCACCACCAAGCCCGTGGGCGCGGGCACCGGCCTTGGCCTCGCCATCGCCTATGCCGTCGTCCGGGCCCACAAGGGCGACATCGCGGTGGACAGTGGCCCCCTCGGAGGCGCGCGCTTCGTGATTCAACTGCCCGTGGACGACCAGGCATGATCGCGCCGCAAAATTCGTCGCCCCTGATCCTGCTGGTGGATGACGAGCCCGATATCCTCGTGGCCCTGGAAGACCTGTTCGAAGGCGACTTCCGGGTGAAGGCCGCTCATTCCGGCGCCGAGGCCCTCGACGTCCTGGCCGCCGAGCCGGACGTTGCGGTGATCATCTCCGACCAGCGCATGCCGGAAATGACCGGCGACGTCTTCCTGGGCCGGGCGCGTGGCCTGTCGGACGCCGAAGCGATCCTGCTCACCGGCTATGCGGATCTGAGTTCGGTGACCTCGGCCCTGAACAAGGGCGGCATCGTCGGCTTCGCCGCCAAGCCCTGGGACCCCGAGGCCCTGCGCGCCATGGTGTCCGCCGCCGCCGAGCGCCACCAGCTTCGCCGGGCGCTGAACGAGGAGCGTTCGCTGCTGCGGGGCCTGATGGCGCATCTGCCCGCGGCCGTGGCGGTCAAGGATCGCAAGGGTCGGTTCGTCCGCATCAATCAGCGCAAGGCGCTGGCCCTCGGGGTCGCCGTCGAGGATGGCCTCGGCCGGACCGAGGTCGAACTGGGCGCGCACGGTCGCGCCGACGCCGAGGCCCGCGCCATGGAGGCCGGTCAGACGGTCGAGGTGCTGGACGAACTGGAGACCGAGGTGGGGACCCAATGGCTGGAGACCGCCATTGTGCCCGTCCCCGACGCGGCCGGCGAAATCCGCCATCTGGTGATCGTCGAGCGCGACGTCACCGACGAGAAGCTGGCCGAGATGCACCTGCGGCAGTCGGACAAGCTGCGCGCCTTGGGCACCCTGGCCGGCGGCGTCGCCCATGACTTCAACAATCTGCTGACCGCCATCATCGGCAGCCTGGAGCTGGCCACGCGGCGCCTGGGCGATGAGACGGCGGTCCACCGCTATCTCGACAACGCCACCATGGCCGCCCAGAAGGGCGCCACCCTGACCCAGCGCCTGCTGGGCTTCAGCCGACAGACCGAAAGCCGCGGGGCCGAGGTCGTCGACCTGGCGGACATCCTGACCGAAACCCGCGACCTGGTGGAGCGCACCCTGGGCGGCGGCGCCCGGATCAGCTGGAACGTCGCTTCGGACCTGTGGCGCGCGGCGATCGAGCCCGACCAGTTCGAGCTGGCCCTTCTGAACCTGGCGGTGAACGCGCGCGACGCCATGCCCGAGGGCGGGTGGATCACCATCTCGGCCTGGAACCATACGATCGAGGCGCCGCAGCCCGGACTGGATCTGGCCGCCGGCGACTATGCCGTGGTCTCGGTGCGCGACACCGGGCCGGGCATGACGCCGGAGTTGCTGGCGCGGGTCCTGGAGCCCTTCTTCACCACCAAGCCCGTGGGCAAAGGCACGGGCCTTGGCCTGCCCATGGCCTATGGTTTCGCCCAACGCTCCGGCGGCGCTCTGGAGATCGCGACCGAACCGGGACAGGGGGCGGAGGTGAAGATCTATCTGCCCCGCGCCCTGCCCGCGACGCCGAGCGCGGAGCCCGATCTGAATCCCGCGGCGCCCGTCCCCGCCGCCGGCCGCCGACGGATCCTGGTGGTCGATGACGAGGCGCCGGTGCGGGCGGTGACCGCGGGCTTCCTGCGCGACTGCGGCCATGAGGTTGTGGAGGCCGACGGCGCCGAGGCCGCCCTGGCCCGGCTCGCCGCCGAGGGTCCCTTCGACCTGGCGCTGGTCGACTTCGCCATGCCTGGGGTGAATGGGGTCGAGTTCGCCCGCCGCGCCAGGCCCGACTGGCCCGGCCTGCCCATCGTCCTGCTGACCGGCTATTTCGATGTGGAGGTCCCGGGCGACATCACCCTGGTCCACAAGCCGTTCAGCCACGCCACCCTGCAGGCGGCCTTGAACCGGGCGTGGGCTCAATAGATTCCCAACGCCAATCCCGCCGCCAAGGCCGCGCCGAGTTCAGCGCAGGCCGCCATGTCCGCCGGCGGGATGGTCTTGGGCGCCAGGATTTCATCGGGCGTCTGGGCGTGGGTGCAGACGATCATCGGCTCGGCCACGGCCTTCAATCGCCAGCCCGTGGCGATCCGGGCGATCTGGCGCACGGCGTTCTCGCCGTCGCTGCCGGCGCAGACCATGACCGCATAGGGCCGGCCTTCGATGCGGCCAAGCACCGGGTAATAGGTGCGGTCGAAAAACGCCTTCAGTTCGCCTGAGATGGCCGCCAGATTCTCCGGCCCGACGAAGAGGTAGCCATCAGCCCCCAGCACGTCGTCCTGCGCGGCCTCCTGCGCCTCCAGCAGGCGCACCGCGACATCGCCGTCGGCGCGGGCGGCGTCGGCCGCTGCCTGGGCCATCTGATGCGAGCCGCCGGTGCGGGAGTGGTAGACGATCAGCAGGGTCTTCATGGATCGCACTATATCGATCTGCGACCCCGTTTTGTCGGCCCTGCGACCGCGACTCTGCCAACCGGCGTCGGCTACTCGACTCTATGGCGAGGCTTGGGTCGATTCTTGATAAATCTGCCTCCGCAAACGCCCTCCAGGCGGAACCTGCAGACCCATCGGCGGCTTTCTCCGGCCAAGAGGAGATATCCATGGCCATCATCCAAGGCTTGGGCCTTCAGAGCGCCCCCGCGGCCGGTTTCGCCGACCCCAACAGTCTCCACCGCGGTCTCGCCCGCTGGAACCGTAGCCGCCTTTCGCCGTCCGTCCCCCGCCAGGACTGGCGGCTGGAGCTCAGCCGCGACCAGCGGATGCAGCTCAAGGAAGGCGAGTTCGTCGAGGCTTTCCGCGCCCAGGTGCAGGACGCCGTCGCCGCGGTCCCGACCGATGCCGAGGGCTTCATCGCCTGGTTCGAGGGTCTGAAGGATAACGGCCCCGGCCAATGGGACCCCCTGTTCGACTGGCTGGCCACCGAGGCGGACATGGACCAGATGCGCTGGTTCCTGACGCAGGAAGCCGCGGGCGAGGCCGGCTTTGACGACCTCGTGGCGATGACCCAGGTCAAGCTGCCGGCCCGTCCGAAACTGGAACTGGCCCGCAACTATTGGGACGAGATGGGCCGCGGCAATATGGGCGGCATGCACGGGCCGATGCTCGACATGACCGTTCAGGGCCTGGAGCTTGCGCCGACCATCGAGGACACCCTGTGGCAGTCCTTGGCCCTGGCCAACACCATGACCGCCTTCGCCGCCACCCGACGATACGCCTACCATTCGGTGGGCGCTCTGGGCGTGGTCGAGCTGACGGCGCCGACGCGGGTGGCTTCGGTCGCCGCTGGCCTGAAGCGGCTGGGCTGCGCCCCCAAGCTCCGCAAGTATTTCGACCTGCACGCCGTGCTGGATGTCGAGCATTCCAAGGCCTGGAACGCCGAGGCCCTGATGCCGCTGGCCCAGGATCACCCCGAGGTGCTGCCGGCCATCGCTGAGGGCGCGATCATGCGTCTGCTGTGCGGCGAGCAGTGTTTTGCAGCCTACCGCGCCGTTCTCTGGGCCGGCGCCGAGACCGGTCAGACGCGGCTCAAGGAGTCCGCCTGACCGATCCAGGAGCCGCGCGTCAGTCGCCGCTCTTGGCGGACTTGCGGTAGTCCAGCGGCGGGGCGCGATCGCCGACCATCGCCTCGTAGGTGAAGTCGGCGCCGCGGCGCTCGTCCAACTCCGCCTTGGCGGTTTCAATCAGTTGCGGCTCGCGCAGCAGCCGCGCGCCGGCCAGGGCGATGGTCTTGGCCGCGACCTCGGCGCCCTTGGAGCCGATGCTCATGCCGCCGGCCGCCACCGCCTGCCAGCTGTGGGCCGGCGTGCCGGGCACCCAGGTGGCCGCGCCCATGCCGGCGGTCGGAGTCACCCAGCTAACATCAGCCACATCAGTGGAGCCGCCGCCCCCGCCGCCGATGGCATAGGGCTGGATTTCGCTGACCGGCGAGGCCTTGTTGCCCGCCGGAAGCTGGGCGGTCATGGCGTCGGCGAAGGCCTTTTCTTCGGCGGTCCACTCGGGGGGGCCTACCTCACGCAGGGCCTGGTCCATCACCTGGCCCAGGGTGTCGTTGACCAGCATGTTGTAGACGCCGCCGGTCTGTTCGAAGCTGACCTTGGTCTCGCTGGCCATGGCTGCGCCTTCGGCGGCCTTCTGCATGCGGGCGAAGACGTCCCGGACGACCTGCGGGTCGGTGTGGCGGACGTAGTAATAGACCTCGGCCTTGTCAGGCACGACATTGGGCGCGGTGCCGCCATCGGTCACCACATAATGGATGCGGGTGCCATCGGGGATGTGCTCGCGCAGATAGTTCACCGACACATTCATGATCTCGACCCCGTCCAGGGCCGAGCGGCCACGGAAGGGCGCGGCCGAGGCGTGGGCGGACGCGCCAGCGAAGCGGAACTTGCCGGAGATGTTGGCGAGCGACACGCTCTGGGCCGCGCTATTGCTGTCGTTGGGGTGCCAGTGGAGCGTGGCGTCCACATCATCGAACAGGCCTTCGCGGACCATATAGACCTTGCCTGAACCGCCCTCCTCGGCCGGCGTGCCATAGACGCGGATCTCGCCGGCGACGTTATTGGCCTTCATCCAGGCGGCCAGGCTCTGGGCGGCGGCGACCGAGGCTGCGCCAAACAGGTGGTGGCCGCAGGCATGGCCGGCGATCTGGCCGGCGATCGGCGCGCGCTCGGCCTTGGCCTCCTGGGCCAGGCCCGGCAGGGCGTCGAATTCGGCGAGAATGGCGATGACCGGGCCGTCGCCATTCTTGAAGCTGGCGACGAAGGCGGTCGGCATGCCGGCCACGCCCGCCTCGACCTTGAAGCCGGCCGACTTCAGCTCCGACTGCAGCAGGGCCGAGCTCTTGGTCTCCTGATAGCCGACCTCGGCATATTCCCAGATCTGGTGGGCCACCTCGGCCATCCGCGGGGCGCCCTGCTCGACGCTGGCGATCAGGGTCTGATTGTCCTGCGGCGTCACCTGGGCGGCCACGGGAACGGCGGAGAGCGCCAGGCTGAGGCTGGCGGCGCCCATCAGGGCGATCTTGTGGGCGGCGCGGCGCATGACAAAACTCCGATTAAAACAAATAGATCAGGGGCTGGCGCCCCGCCTGCCCCCATCGTCTGCCGATCAGAGGCGCATGCAAGCCTGTGCGGGCGCCCCAAGGGAGCGCCCGCACGCGGGGCCTAGAACGTCTTGCGGACGCTCACATACCAGTAGCGGCTGTAGGGCGTGTAGAGCTCGCCCAGATAGCCGTCGGACGCCAGGGGCGGCTGCTCATCGGTCAGGTTGCGGACGCCGAGACGCAGCCGGGTATTGGCGGCCATGCCGTCCATGAACTCGTATTGTCCATAGAGGTTGGCCGTCAGCTGGCTGTCGACGATCCAGGGATCCCCGGCCGCGTCGATCAGGCCGAAGTCCTGGACGTCGCCGATGTACTGGGTGAAGGCGCCGAGCGTGAACTGCTCATAGCGCCACGTGGCCGACGCCGACCATTTCCATTCCGGCCGGCCCTCGTCGCGGATCAGATCACCGCCGCCCGAGATGTCGACGCCCGGATTGATCTCCCCAGCCGCCTGCGCATCGAGCAGCGCCTGGATGGCCGGCGACGGTTGGCGGTAGAACTTGATCAGATGGGCGGCGTTGACGCTGGCCGAGAAGTCGCCGAAGCGGGTGCCGTTGAGGCTCCAGGCCACGCCGAAGTCTAGGCCGCGGGCCTCCTGCGGCAGCAGGTTCTGGTACTGGTCGTTGACGTACAGCACCTGGCCGACCGGCGTCAGGCCGGTTCCCGCGAAGGCCGCCACGTCGTCCGGCGTCGGGTCGGCGCGGATCACGTCAGGGTTGGTGGAGCCTTGCGTGCGCAGCAGATAGTCGAGTATCAGGGCGTTGCCCTCCCCGAACAGGCCGACGATGCCCTCCTGCTTCACGCGCCAGTAGTCCACGGTGAAGATGAAGTCCCCGACGGCCGGCGGCAGGAACTGCGGTTCGAAGACCACGCCCGCGCCCCAGGTTTCCGACTCTTCCGGCTCAAGATTGGGGTTGCCGGCCCGTTGCGCGGTGGTGGCGCCCGAACGCGAGCAGGCCGAGAAGCTGGAAATCCGCCCGGCCCGCAGGTCGGCCTCGCACCGGATGAAATCGGTCCGGGTGTTGGAGCGCGTCACCAGGGTGGCGTTCACCTGCTCGAGGTTGGGGGCCTTGAAGCCCTGCGCCCAAGAGCCGCGGAACCGCAGACCGTCGACCACGTCCCAGGCCACGGCGACCTTGGGCTTGGCGATGGAGCCCGCGTCGCTGAAGTCTTCGAAACGGCCCGCCAGCTGCATCTCGACGCTCTGGACCAGCGGGATATTCATGTCCGGCGAGATCACCGGCACGCCGAACTCGATGAAGGCCGAGGTGACGGTGCGCGAGCCCTTGGTGTCGGGCGACGGGCTGGTGCCGATCAGGTCGCCGGTATAGGTGGCGCCGGTCACCGCATCGGTGAAGTTGATCGTGCCGTCCACGCGGGCGTCGCGGTCGTCCTTCTGGGTCTCACGGCGATACTCGACGCCGAGCGCCATGCCGACATCGCCGCCCGGCAGGGTGAAGAGGTCGGGACGCGACACCTTGAAGTCGGCCAGGGCCAGCGAGCTGGTGTTGCGGCGCACGGTCTTGATGCGGATCGCGTCAATGGCGGCCTGGCTGCTGGGGGCGGTGTCGGCCAGGCTGGTGTTCTGGAGGTTGGCCCCGTTGAACGGGTTGTAGGCGTCCGGGGTCGACAGGGAGAGCTGCTGCTGCAGCAGGGTGGCGCTGACGCCATCGGAGACGTCCTCGACCTCAGCCTTGGAGTAGAGTAGCGCCCCTTCCCAGTTGAAGCCGAACCGCTCGCCCCGCAGGCCCACCAGGGCGCGCCACTGGGAATTTTCCACGTCCACCTGGTTGGGGCCGACATCGGAGAAGTTGTAGGTGCGGATCGTCACCGCACGGCCGCTGGCCGGGGCGTCGATGCCGCTGAGCCGGTTCGGATTGGCCGCGCCATTGAGGGTCGTCGGGCCGAAGGGGTTGTAGTAGCTCGAGGCCGGCATGGTGATCGGCATCGAAGACAGCGTGCCGGTCGAGGTCTGGGTGCTCTTGGTGGTGGCCGTGTAGTAGCCGAGCT
>Ga0208316_1001382_pt1 | contig 14645 bp, 18 predicted proteins | sample MalvireepMed_231_FD_184240 | JGI IMG/M metagenome (GOLD analysis project Ga0208316, IMG submission 184240) | Marine viral communities from the Global Malaspina Expedition - Malaspina viral metaG DeepMed_231 (SPAdes) (version 2) | ecosystem: Environmental > Aquatic > Marine > Oceanic | place... | reverse complement strand
CGGACTGATTTAATCAGGAGAGGACAATGACAGCTAAAAAAGGTGAAACAATCAAGGACCAAGGATTTGTTCCTTATGCAAAACAGAAGAAAATGGCAACCTCCAAGGGTCCCAAACCCGGAGCAGGCAAAGGTAAATCAAGAGGCGGAGGCATCGCTAAACGCGGCACCAATTTTACCGGCGTTTTTTAATCTAGCCGTTAATTTCTAATGGCTTATCTCGATGAAACAGGCGATCCAGTTCTGGATGCGCTTTATAAGGAACTGGATGCGATTAAAGGCAACACTAGAGCTGAGAGCCTTAGAAGGATAGAGCTTAAAGATCAAATAAGGGCTATCAGAGAGCAACAGGGCGCAATGCGCGATCTTGGCGTTGGCTCTCTTCGTTTCGGTGCATTTATGACCATGGCTCCGGAAATCGACTGGCTGGCAAACAAGATGGCCACCAATGTAGGCTATCCCATGATGCTGGCAAGCGAAGAATATCAGTCTTTTCCCCAAAAAGAAAAAGAGGATTTTCGTAATCTTTGGCTCGCAGCCCAAGGGGAACGAGGAGACGAACAACACCAGGAATATGCCAAAAAGAAATTCAATAAATACCATGACATGGGTTTTTTGCCATGGATGGAACAAGTACCGGAATTCATAGATGAACTTGTTCCTTTCGAGAAGACATTAGGCAGTGAAGCGGTGGAAGATGCTGAACTGTTGTTGGTTCTTGGATGGGGAATTCATGGTATAGCTAAACTGTTTAGTTGGGCTGCAACCAAGGGTATACCTAAAGGGCGTGTATGGCTTCGTAATAAAATAAAGAGCATTGTCAAGAATAAACAAGGCGAAGAAATCTTGGACGACATAGTACCCGAAGCATCCCAATATCCAATACAGCAACAATTCGATGCAAGAATCGATAAAACCGTTGAAAGAGCAACAGCGGGGGAAAAGGTTAAATCCACGACTGGATATGATAGGACTACACCCAGACCAAGAACCAGACCAAAAACAGGTGAAGAGATTAAGCAAAATTTGGACCATGAGTTGGCTATAGTCGGAGCAAGATACGACCAAGAATTAACAGCCATACATAACAGTCCTCCGGCAGGGAAAATGACTCCAGAGAAAACTGACCAATTGGAAAAACTTAGAAGAAAACAAAAAAGCATATACGCTGAAATAGAGAAACAAATGGTAGAAGACTTTGCTTATTTAGAGGAACTGGCCTTTGATGAAAAGTTAATAACAACCCCGGAACATTTCCAAGGGCTAAAAGAAACCCAATACAGCAACTATACCGTGAAAATGCTTGGCGATGAATCTAATAAATTGCAGAGATGGGTCGAGAAAGAGTTGAAAAAATCTTTGGAAGAATCCAAAAAAGCAGGACAGGAAGCCGTGGAAAAAGTTCAAGCAAAAATAAAAAAGGCCAAGAATGAAACTGAAAAGGACACAATTATGGCTGAATTCAAAGCTGAATTGAACAGAATTGATGAGACGAAGGCATTGAGAGACAAGGAAATAGACCATGTTTTTTATGAAAAATATAATGAGCTAAAAGACGCCTTGAATTCTATAGGAAGAGAAATGGATTTATTAGAGTCAGGTGCAGTGACTCGGCATTCACGAGGCGGTCTCGTGGAAAATAAGGTAAACTATGCCTTAAACCAGTGGAAATAGGATGGCCATAGACGAAATCAAGCAACCAACCAATATTGATCGGGTCACGGACCTGATCGATCTGGACATTGAAGCCGGACAAGAAGTAGAAATCGAAGAACCGCTTCCGGAAGGAGGCGATATTGAGGTCAATTTCCAGCGAGACGGCAGCGCCCTCCTTGATTTTATGCCCGATGAAGAGGATATGTTGCTAGACATCCCATTTGATGCCAATTTAGCCGACTATATAGACGATTCCGAGCTCGGAGCCATTGCTGCCCAGCTTCTCGGGGACTTTGAAGAGGACCGGATGAGCCGTGACGAATGGGAAGACGCCTATGTCAAGGGATTAAGCCTGCTTGGATTCAAATACGAAGACCGGGATCGACCTTTTCCGGGCGCCTCCGGCGTTACCCATCCCTTGTTGGCGGAAGCCGTAACCCAATTTCAGGCACAGGCCTTTAAAGAACTGTTGCCTTCCTCGGGTCCGGTCAAAACCGACGTAATTGGGCTGGTCACACCGGAAATTGAGGCACAGGCAGACCGGGTAAGGGAGTTCATGAACTACCAGATTACCACGGTAATGGAAGAATATACGCCGGAAATGGACCAATTATTGTTCTATTTGCCTCTGGCAGGCTCTGCATTCAAGAAAACCTATTACGATCCCAACTTACAGCGGGCCGTGAGCCGTTTTGTACCGGTCGAAGACCTTGTAGTGCCCTATACAGCCAGTGATTTGGAGACTTGCGAGCGGATTACCCATGCAGTCAAAATGACTTACAACCAAGTCCGGAACCAGCAATTGTCCGGATTTTATCGGGACATAGAGATTAAACCCGCTTATACCGTTTTTGACAGCGATACCCAGTCAAAAATAGACGAAATCGAGGGATTGCAGCCTGGTAGTGGCAACGATATGCTGTACGAACTGCTGGAATTCCACGTTTCCACCGAATTGGTGGGCTTTGAAGACCCAAATGGACTGCATTTACCCTTTATTATTACCATTGACAAGACTTCCAGCCAGATTTTGGCGATTCGCCGGAATTACCGTGAAGACGATCCGTTAAAACGAAAGATACAGTATTTTGTCCACTATAAATTCCTCCCCGGCTTGGGCTTTTACGGCTTTGGTTTGATCCACATGATCGGCGGATTGTCGAGAACAGCGACCGCAGCCCTGCGTCAATTGATCGATGCAGGTACCCTGTCTAATCTTCCTGCCGGATTCAAGGCCCGTGGACTGCGGATCAGGGACGACGAAACACCTTTGGAGCCCGGTGAATTCCGGGATGTAGACGCACCCGGCGGTGCCCTGAAAGATTCCCTGTTACCTCTCCCCTACAAGGAACCTAGTCAAACTTTATTCCAGTTGATGGGATTTTGTGTCGAAGCAGGGCAACGCTTTGCCGCTGTTACCGACATGCAGGTGGGCGAAGGCAATGAACAGGCAGCCGTCGGCACCACTTTGGCACTTCTTGAACAGGGGACCAAGGTCATGTCCGCTGTCCACAAGCGATTGCACTATGCCCAAAAAATAGAATTCAAGATACTGGCAAGAGTTTTCTCGGAATTCCTGCCACCGGAATATCCGTATCAGGTTGTTGGCGGCGACCAGATGATCAAGCAGGCGGATTTTGACAACCGTGTTGATATTGTTCCAGTTTCCGACCCCAATTTTTTCTCCTTTGCCCAGCGTATTTCCTTGGCCCAGCAGGAACTGCAACTGGTACAGAGCAATCCGGAAATACATAATATAAAGGAAGCGTACAGGCGCATGTACACAGCACTCGGTTCACAGAATATTGAAACTTTGTTGCTTCCCGACCCACCACCCCCAGCACCGGTGGACCCGGCCATGGAGAATGGAAGCACCTTAATGGGAGCACCCTTAAACGCGTTTCCCGAACAGGATCACGACGCGCACATTAGTGTTCACATGGCTTTCATGAGCAATCCCATGGCAAAAATGGCTCCGCCGGTCGCTGGAGCTTTGCTGGGACACATTTTCCAGCATGTGTCCCTGAAAGCAGCCCAGATTGCCGAACAGCAAATGCAACAGATGGCAGCGCAGGACCCACAATTACAGCAACAGTTGCAGCAGGAACAAGCCATGATGCAACAACAGCAAATGGCACAGCAGCAGGGAGGGGCACAACCGCCTCCTATGCCTCCCAATCCGGTGCGTGAGCAACTGAAAGCACAGATTGAAAACGAGATACTGGAACAACTGATGCCGGAACTTAATGAAATCATGGAACTTTCCGGTGATAATGAAGGTGTCTTGGAATTGAAGGAAAAAGAACTTATGATAAGATCACAGGAGAACCAAGACGACAAGACGCTTGGCAAGGAAAGACTTGAACTGGATCGGGAGAAAATGGTAAAACGTGATGAAATGGATGAAGAGAAGATTCGCAGTCAGGAAGATATAGCCGCGCTCAGGGCACAAGTATCCCGTGAAAAAATGAACCAACCTAAACCCAAAGGAAAATAATGCCAGCAAGACCAAAACCAAAAGGAAAACCAAAACAACAAGAAGCCAGCGAAGGTTTTGTCTATGGTCCAACGGACAAATCTTACTCTGTTTCAGACATACCCAAGATGAAGGAACAGATAGCAAACAATCCGGCTTTGGCTGGAATGCTGCAACCCCTTATCGATAGACTGGAAGCCGGAGATTTTGACAAACCATGGGGACCCCCTGATGAGGACGTTACAAATACACCAGATACAACAGATGCAACAGAGTATTCTTATAAAGGTATAACAGCCCAAAACATTATTGAACATTTAGGCGAAGTAAGTCAGCTTACTCCAGAACAATTAGGTGTGGCTGATGTGAACCAAGACGGCACGATTTCAATAGGAGACGCCTCGTGGATTTTACAAATGGCACAAGGACTGAGAGACCCCGATACCTTGGAAGCCATAGAACAACCAGATACACCAACAGAGGAGGATACAACACCTCCCGGAGCAACAAACCAAGAAGATATAAAGGCTGCCATTGCCGCAGCTATGCAAGAAGCGGGCATCGGCCCAGAGTTTAATTTCAGCGATGTTTTGACTGCCGCTGATGCAGAAGACCTGTTTAAAAATACACTGCCAATTGATTATGAAACCCTGCAAAAAATGGGACAGGCGGATTGGATGCCGGAAAACTGGACACCGACAATGCAGGCAATGATTGATGAATCTATCGGGAACATACCAGACCAGAATTATATAGACCAAGCAACTTTAGATGAGCAACTGGCAGGGCTTCCCGATGCAGCTCAAATACAAAAGCTGCTTGAGGAACAGGGTTGGGGAGCACTAGGGGATCCTTTCGGAGGCGCTCTTTCCGCTTACTCTACCACGGATATGATCCAACAAATGATCAAAGATAATCTAGCACAAGGATTAAGTGAAGACGATATTTTTGCAATGATTCAGGAACAATTCGGCGAAACGATGAGCGATGAGGATATTTATGCCGCAATCGCTACAGCGCAAGAAACCCAATATACGTCTTTGATGGATGAAGTTAATGCTTTGATCGCAGAGAAACTAGCTGAAGGAATGAGTGAACAAGAAATTATTGACCTAATTACGGCGCAATATGGCGACCAGATGAGTCCGGAGGACATCAATTTGGCGATTACTACGGCGCTAGACAACCAATACACGTCTTTGATGGAGGAAGTTAATGCAAGGATTGCAGAAGCCCTGACTGATGGGATGACCCCTGAACAAATTGCTGAAATGATCAGGGCAGAATATGGCGACCAGATGAGTGATGAGGACATCAATTTGGCGATTACTACAGCCCAAGAAGCCCAATATACGTCTTTGATGGATGAAGTTAATGCTCTGATCGCAGAAAAATTAGCAGAGGGAATGACTGAAGCCGACATTCTTGCATTAATACAAACAGAATATGGCGGAGTATTAAGCGCAGATGATATTACAGCAATGATCGCTACTGCCATAGCGGGAATTGAAACAACTCCAACGGAAGATGCCCTTACCGCTGATGCAGTGCAGCAAATGATTGACGCCGCAATGGCACAAGGAATGTCTACAGAACAGGTTCAGGCAATGCTTGCAGAATCTGGGCACCTGAACCAAGAACAAGTTCAGGCAATGCTTGGAGAATCTGGATACATGGGTGATGTAGGAGTACAGGGACTTATTGATACCGCTCTTCAAGGAGCCTTGGGCCAAGGTGGGTCAATTAATGAAGCCATTCAAAACGCACTTTTAGCTGTAGGAGACACAACTATAGATACAGGAACCCAACAACCTAGTAGTCCTTACGGAACCTATACCAGTCCTTATGGAGACGTGGACCCTTATGCCCTGATGTTTAATCCATGGTATGGAACAACACCTTTCGCCGGAGGAGCCACAACAGGGGCCGAAGACCCAACTGGACTTGGGGACCTGGATTTGGGAAATCCGGCTGATTATAATTTTGACATTTCAACAGAGTATGATGAGGACCTGTTTAGTTAAGCGGAGAGAAGACAATTGACGCCATAGATTTTGCCTATAAAATTCTTAAAATAGTTAAGGAAAAAGAAGAACGAATACAAACGATGATGCTCAACGGAGAAGTTAAAGATTGGGAGCATTACCGCAATTTGACCGGTCAAACAGAGGCCTTAACCTATGTAAAATCGGAAATTACCGAGTTACTGGATAGGATGGGAGAACGCTTTGAGTGACGCAACCTCTATTTTAGAGCAAAAATGGGCACAGGAAGAAGAAGGAAAAACACCTTTACAAAAAGCCTATGAAAACGTCAGCAAAAAGAAAACTGACGGGGAAAAATTAAATCCGGAAAAAATAACCTCTGCTTTGTTAGAACAACTCCCTGAACCAACAGGATGGCGCATCCTTATTCTTCCTTACCGTGGCAAAGGTCGTACAGACGGAGGCATTTACCTTACTGAAAAAACAATGGAACGCCAACAGATAAGCACGGTTCTCGGTTATGTATTAAAGACCGGAAACCTTGCCTACAGTGACGAAGACAAATTTCCAACGGGTCCTTGGTGTAAATCCGGGGACTGGGTTTTATTCGGGAGATACGCAGGTTCCCGATTTGAAATTGAAGGAGGAGAAGTTAAGATATTGAATGATGACGAAATTATTGCGAAAATATCTGATCCAGAAGCAATTCTGCATAACTATTAAAAACATGAGGAGTGACCCATGCCTAGACAAGAACTAACAAAAACCAATGAAGAGAAAATGGTTGATTTAGACGTCACCGGCCCAGCCGTTGATGTCGAACTTCCAGCAGAAGGCGCTGTAATCACCGAAGTAGCGGCCGAAACACCACAAGAAACTACCGAAAAAATCAGGGTAGAAGAAGTAGAAGAGCCCAAGAAGGAACTTGAAGATTACAGCAAAAATGTACAGCAGCGCATTAACAAGCTGACAGCCAGATTGCGGGAAGCCGAGCGCCGGGAACAAGCGGCAACGGACTATGCACAAAATGTGCAGAAAGAAAATTCAACGCTTAAAAACAGAAACACAGCTTTGGACGGCAATTACATTATTGAATTTGCCAATCGAATCACTACGGAAACCCAAGCAGCCAAGGCGGCTTTAAAACAAGCCACGGAAAACGATGATGTGGACCAGCAGGTTGAATCACAACAAAAACTGGCGCGTCTTGCGGTTGAAGCACAGAACCTGAAAAAACTTAATGACCAAAGAAAAGTTCGACAAAGTTTGGCTAATAAAACAGTAAAAACAACCGCATTCAAACAACCCAATGAAGCCCCTGCACCGCCAGACCCTAAAGCGGAAGCGTGGGCAAGAAAAAATTCATGGTTTGGTGAGGATACAGCCATGACCATGACCAGTTTTGTGGTCCATCGTCAGTTGACCGAAGAAGAAGGATTTGATCCTTCCTCCGATCAATACTACAATGAAGTTGATAAAAGAATGAGAGAAGAGTTTCCACATAAGTTTAATGGAGCCTCTTCCGGAACGGAAACTCGTCCCGTCCAGACAGTTGCATCTGCTACACGCAGTCCGAAAAAAGGGCGCAGCAAGACTGTGAGACTCACACCATCACAGGTCGCTATAGCTAAAAAACTTGGTGTGCCACTAGAAGAGTACGCTAAATACGTGAAGGAGTAACAAAATGGCTGAGTCCAATGAAAACGTAAAAGAAACAACTCGAACTTCACGCGAGACTGAGAGCCGTGAGAAAAAAGCACGGCGCAAACCTTGGTCTCCCCCATCCGCACTGGATGCACCCGAGCCACCTGAAGGCTATCATCATCGATGGATTAGATACGAAGTCCGTGGACAAGCTGACACCAAAAACATGTCAGCGAAACTCCGCGAAGGATATGAACCTGTGAGAGCAGACGAATATCCGGATTTTGAATCTCCCGTAGTTGAAGAAGGCAAACACGCAGGGGCTATTGGGGTAGGAGGGCTGATATTAGCCCGTATACCTAAAGAAACAGTTGGCGAGCGCGAGGTTTATTTTAAAACTCGGACCGAAGGTCAAATGGACGCAGTTGACAATGATTTGTTTAGGGACGGCACTCATCCTTCCATGTCGGTACATAAACCGAACCGACAAACACGTGTAACAATGGGCGGTACTAGAAAAGCTGACGAAAAGTAAGTTTTTTAGGTACCAAATAGTAATCGTTCATCTTTATTTCGGAGGAAATAAATGGCCAATGTAGATAAAGCCTTTGGGCTTCGTCCATATAAAGGTGCCGGATGGCCGGTTCAGCAAGCAAATAAGTATTTAATTAATCCCTCGGGATATAGCACAAGCATCTATCAAGGTGATATTGTTATATTCAATGCTGGTTATATTGAAACTGCGGCAGTTAGTTCTGCTAATATTGTTGGTGTGTTTTCACACTGTTACTATGTTGCTTCTGACGGAACTCCCACCTTTAAGAACTATTACCCAGCCAGCACGACAGCACTCGGAAGTGGCGACATAGAAGTATATATTTATGACGACCCTAACCAACTGTTTCTAGTACAAGCAGACGGTGCTTCAGCTATAACCTGTATGGGCAGAAATGCTGATACAGACGGCATTGGTGGTAGTACGACAACGGGCGTTGCAACCAGAGAACTTGACTCTAGCTCAATCGCCACAACTTTAGCGCTTCAGTTAAAGATTGTTGGTGTGGTCCAAGACGATTCTAACGGAGACCTCACGGCAGATAATGCAAACTTAGTCGTTTTGATTAATGAGCATTATATGCGTGGTGGTGTAGCAGGAACTTAGGAGTAAATAATGGCTATAAGTAGAGCGCAACTTGTAAAAGAGTTGCTTCCAGGCTTAAATGCTCTTTTCGGACTTGAGTACGGACGCTATGATCAGGAACACGAACAAATATTCGATACTGAATCTAGTGACCGGGCTTTTGAAGAAGAGGTCATGCTCACCGGTTTTGACACAGCCCCCGTTAAATCAGAAGGAGCGGGAGTAGCCTTTGATCAAGCGCAAGAAGCGTTTACATCAAGGTATACCCACGAAACGATTGCTTTGGCTTTCAGCATTACGGAAGAAGCTGTCGAGGATAATCTTTATGACAAATTGTCAGCAAGATACACTCGAGCGCTTGCCAGAAGTATGTCGAACACCAAGCAAGTCAAAGGTGCAGCGGTATTGAATAATGCTTTTAATAGTAGTTATCCGGGCGGCGACACGAAAGAACTTTGCGCAACAGACCATCCAACTGTGGGTGGAGCTAATTTGCGTAATGAGCTTTCAACAGCAGCCGATCTGAATGAAACTTCTTTAGAACAAGCATTGATTGATATTGCGGCATTCACAGACGAACGCGGCTTAAAAGTTGCTTTGCAGGGATTAAAATTAATTATTCCTAAAGAGCTTCAGTTTACCGCTGATCGTTTATTGGAAACTCCCGGGCGGGTAGGTACGGCGGATAATGACATTAACGCTATTAGAAATATGGGCATGGTCCCAGAAGGCTATACTGTTAATCATTATCTTACTGATACAGATGCGTGGTTCATCAAGACAGATTGTCCTAACGGTTTTAAAATGTTTAACCGTGCAGCAATCAAAACCTCGATGGAAGCGGATTTTGATACCGGTAACGTACGTTACAAGGCTCGTGAAAGATATTCGTTCGGGTGGTCTGACCCTCGAACTGTCTTTGGCAGCCCCGGAGCATAAGCTAAATGGAACCTGTGATGGGGGGGTTTCTTACTCAACCCCCATCAACCTAAATTTTTCTTTATATTTACCCCGTTTAGAAGTAACATTGAATACAGGCTTATTCACTAGGATAACTTTACCTATCGACTGACCTAGCAGACAAGCCAAGACGATAGGCTTTTTTTCGGGAGAAAAATAATGGCAAATACAACCTTTAATGGCCCAGTCAGATCGGAAAACGGTTTTGAACAAATCAGCGTTACGTCTGGCACAGGGGCTGTAACAACAAATTTGGATATTGATTCCAGCGGTAATATTACCACTACGGGCTATGTTTCTGCTTATTCTAATGTCAGCAGCATTACGTCTGCTACCAAATCAGTAGAATCAACCGATTCAGGAACTGTTTATACTCTGAACAGGGCAGCAGGCATAGTGGTAACACTGCCTACAGCCGCAGCAGGGATAAACTACACCTTTATCGTTGGCACTACCTTTACAGGTGCAGGACAGATCAATACAGACAATACCAGTGATTTATTCTCTGGTTTTGCTACGATCTTTGATCCAGCAACTGCAACAGATACCAACACTTTCATTCCTGATGCCAGTGATGACGACACCATTGACTTAGGGTCGGCAGCACAAGGCTGGTTGGTAGGCGGAGTAATTCGTCTGGTAGCAACAACAGCAGCAGTATGGCATTGCGAAGCATTTTTGCATGGCGATGGTACTTTAGCCACTCCATTTGAATAAGGGGTAGGTTATGGCTGATTCAGTTACAGGCCCTACTACTCAATACGACTACGATAAGAAACTTATTGTTTATTGTTCTGTTTATTCAGATGGAAGTGGAAGCAGTACTACTTTGGTGGACGTTTCTGCTTTGAACCAATCAGCTAATAAGGAAACATGCACGCATGTAGCTTTAAATAAAATATGGTACACAGTTGGAGGAGGAACAGATGCACCTGCGTCCCTAGACTGGGATGCAACTACCAATGTTACTTTTTTAACTTTGTCTTATGACAACATGTTTGATTTCAGTTCTATTGGTGGTTTGGTAAATACGGAAGCATCCGGTTATTCCGGCGATGTTTTGTTTGTTGTTCCGTCAACTGCTGATGTAGGAAACGAATACACTGTTTGGTGTGAGTTTTTGAAATATTACGAAGCACCTAATAATTAGGAGTAAATAATGCCCGGAATGACAGAAAGAAAACGATACATGAGGGAAGAAACTACTGCACGCGGGGACTATGCGGTTGTTCCACATAAATATAAAAAGGGTGGAACAGTTAAAACGGGTGGAACAGTTACGAACTACAAGAAAAAGTATCGTAGGCCTTAATAATGGCTACTTCTGGAACAACTACGTTCGATCTGAACGTCGCTGAGTTAATCGAAGAAGCATTCGAGCGTTGTGGATTGGAATTAAGGACAGGCTACGATCTGGAAACAGCCAGACGTTCCCTTAATTTAATGTTTGCCGAGTGGGCAAACCGTGGTCTTAATCTTTGGGTCATTGTTGAACGAACAGAAGACCTGACTGAAAGCACCACTTCCTATGATCTGGATACGGATTTAATCAATGTTTTGTCCGCTGTCGTCCGACGTACGTCCGGAAGCACCTATACGGATTACCAGTTAAACCGGATGAGTCGAAGCGATTACCTTTACCTTCCGAACAAAGCAGTAGAGGCACGCCCAACCCAGTTTTATCTGGAAAGGACAGTAACCCCTAAATTATATCTTTATCCGACTCCGGACGATTCAACCGATGTTTTTCGTTATTACGCACTGACCCGGATTGAGGATGCAGGGGACTATACCAATACTTTGGATATTACTTTTCAGTTTTTACCGGCAATGGCAGCAGGACTGGCTTATTATATTTCCCTTAAACGGGCACCGGATCGAATGGGAATGCTCAAGGAAATATATGAAGAGGAATGGGGCAGGGCAGCATCGGAAAATATTGATACCGTGAGCTCTCGTTTTATTCCAGCCAGAACGGTAATTAATTAATATGGCCTTTGCGGCAGGCAAAAAAACATGGGGAATCTGTGATATTTCCGGTTTTCGTTACCGTTTAAAAGACATGAAAAAGACGTGGGACGGTTTCTTGGTGGGACCGGATCAATGGAGTCCAAAACAACCCCAGTTGGAAGCACCCAGAGTTGGACCGGATCCCCAAGCTATAAGAGACCCAAGACCCGATCGCACTGAACCTGTTGCAGAAGCTCTTTTGACCAATAATCCTTTTTTATCTACTTCCGCGAGTGCGGTAATTAAAGTTTTTGAATGCGACCATGGACGGAGTACCGGGGACAAAGTACGTTTTAGGGGAGCAGAAGCCTTTGATGGTTTTACCATTGCGACATTGATTGATCCCGACGCTTATACAATTACCAAGGTAGACGCAGATACTTATACTTTTACTGCTGTTGCTGGCACAGGTACAAGTGGTGCAAGAGGCGCTGGTCCTTTTGTTTCAGTGGGACCAGCACAAACGCTTTTGCCCTTGAACCCTTTCAGGACTGAAGCCTCCGGAGCCAATGCCGTAATTAAAGTAACAGAGTTCAAACACAACAGGACCACAGGAGATACCGTACGCCTTAGAAAAACGGAAGCCTTTGATGGAATAACAACAACCGTGCTTGAAAGTGCAAGTGGGTATACAATAACAGTGGTGGATGCAAACGAATATAAATTTACTTCCACCGGAACCGCAACCACGGGAGATATAACCGGTGGTGGCAGTATAGCAACAGCAGGACCGGTTTAATGAGTTTTACTTTTACAACATTAAAAACAGCAATCCAGGAATACATGGACAATGATGAAAGCACGTTTACTTCAAATTTGACCAACTTCATTGTGCAATCAGAAAATCGTGTTTTTAATACGATTGAGCTTAATGTGTTTAGAAAAAATGTTACCGGAACCGCTACTTCTGGAAACGCATATTTAGGGGCTCCTACGGATTTTATTTCCCCCATGAGTCTGGCGGTATTGGACAGCAGCAGTAATTATACTTATCTGTTGTTAAAACATGTCAGTTTTATGCGAAATTATATTACCGCAGCGGCAACTACAGGTGTGCCGAAATATTATGCTCAATTTGACGATGATACTTTTATCATGGCGCCTACACCGAACGCCAATTTAACTTTTGAACTGCACTATCTTTATCAACCTGAATCAATAACCGCAGCTTCTGCTGGGACAAGCTGGTTGGGCACAAATGCGCCTGATTTATTGTTATACGGTTCCTTGGTCGAGGCCAGTACTTTTATGAAACAGGAATTAAATGAAACCACCATGTTTGAAACACGGTTTCAGGACAATCTTGTACGCCTGAAAACTTTGATGGAAGGGCGTGCAACCCACGATGAAAACAGATACGATCGAACGCGAGTTCCGATAACGCCAACGGCTCCACAGTAAAGGTGTTCAAGCCAAAGCTAAAAGGCAAGTATGTTGCTATAGTTGCCATGGGCAAAAGTCAACTCGACTATCACATGTCCATTAGCCATAGCAAAGAATACGATGAAGTTTGGGCTATCAATTCCATGTGTGCGGTTATCAAACCAGATCGCGTATTTATATTGGACCCTGTGTCCAGATTCTTTGAAACCAATGACGCTGGACCACAGACCAAGGTTTTGTGTAAAACATTGCCGAAATTAAAGTGTCCTATTTATTCTTGTGAATTGGACAAAAGGGTTCCAAGCCTTAAATTGTACCCACTTGAAAAAGTTATACAAAAAACCAATTGTGGGTATTTTAATAACACAATTGCCTATGCCATTGCTTTTGCTTTATACAAGGAAGTAGCTGGAATCAGTCTTTATGGTGCAGATTTCAGTTACAAGACCAATATTCATTTTGGTGAATTGGGAAGAGGCTGTTGTGAGTTCTGGTTAGCTAAATGCATGGCGCAAGGAATTGATGTTTCAATAGCAGCAACTTCACCCATGCTGGACACAAATATCCCTGAGAAAGAAAAACTGTATGGGTACCATAGGCTTGAGAATCCACCTGTGGTATATTTAAAAGACGGTGAACTGGAAATAACTAATTTTTCTGAAGTTCAGTTTGAGGAAGAAAAACCTTTCGGGGTTTCTGGACGAAAAGACATTCCAGCTATTTTTGGCCCACCGGAACCGGAGAGATACTGATGGAAACAGATCCTTTTGAACTATCCATAGGTGATCTGGGAGTAAAGACAACACATGGTAGAGGCCATACAGTAGAAGAAGTTGCAGATATGGCCACTGATAAATTGATTTCGGTGAGCGACACAGCACCAGAACCAATTAGAGCGCAAGCCCATGCCTTTAAAGATAGATGTCGCTTTGTAATTGCATATTATATGAAAGAGGCGATTAATAACCATATTTGTACAGTATGTAATCAATTGGAAGCGCAAGGTCATAAAGACTTAGCGAATATTATTAGGAGGCTATAATGGCTATAACACAAGCAATGTGTACTTCTTTCAAAAGTGAGCTTATGCAAGCGGTACATAACTTTAAAGCATCTGGAGGAAACTCTTTCAAGCTCGCTTTATATACTAGCTCTGCGACTATGAGTGCTACTACTACCGCTTATAGTACAAACCAAGAAGCATCAGGAACGAACTATACGGCGGGGGGATCAGCTTTAACAAACATTGCCCCGACAACATCAGGAACCACAGCGTTTACCGATTTTTCTGATTTGACTTTTGGAACAGCTACCATCACTGCAAGAGGTTGTATGATCTATAATGATACAGCTACTGGTGATCCAGCAGTTGCAGTGTTTGATTTCGGTGG
>Ga0208316_1001380_pt1 | contig 14651 bp, 16 predicted proteins | sample MalvireepMed_231_FD_184240 | JGI IMG/M metagenome (GOLD analysis project Ga0208316, IMG submission 184240) | Marine viral communities from the Global Malaspina Expedition - Malaspina viral metaG DeepMed_231 (SPAdes) (version 2) | ecosystem: Environmental > Aquatic > Marine > Oceanic | place... | reverse complement strand
GTCTTTCTCATGGCAGTACAGGATATGCTTCTTGCATTGAATCCCTGGAGGAATTTGGATGAAATGGCTGATTAAAATATCATCAGGCTCCAAAGCTGCTGCGTCAAGAAGCTCACCCCTACATTTATCCATATGCCAATCATGAGGACCATAAAATGTACAATCTACACCATTCTCATTTAGCAAATTTGTTAGAGCTATATGAGCTATAGTTCCGCCCCCAGGACGGGACCAACTACTAATCAGCTTTACTTTGGACATTTCCTGACCCCATTAATTGTCTGTATAATTTTAATCTCTCACCCACTACTTTATTCATATCGAAATTAGCTTCTGTTAGCTGGTGGAGATTATTTCCCATACGTTCTCTTAATTTTTTATCTTTACCTACTTTAGTCAGAATTTTAATCCACTCTGATTTTCCCTTACTTGGATCAATTAGGAAGCCTGTCTCTCCATTAACAATCCACTCATCATAGCACCCTACATTAGAAGCTACGAGGGGAACTTTATAACGTCCACATTCTGCTATCTTAATTTCAGACTTGCTATCATTAAAATCATTAGGTTCCAAAGGTGCTAGAGCAATATCCATGTTCGTAAAAAACTGTCCGTACCTATCAGGAGGGAAAGCGTAATGAATATTCCAATTCCTATGCCCTTTAAATCCTCCTAATATAATGGCATGATATTTTTTCCAAACATCCAATTGCCAATCATCTTTGGGAGTTTCAGGAGGTGGATGTCCATAAAAATCCCATTGACAATTTTCTCTTCCTACTCTCCCATTAACTAGATTTGGAACTCCCGCAAAATATTTAACATCCTGTTCATGATGAATACCTCCTGCCCATCCAAATCTACAGTAATTCTTTTTAGGAGGAGCCGTTCTTTGAAGATTCCAACAAGGAAGATTGTAATCAATACTGTTCTTTACAATAGCTAAAGTATGAGAACAAAAAGGCTCTACTCTCTCTGCAAACTTTCGTTGCGTTACAGTTACCAAATCAGAATGGGAATAGATAAACTTAGTTATCTCTGATAACCCTTTCTCTTTGTATACACCGTATAACCTATGACCTTCATATAAATCTGTAAGAAGATCATCAGTATCGTAGTGGACAAACTTTCCAAACTCTTTTCCCTTCCCCACAATCCTAGCTGTATAATTCCCCCCAAAGTTACTTAGATTTCCAAGGACAATAATATCTGCCCACTTCATGTTCTCAAACTTAAAATCAGAAATCCAGGTTCCATCCTTTTCTTCTACACCCAGAGGGTTTTTGTCAAATCTAACTTCAACCTCATCAGGGTATAACTCTTGAAGTTTTTTATATGGGGCAATGATTCTGTAATAGGCACATCCTCCCTCATTAGCTGGGCAAGCAAGTATTTTTAGTTTATCACTCATAGTTAAAAAAATAAGGAGGTCCCCGAAAGAACCCCCTTATTATAGTTGGGAAAAGCCAGATGCTGATCTAATTTTTAGGCTTCTTCTTCTTCTTCAGCGTCAAAAACATCCTCTGTTTCAGGAGAGGAGTGAGTCATACCTAGAGCAGCCGTAACACCAGCGACGACCCCACCAACATCTACGTTCTTATCCGTAGGAACAAGAGCTTTGAAAGCTTTAACATAGTGCTTGCGCTTACGCTTGAAACCCAGAGCAAGTAGAGCTTCCCACCCAGCTAGAGCAGGGATAAAAGTTTTACCAATATGCATCGCTGCATCAAAGGCAGTACCAATAGCAGTATCGCTCATTTCACCCATGAGGGGAATATGCTGGGCGTCTTCACTCACAAGAGCTTCTTTAGGAACCACAACCACATCCATACCTTCAGGAACTAGTTCCCTAACAGACTCTGGAAGTTGATCCACGGGAACCGTAGCAAACTCTTCACCTTCAACTACATTATCAAGAGTGGTGACAACCATTTGCTCATCACCAAAAAACTCGCTAACAGCCGCACAAGAAAGTAAGCCAAACGCGAGAAAACCTGCAATAAAAAACTTCTTCATAATTTCTCCTTAACTTTGAAGTTTAGTGAGGTAATCATTATCGGAAGTCTCTTCAGAGGTTCCCGCATTTGAAGTACCTTTAATCGGAGTCCCCATCAGAAACTCCGCACTCTGCTTAACAGTATCATAGTCCTCCAGCTTAACTAGATCATGAACTTCATGCAAACTTTCCATAATACTAGCAATCTCTTGGTTAGTTCCAAGACGGGAAGACTTGGGACGAGGCTGAGACTGATCGTACTTCGGCCATTGTCCTTCCATCTCTTTCACGATCTTAAAATCGTGACCACTTTCAGGTTCAGTAATATCTCCAAAATCAGGATCGAGCATAGCTCCAATAATCTTTTTGAAAAGAATCACACCCACCGAAAGAATTTTCACATCTCCACTCTCCCTATCAAGAATATTCATGTAATAGCGAGCACGAGGTTTAATCTGACGAGCAAGATCCTCGTCTTCTTTACGTCCAGTCTTCCACAAACCGTAATAAAGATCACAGAGAGGACAGGGCTCCCCGTGAATCTTTCTACAGTGGACGTTCTTCACATTCCCCTCTCCTTGGGGAATTCTATGAATTTTAGTTTCCGCATAGAATTCCCTTTCTTCATCTTTCCAAGGGAGGACGCGAACTGCGTTCGTCCCTTCAGGAATTTGATAGAACTTTTTCAAAAAATCTGCGTTAGATTGTGTTGCAGTTGCGGGATTCGAAAGTTGCTCATGCTTAAGACGCAGAGCTTCAAGATCAATAGCCATAGTAGTAGTCTCCAGTTAAAATGTTAGTGTTTTTAGTTCACTTATATAGTTTAGTTTCTTCTCGTTTGTTCGCAGAAACTTGGATAATCATATCCTTCTTATGCTCAAGAGCCCGTACCAGCCCTTTGAGAAGTTCGTATTTAAAAGAGGCTTCATCTGCACTATTCTGTAGTGCAGAATAAGTATTGTCACTAAAGACAATATCATCAAGGTCTTTAGCCGTCAGCTTAACACTAGAAGAAGCCTTTGTAGTTTTTCGAAGGTCAGAAGCAAAGTGCGTGATGTTCAGATTGCACTCATTCATCTTCTTTTTAGCCATACTCATCAGCCCGTGATAATAAGAGTAAACCGATGCCTGGCGCATCATCTCATTATCAATCTCATACTCATTGTAATCCATCAGAGCATCGCTGATATCTTTATAGTTATCCCAAGTAAAATCCTCTAGGGATTCAATCAAAGTATTCATAGTAATAAAAAGTTAGGGTTTAATAACCCCCCGCTCCACCAGTGGAAGGAGAAGAGGGGGAAGAGGGCGTAGGAGAAGTTCCAGTTTGTGTATAAGATCCGCCTCCCTTTGAAATATTATAGCCAGGAGTTGTGTATTTTTGAGGATTTTCTTGTAATTTTGTGGAAGTAATAGTAGTGGATGCGGCAGCAGTATTATACACTGTGGCTGGGAATCTATGCTCATAAATTTCTTTTGATAAAATAGATAAAGCTCCAGTGCTGGGATCAAGATACACATAATCTCCACTCTTCCCGCTCTGTACTATATTGCTAGCATTACTCTCTCCCATATAAAGTAAACCAAAAGCCTGATTTATTTGCCAATAATAAATATTTTGAAAATAATTAGTAGGAGCATGTAAATTTAAAGATCCAAATTCGTAAGAATTATTTTTTAGATTCCAAACAGATATTCTAGTTAGTAATTTACTTGCCATTTAATATAATCTCAAAAAGTTCTTTGTTCAAATTCATTAAAAGAAGAAGACCTCTAGTGGCCCGCGTAGTTAATTCTTCATTTGTCTGTTCTGACACAAGACCTGTCATTTCTTCTCCTCCTAATCCAGTTAGCTCGAATGCTATATGCATTAGTTCATGCAATAAGGTTTCTCGGGCTAACTGGTCATCCATCTCCTTTTCAAGAGACAATTTACCTAAATCAAAGTCCGTTAAACCGTAGCACTTCTGCTCTCCCTCTTTCAATCCTTTAACTAGTTGTAAACTATAAGTTTTATAACCAGCATCAATAGTATTTAGGTCACTTCCCGAAATCTTCTGAATAAAGGATACCTTTTTCTCAGTCATTACTAAAAATCCTTTCTCCCTCTTGCATTCTAAGAACTGAGTAATCTACTTCCATAGGAACAATAAATCTTGGCCTTCCATTTCTGGATTTAATAACGTAACCTCGCATCTGCCCGTTATCAAACTCTTCCTCAGACTGGTTCAAGGACAGAGCAAAATCACAGGTTCTAATCTTACCGTAAGAATCTCCTAATTCAGCATCGGTAATAACCTTTACTAGTCTTCCCTGCCTATTAGTTTGGGTAGCAGTCCAAACTAGGAAATTATTTTCCATCCCTAATCCTCTAAGCTCTTCGGAAATTCTTTGCTGGGCTTGATACTCTTGCTGAATGTCTCTAGTCGGTCGCAGTAGCTCCAAGTAATCCACAATCAGAAGATCAGGTTCAAAATCTTCATAGTTCTTTAACTGTACCAGAAGACTACGAATAGTATTGATAGAAGCTTGTCCCGTAGGGAACTCTTTAATAATCAATCGGCTTCCGGGGAATTGATTTTGGAAAATACTTAGTCTTTCTTTAACAGATAGCTGCGTAGATACATCCTTAAGCTTACCTTGAGGAATCAGGGTCATAATGGAATCAAACCGTTGAGCAATTTTATCCTCGCTCATTTCCATAGAAACATAAAGAACCTTCCTGCCTTCCATCATGGAATGGACTCCTTGATTAACAAGAAACAAAGACTTACCTACGCCAGGAGGAGCTACAACCATAGCTAATTCCTTAGCACTCAAGCCTCCTTCAAGGGAAGTATTAATCGCAGGAAGAAACGTCTTATATTTATTCTCATGCTTTTTATTAAACATTCTATCCCATCGTTGGGATAAATCTGTAAAATAATCTTGACCTATATCTACATCCCTATTAACTAGGAGTGCTTTTTTAACAAGAGCTTCTACTTCCTCTACTCTATCTTCCCTGATAAGGGATATACTTTCAGCAATAGCAGATTTCATTGCCTCCTTCTTGGCAAAGCCCTCTACCAAATCCATAAGATACTCTGGAGTATTAGTAGTAGACGTGTCTAAATTATTTACATAAAGTAATTCGTCCTCATAGTCAGACAAATTTTCCCTAGCAGTTAATTTACTCTTAACATCCTGTAAAATAAAATCATCAGTCGGAAGTTTATGATACTTTTCGTAGTGTTCTTTAACAGTATTAAATATCTTGGAATGAGAAGGATACTCAAAATAACCTGGGTTTACTAGACCAATAATTTGTTGGTAAAAATCCTTATTTGATTTTAAAAGATACAAAATACCCCGTTGGATATTATCACTGAATTCGTAAGCCATGATTAGCCCTGTTTTTGGGGTTTCGAAATGTCTAATTTATCTTTGTTAATATCTTTATAACCCATCTTATTAGCCCTATCATAGGCATCAACAGTTAATTTTCTTTGTCTATTTATCTTCTTTGCAGACTCTTGATCACTTAATTTTTTAACATGTCCATCCTTAGCCAAGCCCTCATAATTAAAATCAGCAGATTTATATCTAAAGGATTCATCATCCTGCCACTTCTTACTCATCTCAATATGTCGTCTTAAGAATCTATTAGCTGAATCTTTATCGTACCCTTTTTCTGCATGTTTCTGATATCTGCGCTTTACCGTATGGAAATCTTTATCATCATTAAAAGATACTCCAATGTTCATCGCCTCATAATATCTATGAGACAATTTCTTACATTTAGGGCACCTAGTTCTCTCAGGAGCTTTTCCTATACTACATTCTCTGTCCCAGTAAATGGAACATTCTCTACAAATCCAGTTATAATTTGGCATTATAAAATATTCAAAACCCCTGTTCCTCCTACATCATTCAATGTAAATGTAGAAGCACGATAATTCAAATCGCAACTTAATGTGTTATTCCAAGGAAGCATACTTCTTTCCGCCACCATCCCTAATGCAGCAGCAGCAAAACCTCTTGCTCTATCAGTTAGTTGCTTATCTTCAAGCATTTTAACTAAAGGCTCGATGGATCTTGCATCACCAATAAAGCCTAGAGCTTGAACCAAGGATGCTTGGCTGGAGAGACTCTTTGCAGTTTCTAATCTCTTAGTAAGGTATGGAACTAAGTCGTAATCACCCATGAGTCCTAGACTGATAGCTGCTTGTTGGAGCAACTGTGGCCTGTAATCTGATTTCTCCACAATACTTTGAATTTCTTCAATTGCTTCTCGTTCACCTAACAGACCCAACCCAATGCAAAGATATCCTCTAGCTTCTTCGTCTTGGATTTTTTGTACTCTTTTGAGTAAAACTTCTCCTGCTTCTGTTCCTCCTGCTAAACCAATAGCTACTGCTAAAGCACCAAGTCTCTCTGGTTGCCTTTCCATTCTCATAGCATCAATAATTGATCTACGCCAAGAAGAAGGTACAGGGAAATCGTTAGTTGATAACCTATTTACGAATACTCCTGCTGACAAGCCAGCCCAAGATCTTTGGACGTTCTTCCCTCTTGCAAGTTGAGTCATCAAGTACTTATATGTATCTTGAACGCCTGCAAAAGAATGATCTCCAAGACCAACGTTGCTATTGGAATATGCTAAAGCAATCAAAGCAAAGTTTCTTGTTTGCTGATCTGCAATATGTTCAGGAACTTCCATAAGAGTTTTTCGAATTTGATTATTAAGTTCTTCCCCATCTGAGGAACCAATCAATCCTAATGCAAGAGCACAACTTTGTTGAATTTCTTTTGGTTCCTTACTGAATTTGCCTAACATCTCTATAAATCTTGTAGCTACAGGAGCTTTATGAGTATGGTATCCTTTTAACCCACGCAAGTTAGTAGCCAATGCTTCTGGTACATGAGCGCGAACTAGCTTGTGTACATTCACATCATCTAGAATACCAGTGAGAAATGAAATAACTTCAAGTTGATCTTTATCCTGATCCAAGTTAACCAAACTCAAAGAGACTATGCACGCTACTTTAAGATCTCGATAACTTGTTTCATCATTTTCATAGACATCTCTCAGAGCATGAGAGATAATCAACTTGATAATTTCATCTTCACTCTTTTCTCCGATTAAACCCAGTGCATAGGCTGAAAACGTCCTTGTTCGTACAGGAACAGCCAATTCACCTACTAATTTCTGCCCTTTTTCATTGTCAGATGCGAGATCTCTAAGTGTCTCGACTGATTCTACCTCCCCTAAAATGCCTAAAGCTAAGGCCGCAGTTTCCGCGATTTCTTGGTTGCTATCTTGAAGAAACGGGATAAAGTAGTCCTGAAAATGGAATTCACCTTGCATGTTCCCAATCTTAGCCAAAGCCATCATAGAACCCGTAATGATATCATTATTGGTTTCTTTTTCTAACATATTTAAAAGAGCAGGTACAACTTTAGTTTTAAGATCATGAGCCGTAGGCTTGAGCACATCACGGGCTTGATCTTGTTGACCATGACCTAAAAAGAAATCATCTGTACCAGTAAGAGGTACTGAATTAAATATACTAGACTTTAAAGCTAAGTAAGGATCTTTATTAAATTCCCACCAAAAAGACCATTGAGTTAGATCAGGCCCTGCGGTGCCTCCAGCAGTAATGGGTCCAGCAGGGACCCCAGGTGAGCCAGGAGCCCCAGGACTTCCTACTCCTCCCCCTGGACTACCAGGGGAGCCAGGACTTGTAGGACCTCCAGGGGTTGGACTTGTAGGACCCGCGCCTCCACCACCTGGAGAGGAACCCCCGCCAGGAGGAACAGTGTCACCAGGCCCATTATAAGTTCCACCATGAATATACTTAGGCTTCGCTCGTCCACCATGCCCAGCCGAAACTAAGGTCACTAAAAAACAAACACATAACAACGCTTTTATTAAATTCTTCATAATTATCCTCATGCTCTAAACGATTCACCACATCCACAGGTGTTTTTTGCATTAGGGTTTACAAAAGTAAAACCCCTACCCATTAGAGACTCTTCAAAATCAATGATGGTATTACTTAGGTATAAGAAACTCTTAGGATCACAAATAATTTTCATGTCCTTAGGGTTCCACTCCTTCAAGAAAAGCATGTCCAATTCCTTCTTATCATCATCGAAACCCAACGTATAAGAAAATCCTGAACATCCACCCCCTTTTACCCCTACCCGAACAAAAACATCTTTTAAGTTTTGCTCGCTAATGATTCTTTCAAATTCAACGGCTGCTCTATCACTTACCATTATCATTCTTCAAAATCCTCATCATCTATAGGGAGAGGCTCTAATTCTTTTGCGTAATACCAATTCCAAAAAGCCATAGCTTCTTCTGGGCTCATTTCAGAGGGATGAACTCCTCTGGGGAAATCAAGCCCCACACGCACCTCCTGCAAGGCTACATGCTTCTCCTGATTCAACTCCTTCTTCATGTTCTTCCCCCATCATATATTTAGTGATGTTGTCCTCTGTAAGGGTAATTGCTTCAAGCGGCTCATTTTCTTTGGAGCTAGCCCTATACACCGTCAAACCCTTGAGGTAAGGAGCGTAATCCAAGGAAGCTTGAGAAAATTCTTTTGGTTGAGAGCCTGTAGGTAGATTAATCGTTTTTGAAATACATGAATCAATATACTTTTGAATCGTAGCCTGAACCCTGATATGATCTTCAGGAGGTACGTCGTATGCCCCTACGAAATTATCTAATGGTAATCCTAACTCGTACCATTCCTTGAAAAGAGGATCAACAACTAATTGCTCTTTCCAAGTGTTAGCGTGACGATAGCGACGGTTGTACATAGCAGCAAAGATAGGCTCAATCCCGCTTGAAACCCCGTGAAGCATAGAGATAGTACCACAAGGGGGGATAGTGAGCATAACAGCATTCCTAATACCAAATCTCTTAATGAGCATCCTGATTCGTGCTGGAAGGGTTTTTGCAAATTCTTCATTTAAGTATTTCTTGTAATCAAACTCAGGGAAAGGACTCTTATCTCTTGCAAGATAAATAGATTGTTTATATGCCTCATCTCTAATGGTGGCGAACAGACGCTCCAAAAATTCGAGACACTTTTCATTACCATATTTAAGGCCCAACTTAATGAGCATGTAGTGAAGTCCTGTTACACCAAGACCAATACGACGAGATCGTTCTCCTACTAGCTTACAGGTATCAGTGGGGAAAGTATTTACAGTAAGAACATTATCTAGAAATCTAATACCCGTTCGAACTGTTCTTGCCAGTCTTTTCCAATCCACATCGGAGCCGTCATCAAGAACCATGTTAGACAGATTAACGTTGCCAAGGCAACAATTACCGTAAGATGGGAGAGAAATTTCACCGCACGGGTTAGTAGAGTCCAGGCTTTCAAAATAAGATACATTAGTGTAGCGATTGGCAAGATCAATATTATATATGCCTGGGTCACCTGACTCAACTGAATTTTTCCAAATAATATCCCATAATTCTCTAGCTTTTATATCTCTCTTCCCAAAAACGACAAACTCATCGCTCCAATGTTCTTTATAGAAATTATTAGCTCTATCTAAGGCATCTTCCTTATCTAATGCTACTACCCTAACAGTTTCCGTTCCTGTTTTAGTAATTCGTTGAAGCTCATAAGTATGATATTCTTTGTTATTAAATGTAAAGTACCAGTCTTCACCAAACTCTACCGCTTCAAGGAAACGATCAGTAATAGCCACAGAAATATTAAAGTTATTAAGCTGACCCTTATCAAGCTTTACAGAAAGAAACTCAAACAGGTCAGGATGAGTAACATTAAGGATACCCATAAGAGCCGTTCGCCTATTTTTTCCTGCTCGCACATGTTCCCCTACCTCATTAATCATTTGAAGAACTGATACTGCGCCTGGCGCAGAGTTCTTTACACTACCGATGTGATCTCCTTTGGGCCTAAGCTTAGATACATTAAAGCCAACTCCCCCTCCTGCACAGGAGATCTTGTACATATCCTGTATAGTCTTACCAATAGAGTTTACATTATCTTCAGGAACAATAACATAACAATTGAGTAGATTGTGATGCCCCCTATTGCGGCCAGAACCATAAATGATTCTTCCTCCGGGGATAAAGTCCCCTGATCCCACAATTTCATAAAACGATTTTTCAATTTTCTCTTTATCATCATCTCTCTCTGCCGATGCCATTGTTTTAGCTATAACTTTAGCTCGCTCAGACCATTTGGTTTCTCCTGGGTAAGCATAGCGAGCTTCAAAAATTTCTTGTCCCAATTCATTCAACGTAGTTATAGCCATATTATCTTCCTGTTACTTTCGATACTCCCTTGTGCTTTGTTATAGTCAGGGTCTTGACGTTATCCATTAAGGATTTTAGATAATTATTATGTGTAATTACAAACAAATTCTTGTCTTTCTTTAATTCTGACAATAATATATAGAGCCCGTCTAATCCATCTTGATCTAGGTTCTCCGCAACCTCATCAAAGAACATTAAATTACTTTCATTTTTATTGGAGAGGGTTAAAAGTTGTTGCAATCCTAACATTACAGCCAGTCCTACTTTCCGTTTCTCCCCTCCCGATAAAGATATATAATGTATTACCTTCCCATTGTGAGTAATCTTTTCCTTTAATTCATCGTCAAACTCTATAAAGAATTTTCCTCGGGATAAATGAGAGAGGTAGAAGTTAGTCTTACCATTAAAATAAGGTAAAATATTTTTTATAATATATTTTACAAGACCAGATTCAGAGAAGGCTTTCTCCCAGAACCTCATAACTTCATAGTCGGTATTGTTCTTTTGTTTTATATCATGAGCATCTTGAATCTTTTCAATTAACTCCTCCTTCAAAGTTTCGAGAGTTCCTACTTGACCACACAGATTTTGATACTCTACAATTTTATTGTACTCTCTAGAGGGGAGGGGAATTTCTTCTAGAGAATCCTGTATAGCTTGCAACCTCTCCTGATATTCATTTGCTAATTTCTTAGCCTCTAATACTTCTTGGTGCGTACGCTTGAGAGGCTGAATAGTATTGATTATCTGTCCACATTTATCACAGATATCACGATGATGTGGGTGTTTTATTTTTTCCTCTAAAGTATTAATCCTGTCGTCCAGAGCTTCTATCTCACGCTCCAGTCCCTTCATCTGCCATTCTTTAGCTAAGTTATTCTCTTCCTTCTGGAGGAGATCATCTAAACTAAGCTTGATAGCATCAGCATAAGCAGAATTCTCATACTTCTTCTTTAGTTTCTCAACGTGACCAATCTTTTTATCCAAATCCTTTCTACTCTTTTCATGTTCATCTATAATGGTTGTCTGCTTTTTAGTTGTCTGAGAATAAATAGACTTGAGACTTTTCACAGATTCTCTAAGAGAGAATAAACTATCCAAGTTTAAGAAATTCTTTATGATTATTCTTTTATCTTCGGGAGTAGCACTAATGAACTCTATGTTATTTTGTTGACCGAAAACAGTAGACGCTAGGAACACTTTATAGTTTGTCTTAAGATACTCCTCAATGAGCTTCTGGGTATTGGTCGCATTGTCTAAAGTTTTCTCCTCTTTTCCCACAAAAAATCTCAGGTATGTGGGTTTCTTTCCTCTTTCGATGACCACATTGCCATTGAGAATTAAACGAACTGAGCACTCTTTTTTCGCATAAAAATTAATTAAAGCTTCCTCTGTAGACTTGCGGATAGTCCTCCCAAACAAGCCCCAAACAACAGCCTCAATAACAGCACTTTTGCCTGCTCCATTAGAACCGCCCGTGTCCTTGTTGTCTCCCTTTACAAGGACTAACCCTTTAAATTTACCAAAATTTAATACTACATTCTTAATGGAATAAAAATTCTTAATCTCTATCTTGTTGATTTTCATGAATAAGTTGTAGCCCTCCCATTAGTTTTTCTTTACTAATAGTTGTGTTACTTATATTAATATAATCCTCAATGATTTTATCATTAATATCAATAATGGGGTTAATTAAATTCAATTCGTTACTGTCTTCCCTATCATCAATCAAGGGTTTATATTTTACTTCTGTATATCCCACATTTAACTTATCAACTAATGCAGCTACTCCGTCTTGTTCCTTGTCAACAGTATGAAGATTTATTCTTAGCAACGTGAAATAATTAGGATCATTAATCCAATCTAGATTTTCCTCTACCTTATCATAATCTATAACTAAATGCCTAGGTCCGAATTCGACAGGATAGATTTTAATATCATCATTCTCAATGATTGCATAGAAACTATCCTTCTTTGCTTCACTAAAGTTAGTAGTATAAGGGGTGCCTAAGAGAGTTACAGTCTCCACAGATCCTTCAACTTCAAAGGTTCTTTGATTAAATTTATGGATATGGCCCAAGAAAGTAGTAGTACCCAACTCAGAAGGAGCAATACTAAAATCAGCATCACCAGCGGAATTAAGAGCACCGAAGTAACCAAAGTGACCGAATACTCTATACCCTTTAGGAACACGCCCCAAAGCTTTTTTAATTTTTGTTTCATCTTCATAATGCGGGATAAATACCCGCTCTCCAAACTCATCCACAGTTATTTGAGTAAGTATCTTTACCCTATTAGATTCAAACAAACTCAGAGCCGTTACTCCATCGTCTGATTTGTTCTCACTATCATGGTTTCCTCTTAATATATAAACTGAACTTCTTTTAGAGATATAATCAATAACCTCTTTCAACGCAAGGAGAACTCTAGGGTAGGGTTTCCTATGCATCATCAGATCACCTAAGAATATTACATCATCAATTGGCCCAGATTTACAAGCGTCATTATAAATTTCAATAGTTGTACCAGTCTGAGCTTGCAACAAGCCCATAGGTTTGTTATCGAAATGTAAATCCCCTATTACTAATGTTCTTACCATTTGTCTATTGGACACTTCTCAGTCTCCATCTTTGTTTTAAGTTCTAATAAGCACCCGCAATACTTACATTTTGGTGAATTATTATTAGTTTCATACCACTCACAGTCTTTACAGATCGCCAGCCTATCCTGAGCGGAGTAAGAGATTTTACACCCCCCAATACACCAACAATAAATAGCCTTACAAAATCTAAAAACTCTCTTCATATAGTGTACCATCTCCAAAAGAATTACCCACCTCAATATCAATTTTTAAGGGAACATCAAAATATATATTAAATACTTCTTTAATAGTTGGGTAATTCACCATCTCATCATAGACTACTTTACATACCTCATCTATCTCTTTCTTAGCACAAATTAATTCTATACTATCGTGGACAGTAGCCACAATACGAGCATCTATATTTAAGTTATTAATTTTACGGTGAAGACCAATAAGAGAGCACAAAAGGATATCAGAAGCAGCACTCTGGATCGTGAAGTTAAGTCCTTGTCGGAGGGCTCTATTAACAACCATCCTATCCCCGCTATACACGTCAGGTAAATTCCTGCGACGGCCAAAAATTGTATAAGCATACCCATTATCTCTAATAAACCCATTTACAAACTCCATGTATTCAAAAATGCCAGGATAAACATTCTGGTAATTACCGATGATCTTTTTTGCTCTACGGATAGGGATGCTCATGGTTTCTGAAAGGTTGAATGCGCCTCCCCCATAGACAATCAAAAAGGAAACAGTTTTAGCGATCTGTCTCTCTTCCTTTGTCACTTTCTCCTTATTAAAGAGAAGTTGAGCCGTGTAAGTATGCAAGTCCACTCCACTATTAAAAGCGTGCTGCATATTCCCTTCCTTGGCAATATGAGCTAGGACCCGCAACTCCATAGCTGCGTAGTCTACTGTAAGAAACGAATAGCCAGGAGGAGCACAGAAAATGCTTCTAATATTACTTTCTTTTTCTCTAGGAAGAGTATGAAAGGAAACTCCCATAGCTTTCTGAGCATTATAAGAGGCACAAGATAACCTACCAGTAGCAGTCCCGTCAAAACGGAAGTCTACATAAATTTTATCTTTCTCATTATACTCAATAGCTTTCTTCGTCCCATGAATATAAGTCTTGGCTAGCTTCTCAGATTTACGCAGATCTAGTAAGCCTCTAAGAAACTTCCTAGTATTTAGAAGATCTTCTGTAGTTTTATCAGCTACTACAGATTTACTAATCTTTTTTCCTTCTTCCCTATACTGCCACTTACTCACGGGCCTGCAACTCCTCTTCAATATGCTCTAGAAGCAATTTTAAAGTAGGAGCAGAGACGGAAGGACTTCCCTTCTCAGTTTTGTCAGGAGGATAAAGTCCCATCCCTTCTTCTCTAGTGTATAAGATTTCAATCAAATCATTATTAGAAGAAAGATTATCTGTTTTTACTACACCTTTACAAGTATAAAGGTCATCCTCTTCATCCATATTTTTAGAACGAAGTTGTTTCCCTACTGAATCTAACACATCAGTATCAATATCCATACCATTATATTCCATTTCAGAGAAGATCTCTAAGGAAGGCATCATGATCTCCTTAATCAACTTGAACATAGATCCCCCCTCCATCTTTTCACAAATTAGATTAAATAACTTGAGAGTAAAGTAGGAATCCATAGCATTCCCCTCGCAGCAATCTGAGAGAGGCATGTTTTTCCAATCGAATTTTTTGGGGTTTTGTATAGTTAACATGGCTATATATTAGAGCGACTAGGAGTTATTA
>Ga0208316_1001379_pt1 | contig 14668 bp, 19 predicted proteins | sample MalvireepMed_231_FD_184240 | JGI IMG/M metagenome (GOLD analysis project Ga0208316, IMG submission 184240) | Marine viral communities from the Global Malaspina Expedition - Malaspina viral metaG DeepMed_231 (SPAdes) (version 2) | ecosystem: Environmental > Aquatic > Marine > Oceanic | place... | reverse complement strand
GTATTTGTCTGGGCGTATGGGTAACGCTCGGCGTGATTATAAGGCTGAACGGCTAAAGTGGTAATGAGCCTTAGCTTCAATACCGAGGGCGCATACGTCGGGCCGAAGACGCCCATCTATATAGATACAGAATGGCAGAGATAGAACCCTGCGCGCCACAGGCTATCTTCGCCGACGGTATCGCCACGCTCTATCAGGGTGACGCCAGTTCCGTTCTCTCCGGCCTGTCGGATGAGTCCGTACAGACGGTCGTCACCAGCCCGCCGTACTGGGGGCTGCGCGACTACGGTATAGACGGTCAACTCGGTCTGGAGCCGACGCCTGAACTCTACGTCGAGCATATGGTCGCTATCTTCCGGGAGGTCCGCCGCGTACTACGAAAGGACGGCACGCTCTGGCTGAACATGGGCGACTCGTATTCATCTGGCGGGCGCATTACACAAACCGCCCCGACGCTTCGGCGGCAGGGGCACGATGAAGCGAGCGGCAAGCAAGAATATCTCCAATCGTTCGCAGTACGCCCAGGCAATGGGGGGCTGGCAGGAAAGCAGCTAATGGGCATCCCGTGGCGACTGGCGTTCGCTCTGCAAGCGGACGGCTGGTGGCTGCGCTCCGACATCATCTGGGCGAAACCCTCAGCGATGCCCGAAAGTGCCCGCGATCGCCCCACAGTAGCCCACGAATATATTTTCCTTTTGACCAAGCAGGCACGTTACTATTTCGATGCGGAGGCCATTCGTGAATCATCAGACGATGAAGCACTGTACCGGATGTCGAAAGCGATTGCCGTTGACGGCGTTCTATCCACGCCGGAATCGGCAGGGCAGCTTCAGTTCGCAGTGCAAGGACTGCGCGAAGGCTCGGGTGATGGCATACCGGCAGACCCCAGCAGGAAGACGCAGCCATCGCGAGGCGGACCGGCTGTATCGGGAGACCGAGAAGGGACAGGCAGCCAGGCAGCGCCAGTCCCGCTCGGAAGCTCGACGCCACCAGATGACGGCATACAGGGATAGTCCACTAGGGAAGGAAGCCCAGCGGCGGGCGAATCGCTCTCTGGCAGGGCGAGCACGTCACCGCCGGTATTTCCAGAGCGAGAAAGGCAAGGCAGCCATGCGGCGGAAACATCATCTCCGTCGCCAGCAGATGGAGACGACCGCCCCGATCACGGGAGCGGAATGGGAGAGCATCGTGAAGCGCCAGAAGGGACGTTGCTTCTACTGCCGGATGCTGTGCCCGCTGACGATGGACCACCTGCTCCCGCTCAACAAGGGCGGCCAGCACGAGGCAGTGAATATCGTGGGAGCGTGCCGCCCCTGCAACTCGAAGAAAGCGGACAGGCTTCTGCCAGTCGCGCTACTCGCAACGCCCGTTCAGTCTGGGTAATCAACCCGGAACCTTACAGCGCCGCACATTTCGCTACTTTTCCAACGGCCATCCCCCGCCGCGCCATCCTGGCAGGCACCAGCGAGAAGGGCGCGTGCGCGGAGTGCGGCGCACCGTGGGCGCGGGTGGTGGAGCGACAAGATAAGCGCCACTGGCTAGAGCGGCGACATCCGGGAGGCCCGAAGACCCAGCCGCAGAACGCGAGTGGGCGAAATGACTCCGGCCATATGTTTCTCGGGAATGACGCCATTACCACGGGCTGGCAGCCCACCTGCGACCACGAGGCCGACGTGGTGCCGTGCGTCGTGCTCGACCCGTTCGCAGGCAGCGGGACGACAATGGCGGTAGCCAAGGAACTCAGCCGTCAGAGCATCGGTATCGAGCTGAGCGCCGACTACTGCAAGCTGGCAGCGAAGCGGATACAGGGCGTGACGACGGGTATGGTGCTGGTATGACCGAGCCGGAACCCTGCGGCGTGCAGGTCATCCTTGCCGACGGCACCCTTCGCACCATCACCTGCCAGCGGTACGCGAGCCATGTGGGAGGCCACGTCGGCTACGCAGGCGGCGCACGCGTCACGTTCACGATAACCGTGGACGAGGACCGCGGCGAGCCTAAGTCGTGGCTACGGGAAGGGATACTTCCGTAGCATGGCGGGCACCGCGACTGTGACTTTCAGCTTTGCAATTGTGGGTGCCACACAAAGGAAGAACGTAAATGGTTGACGCTCTAAGTTACGGAGGGGGCCATCAAACAGCAGGTATGCTTGCCCTGATTAAGTTAGGCAGTTTGCCCAAGCCAGATGTCATTATTTTTGCCGATACAGGTGGAGAGATTCCAGAGACATATCATCACTTGGAGCATTACGGCAGACCCCTTGCCGACGAGTTAGGCATACCTTTCAAGACCGTAAAGTTCACTCGGTTTGGTAAAGAAGAAACATTAGAGGAGTTCAGTTTACGCTATAAGTGGATTCCTCAGCCGTTCCAACGAACCTGCACCAGTCAGTTCAAGGTGCTTGTTATTCACAAGGAGTTGAGGCCATATAGGGGCAAAGAACCCGTGAATGTATGGATTGGCATTAGCGTAGACGAGGCCCACAGGCGTAAGGAATCGCGGGTTAAGTGGGTTAATAATGTATACCCTCTGATTGATAACGGCATTAGCCGTAAGGATTGCGATGAAGCCATGATAGAGGTTGGGATGCCTATTCCACCAAAGTCAGGGTGCTTCTTCTGCCCATATGCAAATCGGGAGCGTTGGAGGGTTTTGCGTAAACAGCATCCTGACCTGTTTCAGCGTGCCATAGATATGGAAGATAATGCCAGAACACGCAACACCGGGATGACTTTAAGCGGGAGAAGTCCCCTAAGGACTTGGCTAGAAGGTGAGCAACTAGCATGGGAAGAACTACTGGAAGCCGAGGCAGGCTGTAGTACAGGATATTGCTTTGTATAGGGATACTTCCGTAGCGTGGCAGCTTCGCTAATCTGCGTGTACGGCGGACACCGCGACTGTGACTTTCAGCCTTGCAGTTGTGAGTGCCACGCCTGAGTAGCCGCTACTCATTCTCCAGTACCTTGCCCTCACTCAGGAACGCCACTTGTGCAATCATCTTTGTGGCTTTCCTGTACGCCCTGTCCAACCGCCCCTTGCCCTTGCTACGCATTTCGGTAGACAGGTGGCCGTCATAGACGAACACGCCGAGCAGGGCGACCATGTAAATCAGCCCGAGAAGCACCGTCACGGGTAGGGCTACGAGAACAGCGAGCCGTCGCAGAAGCCCGACTATTACAGACCTTATCTTTGTCATTACCCTGTGACTCCCTTCCTCAGGCCGTGCCAGCCACGCGAGGAATAACCCGACCTCGTACAGCATGATGATGGGCACGGCCACCATCGTCTGATTGATGACGTCGAACGTCGGCGTGATGAGCGCGCTCAGAATGAACGCCGTCACGGGAACGAGCTTTCGGAAGCTGCGGAAGCGCGTGAGCGAAACGACCCTCATTTTGGCGAGCAGGAACATAGCAAGCGGCAGATTGAAAATCACCCCGAGCCAGAACATCAACGCCATGAGTAGGCTCATGTATTCCGTGATGGTTATTACCGGAACAGCGACACCTTCGCCGAAGTGGAGGAGAAACTTCAGCCCCACCGGCAGCATCACGAAGTAGGCGAACGCCGCTCCGCCCGCAAAGCATAGAAAGAGCGCCGGCAGAAAAATGGCGGCGAATCGCCGGTGCTGGGGAGGGAGTAACGGACGCAACAAAGTGAAGACGCTGAACGCCAGCACAGGGAGTGCTGCGACAGCGCCGCCCCTTGTGGCAAGGTGGATTGTGGCCCCCAGCATCTCTGTGGGGGCGGTGAAGATGGGTAGTCCGCCGTGGGGGGAGAGGCGTTCCCCGCCGGGGGCGAGCAACCACCTGAAAATCTCCTCGTGGAAGTACCAGGTAGAACTGGCACCGATGCCGAAAGCGAGAAAGACTCCGAGGAGATGCCGTCTTATTCGTCGGCCAAACCGCTGGAGCGCGCCCCTGTTCGGGGCGCTCACACTTAGGAAGCGTCCTTCTTATTATTACGGAGAACGCTTGCAATCCAACCGCCGCCGCCTAAGAGGAGAACTGTGCCACCGACGACAATTCCGACCATTAACCACTCGTTCATGTGATTGAACTCCGATCATCCTTTAGTGAACGCCCTAGCAGGCTTTCCGCATCTGCGTTGCTCTGCCGTAGTCGTTGCGCCGACTTAGAGAAGCCACGCATCCCCGACCGTACTGTAACCGCTGTCCAGGTAGTAACAAAGACGCTGGCTCGTGCGAGATTATCGGTTGCCCCGGAGACAACATAGTCGAAGATACGGATGGCGATGAACGCAGTCACCATGCTCGCAAGCGTATAGCCGATTAGCCAACTCATTGGTCTTTCTTCTTCTTCTGGTCGCTCTCATCAAGCGCGCCGAGAAGGCCGTCAATCATAGACAAACCCTGCGCGAGATAGGTCGAGGCCATCATTTGTATCGGGCGCAACCCGGCTTGCTTGGCGCGAGTGACGAGCGTAGTGAGTGCTGCAGAAAACTGCTCAGAGGTTAGGGGCTGCTGTTCCTCAACGACCGGAGCCTCCTCTCTCCTATCCGTTCGGGCGGCACGCCGCGCGAGGCGGCGCTTGCGCTCATCGAGCTTGCCCGAGTCCAGAGCCTCCTCGTCTGGAGCCTCCTCGTCCAGAGCCTCCTCCGTAGGTTCCTCTGTAGGCTCCTCTGTAGGCTCCTCTGTCGCCTGCGGGGCTTCTTTCTCAAGCATAGAACCCTCCTCGTTTAAGCGCGCAGTTTACGCTAGTTCTGCTTCTTAGACGACCGCCCCCCGTCTCAGCGCGTCTTCCGCACCTTCTTGCCGGTCTTCTTAGCTGCTCGGCGTGCCGCCGCTTTGCCCTTTTCCGTGTACGGGTACTTCTTCTTTCCTACCTTTGGCATCTACTTCTTCCTCTTCTGCCTTGAGGCTGCCATCGCCGTTCCTCGCTAGCTCTACTTCCAGCTCGGTGATGCGGCGCATAGCCGCCACCAACTGCACCTTGAGAGATACGTTCTCGTCCGACTGCATGGCAGTCTGGATGTCGGCAGGGGTGATGTTGAGGTCAGGCACCTGTCTACTCCTATTCCGGTGTTCTTGTTGCCGCTACGCCGTCGGACACCAACCCAGCGCAGGTCGAGCAACTACCTGAACTCAGAGCGGTGAACTCTGCCACCATCGCGTCCGTCGTCCTCGTCTTAGCAGCCGAGGTCAGGTCAGCCAGCCGGTCGAGGGTCTGGTTTCCTGCCGTAATCGCCACGCTCTGCTGCCGGTGATGCACAAGCAGGTGTTCTATTGCCGCGTCGAGATGTTGTGCTGCCATTAGACCTCTCCTGTGTCCTTCAGCTTTCGTTCTATCTCGTCAAGCCTCTGGTCATGCTCTTGCCAGCCAGCCACAAGTGGTGCGGTGAGGAGCATATATCGGACCGACCAAGGCTCTCCGTCCTTGTAGGTTGCCAGCCTGCGGTCAACAGCCGCAGTCTCCTGTGCGATGAAACCAAAATCGTCTCGTCCAACCATTGCGTCTACGTTAACTCCGCTCTTCCAGACGAAGTCAGCCGGGTGTAGGTCCGTCAAGATTGAACGCCATTCAACCATGTCTCGGACTTCCTCCTTAAAGATAATCGAGGAGGTATCCTGCTGTAAGTTATTGCTCCCATCGAGGCTGATATTCGTGGCCGCAGACGCAGCGGGTAGAGCGGCATGAATCAGTGGCGTCCCTGCCATATAAATGGCATAGTCGAGGGTGGCCGCCGTGAGACTCTCTATGTAGAGGCCATATTGAGCATCCCATGAGCCTCCCGCTAATGCTCCGGCTTTAACGTAGAATGCTGCGGCATCCCCCACTTCCGAACCCGCGCCGCCTGTCACCGTCACCTTGCTTCGTACACCGATGAAGCCGTCGCCCGAGCTAAAGTCACCGTGAGTGTTGTATCCGCTGCTAGTTGCATTGTCAGCCTCGGCGTCAACGGCGATCAGTAAAGGCGTTACGGTTGACTGGCTATTAGCGAATACCCGGAAGAAGCCCGCAGTAACATCGGTGCCGTCAGAAGTATTTGTGACAGAAGCAATATTTGTGTTCGCTACGACAGCGGTATTGCCAACCGCAAGCTGAGAGCCAATATCTATATCAGTCGCGAAGAAGCTGTCCCCTGCGACTCCGATGCCGCCGTCGACGATGAGTGCGCCACTCGTAGAGCCAGTCGAGCCTGTCCCGGCATCTACGTGGACCTGCTGGAGCCTGTCTATCAGCAGGGCGTTCGTCATTACACCTCCGGTGGTGGCCGTCTTCAGCCTAAGCTCACCACCGATTTGCCCCGTGGCTACCGAGCTATCGTCCACATACGCCTCGATATCAACGACTGCTGTGGCGTAGTCAGTTGCGTCATCGCCAAGAAACCGAATACGGCCAAGCAGTTCGTTATCAGCAACGGTTGTAAAACTGCCCCATGTTCCGTGGCCGGATTTAACGAAATGGATAGCCGACGCACCCCCATCTGCCGTCCAACTCGTTCCGAGGAGCAAGCTGCCGTCGGATTCGTTATCGTCGTCGCCCAGAATTTGCGTGTTGGGGTTCAAGTTGGTTGCGATGCGAGCTGTGTGGCCGACGATTAGACCGCCCACCGTTCCGGTGGCAATATGAACGTCACCCGCACTATTAATACGCATACGCTCGGCGCCACCTGTTGTGAAGGTGGTTACATCTGAACCGGCGAACGTGATGTTGGTATTGGTGTCACCGTCACCAGTGATGGAGTCAAGCTGGATGTCGCCGACGTTCGTGATATTGCCGTCAGAGGCATCGAAGGAACCTGCCGCAATCGCCCCTGCGCCAACGTCGATAGAGGTGAACCCGCTCGTGATTGAGCCGGTGTCCAACGCCCCTGTCGTAACTATATTGGTGCCGCCAACGTTATGACTTGCGAAGTAAGTAGACACAGTGTCTACATTAGTCATCTTCATAGTCCCGGCATCGTTGATTAAGATGCCGTCGCCGCTGGCAACCGCATCAGTCCCTCTAGCCGTACCGCCGTCAATCAGATTAAGTTCTGCTGGAGTGGATGTGATAGCTATGTCACTGTCAGCAGCCAGCAATGGAAGGGTTCCGCTGTTGTTAGGAATAACAACAGTTCGGTCTGCCGTTGGGTCTTCAATCGTCAGCGTTGTCTCGTAAGCATCAGCAGTTGCCCCTTCAAACACGACGGCATTCGCTGCATTCATCGTGACGGTATCAACAACCGTTTGAGTCCCCGATACGGTCAGGTCGCCAGTAACGGTCAGGTTGTCATTTACCGTAGTCTCAGAAGTTGCGTGACCAATACTTATTGGCACTGCTGACGTTGCAGTACCAATCGTTATCCCGTTACTGGTATTAGAGTTATCTATATTTAAACTTGTCGTGCTGTCCAGAGATATGACAGCACCGTCTACCGCGACGGTCCCACTGGCATTGAGGTCATAGGCTGCCGTGTCTATGTTGAACTCGGTGCTGCTGTTGAGGTCTACGGTCGGAGCGGTTATGTCCAGCGTTGTACCGGCGTTGACCTCCAGATGGCCGTCTGCGCTGGCAATGATGTTTTCGCCACCGGCTGCGTCGTGGAAACTCAGCTTGGAGTCCCCTGCCAGCACTAGCTCATCTGCTGATTCATCCCACAGTAGATACTGACCGGCTGTGGCCCCGAAGAACTTAACGTCGTGGCCTGTGTCATCCACGCCAACGGTGAGCGTTCCTCTTTGCACTACCCCGTCGGCTGATGTGTCCCACAGCCAGTACCGGCTGGCGGTGTCGCCAAAGAACTGCACATCGTAGCCAGTATCATCAGCGCCTACGGTGACAGCCCCGGTGAAAGTCGGCGACGTATCCCATACAGGAAGGCCGCCGGTTACCGTAAGAATCGCCCCGGTTGAGCCGATCGCCAGACGGGATAGCTGGTCAGCCGACGAGGCATATGCGATGTCGCCAGTGGCCTGCGAGTCGAACTGGTGGGCCTCGATGTGGTCGTACTCGGCCTCGGTGAGTACCGTGCCTACGTCTTTGTGCTTCAGTTCGTTTGCCATCTAGGTTATCTGGACCTCCGTCATCTCCAGGTCGAGCGCCCTTGTCTGGTAAAGGCTGGTATTTCGTGTCGGAAAGACGCGCCCGCCCATCATAGTGTCGGTGTAGCGTAGCTTCACATAGTGCGCGGTGCCGTCGGGATCGGTCATCTGGACAAAGGGCTGCTGGCGCAGGTTATTAAGGCTCGTTATATCAGCAGAGCGCAGAGCCTTCCGGCGCACCCGCCTTAGCTGCATCTGGCGCTTGTCGGCAAGCCTCGTGATGGCCCTGAAGCGCCTGAACTCCGTCGGGTTCCACATCGAGTGCAGCACTATGCCCGTGACCACGGGTGGGTCTGCCGTCGAGCTACTCACCGTGAAGGCTATCTTGAACCGGATGCGCGTAAAGGTGACGAGCGTAGACACCACGGCTGCAACGGTCTCTGATGGTGACTCATTGAAGATACCGTCGCTGCCCCATACCGTCCACCCTGACGAGTCGTCGTCGGTGGCATCGTCCTTCTTGTAGTAGACGGTGGCGTAGTCGTTTGAATCGAAGTTCTTGCTGTTGATCGTTAGCTTGATCTGCGCCTTCGACACGTCTGGGAAGCTGTAGTCGATCCACGGCGTGAAGAACTCCCCGCCATTCTTGAAGGCACGGGTCGAGTTATGTCGCGGGTTCTCGTTGTCTATCGGCATTCTCAGCCTGATGACACGCGGCTCGTCTGTATCGTCGCCAGACATATCGGTGTTGGCAGCATGGCCCACCACGAACATCGATGACCTCTCGCCATCCGAGTAGCGGGATATCTGCTTGACCACGCTCACGGTCATGCTCGTCACCGTGTGCGCTACCGTGACGGCTGCCCCGCCCCCCTCTTCCTGTTGCTGCCGGATAGCCATCAGGTAGACCTTGTTTGAGATGCCCGCTACCGGGAAGGTGATAGGGAAGCTGTACGGGAACTCCCCGGTGGTTGATGACAGGTCGTCTGCAAGAGCCACCCAGAGGGAGTTGCGATCCTGTGCCATTGCAGCCACACGCCCGCCAAAGCCTCTGAAGGCAGGAGCCTTGAAGAGATAGCTCAGGTCTTCAAAGACGTGCCTCGGGGCAGGAGATGCCGCGGTGATGCGCCAGAAGGTCTGCTCGCCGCCAGAGGCGTACAGGGAGCCTGACTGGGCCATGCCGGTGGCGTAGTTGTCCCCCTCGGGGAACCAGTTGCCCTCCGGCTCGATGTCCCTGAAGCGGTTAATCGCCTCGTCGTACACCATGAGGCCGTCTTCACGGCCCGCATACACCGTGCCGTTGGCCGAGAACAGGTTGTTTATGTCCCGGTCGGGGTCTCCGACCTGTATCTCGCCTCCCCAGTTGGCCGTATTGGACGGGTCAGTGGTAAGCGCAATCTGGTTGCTGCGACTCTTGAAGAGCGCCCAGTCGCCATTGGCGTTCAGACCACGCGCAAAGAACTCGGCCTGCGACGCGTTACCGGTGGGCGTGGTCGGGTCGGCCCACGTCGTGCCATCGGTTGAACGTAAATAGTTATCGTTGGTGTTGCGCCCTGCAAGCAGGGTACTGCCATAGGAGATAAGCGAGGTGATGGAATAGCTGGCATCCATGTACACGACGTGCCAGTAGTCGTTGGACTCGTCCCACTTGTAGATGCCGCGACCGACGGCTATGTAGGCATTGGCCGCAAACTCCTGCAGCTTCCCCGTGGCGACCACGCCACCCTCCGGGACGATGGCTATGTCATCTACCACCCATACATCGTCGTCCGCAGAGAACAGGAGTGTGAACGCAAGAGACGTGGCCCCTGCATTGAGAGTACGGCTAACCTGCATGATGGCATAGGAACTGGAGGAGACTGTGCTTGAATCAGTGCTGCCTGCCGAGTCGGTGATGCGCGCCTTGCACGTCCCGCTGCCGGATGTGCGCCGCGCGTATGCAATCAGGGTGACCTTCCTGCTTCGCAGCACGGAGACCGTACCCCCGTACGTCTGAGAGATGGTGCCGTTGTTGGCGGTTACCGTGACTTGCAGGCCGTAGTTGCCGGTATGGGCAGAGGAACTAATAGCCATCGTGGTGTCGCTTGCCGTCCAGCCGGTGGTCGCGTTCCACTCAAACCGCCCGTTACGGACGATGAGGTCTACATCGTCCTCCTGGTATGACGGCATAATCTCGTTCTCAAACATAGCGAGAGCGCCGTCTGTGTAGCCGTAGCGAGTACATCCACCCCCGCGACAGGTACCTTCACCAAACCCCATATGCCAGCTAATCTGATCATGAACCGACCCCAGATCCGGTGACTGCCGCTGGTAGTTAGCCTCATCGGTCCTGAAGACCGGGACATCGGGATTGACATGCTCGACAGCCCAGCCGCCGGGTAGCGCCGGATTGTCCCGCCACAGGTTTATGCCGACGAGGTTCGTAGAGCCGTCGGTATTCGACAGCGTTATGTCTACGTCTTTGCCTGCCGTCGGCATCAGACAGCCACCCTGTACTGGGCCGGAGGAGCCATAGCCCCGTAGCCGTCCAGCGCCCTTGCGTAGTAGTGCCGCCAGCGACGCTGTGCAGCGTTCAGGGCAGACTCGTCGATCTGGTCGATGTCACCCTGTAAGAACCCGGCTGCCGCATATGCATACAGGCGAGAGAGTTGCTGCCCTGCGATCTCCACCGTGTCGGTGCCAGATGAGACAGAAGATAGAAGCCCCTGCCCTATGACCAGCAGGTTCCGGTCGGAGCCGCAGCCCCTCACATACAGGTTGTCGCCTCGTTCCTCCCATGTGCCCACAAGCTCGGATGTCGTCCGAGGTGGCTCCGACGGGCCTGCAACCGCAATGACCTCATCGAAGTAGCAAACAAACGCTGTGCCCGACGTGATGTACGGGCCGTAGCTGATAGACGAGGACGGGTCTCCTATGGTCGCCGAGGTCGTCAGGCGCTCCCATCCACCCCCTGAGTGTGCAGTACCGGTGGTAGCTGACCCGGAGTCAACCTTGATAGCCGCCGATAGCCGTGACGCCGTCTTGCTGTACGCCCACAGGGAGACGTTGACCTCCTCCCCGTCGTAGTTGGTGGGGTTCGGGTCCGTAAGGTATGCCGTGCAGACCGCAGAGGCGCTCGGGATGAGCTTCCCTGAGCGCTGGCCGTCGAAGACCATGAAGTTGTCGGGGCTGCTTGTCTCCGCTTCCTTCGTTAGCGTGCCATTAGATACTGACCAGTCGTCGGTGCCGCTCTCCTCAAGGTCGCAGTCGAGCGTACCGGCCATGTTGTCGCCAAAGCCCTTTGCCGTAACGCGAGGCTCCTGCCATATCGACGTTACGAATCCGGGCTGTATGGACGTGGGCCGGGCGTAGTCCCGCTGTTCGCCCCGCAGCGTGATCTTGCGGTCGAATATCTCCTGGTAGAGCGTTGGGAAGGCTTCCTCCCGAGCATCGTTCAGGGCATCCACAAGCTGGTCTACGTCGTAGCGGTAAAGCTCAAACGTGACCGAGCCTGACTCGGCGCTCAGGCTGGTGCCGGTGACAGCTATGGCCCCCGTGCTGCCCGTGTAGTCACTGACCATCCGCCGCACGTCCGAGTTGTTTGTGCCGTTTATGCGAATAAACGCATCATTAAGGGAGTCGTTGTCAGTGAAGCCCGCATCGCGCAGCCCCGTGCTGATGACGCTTGTATCAGTGCTGATATTCGTAGTCGTTGAGAATGAGCCGATGTACGCGCCGATGAAGCGCGCGAGTTGCGGCAGCATGACGTTGAGTGTTGTTGTTGGCATCAGGCAAGCACCGCGAAATAGTGAACCTTGTCACCGTTGGTGGCGGCATCCGCATACAACTCGCTCAGGTCGCCGAGCCGCCCGTTGTCAAAGATGATCTCTTCGTTCCCGCCAGCGGCAGGGAACTCGATACCGGCTACCGAGGCCGACACCGTTGAGACACCCACATAGGTAACTCCCGAGTTACCCGGCGGTGCCTGAACCCTGACCCGCCGAACAGGAGTTGGCGTAGCCGTGAACTGCACGGCAGTACCTGCCGAGGATACTGTGATAGTAGAAGCCGCAATAACAGCCATTCACCGGGCCTTATCGGGCACGTACCACCCCGTACCGTCTTCGTGCCGCGCGTCTGGCATGTTCTGTGCGACATTCTCGTAAAGACCGCCCATCTCTTCGTCGGTTAGCTCCTTGCGCTTCATGGCGTGGAGGCCGGTCTCAGGGTCTATGAACATATATGTAAGTTCCCACCTTCCCGGTCGGAGGAACCTGACATCCGCAGTTGGTATCTGGGATCGTATCTTGGTGTAGCGGGCCTGCATCCGCCGCTTCCGCTGGTCCTGGGCTAGCTGCTTGCGCGACGCCTCATATGCCTTAACGCCTGCGTCGGGGTCTGGCGACTTGCGTGCCACCACGTCACCCGCCATCAGCGCAACGGACTCATCGTCCCCGTAGGCGTATTTTGTGTCAGGCACGATCACGGTGGCATCTATGGGAGTACCGTCTTCGCCCTCGATGGCACCGGGTGCCTCCACCTCTACCCACGAGAAGTCCGGCTTCTCGCGGTAGATGTTGCGAGAGTCGCCCTTGATGTGCTTCTTGTTATCGCCGAGCGGGATGCCCTTAGCCATTACGACTGCCAGTACCCGACGATGGTGACCGGGCAAACAGGGCTTGAGCCACCAGCGTCCAGCACGATGCGTATCTTCTGCGGAAGCGTCTGCGAAACGGAGATGTTGGAGGTTTCTGCAACGCCCGGATAGATGGTCAGGGTGTGCTGGGTGTCGTCATTAGAGGTCGTTAGCTGCGGAAACGAGCAGCCCGGAATGTCCGCGTAGACCGCAGACCCCTTGGCGGCACTGGGAATAAGCCCCTGTACCTTGATGTCCAGTGTTGGAGACGAGCCGGTAAGCGTGTCTACGTCGAGAAGCAGGATGCAGCCAATCGCATCTGCCTTGCACTGGAGGTCTACGTTGGCATCGGCAGTCAGGCTGCCGCTCTCTTCCTCCGACCGAACGATAAAGAGACTGTCGCCTTTCGCCATAAGTCCTCCTTTGAGGTATTTCTGCCTGAGCCTTCAGCCTTGCAGCCTCCGGCTCCTGAAGCGTTCACACGCTCCGGCATAGGTTCGTTGCCGACTTCTCCGGAAGGGCCGAAACCCCCAGGGCCAGAGCTAAGCTAACTACTTACGATGTAAAGCACTACTGTGGTGGCACTTGTGCGTCGCCAGAGAAGCACCGCTGCTTCGTTTGTTAGAACTGTGTTACCCACATCAGCGATAGTCGTGCCAGTTGCAACCGCAAAAGTTGCAGTCTGGTCGCCGTCGTTGATGTAGTAGCTGACGATACTTTGGCCGTCCTCTGTTAGAGGAATCTTAGAAATAATATTTGCTGCGGTATCAACAGTAACTGTTCCGCCACCAGTCGCGCTGGTGTGGACGTTAATACCCTTTTTAATATCTTCCGCTGCAAGAGTCATGTCCTGGCTGTCGTCGTCAGTCACAGTCAAGATTTCAGTAACACGATTAAGCTGCTGCGGCCTTGTCGTGTCATCATCGCCACGAGTTCCGACTACTGTAATTGGGTCAATCAGACCATTTATTCGGGGCATTGCACCCTCCTATAAGGCCCGCATGTTCGCCCTCTGTCGAGGGATGAGCCTGTGTGTCTGGTAATAGGCCGGGGGGCATTTCAACCCCCCGTAACCTTTATGACTAAGTATTGTCAGTCACGTTGCCAAACCACTCCGTGCCATCACACCAAAGCTCTGCTTCTTCATTTTGAGCAATGGACACGATAGTGGTGCTGTCGCCATCTTCCTTAACCGTAAGGGCTTCGGAAGCGTCGGCGGTGTTGTTAATCAGAACGTGCAAACCCTGAGCCTCAGCAGGCAGCAGGATGTCGCGCGCGGAACCACCTGGGTCAATTCGCTGGATAAACGCATCGCCTACCCCAAGCGTCTTGTTGGCCCCGAGGGTTTCGGTGTTCAAGTCTTTTATTCGGTCTACGCCGATACTCATTTACCACCTCCGTGGTAATTCTCTGTGTGCTTGCGAAGTCTGCGCTCGGTCTTCATAGACCGCCCACACTCCTCGCATTTGAAGGGTCGAGAAGGAACTCCTTCTTGCGACTCCACCCGCGCTGCCCTCTCACCTGAATTCATGCGCTCATCCGCTGTCTCAACCGCGGCCTCATAGACCCCAGGAGCCAGCGGTAAGAGTCCGCGCTCTAGTGCGGTGACGAGCTGCCCTATACCCATGTTGTGGAGACACGGTCGGTACGTCGTCTCGCCTGACTGCCGGTCTACGACCGGCTTGAGCATGACTGCCGTATCGTGCCGCTCCCACTGGAGGGCTTTGAGATGACCTTCGATGTCGCCGAAACGACTCTCAAAGCTGCCAAGCGCCTCGCCTGCGGCAGCATTGCCGCGTGCGTATTGCTTTAGCTCTCGCGCGATACGACCAATCGCATCATCAGGCGGACGGCGCATACTCGGGGCTAAGGTCATTTGCCCTTTCCCCTTCCGCGCCTTCCACGACGCCGGTGGCCTTTACGACTTCCGGTGGGGGCTACCCTGCCGGTCGTCGCGGCCTGCACGGGTGGAGTCCTTGAAAAAGCAGGAACGAGTTCTTCTCCGTTAACCGCTATTTGCTGCAATCCGTTCGCGGTTTGCACCCAGTCCATCCGTATCTTCCCTC
>Ga0208316_1001377_pt1 | contig 14684 bp, 10 predicted proteins | sample MalvireepMed_231_FD_184240 | JGI IMG/M metagenome (GOLD analysis project Ga0208316, IMG submission 184240) | Marine viral communities from the Global Malaspina Expedition - Malaspina viral metaG DeepMed_231 (SPAdes) (version 2) | ecosystem: Environmental > Aquatic > Marine > Oceanic | place... | reverse complement strand
CGCCAGCACCGCCTGTCCCAGAGACACTCGGTCTATCTGGCGTATGGTCGAAGGCACCGTGTACTTGAGAGTGTCGCCGTCAGTGATAATGCCCTTGTGGTCTTTATGCGCGGCGAGTCTCGGGAACACTGCCTGTCGGGCGCGATTGTACGCCCGCTTGTAGTCGTCAGGATGGAAGGTGTTGTAGAGATCGCATGTGACGCTCTCATCTTCTGTGAGAAGGTTTGCCCCTGCGACGGTCAACTCGCCTGTTGTTGCCGCGTAGGCTCCGACACGTCGGGTTTTAGTGCCGAAACCATTGGCAGGCTCGCCTCCGCTGGTGGCCGTAGCCGCAGTGTCGGCGTCCAAAACAATAGTCACAACCCACTGGCCGTCAAAGTATCCAGCAACCGTGTAACGATCAGCTAGAGGGGCTGTCCCAGTAGCAGAGATAATCTTGTCGTCTGTGGTTATGTCCGTTGAAGTGTCAAACTCAACCAACCCGAAAGGACGGGCGATGTCCCGTCTGGCAACGCGCCACGTTGTCGTCGGCATCTAATCTGCCCCTACCGCCGTCAGTTTAGAATCGTTCTTGTTGTTCGTCGTGGTCGTGTCCGGCTCGGCTATCTGCGCCTTGAGTTCGGCGTTCTCTGCCTCAAGTTCAGCAACGCGCCTCTGGAGGGCGATGCCCTGAACCTTGAGTCGGGAAGTCTCGTCGGTCTGAATGAGTTCTTGCATGTCCTCGACAGTAAGCTGCACCTGCTGCTGGGTCATGACGCCGCCGTGAAGGTGGGCGTAGTAGGAGCCGCCGCCGATATCAACTGCTTCTCTGCCGCATGGATGACCCCGTTCGCCGCAGAGTTAGCCATAAGGACGCTCCACGTTGCGTTGGTAAGGTTCGATTCTTGACCCTCGCCCGACCCGCGGTTTCGGTTGAGCCACGCGAGCGCGTTGATCCGTGTGGCAGACGGGATGGTCGCCGTCTTGGCGGTTCCTCCCTCGACCTGGACTGTAATAGTCACATCACCTGTTGCCATAGTTATACTCCTAGCGCCTGTTCTAGCGCCTCGATTCGAGCGTCGTGGTTCTGTGCCACGCCTATGAGGAATCCCGCCGTGTAGCCCGCGCCGATGCCCTTGCGGTCTGCCGTGGCAAGGAACTCTGGAACCTCTTCTGCCAATGGCCCATAGCGTAGATATGAGTCGTCCGAGCGAACTACGTCAGTCCAGATAGTCGAGCCGTCCTCGTTCTTCATCGTCTTCCCGTCGCTATCGTATAGAGGCGTTCGGCGATGGTATTGCTTGAGGTTTAGTTGCGCCAGCAACTCAGGCATGATGTCTAAGTCGGCGGGAGAGTGTATCTTAACGTCGCCGTGGGAGGCGTCTGTCCAGACTCCTGACGTGGATAGGTACGCCGAATTGGTGAGGTCAAAAATCTGGTAGTTGTTGGAAGCGCCACTAGCATCGGTCACCAGCATGATGTGCGAGGAATTTGTGACCGTAGTGCCGCCCGCGCCAGAAATTATAGGCGGGTGAACTTGCAACGACGAGAAGTTAGCGTGGGTGCCGCTAGAATGCTTCACGAAGGTTGGGGCAATATACACGCCTGAAAATTCATCTGCGGCAGCCGCCGTCAGCGTTCCATAAACCCTGAATATATCTGCGTTGCCCACCCCTGCCGTAAACGTGCCGATGAACTCGAACATTTGTTGGTTGGAGGGGTTCGCGCCGAATCCGATATGCCTGTTGGGGTCAATTGAGATAGAGGGCGTGGTTCCCAGCGTAGACCCCACGCCTATTCTAAGGTAATCGTGTGTACTACCCGTATCCTCCAGCCCGATGTGGTAGTCCACGGCGTTGCCGTCGAAGATGATGCCGTGGTCTATTTCGGCGCCAGTGCTGTTAAGCTCAAGAAAGCCGTTGTGTTTAATCCGCAGCCTCTCGGTGATATTATCGCTTCCGCGAGTGGAGAACGACATATAGACATCGTTGTTGTCAGTCCCTTCCCACGCAACCGCCTGAGATGCCATTGATTCAGGGGTATCATTGCCGTGCCAGACTATGTTGACGCCAGTGTCTGCCGAGCCGACTGCCGTCAAGTTCCGCAAAAGAAGGGCCGTTGGAATTGATGACCCCGTGTTTGTAACGGTCAACGTGCCTGAGCCGGTGCCAGCCCCGATGCCGACATCGCCAATAACAATCAGGTCGTCCTCGCTCTCGTCCCAGAGCATGTACTTTCCAGAGGCGTTCCCGAAGAACTTCACGTCATAGCCGTCTGTATTAGCGCCTACCGTTAGGGCAGAGCCATCGAATTGAAGCGATGCCTCGCCCTGGATCGTCTCGCCGTCCACGGCGGTCATGACGTAGTTGTTGGTGCCGCCGCTCTCGATCTTAACGATAGATCGACTGAGTCCCGGTGGCAGGAATGTTCCTGATGCCATGTCTACGCTCCTAGCGGTCTAGTTAGGCGCTCGGTTATAGAATGTCCAGTCGATGGACGCATTGGTGGATGTCTTCTCAATAGCCTGAAATTTCGTTATCTCGTCACGGCTTCGCAGTATGATCATGTCCTCGACATCCCACTCGGTTCCCTTAGTGGCTGTCGGAGTCGTTCCCTCTCGTGTCTCAGAGAGGCTTGCCAGCCGCACATGCCCTTCAGCGTAGCGGGCGCCATCAGGAATATTAGCGGCGCCAATCCCTGCGGCAGTGTCGCTCACGTCCTGAACGTAAAGGCTGCTTCCTATCGGTGAAAAGTTGTAACTAGGCATCTTTATTGCCTCTCCTATTGCTCTCGGCCATAGCCTTGATGCTCTCGGTAAGGGCCATTCGCTCCAGGCGCTCGGCCTCACGATCCTCGCGGACTCGCTCGTTCTCAAGAGTCGCGTATGCCCTTGGATGGCGAGTGCGCAGGTGTTGGTCCCGATTAAGCTCGTTCCGAAACCCGATCTTGGTGCATGTCACAAGACCCATGCGGTCATACTTCTCTCTGTCAGGGTCATCGGCGTGAAGGAGGCAGTTTATGTCCCCCATCACAGGCTCAATCCCTTCAGGCTTGCGAGTGGAGAAAAAGTACGAGCCATCTAGTCGCTGTTTCTGCAACTGCTGTGGAAGCATGTTCCTGTTGACCACGCTCCGGTCGGCGGTGACAGTGTCGTAGACATAGACCCAACCAGCCGATTGAAGCTGGGACGTGGTCATGGTCATTTCAGCGCTCTGGCTGATGACCTGCCCAGAGGCCATATCTCCCGGCTCTGTGGCGTCTTCAGCGTCTCTCAGCATTTCCTCTAGGGCTACGTCGTTCTGCGTCGTCATGTGTTCCTCTGCTTCCTGTGCATGGGGCCAAACGTGCTTGATCCCCGTTTCCATAGATTGCGTTCTTCGATGTTCTCCCAGAAGATTTTGTTCCAGTCCTTCGGGCGCACCTCCGTCTTCGGCGGAGGCATGTGGTTCATGTCCTGCGCCATCTGGAGGGCCTCCCCGACTGTGTACATCGCCTCGCCGCCGCCCTTTCCGTCTGGCGCTCCGCATATCAGTTGGAACTCCTCTCCAAACAGTCGAGCGTCCCCGAGGTCACGGGTCAGTTTGACCCGCTTGTCGTTGCGGATGACCGTGATCGTCTGGGAGCGTCGAACGCTCTGGGAGTCAGGAGCCGACTGGTTGAACTCTCCGATATACCAGCACGGCTCGTGACTCCAGATTTCAGTTGTGTTTAGCTCGACAATTGCCGCCAAGGATTACTCCTAGACAGTCCAGTCACGGTTGGCGGAGATATCGACGTAGTCAACCCACGCATACTCAATGGCAGCGGTCTTGGCTTCTACCATCGCAATAACAGCAAGCTCTGCTGTAGTTGAAACAGCGCCTGTCTTGGTCTGCTGTAGCACACCGTCTATGTACCAACGCGCCGTCCCGTTAGGGGCGACCTCAAGACGAAGTATCTGCCACTCGGCAGCGACCGCATCGTCGTTCGCGTCTAATTCCCTAGAATCAGTTTCGCCGGTCGTTGTTCCACCGTTATAGACCATATGCCAGTCTTCGTCGTCTGTGAGTTCAGAAGACAAAAGGAAGCCACAAAGGTTTGCCGCCGACAAGGTGACCGTAATTGTTTCAGCGTGAATGGTCGAACCCTGTAAGTTCTCAGCATCCTCGTTTTCATCGGTCAGCCCAAAGTAAAACTCTTTTGTGTCGAGGTCTACGAATTGCACCCTGCACTCGGCTATAATCGTTCCCATTTTCCCGACCACAAACGATTGTGGTGTTGCAACGCCACAGGAGTGATCAGCTTCGTTAGTTGTTGTCAAAATACCGACACCATTATTTGCATCGGTTTCACCAACAGTAATACCTGAGTCAGTCTCGGCAATACCCTGCCCTAAGACCCTGAGTCCCGACCCACCGAAGGCTCGGGTTGCCGCTGTTTCAGCGACAATGTCCTCGCCTCCAAGGAAGTCCTCAAAGATTTCGATTCGTCCTCTTGCGCCATGCACTTCTGCCATTACAAAGTCTCCTTCTGAAGCTGTAGCTCCAGCCTTCTTATTCGCGCCCTATAGGGAGCGATCACTTCACTTATGTTTTCAGTCTTGCGGGGGATACACGCCAGATTCTCCAGCCTGTTGTCCCCCATGTCGCCGTTCATGTTATGCACAACCCACCCCTTCGGAATGGGGCCGTGCCGTCCCGCCCAAGCCTCACGACGTGGGTTCAATTAACCGGCTGGCTCTGTCGCATCCATATGCACTTCTACCAGCCAGTTGCCCGAGGAGCGTTCGCCGTAGGCGTACTCGTCATAGTGGAAGAGCGCTGTCGCGCCGCCGCCGAGTTCAGGCATTCGCTTGGTCTCGACGTAGGGGCTTCTGCCCTCCACAAGGATAAGCGCCATCTGGCTGAACACGCCGCCCTTGGCCGTGTTGGAACTTATCGTCAGGTTGCCGTCCTCATAGAGACGCGCGCCGGAGATGTTGCCTCGATATCGGTTCTGGAACGCCTCTGCGGCGATTCCAACCGTCAGCGGTGCGCCTCCCTGAGCTTCTGTTCCAATTGCAGCCACTGTGCTGATGCCTGGAGTGGTCAACTGGTTGTCGATGTCGGCAAGCTGGAAGCCGTGGAACACTGCGTTGATCGGCGCGGTCGCAGGGGCAGGCTCCGTCGTGTTGGAGGTGATCCTGTATGAGGCCGACGTGATGTCGCTGGTGTCCAGAGCCGTAGTGCCGTCGCCTTCCGTGCTGGACGCGCCGTCAATGGCCGTCAGGCCGTCGGCGTCCTTCTTTCGCTCAATGGCGTTCTGCGCCAGAGACCCTGTCTGGGCGTAGGCGTTCGCGCTGATGCGAAGGGCAACCCGATCCAAGATGACCGTATGCACCCCGATCACCGTTGGGGTGATGGAGAGGAGCGTGTCGCTCATCTGCTGTGGGTTGTCAAGCTCAGTGCTTTCGGTCACGGCCTGCGCTGACAGTTTTGCCATCGAGACTTCGTTCCAGACCGTTCCTGTATTCTCGTCAAGTCGCTGGCGGTCTACCAGATTCGGCATGACCCCTGCGAACTCGCGAACTATCCGTGCCGCAGCGATCATCGTCGGAATGCTGTCGGCAAGGGAATCGGTAATAGTGTTTCCTACTGCCATTTCTTGCTCCTAGATGCGGATGCCTTGCTTTCTCAGCATTTCAGCCGCCTGCGTTATTTCGTCTTTAGTCATGGAGTTGTTCGGGTCTCCAAGCCTGCCGAGGAGGTTGCCGCCGCTCACGGCGGGACCGCCCGTTCCGAGGCTCATGTCTCCGACTCCTTCTTCTTCGGCCCACTTCTCGCGTTCAGCCTTATGCTGCGATTCGAGGTCGTCGAATCTCTTCTGGTAGGACTTTTGCTCCAGGGAGCGGGTGATGCCTCGCGCCTCCATGATGGCCTGCATCATGAGCGCCCTCGCCTCTCCCGTTCTGCCCTCGTTGGCTTGCTCCAGGCCGGTGTTCCATGTCTGTCGCACTTGCGCCAACTCCGGCGCTGTGTCCACCTCCAGCAACGAGTTGCCTTCGGCGTCTGCCACAGAGGCGTAGAGTTCCTCCTTCAAGGAGGTGAACTCCTGCCTGGTCCTGCCCGAAGATAGTCTATTGTCGATAGCGTCCATCTGCGTTCCGAGGGCTTCCGTGTCATCGTTCTGAAGAGCGCGGGCGACGGCAAAGTTAGCGTCCTTGACGGCATCGAGTTGAACTCCAAAATCCGCCACTATGGACTCTACGCTCTGCGCTTTGGTCACCCGGCCTTCCAGAGACTTGAACTTTTGGGTTAGCTCGTCAAATGCAGTGTTCGTTTCGGCAACCTTGGCCTCCGCAGCGGTGGCTCTTTCCTCCCAACTCAAGGGTTGCTGCTCTTCGTCGGCTGTGATCGCAGGCTCGACACCGGGCAGGTTCGCCGTATCGTCGGTAGGTTGCTGTGTCATTGCGTTCCTTTCATTGGGGAAGCCCCTTTCGGGGGATCGCCAAACAAAAAAGTCGCCCTTTTTACAAGGCGACTTTCGCGCACTGGGCCGTATGGACTTGTCGCGTTAGTATTACACTCGTATTCTATATGTGTCAACCGACTCCTGTCGTTTGATTTCAAAAGATGTCCGGCATCTGGGACAGACGAATAGAGCCACGCCCTTCAGGGCCTCGGCTACCTTCCTTCGGCACTCGGGACATCGAACGGCCTGCGGCAACATCAGGGAGCCACTGCCAGCTCTCGCTCAATCGCCAAAGTATTGGTTATCTCTCCGCCTTGTTCCTTACGAAGCCACCTGATCTCTGCTTCCAATAGGCTGTTTTTAGCCGTTGTGATATATCCCCACATCCATAGCTTGCGCTCTAGGTTAACGTCATTCTCGCGCATATAGATTTTCTTTCTATCTGCCCGAGCCATTATTGCCTTTAAGAGAGGGTGGTTGTCTAAAAATACGGCGGAGTCGTTTGAAGCCCTCCACTCTCTATACAGGCTCAGAAGGCCCTCTTCCTCGGCCAGGTCACGCCTTGCCTGGAGGTAAGGCTTCATCACTTCCTGATCGGCTTCAAAACGCTCGATCATTTCCCTTACCTCTTTGTTGTCAAATCTCTTGCCTCGGTAGGTGTTCCTCTCTCCTGTGACCGGGTCAATCGGAACTACCTCGCCGTTAGCGTCTACCCCGGTTATGTATGCGCGGATATCCTCGTCAATGTCGTCAGCCTGATCCAGAATCTTTGCGCGCGCATCGTCACGCGCATCGAAATCTATCTCTATAGTCACACGCCCTTCAGCCGTCTCATAGATACTCGGCGCGTCAGCCATCCAGAAAGCCTGGGCGAATGTGTCCCAGATATTTTGGTTTTTAGATTTCTTCTTAAACTCGGCTTGAATATCGTCATCGCCTAAAAGAATATTGGATTGATCGAATCGCGTGCGCTTGAACGTCTTAATAGCCTGACGAAGATCATCTCCGCTCAGTCCTCTAAGTATATTATCTGCCAGTTCTGATTCTCCCTTTTCCTTCAAACCGGTGAGGGTGTCAAAGCGACTGGATATCACTTGAGACAAATTCATCGGAGCGCGACGGTCTTCCAGGGCAAGCAGCGCCGTCTGAACGTCTTTGTCTTCGTTAATCATCCGTTTTTGGGCGACAGTAAGGTCTTTCTCAGCCGTGTCAGGAAACATTTGCCGTCGCGCAAAATCCTTTTGGTCAGTGTAGCTCAAGGCGCCTGACTTCAGCCCGAAGGTTTCTCCGGCAATAGTCACTCCAGCCGTTAAGATATCTCCTCTTTTAGCGGCCCTTGCCGCCTCTGGTATCTCCTGAAAGGCGAACGGGGTCATCGTCTTTATAGCGTAGTATCCAGTCTTTGGAGACCACACATTTGCCATCCCCCTGCCCACTTCCCTGGTTCTCTCTCCAATAGCCGTTGAGCCAGAGAACACGTCCCACCCCACACGGACCACAGGCGAGGATAATGTGCGAAGGACTTCATGCGGCCTGCCCATAGACGTCAACATGAGTCCCTTGGCCAGAGAGTCCCAGGTTCCTAGCAGGCTGAAATCCCGATTTCCAACCCGCGCCCTCATGAAGTTAGAGTTAGGATTGCCCCTCACCCACGGACGCATATCGGTCTCATGCCCGTTCATCCAGTTGATAAAATGAGTCAACATCACCGCGCTGCCCACCATCTTCAGCATGGAGCGACGCGCTATTCGCTGGTCAAGCGCGGCTCCCGGCCTGAGACCAGTCGCCGCCTTAGCGACCGTTGATAGACGGGCCTGTAGGAATCTTGGGGCGAATAAAAGCAGTTCGCCCCAATCGCCGCCAGTGCGATTTCTTGAATATCCCGTCATATTGTTTGCGATCTCCGCAATGCGCTCAAGGTCGCCATTCCGCCGAAGCTGCTCCAGGGTTTTGCCCATGCTCAGCTCGTTCTGAAGCATGTCGTCGGCCCACTCCAGCCGGATCGTGTCTCCAAAGAATCCGAAGGCTCGGTTGGCTTGCTTAATCCCAGGGACTCGCCCAAGCGCGGCGATCACCCCTGTGAGCGGCACTTGAAGCTCTCCCATCTGAGCGCCGCGAACCGAGAGATTATAGCTTCCTGCCCACTCTCCTGCGGTCAATCGCCCGGTGGACTTGGCGGTGTTATCGTACTGCGCTATAAATCTCCCAAGCACTCGATCTCCGTGAACGCCCCACGCCTGGAATTGCGCCTGCACCGCAGACGCCCACGCCCTTTGGTTCGCGTACATTCCGGCCAGTCCCTGAATGCCAATTCCAGACATGTCCACAGTTGTTTCAAGACCCTGAAGCAATCTGTTAACAAACCTAACAGTTGAAAAGGGGGCAGTTTGTCCGATTCCACGCAAGGGGCCTTCCGTGATCATTATCTTGTTAATGGCTGCGGCCATTTCTTCAGGGAAGGAGTGGCCTTGCATCCCCGGTAGGTCAACATAGGCGTACCCCGTGCGGGGTCCCCTTTTTGCGGCCTTAATCATGTTGTCCCATTCGACGCTTATCTCGTCAAGTTCTTCCTGGTGTCTCGTCAGCATAGCCTCAGTGTTAGCGCGCCTAGTCTCTTGGTTCCGAAGCTGTTCGCCGCTCTGATTGGCGAATCGATTTGCTCTATCGGATTCTCGCGCAAGAACACGCATCTCCCTATTGAGCGCCGCAAAACTCAATTTTTTTTGTATGATGGCGCGTTCGGTCTTCCTTATCTCTACCGCCGTGATCCGAGCGTTCTTGCGCTGGTCCTTGAGTATATCGCCGCGCTCTATTAAATCATCAACCTTGGTTGATATCTTCTCCACTCTCTCTGAGAGATTATCTACCTTCGTGGTGAGTTGGTCAGCCATTCTCATGTGAGCGCCAACTGTTCGTTTAAGGCCCCCTGCCCTTGCTAGAGGGTCATCTCTTCGAGCCTTCCGTTCGATTTCGATAGAATCCAGTCCCTCTTTAATGGCCTTGTTTAGCTCTGTAATATCCTTTGAAAGTCTGCGTTCGCTCTTGTTCAGCGCCCCCCGCCACGTTTGCAGGTCTCTGACATTCTTCCCGTGCTGTTCAGCTAGGGCTACAGCATCCGCGATAGCGGTCCGAAGCTCCTTTCGGCTAAAGGCCAAGTCAGCATCCAGTATCCCTTGTTCCTCTTTGGAAAGCGCTCTTTGGGCCGCGGCCTCGGCCCGCTCTTCTGCTTGCTCTGCTCGACGCGTCGCGCGCCGAACAAACATCTCCAACACGCCTTCCCTGGTGTTCTGTTTGACAATCGTGGCCTTGCTGCTCCGTATCTTCTGTCTCAGGCGCTGTACCAGAGAGCGTAATTTTGGATCGACCAGCATGGAAGGCGTTAGGACAATAGACCTTCCGTTTGCGTCTCGGAGGCCCCTGAAATAGTTCTTGGCATGTATGCCAAAGGCGCGCTCTCCTGTGTATGTGGCGTATTCTTTCAACACCTCGCCAATAGCGGGGTATTGGTATCCTTTGCCTACGCCTTCTGCCGCCGACGTGAATGTCTCTGGCTGCTCCGGCCCTCTTGGAGCCTCGCCCCTGGTTTTTACTCTAGGAACCCTTACCGGAGTTTCCAGCCCTTCCTTTACCGCCCTGCCTCGCGGGATATAGAACCCGCCCTCCATGACATCCGCCCTGATTCCCCTGTCAACTTCGGCTTCGTCAAGTATTTTGGCATAGGGTTCTAGGTCGTCCTTCAGTTGCCGCAGCACATCTAGTTGCTTGTCACTTAGGTGGGGGCGATAGGTAGGAAGCCTGGCGGCTATATCCTGTATCGTTGGCGAGAGTATCTTGACAGGAACCACAGGCGCCACTTCCTGGCCAACCCGCGTAATTGTCAATGTTGGGTCAATGCCATCGAAGTGCATCACCTGATTCTTGTCATTGAAATCAAAAGCGTCATTTATCAAGGCATGATATTTCTGCGATATGACGTTGGACACATTCTCGATTTTAGCGTTAGACGAAGCTCGCGATTTCATAACGGGAGTGGCTAATTCATCATCCAAAGTCAAACGAAGCGGTGTCCGCATTAGGTTTAGCAGGTTCTCGCCGCGAGTCAGGCCCGGTAGGATGAGATCGAAGCCAAAGAGATTAAAAGACGGCAGAGGCACAGTGGCGGACTTCACCCTGCCAGCCATAATCGGGTCTATGTCGTTTATATAGTTCGCGAACTTCATTCCCAAACGATGCGCTTCAGGGGTGTACAGGGCCGTCAGCGCCTGCGTCTGCCTCGATAATCCCATAGCCGTTTGTCGCGCCGCAAAGCGGGTCGCCGGCACTGCTATTCCCCTGGCTAACGGCATAACTCCGACCGTTGGCGATATTGGAAATGACAAAAGCGCCGCCAGGAACGGGTTCATCTCATTCATGTCTCGGAAGGTTATTGGCTCCTCCCCCACGCCCAGCGTTAGTATGGAGCCAAGCATCTGTCCAATGGATTCCTGTGTGCTTCCAGGCTGCTTTGATATCTGGATAGCGCGCTCAAGCAGTTTCTGCGCCTCTCTCTGCTCGGCTTCTTCCTTTAGCTGAACGGGATCGGTCACTGGCTGACCGGGGACGTCTTCTGGGAAAGTTCGCGCCGCTATATCTCTAACGTCTTGCGGCTCCAGCCCGCTTATAACCCAGATGATATCGTTTTCGCGCTCAAAGGTGGACGGGAACCTGAAGTCCACAGGATCGCCCATGAAGCCTCTTCCGGTGAGCTGTGTCGCGACATCGCCAATGGTAGCTTCCGCTCCGGTCTTGAGTCCCTCAAAGAATCCCTTGACTAACGGAAAGCCCTCCATGCCACGCGCTCGCGCCTGTATATGCTCAATGGGCAGGCGCGTCACCGGCTGTCCCGTTTTCATATTTTGAAGAACTCCGGCAGTTCTCATTGCCAAGAGCCTGCGGCGAGAATCGGTCTCGGACATTCCCTCTACTGGAATGTCATACACGCCCAACCACGCCTTTTGTATCGGCGTTGTTGGATCAGCGAAACCCCTGGATACCTCCGTCCCCAACTCCTGCCTCTCAAATGTTTGTGACAATTCTCTGGAAGAGGGGAAAGTTGTTATTTCAGCGGGAGCGACAAAAGGCGTCGATATTTCTTCTTGCTCTCGTGTGACTAGCGATTCCCGAAAGGTGGGATAAGTTATAGACGGTAAGGGAGCCGACGGGGCCGTTGGCTCGGGTGGCTCCGATGGGGCTGTGCGTCGTTCGCGCAGGTCCTTTATAGTAGGAGGTGATCCCATTATATTCTCAACTCTGTTCTGCCACGGCCTCTCAGCGACCGTCTTCGTTCTCTTTCAGATTCAATATCCTCGCGCTCTGCTTCGCGCTCCAGGCGCTCCCCTTCTTGCTCTTCTCTTTCAAACCGCATCAATTCAGACGCCACTCCCTGCGGAGTCTCCCCGAACCGTTGCCTCAGACCCGGCGTGATGCCAACGAAATACTCCGAGAAGTCCAGCGGAGTTCCGGCAGTTCCTTTGAAACCGGCTTGTATTTCTGCCGACTCGCCAAGAAGGAACTGCTGAAAGCCTATATCGTCAGGCGCGGCCTCGCGTATGGCCTTGGCGAACTGTGTGGCTGACGCCCGTTGAGGCATCCTGCGTAATCTGGCCTGCTCCTGAACGTACTCCCAATCTTCAGCCTCTCTCAGTCGTTCCCTGCGGGCCTTCTCCATCTGATCAGAGAATGGCTGAAGTTTTGCTATTTGTTCTTCTATGGCCCTAATTCTTTCAGGGTCTCCAGTCGCTCCAGGGGAATATAAAGGGTCTTGAGCTGTACGGCCTGCCTGTGCAAGCCTTTCTACATCTAACGTAGCAGAAAGCTCGGCTAAAGTTTCTCGTTCCTTGTAGTATTCTTCAAATGATGGGCCAGCCATGTCGTCGCCCATTTGCTCCTGAATTCTAGCGAAGTCCAGAGCCGCCTCCTCTTTTCTCCTACGCTCTAGGACAATATCTGAGGATTTCTTTACTTCCTCCGGTGACGGTATATCGAACGGAGTCCCGAACCCTTCTGGAAACGCCGGTATCTGGCCGGGGTCTAGCTGTGTCTCTCTGTCTGCCAGAGCCTCTTCCAGGCTCTGAGTCATGCCCATCGCTCTTTGCCCCGCCGTGAATGGCGTAATGGCTCCCGATGGAGTCACTCCCTGCCCCATCTGTTGGGCATACTTCCATCGATTATAAATATCCAGTCGCTCTGACCTGTTTAATGTTGCGCCTGTGGCTCCCGGCTCTGGAAACATGAATTCGTTGAACGCTGTCTCGGATATATCTATTGATGTTATTCCGCTCTCTGCGCCGATAACTGCCTCTGGCTCCGCTTCCTCAATAAAAGCGACCTCCTCTCCGAAGGGCAATCCAGCGCGATCTCTGATCGGAAAGGGGCGCCTATCTGTATCAGGCCCTACTCCAAACTCGGATAGAAAGAAGCCCGTAACGTCATCTAAAGTCTCAAAGTCGCCTATATTCCATGCGGCCGCCTCAACCATCGCCGGCACCGTCTCAGTCACGAAGTGCTGGTAGAACTGAGGGTTTGACGAGGCCGAGATAATGTCATTATCTACGGCAAGATTAAAAGCTAATTGCTCAAGGCCCTTAAACTTCCCGCCTTCGGACACCTTGAGCGTTTCTTCGAGCCTAGCCCGATTAAGCGCCGCCGTGTTCACAGACTCAATAGAGTCCAGCAGGCTTTTAGCGACTTCGTCGTCGCCGGGTTCTAGGATATCTGGCGCTCTCGACCCGTCAGGCAGAATCGCAGGCTGATATCCTACGATTCCTGTGAGATTCTGTTTTTCCCATCGCAGAAGATTGTCTATGCCCCCTGCTTGGTAAACATTCCGCTGCCATTGAGCTAGAACGCCTTTATCCAGGCTGGATGGGTCACGTCCGGTCTCGTCCAAGTACCATTTATTGAAATCTTCTTTAGCGTCACCTAGTTGATACGACGCCCTAAGAGCGGCGCCCAGCCTCTCTCTGATGATCGCGTCAGCCTCGCTGCGAGAGCCTGCGCCACGAATCGCTTCACTCAGATTGCCAAGCTGGTCTTTAGTTAGATCGCGCGCCTCGGAATAATTGTCTTTAATGAACTTTTCACTACCGCTTGGAGTGGAAAGATCGTGCTGAGTTATGAATTCCGAATGCTGGCTAAAGACCTCCTGGTACTGGCCCTGCTCCATAAACGCAATAGCGGCATCGTTAACCGCCTGGAACACCTCGAAGTTGGTCCTTCCCGCCGCCCGCGCCTCTTCCGCCACTTTATCCAAGTCTTCTCTGAAGCGAGCGTTAGCGAACTTGGTGGCGGCTTTTTCAGTCTTGCCAACAACTAGGCTAGTGTCGGTCTCAATATCAAACTGCCTCATCAGGTCAGTCACCTGATCATTGAACTTCTTGCCCTCCTGCCCGTATGCGGCGAGGAGCCGCTCTTGGTACTCTGCCTGCCGCAGCGTGACCTCGTCAAAACCTATAGGCGGTAGCCGCCTCCAGCCGCCTTCGGGCGTTGGTAGCGAACTATCTAGCAGAGGCTTTTTCAAGTCCTCCCCAACAAAGAAGTCGAACGCCTCGGCCAGAGTTCCCACGCTCGGCATAGTGGTCATGCGATTGAACGCATTGTCAAAATTATCATCCGCGAACTGGACAACATTGCCCATCATCTCTGTGAGGGCGCTAATAGCGGCCTCGGTGGAGGCTGCCCCTAAACCTTCTCCCAACTCCTCCCTTTCTTGCGTGGATAATAGACGCTCAGGAAACAGGACGAACCCTTTTTGCAGCGGCGTAATGATATCCGCCAGCACCATGCTCTCAAGAACCAATTCCACCTTCTCTGTTCTCAAGAGATGCCTGGGGTCCTCAAGCAGCTCCAGGTCCATATTTTGATAAATGCCTTTTAGAGCGTCTTCCCATATCGGGCTTATGCCCGTTATGACAGTCGGCGCTCCTTGAACCATCCTGCCATCGTCAATTGTCCAGTGTTTGTAAAGCGAGCCTTCGACTATTGGCCTCAAGGTCTCCGAAATAGCAGCGCGGTCAGTGACGCCGATAATGCCCGCCCACTTATTGGTGACTTCGTTCACCAATGTGTCGACATTTTTCGCCGTGAAGTCTGGCACGAACAAAGTCACGTCGGCGTCTTCCCCGACGCCATGCCCATACAAGAATTTAGATGTCCTGTCATCGTCCCAGCTACCCGACCCCGGTTCATCCTCAAGATATGCGTTAGTGGCATTATCAAGAACCGCCTGATCGGCATCT
>Ga0208316_1001371_pt1 | contig 14724 bp, 15 predicted proteins | sample MalvireepMed_231_FD_184240 | JGI IMG/M metagenome (GOLD analysis project Ga0208316, IMG submission 184240) | Marine viral communities from the Global Malaspina Expedition - Malaspina viral metaG DeepMed_231 (SPAdes) (version 2) | ecosystem: Environmental > Aquatic > Marine > Oceanic | place... | reverse complement strand
GGCCAGGAGTCCCGAATGTAGGCTTTTTGGGGCGAATTTGCCTCGGATTTGGAGTAAACCAGGGCATTGAGGGGTGGATGATGCGGACAATGTTGTACATGCACAATAAAAAAACCCCCTGAGTTAGGGGGTTTAGTTCAAGTAGACAAATCTACTTAGATGATTGGGCCAGCGCCCGTTGATATGTTTCTCATACGCCAGAGCCAGTTGAACCAGATGGCGAGTTGCCAGATGTTCAGTATAAAGAACACGGTTCCGGTCAGAAAGAAACCTGCACGAAAGACATCACCTAGTTTCTTCATAATATAGCCTCCCAACTGCATTGCATTCTATCTCAAGGCCGGGATTTACGAAAAGTCCCAATTAGCACTTTTACCTTCCAGTTCCTTTTCTGGCACGAATTCGACGAGATCCTGTCGTTTCATAGAGAAAAAGATGCCTTTTGGGTCGAATAGCGCCCTTACCATGAGCAGAGGGTTATCGTGATCGAAGGTTGGTGCGCTGGCATCTTCTGCGTAATCCCCTATCCAGACGAGTGGATCACCAGGCTCAACCAGCTTGGTTTCGTCGAAAGTCACGGCTATGTAGTACCTGAGCATAGATCGGTAGGTATAGACCGCCCCCTGAGTCGTGACCCGACCGGCTAGGCTGCCTAGTGACCTGGGCTTATGGGACTGTTCATCTCATCCCTGCCTGGTATTGGTTTCGCTTACCCCGGTTGTCGGGTTGTTCCTTGCAGACTCACGGCCACAAGGCAGGGTATTCGTCCTCCACGCTTACAGGGGCGGTGCCACACTCAGCGTTTCACAGGAACGACTCCTTTTTCGTTGAACTTGTCTGCCTCAGCAATTAGGTGTTCAACCAGGTACTACCTTTCGCTTTTTCCTTAGTCAGGGCTTGCTCCCCAAAGCGAAAAGGGGAGGGACACCCTTGGTAGTCGTCACTACCAAAGGTGCCAAACTGTCAAGGACAGTAACATGGACTAGCAAGTGTAGCACACGGCTGCCGGTTCGCCAAGTAATAAAATCTGGGGATGAATTCAACACGGTTTTCTGCCTATAATTTTTGCTGGGCTTCTTTTCTTACTTCCCAGGAGGCGGACATGGCCAACAAAACATGGACACGGCAAGAGGAGGAGGTTGTTAAGGAGGAAAGGCGGCAGGGGACAGAGGTGGCGGACATTGCTGCCATGCTGGGTCGCACGGCGTCGAGTGTTTCTGGAAAAATCCGCGATCTTAAAGACAGGGGCGAGTTAATATGGACAGATCGGCAGGGCAACGAGGTCAATCCGGCTGAATCCAAGGAACAGATCCGCAAAGCCAGTCACGAATTCGAGAATGTGGCACTCAAGGCCGAGATTAAGGATCTTGAGGGCAAGATCAGCGACTTCAAGACGGGTGTGACCATCGAGCCGGAGTGGGACGATGAGTGGGTTGGCCCGAAGGAGTGGGAGAGGGCCGAGGTAGACGGCAGGAAGCGGATCGACAAGGCTGTCAAGCGTGGCCGGTTCAAAGTGGACTTCGAGAAGGGGCCGGTAGCGATATGTGCGATTTCAGATCAGCATATTGCCAAGGGTACACCCTGTGACTTCTCTCGGATGCGTGAGGATGCCGAACTGATCCGCGATACCGAGGGATTCTACGCTGTACTTGGTGGGGATGGGGTAGATAACCATATCAAGCACCGCGCAGCCATGATCTCGGCTGGCAGTGGGCCAGATGACCAGTGGCGGCTGTTCGATTACTACTTACAGCTATTCGGGGACAGCAATCGCAGCGAAAGCAAGATCCTGGCTGTTATCTCCGGCAACCACGACGCCTGGACAAAAGAGATGTCCGGGGTGGACTATCTCTCCAGTGTGGTGGCCAATAACAAGCTGTGCTATGCCCCAGCCGAGGCCAGGCTGGATATTACCGTCGAGGGGCAGCCATACAAGATGGTCATGCGCCACCAGACGGGGAGGTTCAACAGTTCGCTGAACCAGACCCATGCTGTGAAGCGGTTCTACGAGTATAACGACGAGGCTTTCGATATTGGGGTAATAGGGCACCACCACGAGGCTGCTATCGAGATGTTCATCCGTCACGGCCTCAAGAGGTATGCTGCCCGGCCAGGGAGCTACCAGATCACCAGTCCCTATGCCCATCAGTACGGATTCGGGAGGAGTATACCCACATGCCCGACATTTGTACTTTTTCCGGGCGAACGGAGGATGATAGGTTTCGCAGATGTGCGAGATGCTGTCTGGGCCTGGGGTAATGTAATTGGGAAATAGCTTGCGGACAAATGCTTTCGGACAAACTCTGATTTAGTCCGAGTGGCCCGAAATTTGTCCGATATCTGTCTGACCAACATCGAAAATGTGCGTGAAACCGGGGGATTATGGCCTGTCATCTGTCGAGCCAGTGTCGAGCCAGTCGGACAAATGCTTTCGGACAAACTCAGAGTTTGTCCGAGTGACACCCCTGTCACTGACACCACTGACACCCCACTGACACCCCCTCGCATACGTCCGCAGGGGCTTGCACCAGGGTGCATTAGATCGCATTACCTTGTTGACAAGTATTACTGTGCAAAGTATATTACTTATGCCACACACGACTTCTACAAGTCGTACAGGGGAGGGCCAGCAGCTTTTGTTTTACAGGGCTTGGGTTGCTGGCTCTCTTTTTTTGCGCTTCCCTTAGATACCCCCTGTTGTGTACATTTGGGGTATGAGACTTCGATTCATCAAACCAGGCACCCGTGACCGCATCATGGTCAGGATGAGCAGCGTCAATCTTCCCGACGCTTGTGCCACTCAAAAGTTTGTTGTCGATCAGGGGTACGAGCAGGTTGGATTGGTGAAGTTTCTGCTCCACCTTGTTTTCGGTCGGAGGAAGAAATCCTGAACTCAGGACATCGGCAGTTTGGACATCCACCTAGTTCGCTATGTACCTTATTGCACCGATTACATATCTTCTTCATTGCCTAACCTTGTGTTAATGTAGCCGTTAGTCAGTAACCCCAATACCCGGAGAAAAACAAATGTCATCAGATATTACTCAAGAAGAAACAACAATGGAAGAAACTTCGGTTGAGGAAACAACTCAGGACAGTGGCCCTGAGCTTGATCTTACAGATGTGATTACTGATCAGCCGACTCAGGAGTACACACCTGAGCCGCAGTACGAGCAGGAGCAATACCAACAGCCACAGCAGTACACCCTGGCTGACCAGGTATCGGCTCTTGGCTTCACGGATGTGCAGGGCGAGCAGGATGCCCAGTATCGCCTGCTGGATTCTTACCAGCAGCTTCAAAACCAGAATGCCCAGTGGTCTGACTTCTACACCCAGCAACAGCAGCAGTACAACCAGCAGCAGGAGATGGCCGACTATGGGCAGCAGTACCTGGATCTCCAGCGTGATCCAACGTACCAGCAGTACCAGCAGCAGCAGCAGGCTTACCAAGACCAGCAACAGCAGCAGCCCACAGGCCAGGAGCATTGGTGGGCACCCCCGCAGATCGACATGGAGGATCTTGAGCGATGGCGAACCCAGAAGGTTGACCCGCACACAGGTCAGATATATGCCGACTGGATAGATGGTACGCCACAGGAACTCAAAGAGGATGCCGAGGACTACGTTGCCTATCTCGAAGACTGGGCTGACAACATCATCCGCAGCCCACAGGACGTTCTACCTGGGATCATCGAGCAGGAATTCGACAAGCTCTTTAAGAGCCGCTACACGGCACTGCTGCAATACAACAATCAGTATCAGCAGGAAGTACAAAATCACACAGAAGTAAATGAGATCAATGAAAGAAATGCTGATTGGGTATACCAGGTAGACCCTAGAACAAATCAATATCTTTCTGACGCAAATGGCAATTTGGTATTATCGCCACAAGGCGAAGCTGTTACAAATTATGTTAATTACTTTAGGGGACAGGGTATTACTGATCCCTCAACGCTTTGGGAACTGGCTACACGGATGTATAGCGGTGACCTCTCGGTATCGCAGCAGCAACAACAGCAGCAGCAATACTACGAGGCTCAACAGGCCCAGCAGCGGAACATGGAATACTTACAGCAGGCCAATGAGTACAACGGGTACGTCGAGTCCGCTGGCGGAAGTATACCTCCAACTGAAAACCCAATGGCCCGAAGCCAAAATGCCTCCGCGAGCGCGGGGGATAAATTACGCCAGCAGGCACTTGCCGATGGTTTTTTCTAGGGTTTTTTAGAAGGGGTTGAGAAGTGGCTTATAAAGGTTTTAACCCGGTCGCGTTCTCTCGTACCGCAGCAACCACGCTGGCAAACCACATCCGCGAAGTTGAGGAGTCGATGCTCCGCAATTACCAGATGGGTGCCTTGCTGGAGGCAGGTGGCCGAGTGAACTATAACAACTCTGGTGAAGGTTTTGACTGGCCGGTACAGTACCGGCTGCACAAGGTCGAAGGCAACACCGGGGAAACGCAACGAAACTTTGCACGTCGCAACTTGTGGAAGACGGCGAGTCTTGAGTTCCGTGGTTATCAGACCACCGACTCGATGTACTACCGTGAATTCCGCTCGAACAAGGGGCCGGAAGGCGTCGTCAAGGTGTTTGACAATTTTGTTGAACGTCTTGAGACTTCGCTTACCCAGGGTCTTGGCGGCGAGTATTACGTGGATGGTTCCGCTTCGGGCAACGAGCAATCGTGGCACGGGCTGGAGTCAATCTTTGTTCTTAATGGTACGGTGAACAGCACGTCCGGTGCCCAGCGAGCAGCGAATGCCGCTGACATTGTTGGCTATCCGAACGATACCTACGCCGCTCTTTCGACAGTCCTCGGCAACTACGGTGGCGAGAACGAGTCGGGACAGTACTGGCCTGACGGTATTGCTGACGCTGAGTACGATTTCTGGTCGCCGCTGGTTGTGAACTACACGACCTCGCACGCCGACCTTCCCAGCAGCACGAATACGTGGGCTGGCCAGGGCGACGAGGCGATGCGTTACGCGATCATTAACGCGCAGCGTAACACCAGCAAGAATGGACAGATCACCAACATCCTGTTGGCACGCGATCTGTACATGGGATTGTTGAACATCATTGACACCAAAGAGCGGATTCAGATTTCCAGTGAGCAGAGCTTACGTGCCCTTGGCTTCAAGAACGTCTTGAACTTTGACGGCATCGAAGTTAGCTGGGAAGCCGCGATTGCCAGTGGTGTCGGCTACGGCATTAATTATGACAACATGGAATTGAAGTCGATGGATGAAAGCCTGCTTCGCTCGGAAGGGCCGGAGTATGACATCCATTCACAGTCTTTCAATGCTGTTGTGAGTACGCTGTCGAACTTGAAGTTCTCCTCACCGAGAAACTTCTTCAAGTTGGCTGCTCTTGCTTAGGTTCCCCTTTTTGGAGAAAAGAAGATGATTTACGATGTTCCTCCTTTTGATTTGGGTGAAACGCTCAAGGGAACTGACGATGATAGCAACCTCATCAATTCGCATTGGCAGGGCGCTATCTTTGAATTCCCTGACGTTGATCGCACGCCCGCGCTTCGTGGTGGTAAAAGCCGCCGCAGCGGGAGCAACCTCAAGGCTATCTGTGTTCGCAACACCTCCGGTGGTGCGTTGACTGTTGCCAGCCTGTGTATGCAGTTTAATATCGCTACCGGCGATTACACTGTTACCACGCAGGCTCTTGCCGACTCCGAGGGTCGAAAGATTTTCGGTACGTGCAAGGCAGTGACGGGTGCAGTGAACCTTTGGGGCGGTATTGGCGACCCTGAACTTGGTAGCACCACTGTTGCTGATGATGACCTTTTTTGGATCATTATTCGCGGCGTGTGCCAGGCCAAGATCAAGGCCAGCGAAACCATCACTCTTGGTGAAGTTCTGATTTCTTCTGCCAGTGGCTATCTGGAAGAAGTGAATTCAGGAAGCGACGCTGTTGTTCTGGCGGAAGCCGTGAACGTCATTGCTCGTTCGCTTCAACGGTCGGACACCACGAACTTTGATGATTCTGCCAGTTCCGCTGGCGACACTCATCTGGTTTATGTGTGTGTCAATATGTAACCAGAGTACCCGGCTGCGCAGCCAAGCAATTCGGGTCTTGGGTACGTCCGGCGGGTCTTAATTGACCCGCCGGGCGTCTTTTGAAACAGCGAGGGGAGAGGTCTGTAATGGCTCACCAGATGGGGCGGCGATCTAGGAGAAGGTTTGGTGGCGGTCGTCGTGGTCGTCGCTGGGGTGGGAGTCGTCCTTGGGGTGGCCGTCGTGGTCGTCGTCGTGGCCGTCGCAGGCGAATGGACTGGATGGACAGGCTTCGCCGCCGTCGCATGAAGAAGAAAAAGGACAAGCCAGAGGAAGACCAGGAGAAGCCGGAACGACCAGACAACAAGTGGCGAAAGAAGCCCCCCTCTGATGGGCCTAAGCGTCGCAGGCGACGGACAACTCCGGGCGCACGTCCGGGCCAGACTTATAACCAGCCAGCCCCCGAACCCGTGATGCCAGCAATTCCCGGCGGTGGTGCAGGGATGCAGCCGGGTGGTGGCGGTGGTGGAATGCCGGGCGGTGGGCCTCCGACTCCTCCGGTTCAGCCATCTCCAGGTGGTGGGCAACCTCAGCCTCCTCCGGGCGGCGGGATGCCGGGCGGCGGGCCTCCGCAACCTCCGGGTCTTCCGACTCCGGGTGTGCCTTCGTTACCTCCACCAGTTCCGGGCGGGCCACCAGAGGATACTGGAATGCCTTCGTTGCCTCCGGGCATACCTCAGCCTCCTCCGGGCGGCGGGCCTCCACAGCAACCTCCGGGCTTTGGTAATTGGAACGTGGCTCCAGGCGGGCCAGGCGGATTTGGCGACCTGTTTCCAGGCGGCGAAGGTGGTGGATTCCCAGGTATGCCAGGCGGCTATACGCAACCCGGTGGGCCTGGTGGCTTTACTCCTCCTCCTGGTTTTCCGGGCGGTGGGCCTCCTCCGGTTCCTGGTGGAATGCCTCAACAGGCTGCACAGGAAGATGCTCGCAGGCGAGCGGCAGCGGTTCAGAAGATGACATCCGCTGGGCCTCCGCAGGCTCCCGTTGGGCAACCTTCTAATTGGAAAGGTGACCTTGGCCTAAACACTTATGCGGCTACGGGTCGTACTCCGCCCAATTTTGGAATGCCTCAAGGGCCAACAGGGCCAACAGGCCCACAAGGGCCAATAGGACAACCCGGTATGGCAGGGGCAGAAGGGGAAGCTCCTTCGATGCCAACGCCGACACCATTTCCGGGGTCGGATGAATTCCAGAACCTTGCCACGCAGCGAGGGCAGGATATGACAACTCCGATGCCTCCGACTCGCCCGAAAGAACCAGTTTGGGCAGAGGATACTCAGTTTACTGGTGATCTGTTGGGTGAAACGCAAGGTGCCACATGGCCACGGCGACCCGTACCGACACCTCAGACGACTCCGACACCGCCTCCGGTAGCTAATCCTATTCAGGCTCATCAGTATGGGCCGACGATTGGTGACTTGATGGAGCCTGTGCCGCAGCCTCCGGTTCCCACAACGGGGCCAAATCCGCTGCCGACTCCGAGTCCGACTCCGATGCCGAGTCCACAGACTATGCCGATGCCGACGACGCCCGGACAGCCGATACAGCCGGGTCAACTGGGGCCGGGGCCATCTGGCTTGGCTTATCCTACTCCCGGTAGTCCACAGCCGCAGCCGCCTCGTACTATGGACTTTGATTTCCAACCTCCTAAGTCTCCACTTAGACAGCCTCCGCTGACTCCCGGTGCAAGGCCAGCGGGCGCGCAGGGGCCAACGGGGACTCCCGGTGCAGCGGGGACTCCCGGTGCAAGGCCGGGTTCGAGGCCAAGCCCAAAGACATCGCCAAACCGGAGAGCAGGTAGGCGGTATCGTTCACCGGGGAGTCGATAAATGGAATCGAGAGAGTGCAGCCAATGCTGCTGTGATTTCCCTTTGACCGATGAGTATTTCCATCGGGATGCCAGCAAGCCAGATGGGTTCAAGACCGTCTGTAAGATGTGCCGCTTGGAGGAGAATAAGCGGAAAGAAAACGACGAGATTGATGACCGTATCCAAAAGCTGGAAGAACGGGGAATCAAGCTGCTTGATACGCTCGTGACGGGGGGGAGTAATATCCCCCACATGGCTGAGACATATCAGCGGATCATGGAAGTGTTTGGCGGGCCGATGGGCTTTGCACAGCACTTCCTCGCTAACTATCTCAGCACCAAGCCGGGCAGCGCAGCGAGAGGGAAGCAGATCAGCACGATTATCAGTCTCGGCGTCAAGGTGAGCGAGTCTGGGGCTGCTGAAAAGAGCTTGGACGGAATTACCGATGAAGAACTGGAAAGCGAAATCAATGCAACTGCCAGGGCTTTGCTTCTGTTCAATGATGGATCAAAGAAAGTGGAAATGGAGGATTCCAAGGTAAATGTCGGAGAAACAATGGCCTCTTGAGCCTGCCGAGGTTCCTGATTCTTACAGGCCGGAAGTAACAGAGCAGCAGAAGCGGGAAATGCGTTTGCTTTATGCAGAACGCTCCCGCCGACGCATCGAATCGCTTCGACTTTACGAGCCTCTGCCCTTCCAAGAGGCATTCCACGCCAGTGGTGCCAAGGAAGTCCTCATACAGGCTGGAAACCAGGTAGGCAAGTCGCTCTGTGCGTTTGTCGAGGACGCGAGGGCGGCCACAGGCCAAGATCCCCACAATAAGTACCCCAAGGAGAACGGGGTGATGGTGTGCTTGGGCATGGATGAGGGGCATATCGGAAGAACGATCCATAAGTACCTGTTCCGGGCAGGTGCATTCAAGATTATCAGGGACGATAAGACCGGATTCTTCCGGGCGTGGAAGCCGTGGGTTGAAAGCGACTGGGCAAGGAAAGAAGACGCCAAGCCCGCACCGCCGCTGATCCCCCCAAGGTATATCAAGCGGTTTGCGTGGAAGAAGCGGGCACAGCATGTGTTTGAGGTCTGTGAACTTCATAACGGCTGGACAATTTACGCGATGGGTAGCAAGGGTGACCCGGCACAGGGGTTCCAGGCCGATCTTGTGCATATCGACGAGGATCTGGAAAAGCCGGAGTGGTACGACGAAATGATTGCCCGCCTTTCCATGAGAGAGGGCAGGCTCAGGTGGAGCGCCCTTCCCCACGCCAAGAACGACGCCCTTGTGAACCTCTGTGAGCGTGCCGAGGACGAGGAGAAGCTGGAGAAGCCATCAACGGTCGTTATCCGGGCAACGATCTTCGATAACCCGTTTATGCCCAAACAGGTCAAAGAGGAGAACATCAAGCGGTGGCGAAAGCGGGGCGAAGACGAATATCGTAAGCGTGCCCTTGGGGAGATGGTCACAGATAGCGTCCTTATGTACCCCACCTTCTCCAAGGATCTCCACCGGGCTATCAGGCACGAAGAACCACGCACAGAAGTTCAGAAGATCCTCACAGAAGCCAAAGGAGAGCCACCCAGAGACTGGTGCAGATATATGGTGGTTGACCCAGGGCACAGTGTTTGTGCAGTGACCTTCTGGGCTACACCCCCTCCTGCACTAGGAGATCACGTAGTGTGCTATGATGAGCTTTATCTACAACAGTGTACGGCGGAAATCTTTGCAGAATCAGTGATGCGAAAAACACGGGAACACCTGTTCCAGTCGTTTATAATTGATGCACACGGGGGCCGGATCAGGGAAATAGCGAGTGGTGTTTTACCGAGGATTCAGTACACACGGGAGTTAGAAAAGAGGGGCGTGAGGAGCCTGGAGACAGGAAGTGGGTTTTATCCTGGCAGCGATGATATTACTGGCCGGGAGATGAAACTCAGGGACTTGCTCCATGTAGGGGCTGGAGGTACGACGAAGATGCTGGTTGTCATGGAAACGTGTCCCAATCTTGTGCGGGAATTTTTCCGTTTCAAGAAGAAGGTAATGAATGGATTTATCACAGATGAGGGGATGAGGCGGGGAAATTGCCACGCAATCGAGACGTGCGAATATGCGGCGGCTCATGGAATGAAATACATCAAACCCCCTTATAATCCGACTAAGGATACGGTTGTGACAAGGATCATCAAAGAACGGAATCAGAGAGCGAAGCAGCGTCGTATGAATTCTAGTCTTAGGAGTGGTGGTTACCGCTCCTATATTAACCTTGGCCCTACTGGAGAATGAGAGATGGATGCTCCCACGAATGAAGAACTTCATAACTTTAAGATGCCGGAGGTTGTCATTGGTACGCCGGTTACCTACTACCCCACCGGAATGACCGAGGGATCTGACGTGAGGGTTGGTTTTATTATTCGCGTGTCGCGTTCTGGAAGGAATGTGGTGGTGCGAACGGCTGACGGCGGGCACTTTGAATCTGTTCGCCACATTGATGACCCCAAGCTGAGGCTTAACGCAGACCACCGTGAGGCAGGTGCGTGGGACTTCACAGCCTTTCACAAGGCCGAGCTTGTCGAGAGGAAGAAGATTGTGGGCAGGCTTGACAAGCTGGAAGGCCGCAAGTCGGCCAAGCCTCCTGCCCCTGAAAAGATTGAGGAGCCGTATTCCAATCTTCGGGCCAGGGCCATCGAACTGGGCATTGAGTTCAAAGGCAATCCCAAGCGACAATGGCTTGAGGTTAAGGTTGCCGAGCATGAAAACCGAACGCAGGAGCATGAGGTAAATGCCTAAATGGGATAAGTCTTCTCACCCCACTGCTCCGATAGTTGATCTGTGGCTTGAGAGGATCAAGGACGCCAAGAAGCACAAGCATGACCGCTTTGGTAGGTATGCCGATGAGTGCATGAAGTTCTTTGATGGCGCGCATGATTGGATGTGGAAGGGCGAGTACGCCAAGGCTCCCGGTGGCTTCCTTGACAAGGAATCCCAGGGGGCTGCGCCCACCTTTCGCATGACGGTGAATCGCGTGTTTGAGGCCGTGGCGCTTTTTGGGCCGGTCTTGTATCACCGCAATCCTGTTTTGCAGGTGACCCCCCGCTTTGGGCCGGAGGTTGCACCGGAGTCTTTGGGAATCAACCCGGAAGATCCCCAGATGCAGCAGCATTACACGCACTTTCAGACCCAGCAGAAGTTTATCTCTGAGATCAAGCGAACCCACGCTTCGATCAAGGAGCATTATCTTAACTGGTTGCAGCATGAGGCTGACAAGAAGGTTCAATGTCGTCGTGCGATCAACGAGGCGATCATCAAGGGGATGGGTCTTCTCTGGACAGAGATGCACCAGCCCAAGGGGTCTGAGATTCGGCATCCCAAGAGCCACTATCTTTCGGTTGACGATCTTGTCATAGATCCTGATGCCCAGTATTGGGAAGACATCCAGTGGATTGCCCGCAAGGTGGTTCACCCGACCTGGCTTGTAGACAAGAAGTTCAAGCTCAAGGGGGAGCTTACCGGGAACCTGGAGTCGCTTGGTACGCAGGGGATGTACAAGTCGAAGGGCGGGAAAACGTCCGGCGAGAAGCGGGACTCCAAGACCTTTGATCTTATTGAATACTGGGAAGTGTACACCAAGTGCGGTTTTGGTGACCGCCTTCGGTCTGCCAAGAACAGCGAGAAGAAGTCGAAGTACAACTGGGGCCAGTTTGGCGACTTCAACTACCTTGCTGTCAGCCGGGACGTACCGTTCCCGTTGAACCTTCCCTCAGAAGACCTGAAGAAAAAGAGCTTTGAGGAAGTGTTCATGCAGGTACAGTGGCCGATTCCTTTCTGGACGGACGGGGGCTGGCCTTTCAGTAAGCTCTCCTTCCACGACAAGCCGAAGGAAATCTGGCCCATCTCACTGATTAAGCCTGCTATTGGCGAGTTACGTTTCGTCAACTGGTGCATGTCTTTCCTTGCCGACAAGGTTGCCGCATCCAGCACGACTTATGTAGCGATAGCCAAAGCAGCGGGGGCGGAGATTCAGGATCAGATCAAGTCTGGTCTTGGCCCCTACACCCACATCGAGATAGCCGAGTTGTTTGGGCGCAGTGTGACGGACGTGGTTTCGTTCTTGGATGCCCCGCAGTTCAACTCGGACATCTGGCAAATGGTGAGCCAGGTTCTTGACTTGATTGACAAGCGGACGGGCCTGACGGAACTGATCTACGGTTTATCCGGCCCAACCCAGATCCGCAGTGCGGCAGAGGCGGAGATCCGCAACCAGAATGTATCTATCAGGCCAGATGACATGTCGAGCCAGGTAGAGGACTGGCTGAGTACGTGTGCGATGAAAGAGATGGAGGCGGCTGAGTGGTCTTTATCTGCTGACGACGTGAGGCCGGTTCTGGGTGCGTCAGCGGCGTACATCTGGACAAAGCAGATCAAGTCCCAGCGATTTGAGAAGACGGTGCGGGACTACGACTACCGGGTGGAGGCTGGAACGGCTCGCAAGCCGAACAAGGTCAACCGGGTACGGCAGCTTAATGAGTTTGCACAGATTGCTATGCCGCAGTTGCAACAGTTTGCAGCACAGGGGAACCCAGGGCCATACAACGCTCTGATTGAGGATTGGGCCAAAGCGAACGACCTTGATCCTGCCCGTTACATGGTTGCTGAGGAGCCGGGGCCGGGGCCAGAGGAGCAGCAGCAGCAACAGATGCAGCAGCAGCAGCAGGCCCAGCAGCAGCAAATGCAGCAACAGCAGCAGGCTCAGGAACAGCAGATGCAGGCCGAGGCTCAGGCAGAGCAGCAGAAGCAGCAGGTTGAGATGCAGATGAAGCAGATGGACTTGCAGGGTAAGCAGCTAGACATGCAGGGGAAACAGCTAGACATCCAACTCAAACAGGACAGCCTAGAGATTGAGAAGGAGAAGCAGCAGCTTGAGCTTGAGATCATGCGAGAGAAAAGGGCTGGGGAATGATGCAGGATCACAACGACGTTTTGAAGAAGTTACTTGGTGCCGTGGGTGACATGGACTTCGGGCACATGGAGAAACACCACAGCGGTGGCCAGCGTGCGCCGGGCAGGGAGTTGATTCGCCGGGCCAATCTTGCCAGCAAAGTAGATGTACACAGTGAGAGAATGCGTCGTCCGGGTGACGAGGAGTTTTTGGCTGACAAGAAGAAGGCTCCCTTGGTCATGGCACTCGGTACGATTTCGACGCCGCAGGGCACGGTAAAGTTCCGCAAACGGCTTCAATAGGAGAAAGAATAATGCCAGGAATACCACCGATTTTGGGTGCTGGGGTTGGGCCTCAGCACGAGGAACTTATTAGGCAGGCAGCAAAAAAGGAGAGTCAGGAGGACGAGGCCCGGAGGTTTGGCCTAGAGGAGGATATTCCTGCGCAAATGAGGGAGCAGTTGCGAGGCGTTGATTTTACGAAGCCTGGCTGGAAATTACCTCCGCCGCATAAAATCTTCTCCCCGCCTCGACCAGGCCCAGACGGGACAACGCCGTGGAATCTCCCGTGGGAAAACAACATTCCCCCAAAATTTCACCCAGACAATCCGTTCGGGCGGCCAGGCCCGTGGGGAGCAGGATAGGAGAAAGAACAATGCCAGACGTACACCTAAATAGACACCGGGCTGAGTGCGAACGACTGGGTTGCGCCGAGTTTTTTGACCAGTTGATCGAGGAGGGGAACAACCCCGGTTTTGCTGCGATGCTGGCCCAGAGGCGGCCACCTGGCACGAAGGGAACGGACAGGACTTTCCTTGAGGGCAGCCACAACTGGGCACGCTCGATGGGAAAGACGAATCGGAAGCATGTTTTTGAGCAGGCAAAAAAAGCTGGCATATCCACACAGGGCAAGGTCTACAAGGGAGGCATTGGGAGGCCGAATGACCCAATGGCGTGGGTGAGCAGTTCTGGCGACGTGCTTGCGGCCTGCAAGGAGAAGGGGTTTTCCTGTGAGGGAGCAGTTAATTACAAGGCACCGGAGCGCCGGATCAAGAAAAAGCGACTCGCAGATGACATAGCGCACGGGTTCATGCAGAAAGAACTGGCAGGTGACCCCTCTTTAAGAGAAAAGGTAAAGAAGAACCCCAAGAAGCTAGTAGAGCTAAAAGAGAAGGTCGTAGACAAGCATGGCAGCAAGAAGCGTTAAGGCGATATAATGGCAAAAAAGAGGTAATTATGTACGGGCAAAACAATTTCCTGAGTTCGCTTGGTGGCGGCCAGGGCCAGAGTTCCCTTGGCGATCTGGAAAACAACCTCTCTCAAGAGGAAAAGAGGATGCTCCAAGAGTTTATCCAGAGGGAAATAGAGAAAGAGAAGCAGCAGCAGGGCGGGATTCCACCTATGGGCGGCAGGGGGATGTATTAGCTTGGAATTTCCAGACAGATTAGGGAGCAGTGAGTTTGTGAATTCACTGTTGAATGACAAGGATTACAAGGAGGGGGCTTTCAGCAAGATAGCCCGCAGCCTTGGCCTGACGAATGAGGACGCAACAAAGCAGATACAGAGGAACCCACTTCATTTTTCCCCGAAAGAGCGTCGTAGTTCGATGCTTGCAGAGGGTCACATCCGTCGTCTTCAACGAGGGTCGAGGCCAAAAGAGGCAATCATAGGAAAGACAAGGAGATTGTAATGCCTATTCAGGTACTAGACGCACAGGGCAACGTGGTTCACACGCTTGATGCCCAGCAGAACCCACAGGCTCGCCAGCAGGCCGAGATGATGGCTGCCGCAGTAGGTGGATCTGTCAATGAATTGCCCTACAACGGTGGTGGTGGCGAGATGGGCGGAATGATGCCTCCGGGTGGCCCCCAGATGGGTGGAATGATGCCTCCGGGTATGGGTGGCCCTCCGGGTA
>Ga0208316_1001370_pt1 | contig 14731 bp, 21 predicted proteins | sample MalvireepMed_231_FD_184240 | JGI IMG/M metagenome (GOLD analysis project Ga0208316, IMG submission 184240) | Marine viral communities from the Global Malaspina Expedition - Malaspina viral metaG DeepMed_231 (SPAdes) (version 2) | ecosystem: Environmental > Aquatic > Marine > Oceanic | place... | reverse complement strand
GGCCAAAACTCCGCAGATAATCATCGGGACAATCCACAGCGTCAAAGGTGGGGAGGCCGACGTGGTTTATCTATTCCCGGACCTGAGTTACGCCGGCATGAACGAGTGGATCGGGAGGGGCCAGTCTGCGGTCCGGCGGCTATTCTACGTCGGGATGACCAGGGCCAAGGAGTCGCTGATTCTATGCCAGCCGGCCACTTCCCGGTCGGTGGAGTTATAGAGACGCCGCCACGTACTGAGGCGGAACTGAGGCAGCTTCTCGACCGGCTGACCGACCCGGAGGAAATGGCCCGATGGCTGGAGGTTGTGGTTTATCCCACAACTTTACCGGAGGAAGAGGAGAAACCCGCAGAGCAAGGGCGTCTGGAATGAATATGCCCAAAGAAGCAGCAATCCAGCGAGACATTATCCGATACCTCCGCAGTATAGGGGCGTGGGTATTTAATGTCCACGGGTCGCCTTATCAACAGGTGGGCGTCCCGGATTTATTGGTGGGATATCAGGGGCGGTTTTATGCACTGGAAGTCAAACGCCCTGGTGGGCGACTCTCCCCGGCCCAGGTCAAAGTGATTGGCGACATCCAGGCGTCGGGGTGCATAGCTGCGAGAGTTGAGAATATTGAGGAGGTTGAAATATTATTGAATGGCGATGCGTGATATATCGTTACCCCGGAAGGTAAAAAGATTCCAAGTTGAGGTCGGCGGCTATCGATGGTTGGTTCGGGGGTTGGTTCGGGGGGGGCGTTTTGAGGCTCACCTGGTGGAGCTGCTCGGGGGAGAGGAGCTTGACGTCCTGGTTGACCAGGAGTTGAGGCAAAGGATACGGGAGGCCATTGCCGTATTTTTGGATCGGGACATTGAGGGGGTCAAACCTGTTCGGGCTGACCTGTTCCTGATATGACGTATTGGGATAACGGCCCGGTCCAACTCTACCAGGCGGACGCCCGGAGCATCCCGCTGGCCGACCAGTCGGTCCATTGCGTGGTCACGTCGCCGCCCTATTTTGGGCTGAGAGTCTACACGGACAATGACGACCGGGGCATCGGGCTGGAGTCCTCGGTGGAGGCATACATCGCCAGTATGGTGGACGTATTCCGAGAGGTGCGGCGGGTGCTGAGGGACGATGGGGTTCTCTGGTTGAACCTAGGGGATAGCTACGCTTCCATAGGACGCTCAGAGCGCAAAGAATCCCCAGGGGTTGGCGCAACCCAGGCGATGAAAAGTATCGACCGGGATGTTGTGTGGCAATCAGGAGGTGGGCATAACTTCAATTGGTCATTACCCGGCGGACAGCGTTCCGGTGACCGCCTAGGCATCCCCGAACAGGTCGTCCTGGCCCTCCAGGCTGATGGCTGGACATGGCGGGACACTATCATCTGGGCCAAGAAATCGGCCATGCCGGAGTCATTGGCCGGCTGGCGGTGGGAGCGGTGTCGGGTGAAGGTGTCGGAACAAGCCATTATCAAGCAGGGACGTTATCAAGACGAATTAGCGCAAGCAAGCCGTCCGGCGCCTGTCGGCGGTGACGCTACCGATGGGAATATAGTAGAGGAGGAGAAGAATAATGACTATTCGCGGAGAGGATATTGGGAGGCCACCAGGTCTATATATGTGGCTGGTGTGTCAAGATTGCGAGAAGGGGCGTTACCTCCAGTCGCGGAAGCCTCCATACCCCGAGCGGTGTGCGTCATGCAATCGGGAATTGATATATAAACCGCTTGACATCCTATCTCTCAGAGTATATAATAAGGCTATCAAATAAAGAGAGGGGAGAACAAAATGACTAACAAAATCACCGCCACCCACGAAACCGGCCAGGTCATCATCATCAACAAATCAGACGAAATGCTAGAGTTTACCATCGACCTAATGAGGCAGTGCGGATACATCGACATCAGGATTGAGAGAATCTAAGCCCTTTAACCTAGCCACCCAGGCCCGGCCACCACGCCGGGCCTTTTCTTTTGCCCTGAGAATTGATATATAAACCGCTTGACATTCTAACTCTCAGAGTATATAATAAGGCTATCAAATAAAGAGAGGGGAGAACAAAATGACTAACGCAGAGATACGACAACTAATAGCCCGCAGCTCAGGCGATGTAGGGAAGCCAATCTCCCACGGTGATAGGCGGACTCTCCGAGATTTAGGATACATGGAAGTCAACAAGGAAATGGGCCGGAATGATTTCATCCTCACGGATACAGGGAAAGCAATGCTCCAGGATTATCGACTAAGCGGGGAGCCAGTCCGAGGCAGGAGGGAGGGATGGGTAACTCCTAACTCCTAGGCTGGCAAAACGAGCGGCTACCACCCAGGCCCCGGCCAAGTGCCGGGGCCTTTTCTTTTGCCCTGAGAAAGGAATCGGAATATACTGGAGCCATGCAAGATAGAGTAAAAGAGCTTCGTCGGGTGCCGGCGTCAGAACTCAGGGCGAACCCCAAGAACTGGCGCAGACATCCACCAGCGCAGAGGGCCGCACTCCACGGCACTGTAGACCAGATCGGCTTCACCACGCCGCTCCAGGTGAGGGAGCTACTCGATGGCTCGCTGGAGTTGATTGACGGACACCTGCGGCTGGAGGAATTTGGAGACGAAACGTTGCCCGTGGTGGTGGTTGATCTGACCGAAGAGGAAGCCAAGGTGGCCTTGGCCACCCATGATCCGCTGGCGATGATGGCCCACGCCGACCAAGACCAACTCCTCAACCTACTACGGGACACCCAGTTTGAATCCAAAGCGGTCAACGATATGCTGGAGGCCGTCGCCAACGGGGAACGGCTCCCCATGCCGGACTTGACCGAGCCGGTGGACGGCGGCGATCGTTTGGTGGGATTATTGTCGGCCCGGTTCCTGGTTCCGCCGTTTAGCGTATTGGATGCACGGCAAGGATACTGGCAAGAGCGAAAACGGGCGTGGTTGGCGTTGGGATTACAAAGCGAACTAGGACGTGGCCGGAACTTGTTACGATGGTCGGACACCATATTGAGGAGTGGTTCACCGCTTGGAGCGATTGCGCCTAATGAGGCCGGACCAAATGGCATATTGACCAGGACTGGTCAATATAGCACATCAAACGATCATGGCCGGCCCATAACCTCCAACGGGAAGGCTGCGGCAAACCGGACCAACAAAGAAAATATCCCCGGATATTATTATAAAAAACAAGCGGGGATGACCGATGAGCAAATCATAACTGAGTATCAATCGGGCTTATTAACTGGCGGGACCAGCATCTTCGACCCGGTCCTGTGCGAGATCGCCTACCGCTGGTTCAGCCCTCCGACCGGGTCAATCCTCGACCCGTTTGCTGGCGGGTCAGTTCGGGGAATAGTCGCGGCTTATCTTGGGAGAAAATATACCGGGATCGACCTGCGACCGGAGCAAGTAACAGCCAACCAGGAACAAGCCCAGACCATCGTCCCGGACAATATGCCCACCTGGATCGTTGGCGACAGCCGGACGGCCATCCCGACCGAAGAATACGACCTGATATTCTCGTGTCCGCCTTATTACGACCTTGAACAATATTCGGCCGATGATGCCGACTTGAGCAATGCCGCCGATTATGACGCGTTCATTCTTGGTTATCGGCAGATCATCCAGACAAGCGTTGACCGCCTTCGCCCGGATAGCTTCGCCTGTTTCGTGGTCGGGGACATCCGCGACAGTCACGGCATCTATCGCAATTTTGTGGGCGACACCGTGGACGCCTTCCAGGACGCCGGGGCGAATCTATACAACGAGGCGATACTGGTCACAGCGGTCGGGAGTCTACCGATCCGGGTGGGCCGACAATTTGCGGCAGGGCGCAAGTTGGGCAAGACGCATCAGAACGTCTTGATATTTTATAAGGGCAATCCCGACCGCATCAGGGAGCGCTTGGGTGAGGTAGACGTATCGGACGCCCTGAGCTTGTTTGAGGCTGACGATGTTTAACGCTCCCATGATCGAAGAACATCAAGGGACCATCGTCGTCAGGGACGATCTAATTCTCGGCGGGACTAAATCCCGGTTCCTTGTTCCGCTCTTTGAAGCCCACCAGGAGATTGTGTACGCCTCGCCAGCTTACGGAGGTGCCCAACTATCCCTGGCCTATTCCGCCCAGTTGACAGGCAAAGCGGCCACGGTGTTCGTTGCCAAGCGTAAGGAATTACACGCGAGGACTCAGGAGGCCCGATTGGCCGGGGCGAGAATCCATCAGGTCGCGCCCGGTTACTTGACCAACGTCCAGGCCAAGGCCAAGCGTTACGCCAACGACACCGGAGCCTTTTATATGCAATTCGGCGGCGGGTCCGAGGCTATCAATATCCTGGCGGATGCCGCCTCCCAAGTCGCCCAGCAAGTCGGCCCTCTGGACGAGGTCTGGTGCGCGGCTGGGTCCGGAGTCTTGCTGAGAGCTTTACAACAAGGACTCCCGGCCAAGCGTTACATCGGCGTTGAGGTCGGCCACCACTTATCCGGCGGGGAGATCGGACAAGCGTTGATAATGTCCAACCCTCTGCCGTTTGAGCGCGAATATAAGGGGCCGGTTCCCTTTCCGTCTTGTCGCAACTATGACGCGAAAGCCTGGGCCGTTTGCCAGGAGCATGGACAAGGGCGCCGTTTATTCTGGAATGTCCTCGGCCCATCGCCAACCCAGAGCATGATGGGACTTGAGCCGAAGTTGGTCACTGGTTAGGTCGTGGCTTTACAGAACGGAACCAAGATAGGCGCCGAATTAAGACGCTCCCAGGTCTTGCAATTGAAGCAGGCCGGGGCGTCCGAGCAAGCGATTGCCGAACAGCTCGGCGTGTCCAAGACCCAGATAAACAACGATGTCAAACGGCGGCTGGCCGAGATTCGGAAGGGTGATACCGAGGCGGTCGAGCAAGAATATACCCTCCAGAAGTCCCGCTATGAACGGCTCCTCCTCCGGTGGTGGAGCCAGGCCACCGGCCCCGATGATACCCTGGCGGCAAGGGCTACGGGGATCGTCCTGGACATCCTCCGGCGACTTGATACCATCGGCGGGCTTGTACCAGACAGACCGCTAATCCAGCTCAACCAGGATAACCGGCAGATAATTCAGAAAGAATCTATAAGGATCGACGTTGGCGACATCACCGAGGCCATCGCCGTCTTGCGAGATGCTGGGGCAGTCCGGGTGGGCAGCAATGGACACGCTTCAACTATCGTGGACGGATTACATACCCCATAAGCCTACGCCAAAGCAGCTAGCATTTTTGCTCCTGGAGAACCAAGAGGCCCTATACGGCGGGGCGGCAGGAGGGGGGAAGTCGGACGCCCTGCTAATGGCGGCCTTGCAGTATGTTGACGTCCCTGGTTATTCCGCTCTGCTACTCCGGCGTTCGTACACTGACCTATCGTTGCCGGGCGCATTGATGGATAGGGCAAAAGCGTGGCTGATACCCACATTGGCACATTGGCGGGATTCGATGAAAACCTGGGAATTTCCCAGCGGGGCAACGGTTACGTTCGGCTACCTGGAAAGACCAGGGGATGAGTACCGCTACCAATCCACAGAGTTTCAGTTCGTTGGCTTTGACGAATTAACCCAATTCACGGAGACGCAATACCGTTATCTATTCAGCCGGTTGCGCCGTTCAAATGAAGTGGATGTCCCGCTTCGTATGCGCTCCGCCAGTAACCCTGGCGGCGTGGGACATGAGTGGGTACGGGAGCGATTCATTGACGCACAGGGCTCAATCGAGAGCCGTATCTTTATCCCTGCCTCCCTGCCGGATAACCCATACCTTGACCAAGACGCTTACCTGGCATCACTGAATCAGCTAGACCCGATAACCCGCCAGCAACTCCTCATGGGCGATTGGTCAGCCCGCCAACCTGGGAGCCTATTTAGGCGAGAGTGGTTCCCCGTCGTGGAGGAACTGCCCGTGCAGATAAACCGGTCTGTGAGGTTTTGGGATCTGGCCGCCACTCCTATGCGCCCTGGCACCGACCCAGACTATACGGCGGGGGTGCGGGTAGATTACGGGGTAGATGGGCTATATTATGTGGTAGACGTGCAGCGGATGCGGGGGACGCCTGGAGAGGTGGAGCGGCTGGTTAATCAGACGGCCAGGATGGACGGTATCAGCACCCAGATAGTTATCGAACAGGAGCCAGGAGCGTCAGGCGTGAATACGATCCACCACTATGTGACCAGGATACTGCCTGACTACACGGTCAGGGGCCAGAGGTCTACCGGCTCCAAGGTGGAGCGAGCGGGACCGGTAAGCAGCCAGGCCGAGGCCGGGAATATACGGTTATACCGTGGCCCATGGCTGGGGCCGTTCCTTGACGAGGTGGAGGCGTTCCCGTTAGGCGGGCATGACGACCAGGTAGACGCCCTGTCGGGGGCCATGATGCGGCTCAGGGCGAGCCATTCGCCGGAGCCGCTGGTCCATCAGTTGGTGGGGCAGCGCAGAATGAGTGCTGCTGATAACCCGCTAGGATTAGACCCTGACAATTCAAAATATTGGGATAGGTAGGAGGTAGGGTGAAATGGTAATCACAATTGATGACCGGGTAGAAGCCCAGGAATTAACGAATAGGATAAAAGCTAATCTGGATAATCTTGGGGAGCTTCTTGCGGAAGCGAAAAGCAAACGTGTATGGAGAACCTTGGGCTACGCTTCGTGGTATGCCTACGTCCGCGAAGAATTTCATATCCACTGGAGTTACGCAAACCGGCTCATTCACCAGGGGGAGGTGAATCGCGAACTTGCTAGTGCGGCTGGCCTTCCGGCGCCCATGGGCGCCGATCCATATCTTCCTGAACGGCAAACCCGCCGGATTTCACCGGCGGAATTACCCGAAGCTGCTGAGCGAGTGCGGGAGGCTGTTACGGCAGGGGTTAATCCGGTACTCGCCATGAAGGATACAATTAAAATAGCAGCGATGGAACGTGCTGCCCTGTCATCTTTTAACGACCCCACCGTCCAGTTAGAGCGCCTGAACCATGCTATTGAGACGATGCGCCAGAAGTGGGATTTAACCGCTATTGTGCCAGCCATAATAGAGATCCACGGCAGGCGTGACGTAGACGTTGAAATCGAACGGCTCTCCATGAATATCAATACACTGGTGGAAATTCGAGAAGTAATGATGGGAAGTTTAGCCAGGGAGGCCATATCATGAGCGAGGCTTGCACACAATGGATAAGGAACATAGAAGCTCAGCACCTGCCACACCACGGGATAGAGAGATTCCCTGCTTCTGCTGATGTGGCTTATATGATTAACGTGCCGGTAATACGGCAGCAGGTCCAGCTAATGCCTCCGTCGATGCAGCAAATATTTTTGACGAAAACTATCCCTGATATTGTCCGGGAGGAAATCGCTCGCCCTAAACAAACCATCTACTACCCTGATACAAAAAAGGTCTTGATACGGATACGTCTTTACCCCGCTTTTATGTGGGGTGGAGATTGGCACTATCAGCACCGTGATGGGATTGATGCAGATATTGCCCAGCAAGTTTATTTTACCCGCCTGAAACATCAGCGATCTATTGGGGTCCACGTTCATTTTGAGCAAGAAATGTTCCACAATCTGCGCGCATCTGGCGGAACGATGGCGGATCTAGATGTGCCTGTATTCGTGGAGAAGTTCCTGCACGAACATCCCGAATATAGTCTGACTTGAGGAGACAGAAATGGTTTTAATGGCCAACGGCTTGAACCCTGTAGCGGAGTCCCTAATGCGGTGGATACAACTACAGGCAGATGAACGCCGTGGCGATTACGAGCTAGCCCGCCAGTATTACGGCGGTGAACATGACACCGCCCTGACCGACCGGCTTAAAAAGTTCCTGCCCCCACGGCTGGCGTTCCGGGATAATTTTATGAACGTGGTGGTTGACGCCCTGGCGGAGCGGCTAACCGTGATGGGGTTCGACTCCGGGGACGAGGAGTTGAGCGAGTGGGCCTGGAACCTCTGGCAGGCTAACCGGATGGACTATACCCAGGTGGTCGTCCATACCGAGGCGATCATGGTGGGGGATAGTTACCTGCTCTGCGACTGGGATGATAAAGCCCAGCGGCCCCGATGGACCCAGCAGATGGCAGAAATGATCCTCCCGCACTATAACGAGGTTACCAGGGAGATAGACTGGGCATCTAAAAAGTGGGTCCAACGCCCCGAGATTGGTGGGGAGCCGGAGACTCGATTAAATATATATTACCCCGACCGGGTAGAGAAGTATGTTGCCCGTGGTGGTGTCTGGAGGCAATATCAGGATGAGGCTGATGAAGTATGGCCGGTGCCGTGGGTAGCCTCCAACGGGGAGCCTCTAGGTATCCCGATTGTCCATTTCAGGAACCGCCCGATGGGCGGGGACTTCGGGCAGTCTGAGATTCTGAACGTGATACCAATGCAAGACCTTCTCAATAAAAGTTTAATCGACTTGACGATGATAATGGACACCCTGGCGTTTCCCCAGAGATACACTTTAAACGTCAACCACGGGGCCAGCCGCTTGGATATACTCCCTGGCAGCGTGACCGAATTTCATAGTGAGTACGACGGCGGTTCTGTGGGCCAGTGGACGGCGGCAACAGTGGATGGGCCTCTACGGACTATCGAAACTTTGGTCCAACATATCGCCGGCACGACCAGGACGCCCCAGCATCTATTCCAGGTGGTTGGTGGTATGCCGTCCGGCGAGGCGTTGAAAACCGCTGAGTCTGGGCTGGTCCAGAAGGCGAAGCAGCGAATGGTCAATTTCGGCAATAGCTGGGAGGACTGCATAATGATGGCCCTCCGCATCCAGGCCGCATTCGGCACAGCGGCGGTAGAGCTAGGGGATACTATCATCAGCACCACCTGGGATGACCCAGAAACCCGCAACGAGCAGTCCCACCTGGAATCCCTAAAGTCGAAGGCAGAACTGGGCGTGACCAAACATCAGCTATTCCGGGAGATGGGGTATACCCAGGAGCAGATCGACCAGATGGACATAGACGGCTCCACAGAGCGGCAGCAGGAAACCAATATCGGGGCTGAGATACTCCGCAACTTTAATGCTGGAGAGATTTAATTGCCCGGTCCATCCGACGCACAGAAGGCCGTAGAGGAATTCCAGCGGCTGATGGTGGCACAGGATGCACGGGCCTCCGCGTCGGTGGTGCGGGCCTATGCGCCCGTCTACCGCCAGTTACAAAGGGACACCCGGGAACTGGTACGCATCGCCCAGGAACGGGGGCTGAAGCCCTGGCAGGTAGGGCGGATGGACCGGATGAAAGACTTGAACCGGCAGTTCCTGGCTAGCACCGCCAAATTCGCCGACGCTGCGGGGGATACCATCACCAATAGCCAGCGGGCGGCGGTGGGGCTTGCCAGACGTGGAGCCGAGCAAACAGTGGCGGCGGGCCTCCCTCCTGGGGTTAGCATGGAGAATCTGGCCAACGTGGGGTTAGGGTGGAACCGCCTGCCGGAGGAGGCGTTTACCAATTTCGTTGGGATTGCGGCTGATGGTAAACCTCTGGGCAACCTCCTGGCACCATTAGGGCCGGAGGCTGCCGAGGGAATAAAGGACGCCATCGGCACCGGCATCGCCACGGGGAAAGGTCCACGTCAGACCGCGGAGCTAGTCCGGGTGGCGGCAGGTATTCCCCTCTCGAAGGCCCTGCTGATAACCCGCACAGAAACCAACCGGGCGTTCAGGGAGGCCACCCGCCTGCAGTACGCCAACAACTCTCAGGTCGTTAAGGGGTATCGTCGATTGGCCGCCCAGAGCGACCGCACCTGTATAGCCTGCATCGCACTGGATGGGACGCTGTACGCCCTAGACGAGCCGCTAAACGAACACCCAAATGGCCGCTGCGCCCTGGTGCCAGATACCATCACGTATCAGGACTTGGGGCTTGACGTGGAGATGCCGCCCCAGCCGGAGGATGCGAGGGGGTGGCTGGCACGGCAGCCGGAGGCCGACCAAAATAAGATACTTGGGCCAGAGCGGTTACGGGCCTACAAGGCAAAAGAAATAGAGCTTTCCCAGCTTTACACCGTGAAGCCGAACACGGTCTGGGGGGATGCTGCGGTTGTAACCCCACTAAAAGATATTGTAACCAAATCAGGGATGCCGCTGAATGAATGGTTAGCAGCCACGAAGGTTACTAGAGTCCCCCTTAAAAAACCCAGGAAACCTAAAGCAGTACCGCCTCAACCCAAGCCCGCACCTAGCCGATTCTCTAAAGCCGCCGAGGATTTGGATGCCCTGCACACATCCCAACTGGGCGACCCGGTTTCTATGCCCATCACTTCAAATGCACAAATCCTCTCCGCTACGCCAGAGGGGGAGGAACTGCTCCGAGCGGTTACCCTATGGTCCAGTGGCGAGAACGCACCAATGCGGATCGGAGCGCAGAAATGGATGGAAGGCAAGACACGATTTATCGAAGGGATGGCGGAAGATGCAGGAGTGAAAATAGGAGAAGCAGCCTCAATCGCACCACGAATCAACCAGCCAGTGTATCGGGGTATTCGGGTGAGAAGAGCAACCATTGATGAAGTTGAGGAACTATACCCGAAAGGGAAGGTGTATGATGCTCATATCTCCAGCTTCTCTACCAGGGATTCGATTGCCGAGAAATTTGCTGGGAAAGGAATAAAAAAAATCGAATCCCCCACCGATGAGGTATCTGTGATATTTGATCTAGAACCTGGGGCCAGAGGATTAAACATCGAGCCGATCAGTTCATATATTGGGGAAGCTGAACGCATCGTATCAGGCAGGTTTGAGGTTATTGGAACCCGGCGAGTGGTCACGCCAAATGTCGAAGGGACAGGGCGTGAAGGAACGAGACTCCATGTTAATATACGGCAAATTACACCATTATTTAAGGAGGCTCCATAATGCCAGATCCAGAATCTAGGCCCGTAGTAGGATTAGATGGACAGCCTTATCGGCAACCAGAGGCGGCGATAGCGGCCATGTTTGAAGAAACAAATGCACAGGCTAGAAAGCGGGTAGCCAGGGAAGAAATAGAGGAAGAAGAAGCAGCGAAGGCGGCAGCAGAGGAAGAAGAAGCGGAGTGACATCGCTGGCCTGCATCTTTGACACCCACTGTGCCTGCCAGTTGGACGGGTGTTTATGCCCCTGTCATAAAGGGGCATAAAAAGATTCGGATGGAGGGAGCTATGGAGTGTTATAGATGCGGCTCCGAGGAGCTAGCACTGGCCCCGCTGTGGCCTTACGAGCGGGCCACCTATGGGCAGATCAATATCGTCATTCGCCAGTGCCGGTCCTGTGGGCTAGAGCAGAATCATTGCGGATACGACGAGCCGTGCGACTCAGATAAAGCAGCCCAGGCTGCGCCCTCGGTGGATTACTGGGACGATAAGGCCGTCAATCCCCCTGCCCGCTGCGAGGTCTGCGGTACAAGATATTGTAGTGAAAACCACTAGATTCTGGCATTAAATCAAGCGTAAGATAAATCCGGAGGGATTGTATGCCCAAGAAGAATGGGTACAAGATGCCGGGTCGTGTGAAACCTGGCCCTCCAAAGGATAAACGGCTGAAACAAAACCGCAACCCTGCGGGTATAAACAGGGGAGGGAAAAATGGTAACCGATAATGCGGAACCTACCAACGAAGCTGAGGTAACCCAGCCAGCAGCCCAACCTGAACCGGATGTCCCTGCCAAAACCTTTAGCCAGGAAGAGGTCAATCGACTACAGGCTCAGGTACGACGTGAAGTGCGGGGACAATTCGGGGACTACCAGCAATTAAAGGATCGGGCTGCACGGGCAGACGAACTGGAGAAGGCTCAACTGTCAGACCAGGAAAAGCTTGAGGCTAGAGCGATCGAAGCCGAACGCAAAGCCGCAGCAGCAATCGAACAAATCGCTTCTGCGGTGATAGCCTCAGAGGTCAAAGTGAGAGCCTCCCAGTTGGGTATTATCGACCCTGACGCAGCCTACCTTCTGCTAGACCGGACTAATCTGAGCTATGCGGAGGACGGGAAAGTGTCGGGGGTGGATGACGCCCTTACTCAGTTGATGGAAGATAAACCGTATTTGAAGGGTTTACCAAATCGTGCGCCTAATCTGAATCCCCAGACAGGCGAACCTGCTCCAGCTTTACGGCTAACTGCCGACCAGTTGGAAGCAGCACGGTTAATGGGCCTCACTCCAGAGCAGTACGCCCAGGGATTATAATCCAAATCGGGGGTAGAACCCGTAAGGAGAAAATACAATGGCTGCAAATGGTTTTGAATGGCGATATAACGTAAGCGGCGGCAGGCCGCTGATTTTGACGTTCCTTATGAAAGATAGTGAGACTCTAACCCGTGGTGATATGTTGAACCTGGAATCCGGCGAGGTAGATCTGATGGTAACGACTGACGTTGCTGCCGTGGGTATATTCGTCGGGCCTGAAAACCCGGATGATGCAACGGACGGCGAGCCTGGAGTAGTAAGCGGAACGGATTCAACGACCGTGGTTAAGGCGATTGTGAACCCCGATGCCGTTTATGCTGACAGGAATGATACTAGCTCACGGCTAGCTGGCGCACTGCTGGATATTTCCGGTGCTACTGGGGCGCAAACTGTAGCGAGCGCAAGTAATAACGAATTCGTTGTAGTCGAGCGCAAACGCCAGTCGTCCGACGAGACTCGGGTTATGTTCACTGCTCCGACTCACTATCTGAGCAAGGTCCAGTAAGGAGTAACAATGCCTTTAACGAGTGGCAATTTTGCCGACTTGCTTAAACCCGGACTCAAGACTATCTTTGATATTGGAATAGCATCCCGGCCTATGCCGATGATTGACTTTCTCTTCAAGGTTGAAAGTTCGACCCGATTCCAAGAGGAGTATCAAGGCATGGGAGCGCAGGGGCTTGTCACGGTGTTCGACGGGACGGTTCCCTACGTAGACTACGACGCTAATTACCGGACTGACATCCGGAATTATGAGTTTGCACAGGGCATCCAAGTGGAGCGCAGGCTTGTAGACGACGACCAGTACAACCAGATAAAACAACGGGCGCAAAACATGGCTGAGACGTTCCAAAATACTCGTGAAACTGACGCTGCAAACATTTTTATCAACGGATTTACCGACTCCGGGACGAACAGGATGGGCGCATCAACCAACGGGGCTGACGGCGTGGCCTTACTCAGTGCCGCCCACCCGCATAGCCCTGCCAACACCAACAATACCCAGGCTAATGAGGGAACGCTGGCCTTGACTATCGGCAACCTCGACACGACCCGGCAGGCCATGCGTAATTTCACCGACGATAAAGATCAGCTTCTAGGGATAAATCCCGATATGCTACTGGTCCCGCCGGAGCTTGAGCGCACGGCAACCCAACTGGTTAGCGAGCGAGCTATCTACGAACCGGGTTCGGCCCAGTACGATGTCAATATGTTCGCTGGCCGTTTCCGGCCTGTGGTATGGAACCGGCTGACCGATGCGAATGCGTGGTTCTTGATTGATTCCACGTTGATGAAACAACACCTTATCTGGCAAAACCGTATCTCCCCTGAATTCGCCGAGGCCGAGGACTTTGATGGACTGACGGCCAAGTTCCGTGGCTATATGCGCTACGGCATCGGCTGGACCGACTGGCGGTGGATTTACGGCCAGAACCCTAGCTAATAAATCTAAGGCAGAGCTGGCGAGGGGCGTGGGTCCTCCATACTGCGCCCCTCGCTGGTTCCTGTGCGGAGGAACTGGTTATGCCTACTAATTTTCCAAGCGGAGTAAAAAGCCGTGGCGTTCCCGTAGAGGGACTTGGCGGCATTGGCTCTCCCCTACTCACCACCGGCGATGTTTACCACGTAGACAGCGGCGCAGATACCGCCAGCAATAACAATGCGGCGACCAACCCCAAACAACCAGCGGCCACCCTGGACGGGGCTATTGGTAAATGCACCGCCAACAATGGCGATGTTATCCTCATTGCTCCAGGTCATAGCGAAACCCTTTCGGCAGCGGGTGCAATCACCTGCGACGTTGCGGGGGTGACCATTATCGGGATGGGCGTTGGGGGCAGCCGTCCGACATTTACGCTGGATACTGCGGCCACGGTGGACATTGATGTCACGGCTGCTGACGTCCAGATTCACAATTGCATTTTCAGCATGAACTACGCAGACATTGCGGGGGTATTCGACCTCTCCGCCGCTGGGTTCGTGCTGAATAAATGCCGGTTCGTGGACACCGCCACAAATATGAATTTCGTGGAACTGATCGTTTGCTCCTCAACGGCTAACGAATGCGACCGGCTGGAGTTCACGAACAACTATGTATCATCGCCGGATACCGGCAACGACTGCATCGTGCAGACCGCCGAGGATCTGGATGGCCTGGTATTCAACAATAATTTTATCCGGCTGGGAGTAGCCGATAACGAATCTATCATCCAGGTGGCTACCGGCAAGGATATTACCGCCTGCGAGGTTACCTATAACCATATTTATCGGCTGAATACCGCTGGTGACCTGTTGATTGATTCGGACACCACGGCCAATACCGGAATCATCGCCCACAATCGAATCGGTCATGCTGATACCGGCTCTGAAATCCTGGTGGATGCTGATGGAGTCCGCCAGTTTGACAATCTCGGCACAGCTACGAATACCGCTTCCGGCTACGTCCTGCCAGCCATTGACAGCTAGGAGGGCTGATGTACGGATACGAATCAGTAACGATAAATAGCGGAGCCGCCAGTGGTAGCGACGGATCCGCTACCGCAAATAATACCAGCAGCCATGTGGTGA
>Ga0208316_1001369_pt1 | contig 14755 bp, 23 predicted proteins | sample MalvireepMed_231_FD_184240 | JGI IMG/M metagenome (GOLD analysis project Ga0208316, IMG submission 184240) | Marine viral communities from the Global Malaspina Expedition - Malaspina viral metaG DeepMed_231 (SPAdes) (version 2) | ecosystem: Environmental > Aquatic > Marine > Oceanic | place... | reverse complement strand
GTGTCAAAGGATTCAAGTGAACCAGTTGATGTGTCTGCTGTCAAAGTCTTTGATAAAACGGTCATAAGCGGATTAGAACTGAAATCTTCTCCAGCTTCTGGAATACCCTCTACGCAAGTGATTCGAGTTGTAACGTTAGTTGCAAAACTTGTTGGAGGATTTGAACCATAGTTTGTTGCTGATGGAGCTGCATAAGTAATTTCTAATTGTAAAGATGAAAGCAAGTAAGTAGGAAGGGCAACCGAAAAATCATCACTGTCCAGCTTATTACAGCGAAAGTCGATACACCAGTTCATGTGAAGTTGTGCTTGACCAGTTGTTAATGATAACTGAATTGGAGAAACTGGTGAACCGTAATCAAATAAGTTCATGTGATACAAATCAGTTCCGTTGACTTCAAAGATAGTTCGTGATGAACCCTCTCCAACTGCAACGATTTTGATATTTGTAATCATTTTTAGTCCTCCGTCAACTACTGCTGTTACTGTTCCAGCAGCTTTGACATCATCTGAATCCATATCAATGTAATATCTTTGAGCTAAGAAATCTCGTGGAAGTTGAGTAATAATTGTTTGAGCAGTTCCATCCCAATCCTGAGTTGCTGCTAATGTTCTATAATTTTTAAGCACCATTATTGACCGACTCCTCTGTTTGTGACCTGAGTGTATAATGGTAAGACTGCTGTCAAAAGGAACGCTCCGGCAATTCCGATTACAACTCCTTTGAGTAATGGAACTTTGCCTCCGATAGTTCCAGAAAGACCAAAGACTACAATTCCAGCTATCATTGATGCAAGTGATTTATGGTCTCTGAGAATTGGAACTGAGTCTAAGACATTGTTTATTCTGGGAACGAAGAACGGCGCAAGAAGTGATGCTGACATAACTGCAATTACACTTTCGTTTAAGAAAGCTCCTTGAATTTTTCCCATCACTCTTTGAACAACCATATGGAAATTCTAAGTAAGTCTGCATAGATAAGACGGATCAGCTAAAGGTTAGGAAGGCTTAGGCACGACCATTGGCGTAATACTCATAAAGCTTCCAGTTCTCTCTAAGTTTATGGGATTTGATTGCTTTCGAGAAGTTGACCTAAGAATATCGTATTACGTGAGAGCTGATCTTGAGAGCGATTCTTTAGTGAATAATCAAATCCTTAGAGAGGGAGCAGACTTTCGAAAGAGATGCTAGCTAACCGATTAGAATAAACCACTCCCTCTCGATTTTCTACTTATTATTAAACAAGACTGAATTAAATGCGTCATGTCTTTATTAACAATGAAAATTATCACTCTTTGAGGATTCAACGATTAACTGAGTATGCCTCGAAAGTCACTCATTGCGAAACTTTACGATAATCGGAAAGGCGAATTTTTCGGCGAGTCCTCATTTATTTTTTCATATATTGAACTGATGCTCTAGTCTTAATTTTCATAACTGGCTTATTGTTGACTATGCTGATTTTGTAATTCACAGTGTGAGATTTTCCAATGTGAACATTGAGAGCATTGATGGATTCAAATTTTCTGAACTTGCATTCTGGACATGTGAAGATTTTAAGTCTCATACCTTTCCAATCACTCCTCTGTCTGTGTCCATGTCTCTATAAAAAAAGGTATGCTCTGGAAGTTCAGCTTCATCTTTCAGCTTATGCCTTTTGTCTTTTGGCATGAGAATCCAGACGTCACTTCCCAAAAAGCCCTCCAAGAATTTTATGTCTGTTTCAAGATTTAATTTGAAAGCAAAAACATGTTTTGCATTTGTGAGAACATTATTTGGAAGTGAAGCTGGTCTGCTGGAAATTGTGATGCAAGAAATTCCTCTAGGTCTCCCTGATAAAATAATATTGTTAAACTCTTTGAGTTGCTTTTGCTTTGTCAGAAAAGAATGAGCTTCATCCATCATTAGAACTAGATTTCCTCTCTTGAATCCTTCTTCACAAAATCTCCTAAACGTATTTTCTGAGTTATCATGAGGTTGCAAAATGTAGTGACCTCTCTTTGCTTGATCAGAAAGTTCCAGCATTTTTGTCAAGTCGTTGAAAACTATTGCTCGACTTGAATGAAACTGATGATTGAAATCATAAACCCAAACATGGATTCCATTGAGACCTTTCATTATTTCATTTGCAAGATATGACTTTCCAGATCCTTTGCTCCCTAAGATACAAATGTCCTGATCATATGCAACGAATTGAAAGTCAATGTTCTCCAGATTGGCAAAACGAGAGGTCTGAGACTCTGACTTGGATGATTCGCTTGGTTTGAGATCATGCTGATCATTTTTGTCAATGGCAATATCCTTTGTTTCATCTGGAGAACTATCATCTTCCAATTTTATCTACCTCTGGAATTTCGTCTGACTCATCTTGCAAATACATACACCCAAACTCAAAGAATTTTACATATTGCTCAAATCTTTGTGGATGTTCTTGAACCAGTTGCAAAGTTGCTTGATGCAAAAGTTCAACTGTTGTATTATGTGTTAATCCGGTCTCTAACATTTTATCCTCCTCTGTTTTGAGGGAATTAAAAAATTCATTTACAACGTTATTGATTTTAGCCTGTTCCAAGTTCCCTCAACTTCCTTAACATCCCTTCATTGTCTGCAAGTGCGTTTTTAAATTGTAAATCCCAAAACCAAACTAGAATTTTTTTCCAAACTGCTTTGAGAACATCCTCTGGAGTTATCTTGACTCCAGCGATAATTAATTCCATTGCAACAATAAATTTGAAATTACCAATTCGATTTGCTTTCCATTCATCAACGCATTTATGACAGAAATTAACCAAGTCTTTTTTTTCAAGATTCAAATTATCTGGATCAAGCGAATCCAGATACTCATCTTTTGTCAGTTTTGTTTTTTTCTCCATGACTCATATTCTCCCATGCTGATTTTTTCTTTGGTTGATCCTTTGGAACTTCATCCATGCCATATCTTTCTTTGACTTCCTTCTCCTTTTTGATTTTTTGAATCTCTGCAAGTCTGCTCAACATAATTGGAGCGGAGATTACTATTGGCATAACCCAAAGCGAATGACCTGAGAAATATTCATTAAAGATTGGAGACCATGCTTCTCCCAATGCTATCCTTTCGTTTTGTGAAAGTGGAGAGCATCCAGTTCTTGATGAAAAAATATTAAAAATGGTTTCAAAGATTTGACCAACGCTTTGAGCAGAGTATTGAACTGCTTGAGCTTGTTGCTGTTCCAGTTGAGGAGTTGTTGGCAATGCTCCGAGTCCTTTCACTTCCTCTGGCTTTTTTAATTGCTCTCCCATTGGAGGAGGATTTTTTTGTTTGCTCTTTACGTTGATGTTCATTGAACCCTTATTGGTTTTTGAACGAGAGGGAGTTGGAGTTACTCCAACATTCATGACATTGAAATTATTTTCTTTTGCAACTTTCTGAAAGCCTAATCTGAAAAATCTCGCATCTTTGGATTTCCATCCAGATTTTTTATTGACTGGATCATTCAGAAAATCTCTCACAACTTGCTTTCTTGCATCTCCGTCTGAAAGGTTAATGAGATTATCATTGAACACTTTCCTCCATAGGTCTCTCGCAACTCTGCTCTTGTTCATTTTATTCTCCAGTCTTTACTTTGACTTGAAAGACAGTTTCACAGCTATCGCATTTTAGCCAGCGATTTGTTAGAACAGTCTCATCAAATTCAACTCCACAAATTGGACAATGTTTGACTAGAGATTCTCCTTTTGGTTGTATTGTTTCAGGTTCTTCACTTGACATCATATTTCTCCTTAATTGTTTCCTTATCAATATTCCTATTTGCACAAAGCATGCACATATCCAACGAAGCTAAGCTCAATAAATTAAAGTCATCATAGAATTTCCGTTCACACTTTTTGCACTCGACTTCCTCACTCTCTGGAAGTGTTCGCTTGAGATATTCCTCATATTTTTTTTGTTTCATTTTTTTCTCCAGAAAACAAAAGCACTTGGATAAGGAGCTGGGTTTTTTGATCTTCTCCCATTTTTCCAGAAGTGAACCCTTCCCTCAATAAAATAAATTTCAGCTTTGCCATGCAAGATACAATCATGCCAGATACGAGTGTCAGTTTTTGCAAACAATAATGCAAGAATAGAAACATTCCATTTCCTATGCTCAACATACGCTTTTCTTATCCATTCTTTAACATTGGAATAAGGAGGATTCATCCATGCATCTCGCTTCCAGTCCATATCCAATCCATTATTTTTTATGAAAATTTTACACTTCTTATTGAATCCAGTTGCACACAAATCCATCTGAGGTTCAAAGTCAAAGTAGTCGCATCCAAACTGAAACAAATCTGGAGGAGTCTCCCATTCATTATTTTTTGACAGATTGAAAGTTGCACTCATTAAAAATCCCCCTGTTTTTTTCTGTAAACTTCTTGACCACACCAGCAACAAATCCAAATATCAAGAAACTGCTCTGCATGTCCTTCTGATGTAATTCGTTTACACTTTGCACACTCGATATATCGAGTTTGAGTTTCATAAGTTGTTATCATTTTTCTTTCTCCAAAGATTCTTTGCTCCAGCATTTCACATGATACGCTTTGCCCTCTGGAGTTATGATTTTTTCAAAGTTCAAGACTTTGCCACATTTCATACAAATCATTTCAATTCTCCAAAACAAATTTTACATAAAACAAATTCCTCCTTTACATAATATCCTTTAGGAATTTTTGTTTTGATTGCATGAGACATTGCTCCACAGACATTGCAAGAAATAATTATCACATCATCTTTTTTCATGTTGAGTCACCCTCATACTTTAACTCGATTAAAACGTCTCTCTCAATTTCTGTTTTTACTCTGTCATGCTTTGAAACAATATGCCTTTGAAATTCTTGCATCTGAGATTCAAATTCTTCCTCTGAGTTCCAGCAAAATAAACTTCCACAGTCACAGCATTGGAGTCTTTTATTTTTTGCATCATAAGGAGATTGATGAGATTCAAATCTGTCAATCATTGATGAGACAATTCTCTGAGGCTTAATGACTTGAGGCTTTAGTGCAATCTCAGCTCTTCTTGACATTGGTTGATTGAAAGTATCATAATAATTATTTTTGATTTTGAGATATTGAATCTCTGCTTTGATTTTTTCAATTCTAAGTTGTACCAATTCCTTTTGCTGATCATCTTTTGCAAGAATTAAATCTCCTTTGAGAAATTTTGAGAGAACATCTTTTGCCAAATCATTTACAGTCATTTTTTTCTTTTCAGCAACTCTGTCAAGATGATTTTTTTCTTTTCTGTCAACTCTGAAAGAGAGAGTTGGATTTCTTTCATTGTAATTAGACATCTTCTACTTTCTCCTCCAGTTTCTTCTTCAAGATTTCCTCATCTTCTTTCTCCTCCTTTTGAGATGTAACTCCCTCTGGAGTTGGTTCTTGCTTAGTTTGAACTTTTGCAACTTCTTGAGAATATTGTGCATTTCTCATTGCGATTGATCTGTCAATCGCTTGATCCATTTTATTTTCTCCGTCTTGATCTGATGAGAATACCTCTGTCATTTGATCTCCCAATGTCGTTTTATCAATTCCTCCATAATGTTTTTTCAAAGTGTCCAAAGTCTCCCAATGTCCTCTGCTAGCTACTACTCCAAAATTCCATTTTGATTTTCTTAGCCATAGCTGGGCAAACAAATGCCTCAGACTGTGGATTGAATGTTCTAGCCAATAATCTTGATCCTCTGTTATGTATTTTTCATTGTCTTGATTCATTTGAAACCTAGAATATGATTTTGTTGCTTTTTGCCCTTTGTCAGTTCCACATCCTAAATCACAGACTTGAGACCATCCTTTGACCATCTGAAAAACTTTGAAGTCCTTTCCAGCAGTATCGCTTGGATGCTGTTGATAATATGCAAAATCTTCTTTTGCTTGATCTTCAACTGCTGAATCTGTAAGCGTGTCAACGGTTGATCCATCCATAACTGCATAGCACTCCATCAATGGAAAATTAAGATAAGCCCTAACCATTGGTTCTTCAGACTTAACGTCAAGTCCAAATTTTCCAGTTCCATCTGGAAGATCATAAGTTGGAATTTCATTTCCAGAGGGAGCAGTTGCTGTTTGTCTGTAAAATTGACCATTCTCTCCAATTAGCCATTCTGACGGAATACCTAATTTGTTTTTAATTGTCTCTGTTCGAGTTTTGACTGTTGTTAATCTCTTTCCAGTCAAATCATTAACTGGAGGAAACATTTTTTCTTTCTCCTCTGAAGTAAATGGAACAATTTGAGGAAACCATTTATCGTTTGGTGTCTCAACGTAGTAAGTTGTAATTTTCTTTGTTTCCTTATCCTCATGCTTTACATCTTTGTAATTATAATAATCAGTATTCACCCATCTTCCTAGACCAGCTTTCTCGCACACCATAGCAATGGTGTCTCTGGAGTCCATGACCTTAGTTGAGAAAGGAGGAATAACTGCTGTGAAATAAGCTCCCTCTGCTCCACGTTTTTTTGTTTTACGAGTTAGGAAATGAATCTGCAATAATCCAGTCTTTCTGTCAATGGTAAGACCTGATGGTTTATGATCATCTTCAAAGTCTGCGTACTCTGTTAAACTGACATCAGTTATTGATCTAGTTGGAGTTGTCAAAGCTTCAGTCTTTCTCCATCCACAGAGAATTGAAAGTCTGAATAGCATTGATGCTGGTTTTGTTTTTCCATATGGAGAACCAAAAACTTGATACTCATTCAATGCTGGATTATAATGCTGTTTTTGTGTCTCATTAGGAATTAACTCCCTAACTGGTTCAAACTCATCCTCTATTTCTTGAGTTTTAACATTCATTTTCTCCAACTGTCTAAAAACTTTCTTTCCATTTACTTTCTTTTGCTCCCAATGATGTACTTTGCCAGTCTCTAAAAATTTCAAAGCTTTAACGACATCTGCATCATCAATTTTTTGTCCATGCTCTTTGTAAGCTGGATCTTTAACTTTTCTTGATAGCATTGTCTTTGGAGGTTGATCATCAGGTTTCCACTTTCCAGACACTCCATCAATGGTTGGAGCATACATGACAAAAGCTACTAATGCATCCGAAGCTGTTTTTCTTGCTCCCTCAGCTTTCTTTTTTCCATCATACTTTCTCTTAAGTCCAGTTTTTTTCTCTCTTTCATTGAACCCCTCTAATCCTTTCCAAATGTTTTCTGGAAAATGGAGCTCTTCTGTCTCGCTGTATTTTTTATCAATCCATCCAGTTTTGTAAAATTCCTCATCAGTTTCAAAATGAAGATTCCAATGTTTCCAGATAGCAACAATTCTTTTTAATTTATCAACTCTCACATCCTCTGGCAAATTGTAAGAACCAACTGTCAAGTCCATAAACCTTTTTGGATTTAGATAGTTTGTAAGAAGAAAAACTCTAGCAATATATGATCTAGGACTGCTTGCAGTTTCTTTTGTTGCTTTCATCTTTTCAAACCATTTTTGAATATATGGTTGAGCATAGAAATTTTCTTTCCACTTTGCTTGAGCTGACATTGAAACAACTTCTTGAGCTTCAAAAGTTCTTTTTGCTTTTTTCCTTAATTCCTCCAGCTCTTCTTTGGATAATCCTTTACCAACAATTTTTTTATATTTGGAATCTTTGTTTGGATTTTCATATGCTAAAACTACTCTTTTGTATCTGTCATACATCTCCCTTCCAAATCCAGCAACTCCAAATTTAGTTGCAAGCTGTGTCTTTGGATCAATATCAATACGAGCTTTGTCTGGATGTTTGTCAATATAATTTTGAGTTTCCTCCATGCCCTCAAATTTACTGAGATATTGACTAAACCCTAATCTCTCAGGTTGCTGATATTTTCTAGTTTCTGGAGTAACCTCAATTTGATGTGTCTCTGGATTCCACTTTCCTCCATAATGTATTTCAGCAAACATGATCAAAATTTGATTATAGGTTGGTTCTTTGTTGATGTTGCGAAACTTACTTGGATCAGAGACATCTATTGGGATCCATGTTCGCTTTCCCTCAAGATATCTTGCTGGTTTAGAATTTTCTCCATTTACCATCATAAAAGTTCCAACATCATCTGATACTGTAGCTTTACCCTGTTTTTTTGGATAGCCTTTTGGGAAGATTTCTCTCCCTCCTCCTTTGTCTCCCTTTGCTCCATTACCAAAAATAAAAAATTTGGAGGATTGCTCCTCCGTTTGTGTGCTCATTTGTCCTCCAATGGATGGATTTCTTGCATCTCTTCGAGTCGAGTTTCTGAGATATGGAAGATACTCACGCCAAACAAACAATAGTTGCAATAATAGTTTGCAACTCTGCATGTGGGAATATCTGACATTATTTTTTCCTCCATTTCTCTCCGACATCTCGAACATGTAACAGAAGATTTCAAGTCCATTAGATTCTCCTCCGTTGGAAAGTGTTTTTCCAATGTCCTAACAATGCGACATTCTCCAACGATTGAACACCCTCTCGGATGTTGATCTCTCGTACTTTGTCGTACATCCCATAATGAGTCTCAAGTTGTCTAAGAACTCGATCCCATTGTGGATCATATTTTGCCATAGTTCAGAATCTACAAAGTTTTGATTTAAGACTGTCGATATAGCTATTTTTGACCAAAAAGAGAACATAAGTAATACTAGGATAACTGACTTTATGCCAAAATGGATGGAAAAAAAAAGAAAGGCTATGAATAATGTTACAAAAACTGGGAGAAAATATGCCAGTTTGCAGACTGAATTTTCTCAGCAAGTTAAACGATTCAAAGCAACTGGAAAGCATGTTTCAAGATCATTAATTAGTAGATTAGAGAAAGCAAGATCAAATTATGAGAAAGCTCAAAAACGGTCTAAGGCTTTAGGGCATCCATAATGGCATCAAAAAAGCAAATCGCATGGAGAAAGAAGTTTGCCAAAAAATATGGTAAAAAGAAAACTGGAACAAAATCCAAAAAACCAAACACTTCTCCTAAGAGCAAAATGTCAGCTTTTGACAGAGGTTACAAAGCTGGTTATCATAAAGCAAGTCTCGACTTGGAGAAATACTCTAAGCAATAATCCCTAAATCTTCCATTTTTTGACCATTTTTGACAATGACTTTGATCAAGAACCTCTCATTCGAGGGTTTTTTTCCCTCAGCTTATCATGCTGATCAATGCTCCTCGCATACGGAAAACGCATTTGGGAGCTATTTTTACGAACAAAGTCCAGCTCTCGCATACGTTTTATGTCGATTCGTATGCCTAGACTTTCCATGTAGTATGCGAGATTATTCGTGGTTTTTGCTGTCGTTTGCTGTGGAAAAAGCTAATCGACTCAAAAATACACCTTAATCGACTCAAATAGTCGATTAGTGTGCCTAGCCATGTCTCTCAGACTTCTCTAGAGAGTACGGTAAAGTCGATTAGCTTGTCTAACTGAAAATATTTTGTAGTGAGAGACACTCACAAAAAATTGCCAGTCGCTTTCAAAAGAAAAAAAAGAGAGATGGATTATAACAAGTCTCGGAGAAAAAATTTTCTACCGATTACTTGCATGAGTTCCAACTTTCAGAAGGAGACCCATCCCTAAGACAAGTACACCAACTAAACCGATCAGTTCTGTTTCCATAAGACACAGCGATTTAATCTAGTATATCTAACTGATCAAGCAAAGGTCTCTCTCACTTACGAGAGAGCTTTCCTTCGAGATGACTTATCCTATCACAGAGATTGCTCAAAGATTTAATGACATAGAGATTCACAGCGATTAATCCCGATGACAAAACTCCAACGAGAACTGTAAAATCATCCAACTTTTTTTCTCCTTGCCTCAGCTTTTCGTTTCCTTTGGTTTGCCCTATATTCTTCACACATTGCAACAGTTTCATGGGTACATAATATCATTATAATAAACCTCTAAGGCGGTGTTGATGTATCGTTGATAAATTGGAATGTGGCGGACGTGCTTGCTGTTCCGTCTGTTCCAGAACCTGCATTTTCATTTACAAATTTTACGTAACGTAAATTAACTAATGTATCTATTATTGTAATCGTTTGAGCTGATACAATATCTTTAGTATATGCATCTGTACTTGATACGCTTAATTCAAAAGTTGTACTTGATGTTCGCTTTATTTCATAAAAATAATATGTATCTATAGTTCTTGAAATTTCGGCTTCATAATCACCATGATTATCAAGTCCTGTATTATAAGATTCAATAGACCTAAGCGATTTTCTTGTGGCAACATTAAAAGTCCAATAAGCTGTCATAAACCCAATAAAATATTGATTTGTGTTATGAGATCCGCTTTCATCTACTGATGATAAACCAAACCATTGCTGATTTCCTGCGGAGTCACCTATGGCTGACCAGCTTGTCTTAAAGCGAAGTACCCACTCCTCATCAGATACAGCCTCGCCCATAAATGTCTCAAGATCAAAAACAATAGAATCGTTAGTTCCACGACTGACCGTCCACGTTATAACTTCGTTCGTTGTATCAACAGAAATTGCGGTTGCGTCACTTGTCGCCCAACCTGTTGAAGAAGATAAATCAGATTCCCATGACCAACCAGCAACTGCATAACGATAAGGATTTGTTAGATAACTCATGCCAAAGTTCCAATGAGTTGAATTTTCAAGCCAGCTTCAGCTCCACTTCCAGTGATTGCATCAACATTTACGATTATCTCACTATTGTCAGTCAAAGCTGTTGTAGTCACATTTGGTTCAGTAGTAGCTCCAACGGATGTAGTATTACCGTAATCAATTTCCAACAAATCAGTTGTAAAAATTGATGCTCCATTCATTGTGATATCCATAGTAGTAGTTCCAGAAGTTCCTCCAGCAGTGGAGAGAGAAGCTCTCACTCCATCTTCTCCAGTATTCAAAGTCATTGCAAATGGCATCCTAAATTTTATTTTGTTATCTGCAACTGTGAGTGCTGTCGTTTCATCAGAACATGCAACTTCCAATGCTCTGCTTTGTGTAACGTGACCAGCATTAGCCCATGCTGGTAATCCTCCAACAACTGTGAGAACTTGATTTGCTGTTCCGATTCCATATCTCTCTCTCTGAGAATCGTATCGCACAATATCTCCAGTTGTAGTCATAACTTTTGATGCTACGCTAGGATAAAGGTCTCCGTCAAAACTCATATTCCTATTTTACCTCTCATGTTTTTTACTGTTGATGTGTCTCTCGTAATATAGGCTAGAGCTCCAACTGCTACAATTAATGAAAGCCAATTTGGAACTCCAGTTATCATTCCCATTATGGAGAACCTCCTTTGAAAGCTCCAATCATTGAAAATAATGGTCTCAATAGCCAAAGTAAAATTCCTAATCCAATGAGTCCTAAAATTAGATAAACGTAATTTCCATATTTCTCCCACCAGCTTCCAACTGGTTTTGAAATTATGTCAGTTACTCCCTCTGAAACTTCACATCCAATATCCCATGAGTTACATTTTGGATTTTTATCAGAGCATTGTCCAGTTCCATTCTTGCAAGCTTCACATTCGCATCCATGTTTGTCAATAGCTCCAAACAATTCACACCCTAAATCCCATGAGTTACATTTTGGATTTTTATCTGAACATTGACCAGTTCCATTCTTGCAATTTTCACATTCACATCCATGTTTATCAATAGCTCCTCCTCCAAACAAATCTCCCAAATCTGGAAGTTGAGGGAATCCCATCTCCTCCAGTTTTTCTTTTTGTCGTTGCACAGCTTCATCATGCAACTCTACTGGAACTGCTCCAATGATTCCAGCTTGAAATCTCTCAGAGAATACAGTTGTTTTAGTTCCAGTATATCCTGATGTAGTAAATCCTTTGAATTGTTTGCCAGTATCTATTTGCTTAACTCCAGTTGGTGAAAGTGGATCTTTGACTAATTGCTGAGTTCCAAACTTTTGAAACGGTAATCCTTCCTTATCTACTCCCTGAGTTCTTGGAGACGGTCTAGCCATTATGCTCTCCTCCTTAGTAAGAAAATTCCAACGATAACTGCAATGATAATAATTGGAAGTATTGGCAATGATGATGTTACTGCTGGAGCAGTTGGTTCAGCAATAGGTCTTTTTGTAAGTTCTTGAACTCGCATCTTAAGAGTTGCAATAATTTGTCTTTGCTCCTCCTCATCTTTTTTTTTCTTTTCTTGGTCTGCTTTGATTTGTGGAGCAATTACCAAATTATAATAAGCATCATAAATCACTTTACGAAATCCAATGGAAGTTCCAGAAGCATCATCTCTCACTCCACCTAAATTATGAAGTCTCTCCATTGCATAAACAACTTTTGGATTTTTTTTCAACATTTCACCAACTTCGGAATTATGTTTAATTCCAGTTTCCGATTCCATAAATCTCCATCCTTTTGGATAATCTGCAACTGATCCTCCATCTGGAGCAACATACGGATTTCTCACACTCAAATCTTTCCCATAAGTGTAAGTAGCAGTTGAAAGTTTTGCTAACGTAGCTTTACTTGGAGTTTGACCTTTACGTGGTTGAAACTTAACCATGTTACTTTCTCCTTGCTAACCAAACAATTCCGATTATTACTCCTAAAATTCCCAAAATGCCAAAGATTGCATTGTAATTGAAAGGAGCAGTTTGTATGTCCATATTTTCCAATCGTGTTTCATAAGTAACTGCATTTCCAGTTATGTTCATTCTTGGATCTGGAACTGCAATTCTTTCCATTGCAAGATTCACATTCTTTTGCTCCAAAGGATTCATTGTGTTTCTCTCCCTAAATCGTGGAGGAATTGATGGAGTCTGGAAATGAATTATTTGAATTGGAGCTTTGTATTCTCCAGTTGACTTTTCTGGATTACTTGCTTGAGGAGTCAAAGTTGTTGATGCACTTGGAGTTGGAGTTGGAGCATGAGATTGAAAGACAGCTTCATTTTTGTATGCTGGAACTAGAGTCCACAAATTGGAAATAAATTCTTGAGTGACCATTATAGAAACGCACTCCCTCTGTCATTTACAAAGTTATAATAAATTTCAAATGTAGCTGGATTTCCAGCTGACGTTGACTTGACATGGATTCGATAAAAATGATGTTCAACTTCTGAAGCCCAAGAATCAAACGCATCTGGAGTTGCTCCTCCAGCGATTGCAACTGCTGTTGTATAACCCTGATCAATAAACCACGTTTCTCCATCCTCTGAGTATTGAATTTGAATGTCAATAGAGTTTGATCCATGTGTGTTAACAGTAGTTATCATAAACTGATTGTATGCTCCAACGTGTTTTGAAAGTTCGACAACATAGGCATCGGTTGAGGTTGATGAGATACTTCCTCTTTGATGAGAAATTCTTGGAAATCCATAGCCTAACCATCCATCCGTACTAGCCATAAAAAATATTTGATTGGATGCATCTGGAGTTGAGTTGTTTGGAATGTTAATCCGTACAGTTGAAAATCCATAATTGTTGACCACATGAGAAAGCTGATGATCAGAGAGTGAAATTGCTGATCCAATTTGAATTGTTGCATCTGCATCTGAACACCAAACTCCAATCGAGTTGCATTGATTTACTCCTAAGTCATTGAGATTTTTATTCATGTTTGAAACTGTTCCGTCTGGAAGTGTGACAGTTCCCGCCATGAAATCCAACTCAACTGCTCCATTTGGAATACCAGTTATCTCTGCTCCATTAGAAGATGTGAATAATGAACCCATTAGTCACACGCTCCCATTTGACTGCAAACGAGACTCACTATCAAAGCAGTCACTCCAACATAAGATGCTGGAACTCCTATCTTTGCTAGCTTACTTTCTATCTTTTGTTTTGTCATGTTTTACCTCCTTTTTTGTTTCGACTGGTTTTTGAATTGGCTTTGGTTTTTTCTTTGGTTCGACTCGAATATGAAATGAACCATCTGATTCATTCGCTTGATTACTGTTCATTTTAATTCCTATGAATATTTCTGTAAAGCAAGTAACCTCCAACAATTGCAATTCCTATAATCCAAAAGTTCTTTGGTATTTTTTTAAGAGAATCTGTTCCTTTCATAGTATCACCTCCTTAATTTCTCCCTCTACGCATTGAAATAACTACAATAACAATTATTCCAGCAAGTGCTAATGGAAAATATTTATGCTGTCTAATTTCTTGCAACCAGTCCATGACTGTTTTTTTCTGTGAAACTTCATTGTCAGAGTTTGGAGCAATAGGAGAAGTTTTGTGAACTCCAATGTAAGGATCAGTTGTAAAACTTTTCAACTCAGGTCTTGGAGCAAACTCCTCATTTATCTGTGGAAGGAATCTTTGTTGAGGAGCAACAAACGGATTCCCCTCTAAGATTGAAAGTGGATTTGAATCTTGTCCAGCTTGGTCTAATAGATTTGTTCTAGTGTAAATTTTTGTTGGAATTGGAGCAGTTGCTAATGGAGATGGATTTGCTAGAAATTTATTTTGATTGACATATTTGTTTTGCCTCTCCTCTGCATTTCTGATTGAACCTGATTCATTTGCCAAATATTGATTGTCTGTATTTGTTCCCGCAAGCATCCCTCCACTTCCTTTTGGAGTTGGAGACATCTTTGCAACATTCACCAAAGGAATAACATTGCTGGGAAGAGCTGTGTATTGTGAAGTCAGATTACTTGGATTAATTACTGATGAGTTAACTCCAAGTTTTGTTGGAGATGCAACGGATGTGTCTGCCATTGCTCGAGCTGTCTCTGAACTGTTTTGAACATCTGTAACCAGTCCTCTGTTTGCTCCCTGAGTTAATGGATTAGCTGAATAAAGATTGGAATAATTAGGAGTTG
>Ga0208316_1001330_pt1 | contig 14820 bp, 15 predicted proteins | sample MalvireepMed_231_FD_184240 | JGI IMG/M metagenome (GOLD analysis project Ga0208316, IMG submission 184240) | Marine viral communities from the Global Malaspina Expedition - Malaspina viral metaG DeepMed_231 (SPAdes) (version 2) | ecosystem: Environmental > Aquatic > Marine > Oceanic | place... | reverse complement strand
CTAGACGATAGTCTAGTTTTTGCCGATATGCGTGTCATGTTCTGCCCTCGGTAACCACTTATCCAACATGATGAAGGCTACTGGGTGTTCTTTCTATCTGTCTGAATTAAAATCTTAAATTCTCGATCTCAGGCAGGTTCTTATGCGGCATCGCCGCTCACTAGGACCGCATGAGGATATCCCTTATACGACTTTAGCAGGTTTGACTCCCGCGTCGGAGAAGCTATCTTAGATCTGTAAGTTAGATATCTAATAAAATACGTCGCCACCCAATGGTGACCTGGGACCCCCCCCAAGATGAAGGAGACCGTGAGCTATGTTGACCCCGGAAGAGAATGAACTGCTGTGCCGTGTCGAAGGCGAGGCCCCAATGGGGGAAATCATGCGTCGTCACTGGCTTCCTGCCTGCCTGTCGGAAGAAATCGAGGAACCGGATGGGGATCCGGTGCGGGTGAGGCTGCTGGGAGAAGACCTGGTGGCTTTCCGCGATACCGACGGCCGCGTGGGCGTACTGGACGAAATGTGTCCCCACCGCCGGGCGTCGCTGGTGTTGGGTCGTAATGAGGAGTGTGGGCTGCGTTGCCTCTATCACGGCTGGAAGATGGACGTCGACGGCAATGTGCTCGAGATGTCATCCGAACCGCCGGAGTCGAAGATGACCGAGAAGGTCAAGCACAAGGCCTATCCCACCCATGAGGCGGCGGGTTTTGTCTGGGTCTACATGGGCCCTCCCGACGAGCAGCCGGAATTCACGGCCCCGGTGTTTCAGCCGACACCCGATACCAAGGTGTCCATCTCCAAGGTCATCATCGACTGCAATTGGGCCCAGATTCTCGAAGGGGCCATCGACTCGGCGCACTCGTCCAGCCTGCACTCCACCGACATGGTGCCCGCGCGGACCACCGGCGCCGAAGCCACGGATACGCTGTGGCTGCGTCCCTCCACGGACAAGGCGCCACGCCTGCAGGTCCAGAAGACGCGCTTCGGCTTCCGCTACGCGGCGATTCGTCGGCCGATCAAGGATGCCAAGACGCACGACTACGTGCGTACCACGCTATTCATTGCCCCCTATACCGTGCAGATTCCACCGAACAACCAGTACGACATCGCCATTCTGCACGTGCCGATCGACGACACCCACACCGCCTTTCACTTCATCGCCTGGGGCGACGCTGCCACCACACCGGATACGGAGTCCTGGCGCAAGTTCCTGGGCACGCAGATCGGTATCGATGTCGATAAGAGTTTCCGTAAGTTCCGCACCCGCGAGAACAACTACTGGCAGGATCGGCGGATCATGCAGCTGGGCACGAGTTTTACCGGCATCAAGGGGATCCCCAACCAGGACATCGCCATGTGGGAAACCATGGGACCGATCGCCGATCGCACCCATGACCGGCTGGGCGCGAGCGACCTGGCGATCGTCGAGTTCCGTCGCCAGATGCTCCAGGCGGCCAAGACCATGCAGCAGGGTGGGACAGCCATCGGTGCCGAAGAGCCACGCATTCCGCATTACAAGCTCAAATCCTTCCAGGGCATTGTGACTAAGGAAACCGACTGGCGTGAGCTGGGGACGGCCCCGGAAGAGGCAGAGTATTACGTAGAAGAATGAGTTCATGACACCCGCTCAGCGGTACGGTCATAGCTTCGCGTGGGAGGCGTGCTCGCCTCCCAGCATGGCGATTCTCTGATCACAACACAGGAACCCTGATGAACAAGCTCGAACTATCCATTGCGGTGGGTAATTATGACCGCATGCGCCCCTTGATCGACGGTGAGGTACAGATCGATGGCGTGGACCCGGTGTTCATGCTGCATGATCCGGAAGAGATCTTCTTTCGTGCTTTCCGACATGCCGACTTCGACATCACCGAGTTGTCGCTGAGCAGTTACACGGTGAAGACGGCGGCGGGGAGTTGCCCCTATATCGGCGTGCCGGTTTTCCCCTCGCGCGCCTTCCGCCATACCTCGATCTATGTGCGCACCGATCGCGGTATCGAAACCCCCGCCGATCTGCGTGGCAAGCGCATCGGTGTGCCCGAGTACCAATTGACCGCCAACGTGTGGGCGCGGTTGTTTCTCGAGGAGGATCATGGGCTCGAACCGCGTGATGTAACCTGGATGCGTGGTGGCTACGAGGAGCCTGGCCGGGTCGAGAAGATCAACCTCGATCTGCCCGATGGGGTACGCGTGGAGAACATTCCCGAAGGGGAAACCCTCTCCGGCATGCTGGCCGCAGGTGAGCTGGATGCGGTGATGGGGCCGCGCGCGCCCTCCTGTTTCGAGCAAGGGCATCCTCACGTGGGCTATCTGTATGCCAACCCGCAGCAAGCGGCATCGGATTGGTACCGCCGCACGGGTATCTTTCCCATCATGCACCTGCTGGGTATCCGTAAGACGCTCGTCGAGCGTCACCCCTGGCTGCCGTTCTCCGTCTATAAGGCCTTCGAACAGTCCAAAGCCAGAGCCCTGGCCAAACTCAGCGACACTTCGGCCACCAAGGTGACCCTGCCGTTCGTCGAAGATCAACTACGGGCCGCGCGCCAACTCATGGGGGATGACTTCTGGTCCTATGGTTTTGCTCCCAACCGCCAGACCCTGGAGCGATTCCTCCGGCAGCATCACACAGAAGGGTTGTCACGACGGCTGTTGGAGCCCGAAGAGCTTTTTCATCCCGCTACCCTGGAGAGCTTCAAGATCTGATCACCCTTGGCATGGCTGAGCCGATGTAGAGTGACGCTAACTAACAGCCTTATAACAATCCATAACGACTGTAGACTACAAGGTACAATAATGAAAATATCACTCAAGAAAACCCTGATGACCGCGGCTCTTGTCGTTCCCAGTCTGGCGATGAACATCGCTGCTGCGCAGAGCTACAATATGACCGTTGCCGGTGCCTCCCCCGGTGGACTCTGGTCGTTGCTCGGTGCTGGCCTGGATAGCGCCATGAAGGCCGAGTTCCCCGGCTCGACCGTCACCTACCAGACCTCCGGTGGTGGCCTCGCCAACGTGGCCGTCCTCCAGCGCGATGACGCCAGCCTCGCGATCATCGAGGATGCCGTTCTGCAGCGGGCTCGAGAGGGCGAGGCGCCATTCCGCGAGCCGACCGACGATATCCGGGTCCTTGCCTACCTGTACACCTGGGCGCCGATGCAGGCCGTGATGCGCGAAGACTTTGCCGAGGAGTATGACATCACCAGCTTCGAAGACATCGCTGAGATCCAGCCGCCGATCACCATTGCCATTAACAAACGCGGCAATATTGCCGCGAGCGTGGCCGAAAGCATGCTCGAAACCATCGGGGCGAGTCCCGACGAGGTCAAGCGGTGGGGCGGTAACATCATCTACGCGGCCTCCGGTGAGCAGTCGGGACTGATCCAGGACCGCCGCATCGACATGTTCCTCAACAGCCTGTTCGTCGGTCAGAGCTCGATCATGCAGGCAGGGGCAAGCGTCGACCTGACCCTGTTGCCGCTGTCCGAGGACACCGTGCAGGCCGTTACGACGAGCACGGGCACCACGCCCTTCGTCATCCCTGGCGGTGCCTATGATTGGGCCCTCAGTGACGTCCCCACCGTCTCGATCAGCGCCGCTTTGGCGGTGCGCAGCGATATGGACGAACAGCAGGCCTATGACCTGACCAAGGCCATCTACAAAAACTACGAGAAAGTGGCCGGTGTCCATCCAGCCATGCAGAGCCTGACTCCGGAGATCATGGCTTCCGTGGAAGTCGTTCCCTATCACGACGGGGCCGCACGCTACTTGAAAGAAACGGGCCTTCGTTAAGTGGGTGAGCCGGCATCAATGCCGAGGAGATATCGATGAATCAGATTCTTTCGGTCTTTACGGGGACCGGCGCCAAGCGACAGTTAACGGGTAAGCTGGGGATGGCAGTGCATGGATGCGCTGCTCTGGTGGCACTGGCGGTCATCTATACCACGACGATCGTGTATGTCGATCTCTACGTCATGATGGTGGTGTTCCTGTCCGCCATGCTGGCCCTGCTGTTCATCAATATTAGTCCAGGCCCCCTTGGGCGCAAGGACCGGCCAGGCCTGATCGACTGGTGCCTGGTGCTGGCCAGCATCGCCGTCGGCGTGTATTTCTTGCTGGAAAGTCAGCGGATCGCTGAACGCATCACGCTGCTGTTTCCACTGGAAACGCCGGACCTGCTCGCGGCCAGCGTGTTGCTTGCGCTTACCATCGAGGCGACGCGGCGCACCGTGGGCTTCGGCCTGACCAGCGTGGTCATGGTGTTCGTGGTCTATAACCTGTGGGGACATGGCCTGCCGGGAGCGCTCGGGTTTCGGGAAGTCAGCTATAATCACTTCCTGGATATCATGATGTTCACCTCGGATGGCCTGTTCGGCGTGCCGCTGCGTGTCGCCGCGACCTATGCGTTCCTGTTCGTGATGTTCGGGACCTTCCTGTCCAAGGCGGGTGGTGCTGAGTTCTTCTACAATTTATCGTCGGCGCTCGCCGGGCGTCGTACCGGGGGACCGGCGAAGATCGCCGTGATCTCTTCCGGCCTGTACGGCACCATGTCGGGTAGTCCGACCTCCGATGTGGTCACGACGGGCTCCGTCACTATCCCTATCATGCAGCGTCTGGGCTACAGCAAGCCCTTGTCCGGCAGCGTCGAGGTGGCGGCCTCCACTGGGGGCAGCCTCTTGCCGCCGGTGATGGGCTCGGCGGCGTTTATCATGGCGGAATACACCGGCATCGAATACCGTGAGATCGCCATCGCCGGCATCGTCCCTGCTCTGTTGTACTACCTCTGCGTCTACGCCCAGGTGCACCTGCGTTCCCAGAAATTGGGCCTGCGTGGCCTGTCCAAGGAAGAAACCCCCCCGTTGAAGGGGACCCTCAAGAACGGCGGCCTGTTCATCGTGCCCCTGGTGGCGCTGTCGGGCGCGCTGCTGATGGGCTATTCACCGACCTTCGTGGCGGCCATCGCCACGGCGGTGGTGCTGATGGTCGCGATGGTACACCCTTCGACCCGTATGGGCCCCCGGGCGATCTGGAATGCCCTGGCCGTCACTACCCTACGCATGGTGTCGGTGGTGGCCGCCTGCGCGGCGGCCGGTCTGGTAATCGGCGGCATCTCCATGACCGGCCTGGGCGGTAAGTTTGCCGACCTCGTCTACTTGATGGCCGGGGACAGTGCCTTCCTAGCGTTGGTCATTTCCGCCGTGCTGGCGATCATCCTGGGGATGGGCATGCCGACGCCGTCGGCCTTCATCCTGGGCGCCGTGCTGGTGGGGCCCACGCTGCTGTCGATGGACTTCAGCGTCCTGCAGACCAACATGTTCATCCTCTACTTCGCGGTGCTCTCGGCGATGACCCCGCCGGTGGCGGTGGCGGCGTTCGCGGCCTCGGCCATCGCCGATGCCAGCCCGCTGAAGATCGCCGTCGGCGCCGTCAGGCTGGCCATCACGGCGTTCATCGTGCCGTTCGCGTTCGTCTACGGCGAGGGGCTGCTGATGGTCGGCAGTTGGCAGGCGATCGCGGTCTCGTGTGTGACGGCTATATTGGGAGTGCTGCTGTTGAGTATCGCCGTGGAGGGCTACTGGCGTCAGCCCCTGGCCATACTCCAGAGGCTTGGCTTCGGCTTGGCAGGGCTGCTTTTCATCACCCCCAGTTGGTGGGCCGTGGTGGCGGCCGTGCTGGTAGGTGTCGTGGCGATCATTGCCTCCCCACATCTGCGGCTGCATGGGCACAAGACCCCTGTATGACGGTGTCGTGCGCTGGCCGCTAACCCACAGATCGCGTCATCCCTGCCGATGAGCAGGACGGGATGGCCCCGGCAGCGTTTCCAGCGGTGCCGGGGCCACTGCCGCTGGTGATGTTACCCAAATCATGACGACCAAAGGAGCGTACATGTATCGAATCGATAGCCAAGCACTCGGCGAGGCGATTACCCGTAATGTCACCGAGGCGCTGGAGGAAGACATCGGCAATGGTGATATTACGGCGCAACTGGTCGCGCCGGACGATCAGGGAGAAGCCCGCATCACGGCCAAGGAAGACGCGACCCTGTGTGGCGTCGCTTGGGTCGGTGAGGTCTTCCGTCAGCTCGATCCGGCGGTACGCATCGAGTGGCACGTGGCCGATGGTGACCGAGTCGAACCCGGCCAGACGCTCTGCCGTCTGACGGGCAATGTCCGCTCGCTGCTCAGTGGAGAACGCAGCGCGCTCAACTTCCTCCAGATGCTCTCCGGCACCGCCACCCGCAGTCGCCACTATGCCGACCTGGTTGAGGGCACCGCGGTGAAGTTGCTGGATACGCGCAAGACCCTACCGGGACTGCGTCTGGCACAGAAGTATGCGGTCGCCTGCGGGGGCTGCCACAGCCACCGGATGGGACTGTATGACGCCTACCTGATCAAGGAGAATCACATTGCTGCCTGCGGCGGCATCGCCCCGGCGATCGAGGCGGCGCGACGCCTGGCCCCCGGCAAGCCCATCGAAGTGGAAGTGGAAACCCTCGACGAACTCCGGCAGACGCTCGAGGGGCTCCCCGACATGATCATGCTGGATAATTTCAGCCTCGAGGACATGCGTGAGGCCGTGTCGCGGACCGCTGGTCGGGCCAAGCTCGAGGCCTCGGGAGGCGTCACGGAAGCCACCCTGAGCGATATCGCTGCCACCGGGGTCGATTTCATTTCATTGGGGACCTTGACCAAGGACGTGGCGGCGATCGATCTCTCGATGCGCCTTTCGCTGAGGCAATAGTGCCAGGCCGACCCTGGGAGACGGTTGAAGCATGGGGGAGGTAAGAGGGCGGCCGGCGTCAGCGTCGGCGCGACCAGCTCGAGGAGCGTGAAATCGAGTAGGAAGGAGGGCTTTCCCTCGTCCTCTTACACTCCGTCTGTACCATTCGGTATATAAGTGCCTATTCAAAATTAATCGCGTGATCAGTTCCGTAACCACCGAGTAAGCGGTGTACCTCTTCACATAGACGTTCAAACGAGAGATAGGCACTCAAAGGCAGCCAGGTGTACTTCATCTGCCGCCACAGAATCTCTATCAGATTCAGCCCTGGTGAGTAGGCAGACAGATAAGTGCCCAATCTAAAGTTTTCGTGTAATATCCATGCCAGGATTTCTGGCACGGACAGAGCCATGGAAAAACGCTTCATTGCCCCTCTCACTGAACCTGAACAACAGACGCTGACCTCCGCCTATCACCATGGCGAGAAGCGCGCTCTCCGTCGTCGGGCGCATGCCATTCTACTGAGTGACCAAGGCCATACGATTAACTAAATCAGTGAGATACTTCAGGTTCGCCGCGATGCCGTATCACGATGGTTCAAGCAATGGGAAGTGTCCGGTTTGGATGGTCTCATTCACTCAAGACCCAGCGTGACGAAACGGACTTTCGCAAAACGCAAGGCCTGATGAACGCGCTTCACGAGCGAGAGAACCAAGGCGAGCACGAGCTCTATTACTTTGATGAATCAGGTTTTCGTCGTCGGTGCCGTATGCGTGGAGCCCTATCGGCAAGCCTTGGGAAGTCACTGCCTACTCCCGCAGCCGAAGGCTAAACGTGTTGGGATTCTTCGCCGTTGTGGTGCTCGACAATGCCAGCATGCATCGCTCCAAGGCCTTTAGACGCAAGAGGGTGGAGTGGATGTCGCAACGTGCGCACCTGATCTATCTGTCTGCCTACTCACCAGAGCTGAATCTGATAGAGATTCTGTGGCGGCAGATGAAGTACACCTGGCTGTCTTTGAGTGCCTATCTCTCGTTTGAACGTCTATGTGAAGAGGTACACCGCTTACTCGGTGGTTACGGAACTGATCGCGCGATTAATTTTGAATAGGCACTTAACATGCATTATAGGATCATATCAAGAAGTTAATAACGACCCAAGATTTACCAGATACTCGAAGCCATAAAGCAAATTCCACTTCTCCTTCAGGGGGCGAAAGAAGCGCTCAACAGGGTCATTTTGTAGGGCGGCGGCCATGCAGTCGCCTGCGTACCTCCAGTTCATCAATTCAGATTATTCTATTTTTATCAGTGCTCTTTCATCGGTACAGTTTCAAGTCCGTGTGATAGCGCGTGAAGTTGACCCGGTTTGGTGGACACCCGACCCTTTGAGAAGGGGGAGTCCACTATGCCCAAGTTCCGAGCCCCTTATCCTGCTGAATTCCGGCAGCAGATCGTCGAACTGGTCCGAGTCGGCCGAACCCCGGAAGAGCTAGCCAAGGAGTTCGAACCCACCGCTCAGACCATCCATAACTGGGTGAAGCAGGCCGACCGTGATGCGGGACATCGTCACGATGGGCCGACCAGCACCGAACAGGAAGAACTGCGACGCCTGCGTCGCGAGGTCAAGCAGCTCCAGCCAGGGCCTGCTCTCGGGTTGAGACATCTTGCTGCTGCTGGGCCTTGGTCCGCCACTGGTAGAGCTGGCTGGCCTGAAGGCCCAACTCTCACCACACAGTAACTCCGAGACACCACCCTCGGCAACAGCGTTAGTCTGGCGCAATCGGGTAGGAGGCGGGGTTACCCCCGCCGTCCTCCCACACCACCGGGCATACGGTTCCGTACCACGGCGGTTCATGAAGGCTATCTGAGTCGTTGTATCGTACCGAGTATCGAGACCAGCCCCTGATCCATGAACCAGCTCACGGGGAGAGCATGATTCAAATGGGACGCTCCCGCGTTCCACCATGGCCCCTGCCGTTGGTGGCCGAGCGCCACGCCCGTTCCTTCGGGAGCCCTAGCTTCATCAGCCGCCGTACCCTCGGATACACCCGTTTCCATTGCCGCCACAACAGGCAACGTAGGCGGCGACGTATCCAACCCATCCAGCGTTTCCAGAGGCCTCTTCACATCCACCCGTCGGTAGTAGCTGGCCCAGCCTCGAAGTACCGGGGCCAGTTCCTTGAGGACTCGCTGAAAGCTGCCTCCTCGTCCGCGCCGGAAGACCGCCTGAACACGTTGTATCAGTCGGCGCAGACTGGTCGGCGCCAACGTCAGACGAGGTTGACGATGAAACGTCAACTGATAGCCCAGAAAGCTTCGACGCCACGGGCGATCCACCGCGCTCTTGCGGCGATTGATCTCCAGCCTGAGTGAGTTCTCGAGATAATCACTCAGGCTGTCCATGACCCGCTGCCCCGCTCGGCGGCTGCCCACATACACCTGCAGATCATCCGCGTAGCGGCAGAAGCGGTGCCCTCGTCGTTCCAGTTCCCGGTCCACATCGTCCAGCAGGATATTGGCCAACAGGGGGCTCAGGGGCCCACCTTGTGGTGTCCCCTGCTGCCTCTTCACGACCCGGACATGCTCGACCACTCCCGCTTCCAGGAAGCGGCGTATCAGGCGCAGAACCCGACGGTCACGCACACGACGTGCCACACGAGCCATCAACAGATCGTGGTTCACCCGGTCGAAGAAGGCCGTCATGTCGAGGTCAGCCACCCAACGGTGACCTGCCTCGACGTGGCTCTTCATCGCCGACACGGCCTGCTGGGCGTTGCGTTTCGGGCGATAGCCGTAACTCGACTCAGAGAACTCCGGGTCGAATATCGGCATCAGCACCTGCAACAGGGCCTGCTGGATCAACCGATCCACTACCGTGGGAATACCGAGTTGCCGCATTCCACCCTGGGGTTTGGGGATCTCGACGGCCCGGATCGGGCCGGGGTGGTATTCGCCTGCCAGCAGCCGCTCGCGCAGCACTGGCCAATGACGCTTCAGATGATCCGCCAGTTGAACCACCGTCATGCCATCGGCACCCGGCGCCCCCTTGTTGCGCATCACCCGCTGGTACGCTCGCTGCATGTTGCCGGTGGCAACCACCTGCTCCATGAGCCAGCTCGACTCCGCGTTCGTCCACGATGATGACGCCGGACAGCTCTCGGCTCCCACCGGCCGGGACTCGGGGTTCTTCCCCTGCCCCTCTGGGTAGGCCGTCCTGTTCGGATCGGTATCAGCCTTGTCGAGTCTATCGCGAGACATCATCGCCTACTTGCGGTCCTTCATGTTCGGCCCTTGGTGCCGTGGTGAGCCGGCACTTACTATGGCCTCTGCTGACTTCTGGGCAGCCATCCCGTCGCCTCTCGACGCCGGTAGCCCCTTCGGGCAGCTATCCCAGACCTCCCAGGGTAAGACGCGTGACCTTCCCGCTTATGCCTGTCGGATTTACGTCATGGCGTTCCGTGCAAGTATCGGGCTTTGATGATAGTGGCCATCTCACCCCGCCATGCCGCCTCGTATCCGCTTCCTGTTCGTCAGGCCAGCGTTTTGCCTTCGACTTCCTTCAGATTCCACCTCGCGGTGGACACCCTTGCCGTTCGGCTAGCACTTCCCCTTGCCGGGTGTGCAGGGGACTTTCACCCCCAAGTCATCCCGAAGCACCACCCTCGGGAACAGCGCCGTCACGGCGCTACGCGCCATGCCTGGCGCACCAAAGAAACGACCGGTGCCACGGGCACCGGTCGCCATCTCAGCTTGTGCTTGTGGCGCGCGCCTGACGTGCACGCTGTTTCCATAACTGCCAGGGCCTCTCCACCTGGCCTTCGGTGGTCTCCATCGCTGACCTAGCCTCGCCGGCGGTGAGGTATTCGACGGGGCCGAGGCGCAGGGCATCGGCCTGCAGACGCGCATTCACTTCGACATAGATGGCCCGATAGACTGCTTGCTTGAGCGTGGCCGCGGTCACGGTGGCACCGTGACCGCGCATGAGCACGACGTTGTTCTCCCCCAGGGAGTCGGCCAGGGAGGCACCGAGGGCGCGATCACGGATCAGCAGGTCTGTGGCCGTACCGGCCACATCGCGGATCTCGAAGATTGGTGCTCCGTCTCCCAGGAAGCCGCTCATGTGGCACATCGGGCGCAACGGGGTCGACTTGACGGCACTGAAGGGCACCACCGAAGGGGAGTGGCTGTGTACCACTGCCATTACATCGGGACGGAGCCGATAGATCTCGCCATGAATGAAGCGCTCGAGGTACACCTTCCGCCCATCGGCATCGACGGGCGTACCATCGAGCTCGAAGGTCAGTATGTCGTCGCGGGTAACCAGGCCCGGCGCCATGTTGCGGGCCAGAAGAAAGCGTTCTGGATCGTCCGGGTGGCGGATGCTGATATGTCCGAAGGCGTCGAGCACGCCCTCATCGAAAAGGATATGGTTGGCATCTACCAGGTCGTCAAGGAGTGCCTGCTTGTCTTGTGCCGTTGGTGTCGAGTCGTAGGGAGTCATCGCCTGTTCTGTCCTGTCTTGGGGTCGTTATCAGGCAACCAGCCCGCCCGGTCATTCGTTGGCGTCGGCCAGGTTGCGGATGATCGTGAGCAAGGTGCGCCGGGTTGCCCGTAGGTCGTCGTCATCCACACCTTGTACTGCGATGTCGTTGACCTCTTCCGCCAGGGGCACCAGGATCTCCTTCAAGTCGCGTCCCTTCTGCGTCAAGTAGATGTGGATGTTCTTGCGGTTGCCGTTCAAATGCCGCCGTTCGATCAGGCCGTTGGCCTCCATGGCTTTCAGGGCGGTGAAGGTGGTCGGCTCCATCAGCCCGGCCTGTTCGCTGAGTTCTCGCTGCGTCAGTCCTTCGCTGACCCACAGGATGCGCAGGAACGACCAGTGGCCGAAGCTGACCGAGTGCTCGGCCAGTCGTGTCTGGAGGCTCTTGGTCAGGACGCGCCCGGCGTCCCGCACCAGGTGGGCCAGGCGGTCGTCCGGCACATCTTCCCGCCAATGACGCAGGATCGTGTGAGTTTCCTGAGTGCTGCTGCGTGTCATGGAGATATTCTCTCATTTGCCCTGAACGAGGCTCCAAATTATAACCGACCGCTCGAGGGCAGGCCTACCTGATGGGACAGCGCAACATCCTTCTCCGTGGTGGCGGAGTCGAGCATGGCTAGGCACACCTCCATGGTGGCCATGCCCCAGGCACCGGAGTGAATAGGTGGGCGGTCGTGACGGACGGCGGCGATCAGTTCGTCGAGGACCTCTCGTCGCGGTATCGTCGGCGCGGAGAGGGGTTCAAGATAATGTCGATCGTTGGCATAGACCTCCACGCCCTGAGGCGTGGGACGCAGGTCGGCACCGTCACAGGAGACCACCACGAAGCCGAAGTGATTATGGGTGATACCTGCCAGGCTGCTGGTGGCCAGCGACAGGCCGGCACCGTAGGTGCGGGCGTTCTTGAGCTGAGCTTCCTCTTCGACACCGCGAAGCCCCGCCAGGGCGGCGCGGGCCTGGCCGTAGCATTGCGGATCGCGGGGCTGTCCCAGCTCTCCCGTCCAACCACAGAGTTCGTCGCTATCGAAATGGGCGTATCCGCTATAGGTCATGTTGGCGAAGGCGCCATCGTCGAAGTTCAGTAAGGCACTATAGGCCCCTTCGGTGGGGCGGGTCGCGTCCCAACGACCGGTGGCGGCGCGCACGCTCGCGACGCGACCACCGCCGAGCAGGCGCACGATATCTACCTGGTGGGCGGCCTGGCTGAACACCACGCCGCCGCCTTGCGCCGTGTCCAGCTCCTCGGGGCGACGCGGGCGATAGAGGAAGTCGGTGAAGTTCAGGGCACTGATCATGCGCACCGCGCCGAACGCCTGGCTGTCGATCAGTTTCCGGGTGTGCAGATAGGGCGCATCGAAGCTATGGCTGTGGCCAACGATCAGCCAGCGTCCGGCATAGGACATGGCATTGATCATCGCCTGGCAGTCCGCGAGGGAAAGTGCCATGGGCTTTTCGACCAGCACATGCTTGCCGTGTCGGGCGGCCAGTTCGACGTGCTCACGGTGATACTGGTGGGGTGTGGCGATATACACCGCCTCCACCTCGGGATCGGCACATAGCTCGGCCACCTCGGCATAGGCGTTAGCGGAGAAATCGGCGGTGAATTGCTGGCGCGCTTCTTCGCGCGGGTCGGCTGCCGCCACTAAACGTATGCCGGGATGGGCCGCGAGGGTGGGTAGCAACAGCATGAAGCCGCGTCCCAGCCCCGCGATGCCGAGTCTCAAGGGGGATTCTGACATGGTGCGTCCTCCGGGAGCAGAGCCGGCTCACTCCGGCAGGTCGATCACCAGTTCCTTCGAACAGGCACGCGAGACGCAGACCATGATGTGATCGACACGCTCGGCCTCGGACAGCACGAGATCGCGATGGTCCGCTTCGCCCTCGATCAGCGTCGAACGACAGGAGCCGCAGGTGCCGCTTTCGCAGGAGTAGGGTACATGGTGGCCGTTGACCCGCAATGCCTCGAGGATCGAGACCCCCGCGGGCACCGGAATCGCTTCGCCGGTCTTGTGCAGGCGCACGGTGAACGGCGTGTCGTTTTCTGCCGAGGCGTGTTTCTGGGCGCCGAAGTCCTCGAAGTTCACGCTGGAGGGCGTCCAGTGGCCGGTCATGTCACGCACCGCCTCCATGAGGCCTCGCGGGCCGCAGCAGTAGATGTGGGCGCCTTTGGGATGTTCCAGCACCGGCCAGAGGTCGAAGGAGTCGTCCGGATTTCCGTGGTCATGGTGGATCACCACCTTGCCGCGGTATTCGGGACCGCTGAGCTCCTCGAGGAAGGCGGTCTGTTCCGGCTCGCGGGTCAGATAGTAGAGCTTGAACGGCTTACCGCCGGTGGTGCGTAGGTGGTGGATCATCGAAAGGATCGGGGTGATGCCGATGCCGCCGGCGATGAACACGTAGCGTGCCGGATTGCCTTTCAGTTCGAAGTCGTTGACGGGTGCCGACACCTGCAGGCGATCCCCCACGCGGGTGTCATCCACCAGGCTCTTCGAGCCCCCGGTGCCCGCCTCCTCACGCTTGACCGCGATCACGTAGCGGTCCCGCTCTTCGGGATCGTTGCACAGAGAGTAGCGTCGTACCTGGCCATTCGGCACCTCGACATGGAGGTGGGCGCCCGGCGTGAACTCGGGCAGCTCGTCGCCCTCCGGGTGAGCGAATTCCAGACGGTAGATGCCTTCGGCGATGGCATCCAGCGTGGTGACCTCAAGCTCGGTCATGGGTATTGCATTGTCTGTGGTCGCCATGGGGGATCCCTTTGTTGTTGTGGTGGTACAAATATTCTTTTATATCTAAGTATTTTTGCAGCAAGAATGCAAGGCATGAGGCTGCGACTTTAGTCGAGAGGCAGTGAATCGGTTCCAGAAGGGCGATAATGCATCGACAAGCGCTGCATAAGGCTTCTTCAGTGCAGCATCCCAATCGGATCACCCACATGGTGCTGGGGCGCGTTTCGCGCCCAAGAGGTTGATGTATTTAGGGTAATGCAATTGACTATAATAGAAATATATTCTTGCTTTCCGCAGGTCGTTGTGAGAGGGGTGATATGCCCATCGGTCAGACAGGAAAGAGAAATGACGTTAAATCTAGATAAGCTGATATTCGCCAAAACGCCAGCTTAAGGCCGCCGCGTGGCATGGAAGCTCCCCCCTGGTTTCCTGTTTTGGAAAGGCTTCATAACCTTCCTGAACCGGATCCCCAGCGCCTCTAGCCTGAAGTGGCTGTGGATTGCCCCAGGGCTCGTAGTCTGTTCCAGGTCTTCAGGCGCAGCATGGCCGCGACATCCCCTGGGTTCTGCATCGCTTTCACTCGTACCTGAGTGTGAAGAACCTTGTATTCGGGTTGCTGCATGGGGGCACACTCCTGGTGAGATCACGGAGGTGGTCAATTCTCCGTGTCGTCTGGGGAGCTGTTTACCATGTCGCCTGACAGCGGAGGGAGGAGCTACGCTCCAAGACCGGTTAGCGACGATATCCTTGGCCGCTATGGCTTGCAATCCAGTGTGGTATCCTCAAATCAAAGGTAGTGTTGTGGCAAGGAACTAGAGTAAGATGATTCTCCAGT
>Ga0208316_1001360_pt1 | contig 14847 bp, 14 predicted proteins | sample MalvireepMed_231_FD_184240 | JGI IMG/M metagenome (GOLD analysis project Ga0208316, IMG submission 184240) | Marine viral communities from the Global Malaspina Expedition - Malaspina viral metaG DeepMed_231 (SPAdes) (version 2) | ecosystem: Environmental > Aquatic > Marine > Oceanic | place... | reverse complement strand
TCGCCACGCGCTCGGGCAATGTCCGGCGCAACAAGCTGTCGGACTTCGTGCAGATCAACCGCAACGGCAAGATCGCCATGAAGCTGGACGAGGGCGACGCCATCATCGGCGTGGCGGTCTGCCAGGCCGATCAGGACGTCCTGCTGACCACCTCGGCCGGCCGCTGCATCCGTTTCTCGGTGGGCGAGGTCCGCGTCTTCGCCAGCCGCGACTCCACCGGCGTGCGCGGCGTGCGGCTGGGCGAGGGCGACAGCGTCATCTCCATGGCCATCCTGCGCTCGGTGGACGCCACCCCGGCCGAACGCAGCGCCTATCTGCGCCATGCCAACGCCATCCGTGCGGCCGCCTCCGGCGAGGCCGATGAGCCCGTCGCGCCTGAGGTCGTCGAGGACGAGGAGATCGAAGGCGCCGATCTCAGCCTGCCCGTCGAACGCATCGCCGCCCTCGGCGCGGCCGAGGAGTTCATCCTCACCGTCTCGTCCGAGGGCTTTGGCAAGCGCAGCTCGGCCTATGACTTCCGCCGCACCGGTCGTGGCGGCCAGGGCCTGATCGCCCAGGATCTCACCAAGCGGGGCGGTCGCCTGACCGCCTCCTTCCCGGTCGAGGACGGCGATGAGCTTCTGCTGGTCACCGACCAGGGGCAGCTGATCCGCACCCCGGTGAGCCAGGTCCGCATCGCGGGCCGGAACACGCAAGGGGTGACCATCTTCCGCACCGCCGCCGACGAGCACGTGGTCTCCGTGGAGCGTCTGGCGGAAGGCTCGGAAGGCGCGGTCACAGAGGGTGACGACGACGCCGGTGACGATCCGGGCGCCGACAGCGCCGATTAGGTCTTGCAATCGGCGGGCCGGGCGGCGAAAGCCGAACGAACTGGAACACGGGGAAGCGTCGTATGACCCGCATCGGGCTCTATCCGGGCACGTTCGATCCGATCACCAATGGCCATTCCGACATCATGGGTCGGGCGGTGAAGCTGGTGGACAAGCTGGTGATCGGCGTGGCCATCAACGCCGGCAAGGGGCCCATGTTCTCCCTCGAAGAGCGGGTGGAGATCATCAAGGCCGAGACCGCCCCGCTGGCCACCTCCATCGAGATCGACGTCCAGCCCTATGAGGGCCTGACGCTGCAGTTCGCCCGCCAGATCGGCGCCACGATGATCATCCGCGGCCTGCGCGCCGTGGCCGACTTCGAATACGAATTCCAGATGACGGCCATGAACCAGCAGCTCGATCGCGAGATCGAGACCGTGTTCCTGATGGCTGACCCCCGCCACCAGGCCATCGCCTCGCGTCTGGTCAAGGAGATCGCCACCCTGGGCGGCGAGGTGGGCAAGTTCGTCAGCCCGGCGGTCAAGGAAGCCCTGCTGGCCAAGGTCCGCGGCTGATGCCGACGGGCGAGGCGTTCGCCCGGGCCTGGATCGAGGCCTGGATCGAGGCCTGGAACCAGCACGACCTCGAGGCGATCCTCTCCCACTACGCCGAGGAGATTGTCTTCACGAGCCCCGCGGCGGCGAAGATCACCGGCGAGGCCTCCGGCCGAGTGGAGGGCAAGGCGGCCCTGGCGGCCTATTGGGGCGAAGCCCTGCGCCGGATCCCCGATCTCCGCTTCACCCTGCGCAGCGTGCTGGCTGGCGTAGAGTCCTTGGCCATCCGCTATCACAGCTCGCGCACCGACGCCGAGGTGGTCGAGGTGGTCCGGTTCGGCGCCGATGGGCTGGTCGTCGAGGCTTCGGCCTATTACGAGTGATCCCATGATCCGTATCTCCCTGATCGCCGCCCTCGCACTTGCGACGGCGGCAACGCCGGCCTTGGCGCAGCGCGCCGCTCCACAGGCCGAGAGCCCGTCCCTCGGGGCGCCCGCCGCCCAGGACTGGCGCATGCCCAACCCCGACGACGTCGTGGTCATCGACACCAACAAGGGCGTGGTCTTTGTGGAGCTGTCGCCGGCCATCGCGCCCACCCACGTGGAGCGGATCAAGACCCTGACCCGCGAGGGCTTCTATGACGGACGCAGCTTCTTCCGCGTCATCGACGTGTTCATGGCCCAGACCGGCGATCCCCTGGACAGCGGCGCCGGCGGCTCAGACCTGCCCGACATGACGGCGGAGTTCACCTTTCGCCGCGGGGCGGCTGACCCGTTCGTGGCCGTGTCGGATTCCGGCAGCAGCCAGACCGGCTTTGTCGGCGTCGTGCCGGTCATGACCCAGAGCCCGATGCTGATGGCCATGACCGCCGACAACAAGATCACCGCCTGGCCGCTGTTCTGCCCCGGCGTGGCCGGCATGGCGCGGGGTTCTGAAGAGGACTCCGCCAACAGCCAGTTCTTCCTGATGCGCCAGGCCTATCCGTCGCTGGAGCGGCGCTACACCGCCTTTGGCCGCGTCGTCGCAGGGCTGGAGGTGGTGCGCGCCCTCAAGGTGGGCGAGCCGGTGACCCCGCCCCAGGACATGATGGTCCGCGCCAGGATGCTGGCTGATATTCCTGAGGCCGAAAGGCCGGCCTTGCGCGTTGTGGACACTGCAGGCCCCTGGTTCGCCGCTCAGGTGGCGCAGATGCGCGCCGAAGACGGGGCCGATTTCTCGGCCTGCAATCTCAAAATTCCTTCTGAGGTAAAGTGATGGATTCCGAAAACACCCTGATCATGACGCTGGACGCCGGCCCGGTGACCATTCGCCTGCGCCCCGACCTGGCGCCTGGCCACGTGGCCCGGATCAAGGAGCTGGCCCGCGAGGGCTTCTATGACGGCGTCGTCTTCCACCGGGTCATCCCGGGCTTCATGGCCCAGGGCGGCGATCCGACCGGCACCGGCTCGGGCGGTTCGGACAAGCCGAACCTGAAGGCCGAGTTCAATCCCGAACCCCACGTGCGCGGGGTGTGCTCCATGGCGCGCACGGCTGTGCCGGATTCGGCCAACAGCCAGTTCTTCATCTGCTTCGACGACGCCCGGTTCCTCGACGGCCAATACACGGTGTGGGGCGAAGTGACCGAGGGCATGGAGCATATCGACGCCCTGCCCAAGGGCGAGCCGCCGCGCAGCCCGGGCAAGATCGTCTCGATGAAGGTCGCCGCCGACGCCTGAGGCCCAAGCTGGCTCCCCGGTCGGCGTTCAGCCGGCCGGGGACAGCGCCAGGGTCACCACCACCGGGAAGTGATCCGAGCCCAGGGCTGGGCCCCGCTCGGCGCCCAGGGTCACCCAGTCCGGCCCGGCATAGACATGGTCGATGGCCAGGAAGGGCAGGGGCATGTGGATGTTCCAGCGGGAAAAGGCCATGGCCGGCCAGCTCAGCATGGCCTGGTTGCGCCGGACCAGCCCAAGCGCTTCGTCCTGCCGACGCAGGGTGAAGGACCAGGGTGTGGAATTGAAATCGCCCGCAATGATCAGCCGCTCGCGGTCATAGAGCCTGGCCATGGTCGTCAGGCGCAGGCTCTGCTGCTGCTGCGGGCCGGCCGGCACGGGCCAGGTATAGTGCGCGCCGATCACCGTGAACGCGCCCCCGGGCGCGGCGAAGGTGGCGCGGGTGGCCGGGAAAAACGCGCCTTCACGGACCTTGGGCAGGCCCGCCGAGATGGGCGCGACCTTGCTGTAGATGATGACCTCGCAGCGATCGTCGGGATCGCAGGTGCGGTGGTAGGCGGCCCGCGATTCCAGCGCCCGCTGGAACCTGCGGCTCGCCTCTTCGACCACGATGATGTCCGGGTCCTGGGCGACGATCCAGTCGGCGGTCTCGCCCAGGGTCTGGTTGCGGCCGCTCCAGCTGTTGATCTGGACGAGTTTGATCTGGTGAAGGCTCGCCGTCTCGGCCGCGGCGGCGTGGCCGGTTTTTCGGAACACCTCGGGCGCGATCAGCAGGCCGGCCAGGCCGACGGCGAGCGCCGCCATGCCCAGGGTGAAGCGGCGCAGCGTCGTCGGCGGGGTCAGGGCCGCCAGCAAGGCGGCGACGATGGCCAAGGCGATGAACACCACGGCGAAATGGGTGGCGACATCCAGATTGTCGCTGAACCGCCCGCCCTGAGCGGCCAGCATGACCAGGGCCGCCAGCACCGCCATGGCGGCGGCGACATCCTCGAGAATGCGCGTGATGACGACTCGGATCAGGCCCATGGAACCGGCTCTAGCATGAGCCTGAGCTTGACGCGCGGGGTCTCGCATGGCCTGACGCAGGTCACATGAAGACTGCCGATTTCGACTTCGACCTGCCCGACAGCGCCATCGCCCTGCGTCCCGCCCAGCCCAGGGATTCGGCGCGGATGCTGCGGGTGATCCCCGGCCAGGCCCTGGCCGACCTGCGGGTCCATGACCTGCCGGGCGAACTGCGAGCCGGCGACATCCTGGTGCTGAACGACACCCGAGTGATCCCGGCGCGGCTCAGCGGCCGGCGGACCCGGGGCGAGAGCATCGTCGCTGTCGAGGCCACCCTGCACAAGCGGGTCGCCCCCGACCGCTGGAGCGCCTTCATGCGCCCGGGCAAGCGCCTGGCGGTGGGCGACCGGGTGAGTTTCGGTGAGACCGAGGATCGCGCCTGCCTGCTGGGCGCCCTGGACGCCACGGTGGTGGAGAAGGGCGAGGGCGGCGAAATCCTGCTGGCCTTTGATCTCGCCGGCCCCGCCCTGGACGAAGCGATCAAGGCCCGCGGCGCCATGCCTCTGCCGCCCTATATCGCCGCCAAGCGGCCCGAGGACGAACAGGACCAGACCGACTATCAGACCATCTACGCCCAGGCCGACGGCTCGGTGGCCGCGCCCACGGCGGGCCTGCACTTCACCCCGGAGCTGATGGATCGGCTGACCGCGGCCGGGGTCGAGACCTGCTTCGTCACCCTGCATGTGGGGGCCGGCACCTTCCTACCGGTCAAGGTGGACGACATCGAAGGCCACCGGATGCACGCCGAGTTCGGCGAGGTGAGCCCGGAGACGGCCGAACGTCTCAATCGCGCCAGGGCCGCGGGCGGCCGCATCATCTGCGTCGGCACCACCTCCCTGCGGCTGGTGGAGAGCGCTGCGGGTGAGGACGGCGTGGTGCGCCCGTTCGCCAATGATACGGCCATCTTCATCACGCCGGGCTACCGGTTCCGGGCGGCCGACGGGCTGATGACCAACTTCCACCTGCCGCGCTCGACCCTGTTCATGCTGGTCAGCGCCTTTTCCGGCCTGGAAACGATGCGGGCGGCCTATGCGCACGCCATCGCCCATGACTACCGCTTCTATTCCTATGGCGACGCCAGCCTGCTCTGGAGGGCCGACTGATGGCCGCCTTTCCCTTCGAGATCGCCGCCACAGACGGCGCCGCCCGGACCGGCGTGCTCAAGACCGCGCGGGGCGACATCCGCACGCCGGCCTTCATGCCCGTGGGCACGGCCGCGACGGTGAAGGCCCTGACGGTCGATCAGGTAGCGTCCACCGGCGCGGACATCATCCTGGGCAACACCTATCACCTGATGCTGCGGCCGGGCGCTGAGCGGGTGGCGCGCCTGGGGGGCCTGCATCGCTTCATGCGCTGGGAGAAGCCGATCCTCACCGACTCCGGCGGCTTCCAGGTGATGTCGCTGTCCAACATCGCCAAGGTGACCGAAGAGGCGGTGACCTTCGCCAGTCATATCGACGGCTTGCGCCATGTGCTCTCGCCCGAGCGCTCGGTGGAGATTCAGGCCGACCTGCTGGGCTCCGACATCGTCATGCAGCTGGACGAGTGCGTCGCCTGGCCGGCGGAGGAAACCCGCGCGGCCGAGGCCCTGCGGCTGTCGGCCCGCTGGGGCGCGCGCTGCAAGGCGGCCTTCGGCGAGCGCGAGCATCAGGCTCTGTTCGGCATCCAGCAGGGCTCCACCATCGAGGCCCTGCGCCGGGAATCGGCCGAGCGGCTGGTGGAGATCGGCTTCGACGGCTACGCCATCGGCGGCCTGGCCGTCGGCGAGGGCCATGAGGCCATGTGCGAGGTGCTCGACTATGCGCCGGGCCTGCTGCCCGCCGACCGCCCGCGCTATCTGATGGGGGTGGGCAAGCCCATCGACCTGGTCGAGGCCGTGGCCCGGGGCGTCGACATGTTCGACTGCGTCCTGCCGACCAGGTCAGGCCGCCACGGCCAGGCCTGGACCTGGAACGGTCCGATCAATCTGAAGAACGCGCGCTTCGCCGAGGACGACACGCCGCTGGACGAGACCTCGTCCTGCCCGGCCAGCCGGGACTATTCCAAGGCCTATCTGCATCACCTGGTGAAGGCCGAGGAGATCCTCGGCCAGGTCCTGCTGTCCTGGCACAACATCGCCCACTTCCAGGCCCTTACCGCCGCCATGCGCGAGGCCATCGCGGCGGGGCGGTTCGAGGCCTTCCGCTGCGACTTCCGCAGCGCTCAGCGCACGGGGTAGCGGGGGCGCAACTCCTGCTGGATCACCTCGGGCTTCACGCGACCATGGTTGGGCGTGGCCGGCGGGTTGCAGCCGCGAGCCTCACCCAGGCCCTTCAGATAGGCCCGGCGAACCCCGCCGGCGACGATGGCGCTCTGCACCGTCTTGTCGTGCCGCTCGGCCCCGCTCAGCTGGCGCACCCAGCCGCGGAACGGGATGACGTCCTGGGCCAGGCCGGCCACGGCGCCCAGGGCGGTGGTGCGCCCCTGGTCGAGCAGGTCGTCCTCGTCGACCGCCTCTTCGTCCAGGTCGGCGCCGAGCGCCTGGCTGAGCGGCCGGATCTCGGCGATCAGGCTCTCGCAGGACGCCGGGTACGGACGCCGATAGGGATCGGCCTGAGCCTCCAGCAGGATCGGCGGGATCTTGGTCCGCAGCACATTGACGTCCCGCAGGGGGGAGACGACGGCCCCCTGGACGCTTTCGCGGTTGGCCTGGGATGTGGTCTGGATGCGTGGCGACCCATCGGCGCGGGTCGTGGTGCAGCCTGCGGAAGCCAGAACGGCGGCGGCCATAAGGGCCAGGGAAAGGGTACGAGACATATCCCCATCCTACGCGCCCTCGATGATCGCCGGAAGGCCAAGCGCGACTTGCCCGAGTCGGACCTGCGCCCTATGGTCCGCCCCCTTCGACCCGGCGCCCACTCCGCGCCGCGTCATGGGCCGGTAGCTCAGTGGTAGAGCATTCGACTTTTAATCGAATGGTCGTGGGTTCGACCCCCACCCGGCCTACCAATTCCGCGTCCCCCTGGGAGGGACGCGGCGCGGCGATCAGGGCTCCATCCCGTGGGGCGCCGAGCGGATCTGGGCCGTCACGGCGGCTGGCGGCGCTTTCTCGAAATTGAGGGTCAGACTGATCTCGCCGCCTTCGTCGAGGGCGGCGGTGGGACCGATCAGCATCAGGTGCTCGGCCCCCGGCTTCAGGGCGACGGTTTCGCCGGCCGGCAGCGGCAGGCCGTCCTCCAGCTGGCGCATCCGCATGACGCCGCCGTCCATGCTCATGGTGTGGATCTCAAGACGCGCGCCAGCGGGGCTCTGCGCGCCGACCAGCCGATCTTCGGCGGCCGATTGCAGCGTCACATAGCAGCCCACCGCCCGCGCGCCGGCCACGGCGGGTCGGCACCAGGCGTCGCTGGCGGTCACGGCGGGATCGACCTCCGCCTTGGGGCTGCAGGCGGCCAGCAGGGCGAGGGGGGCGATCAGCAGAACGGGTTTCATGCTTGGACTCCTGGGGATGGGGCGGCTGGCCGAGCCGCCAGGCGCAGAAGAATGAGGTCGATCGCTACGCCAAGGATGAGCGAGGCGCCGACCAGAGGGAAGAGCAGGGCCAGGGGCGCGACCACTGCGGCCAACAGGATGTAGCGGCGCCGGCTGAGGGGGCGGGGCGGGACGCCGAGACGACCCTTGGGTCGCCGGAGCCACCACATGGCCAGGCCGCTGAGGGCCAGGATCCAGATGGCGACGCAGCCGGCCAGCATGATCCAGCGATTGAGCGCGCCGTACTGCCGGCCCTGGTGGGTGGCGACGCCCCATTCGATGGTCTGGGCCGCAGGTCCGAAATCGCCATAGCCGATGTCGGCGACGACCCTGCCAGCGGGATCGATATAGAGCGTCCGCTGATCTTCGGCCTTGGCCGCCATGTGCGTGACGCTCCAGGCCAGGGCGGGATCGTCGGACAGGGCGACGCTGAAGGGCCGGGGCAGGCCTTGGGCCAAGGCGGCCTGAACGGCGACGTCCAGCGTGGCGCCCCGGTCGATGGGCGCCGGCGGGGCGGCGTGACCGAGCTGCGCGCCCTGCAGCGCCCACGGCGCCGCGCCATGGTGGCCGCTGTCGGTGGCGGGGCGAGAGCTCCAGGCGCCGGCGGCGGGCGGGGCGGCGGGTCGGCCCCAGCCGGCGGCGTTGGTCAGGGCTCGCGCCTGCTGGCCCCAGACCGCCGACCAGGGCATGCCTGTCAGCGCCAGAAAGACAATGACGACGCCGGCGAAGGCTCCCGTCCAGCCATGGACGCGACGCCATAGCGTCCGCGCGCCTGCGGGGAGACGGTGACGGCGCCGCGGCCACCAGAGAATCGCGCCGGTGACCGCCAGGACGATCGCCCAGCCGGCGGCCAGTTCGGGCAGCAGGTTGGCCTGGGGGCCCAGCAGAGTCAGGCTGTGGAGCGCCTTGACCCAGGCCATCGACCCGTCCGGCGGGGTCTCGCCGAGAAGGACGGCGCTGGCCGGGTCCAGATGGAGCCGGATCGGATCTCCCTCCGGACGGCGCACCACGGCCTCGGCCGAGCGGCCGTCGGCGGGCACGGTGATCCGGGTGACGAGGCCGCCCGATGTGGCCTCCGCCGTCGCCAGCCAGCGGGACGGCTGGACAGTCACCGCCGCGGGAGCGCGGAGCACGTCGCCATAGATGGCGGAGTCGATCTCGTCCTTGAACAGATAGGCGCCGCCTGTGGCCGCCATCAGCATCAGGATGGGCAGCACCAGCAGGCCGGCGATGAAGTGAAGCCGCCAGACGGCGCCATAGCCTCGAACATCAGGTCGAACGGACATGTCGGCCAGGTCTCCTTGGCGACGGCCGGCGGGACCGGCCGTCGCGTGTGGGTTCAGAAGTCGAGGACGAGGCCGGCAAACAGCGAGCGGCGATCGCCGGGCCAGTAGGCGGCCGTGGCGGATCCGGCGGTGATCACCGGCTGGACGTTGGAGACATAGGCCTCGTCGGTCACATTGCGCAGATCGACAAAGACGCTGACGCCAGGACGGAAGGTCCAACCGGCGTTGATGTGGGCCACCGCATAGGCCGGGGCGCGGGTGGTGTTGGCGAAGTCCACGAAGGCGCCTTCCGGCGTCCACTCCACCGAGGGCGCCACGAACCAGCCCCGGGGCGCCTCATAGCGCAGCTCGGCGCGATAGAGGTGTTCGGGCGCCACGGGCAGGCGGTTGTCGCCATACTGCGGATCGTCCCGGAAGGCGAAGTCTGACCAGGCATAGGTCTGGCGCAGCCGCCAGGCCGGGGCGAAGCGCCAGTCGAGCGCCGCCTCGATCCCCCGGTGATAGGTCTCGCCGGCGTTGAAGGTGGTGGCTGGCCTGTCCTGACTCACGCTGAACTGCAGAAGCTCCTTCTCCAGCTCGGCGTGATAGAGGGTCACGTCCCAGGTGAAGGCGCCGCGCCGGCCCCGGGCGCCGGCCTCGTAGGTGAGCGCCTCCTGCGCCTCCACCGGCGCGAAGCCGGCGTTGGAGGGCGAGAGCGACCCGAAGTTGGGCGGCTCCACCGAGCGGGTCACATTGGCGAACACCTGCGCCCCATCCGGCGCCTCCCACAGGAGGCCGATGCGCGGGGCGACCCAATCGAAGCTGCGTGAGGCCTGCAGGTTGAAGGTCCCGGCGACGCCCGGCACGGCGCGGCTGTCATAGTCCCGCTCGGCGACCCCGTAGGTCGCGCCAGCGACGAGGGCCAACTGGTCGGTCAGGAACAGACGGCCTTCGCCGAACAGGTCCAGGGCGCGGGCGTTCTGGTAGGAGATCGAGCGCAGGTCGCCCCGCGATCCCGCGCGATTGACGTAGAAGTGGGAATCCAGATCGCCCTGGCGCGCCCACAGGCCGCCATAGGCGTCGGCCCGGCGTCCGGCGATCTCGCCGGTCCAGTCCAGCTTGGCGAACAGGCCGTAGTTGCGGCTTTCCTGGGCGATCACCTGGAAGATGGGATGTTCCAGGTTCTTCCAGATTCCATAGGCGCCGGCGCTGAGCGAGAGGTCGCTGGCGATGTCCCAGTTCAGGGTCACAGCGGAGCGCAGGGCGCGCACGTCGCGGGCATAGTCATTGGCGATGTTGCCCGCGGTCGCCTGGTCGGGATCGGCGTCGAACTGGGCCCGCGTCAGGGCGCCGGGGATCTCCTGCTTGATGTCGGCCCCGTTGAGGATCAGGCGAATCTCGGCGCGCTCGCCCAGGTCCCGGCCGAGATTGAGGCTGGCGAACTGCAGGTTCTGCTGGCTCTGCGGCCGCGGCCCCTGGCCGGTCTGGTTGGTCACGGCGACGAAGCCGTCCCAGGCCCCGGTCTCACCCGCGGCGGCGGCGTGCTGGCGCAGCATGCCAAAGGCGCCGCCGTCCACGCGCAGGCGCAGATCGTAGGGGGCGGTTTCGCCGGTCGGCGTCACCATGTTGATGGCCCCGCCCAGGGTGGCGCCGCCGAAGCGCAGGGCGTTGCCGCCGCGATAGACCTCCACATAGCGGGTGATCAGGGGATCGGCGATCTGGCTGTCCCCATAGCCGTCGGCCTCGTTGAGCGGCAGGCCGTCCTGGGCCAGCAGCAGGCCGCGGTTGTGGTTGGCGTTGCCGAGCCCCGAACCGCGGATCGAGAGCCGGATGTCGCCCCCCCACTTCTTCTGGGCGAACACGCCGGGCGCATCGCGCAGCATGTCGTCCAGGGCCAGCGCGAAGCGGTTCTCATAGGATTCCGCGGCCACGACCGAGACGCCGCCGGGGGTTTCGGAAAGGCGCTGGCGGGCGTCGGCCACGACGGCGGGGTCTTCGGGGTCTGGCCGGCCGGTGACGATGACGGAATCGACGGTGGTCTGGGCCTGGCCCGCGCAGGGCAGGGCGAGGACGAGGAGGGCGCCGCAGGCGCCGAAGGCGGTCTTCATGTGCAAAGGGTCCCCGGCCGCGAAGGGAGGCGGCCGTCACAGGTGCAGGAGGCTGGGCGCGGCCATTCGGCCCCGCCCAGGGTTCATGTCAGGACCGGAGCGGTCCTTAGGCCTGCAGGTGTGGGGGGCCTCTGGCGGGCGGGGGCGGCGCAGCGAGACCGCGACCCGGGGCGAGGTCGGTGGAAATCTCGAGGTCGGCGCGCGCGGTGGGCAGAAACGCCACCGGCTGGCTCGTCAGGAGGTCCGGCGCCGTGGCGCCGACCCCATGGCCTGCGAAGACGCAAGGGTTATGACGCGCCCCGTCATCCTCGTCCGACGGCGCCTGGTCGTCGGAGGCCGCCGCCAGATCGACCATGCCCTGGGCCGTACAGAGGACCAGGTTGAATCCTGGCCCGTCCGCCTGGGACGGGGCGGCCATGTAGCCGGGGGGGATGAGGATCTTGAGCCCAAGGGCGACCATCGCCAGCATCAACAGGATGCCGTGCGGGAGACTCGCTGATCGGGTCGTCGAACGCTTCACGCGGTCGCCATAGGCCAGGCCCGGCCCCTTGGGAAGGGGCGAGCTTGACCTATTGCTGCTGTTGCTGCTGCTGCTGCTGGTCGTGCAGGCCGGTGGCCGGATTGGGGCGCCGACGGGCGTTGCGGCTGAAGGTTGGCTGCGAGATGCGCAGGAATTCCGGTTCGGTGATCGCCGCCCGGGCGCGCCGCACGGAGACGCCGACCGCCAACTGGCTTTCGGCGTCGCCCTTATAGACGCCGCGGGAGGGCGGCACGTCGCTGTAGTCGCGCCCGACGGCGGCCGCCACGTGCCGCTCGCCGGCCATCACATTGTTGGTCGGATCAAAGCCAACCCAGCGCAGGCTCGGCAGGAAGACCTCCACCCAGGCGTGGGTGGCGTCGGGATCGGAGCGGTCGCCGCTGTCGCGGTCGGTGAAGAGGTAGCCCGACACGTACCGCGCCGGAATGCCCCAGGCCCGGCACAGCGCGATCATGATGTGGCTGAAGTCCTGGCAGACGCCGCGGCGCTCGCGCAGGGCGTCGTCGATCGGACTGTCGGCTTCCGTGACCCCGGTCTCATAGGCGAAGGATTCGTAGATGATCTTCGATAGTTCGCTGACCGCGGTCAGGGGGTCGCGCTGGCGCAGGCGGCCGATGTCATGATCGGCTGCAAAGGCGCGCAGCAGGTCGGTCTGAACCGCAAAGCCGTGCTCGCGCAGGAAGTCGAACTGATCGCCCTGCACGAAATCGCTGCGCAGCCGGTCCCATTCCCCCATGTCGAGGGCCTCGGGCAGGGGAATCTCCGCCTGGGTCTCGACGGCCGAGCGGGCCACGATGGTCAGGCGGTCGTGCGGTTGCGGCACGTCGAAGTGGTAGACGGCGTTGCCGAAGGTGTCGGCGTAGGAGAACAGCTGTGTGCCGGGATCGATCTCCAGGTCGAAGCTCACCAGCCGCTGGCGCGCGCCCTTCTGAGGCTGCATCCAGACCTCCATCAGGCTTTCGCGAACCGGGGCGGCGTAGTGGTACTGGGTGACGTGGCGGATTTCGAGAAGCACGGGATTCCTTAGGCCGGAAGGCGCATTTCGAGGGGATAGGCCACGAAGGCGTCGTAGACCCCGCGGTGGATTTCGCCGCACTCGGCCAGCACGCCCTCCAGGAAGGCGTGCGACCCGTCGCGCTCGATCTCGCCCATGTCGGCATATTGCAGCCGCGCCTTCAACCGGCCAGCCAGGCGCTCTGGTCCCACATGCACCGCCTCGGCGTGGCGGCTGAGCATGGAGAGATGGGCCTCGATCTCATCGGTGCAGAAGCGGATGGACCGGGGGAATTCGGCATTCAGCAGCAGGAATTCCAGGATCGGCCGGGCGCGGACATCGGCGGTATAGGCCCGCAGATAGGGCTCGAGCGCGCAGCTCATGCGCAGCACGGCGGTCAGGGTCGGGTGGTCGAGCTGTTCCACGCCGCGGCCGAAACAGACCTCAAGCAGCCGTCCGATCAGCTGGGCGCGTTCGAGATGGGCGCCGAGCAGCAGGAACCGCCAGCCCTCGCCGTGGCTCATGGTGGCGTCAGCGGCGCCCTTGAACAGATGCAGATCGGCGATGATGTCGTGCAGGAAGGCCGAGGAGCCGTCGTTGAACGACTTGGCCGCCGTGGCGCCCGACAGGCGCAGATGCACCAGGTTCAGCCGCTCCCAGGTCTCGCTGGTGATCTGGTCGCGGACCTGGCGGGCGTTCTCCCGCGCCCGGGCCAGGGAGGTGACCACCGAATTGCCCTCCAGCCGGTCCAGCGCCAGGGCGCGGGCGGACTCGAAGGGGTTGGCGACCTTTTCCGGCTTGGCCTCTCCCACCGCCGACAGGGCGATGCGCGCCACCTGGGCGGCGGTCTCGGCCCGGTCGAGGGTGGCGGTAAGCATGATGTCGGATAGGCGGGCCACATGCTCGGCCCGCTCCACATACCGGCCGATCCAGTAGAGGCTGTCGGCGACCCGGGCGAGCATCATGACGGGTCGACTCCGGTCTCGGCCAGCACCCAGGTGTCCTTGGAGCCGCCGCCCTGGCTGGAATTGACCACCAGCGAGCCCTTGCGCAGGGCGACCCGGGTCAGGGCGCCCGGGGTCACCGTGATCTTCTCGCCCGACAGGATGAAGGGCCGCAGATCCACGTGGCGGGTGTCCACCTCACCGTCGATCAGGCAGGGCGCGGTGGACAGCTGGATGGTGGGCTGGGCGATGTAGTTGGCGGGATCGGCCTTGATCGCCGCGGCGAATTCCTCGCGCTGGGCGGTGGTGGCGTGCGGGCCGATCAGCATGCCGTAGCCGCCGGATGCGCCCACCGCCTTGACCACCAGCTTGTCCAGATTGGCCAGCACATGGCTGAGCTCGGACGGCTCGCGACAGAGGAAGGTCTCGATATTGGGCAGGATCGGCTCCTCGCCCAGATAGTAGCGGATGATTTCCGGCACATAGGCGTAGACCGCCTTGTCGTCGGCGACGCCGGTGCCCGGCGCATTGCACATGACCACCGTGCCGGCGCGATAGGCGTTGAACAGACCCGGCACGCCCAGGGACGAGTCCCGGCGGAAGGTGAGGGGATCGACGAAGTCGTCATCCACCCGGCGATAGATCACGTCGATCCGCCGCAGGCCGGTGGTGGTCCGCATATAGACAATGTTGTCATGGACCACGAGGTCGCGGCCTTCGACCAGGGGCACCCCCATGAGCCGGGCCAGATAGGCGTGCTCGTAATAGGCCGAGTTGTAGACGCCGGGCGTCAGCACCACGACCTGGGGATTGGGCCGCCACTCCACCATGCTGCGCAGGGTCGAGAGCAGCAGGTCCGGATAGCGGTCGATCTGACGGACGCCGGCCAGCCGGAAGGTGCCCGGGAAGGTGCGCTTGGAGGCCTCGCGGTTGGCCAGCATGTAGGAGACGCCCGAGGGCACCCGAAGATTGTCCTCAAGCACCGCATAGGCGCCGTCTTCCTGCCGGATCAGGTCGCTGCCGCAGACATTGGCATAAGCCTGGTGGGGCACATAGAGTCCCTGCATCTCCCGGCGATAGGACGGCGCGCCGAGCACCAGCTCCCGCGGCACCACCCCGTCCTTGAGGATCATCCGCTCGCCATAGATGTCGGCGAGGAACAGGTTCAGCGCCTGCAGCCGCTGGGTCAGACCGTTCTCGATCTTCGCCCATTCGTCGGCCGGAATGATCCGGGGCAGGAGGTCGGTCGGAATAATCCGCTCGGTGGTGCTCTCGGCGCCATAGACCGTGAAGGTGATGCCCTGGAGCAGGAAGAACCGCTCAAGGGTGCGCTGGCGCTCATCCAGCT
>Ga0208316_1001357_pt1 | contig 14868 bp, 12 predicted proteins | sample MalvireepMed_231_FD_184240 | JGI IMG/M metagenome (GOLD analysis project Ga0208316, IMG submission 184240) | Marine viral communities from the Global Malaspina Expedition - Malaspina viral metaG DeepMed_231 (SPAdes) (version 2) | ecosystem: Environmental > Aquatic > Marine > Oceanic | place... | reverse complement strand
CACCCTTGCCGTCGGCTAGCACTTCCCCTTACCGGGCGTGCAGGGGACTTTCACCCCCAAGTCATCCTGAGGCACCACCCCCAGGAACAGCGCCTATCAAGGCGCTACGCGCCGTGCCTGGCGCACAACAAAAACGCCGCTGCATCAGCAGCGGCGCTTAAACGGCTAACGCAGGCGATTAAACGGTAAAAGCGGCTTCTTGCTGGCCCGTTTTCAGGTCGCCGGAGCGCACTAACTCATCGGTCACCCGGTCGATGGCACGTTTGGCACGGCCAATCATCTCGTCCACTTCACCACGATTGATGGTCAGCGGCGGCGCAAAACCTAGAATGTCACCTTGGGGCATGGCGCGGGCAATCAGGTTCTCTTCCAGCGCGGCAGCGGCGACACGCGGGCCCACTTTCAGCGCGGGGTCGAAGTGCAGGCGCTGTTTGGCATCCGGAGAGAATTCCAGCGCAGCCATCAGGCCTACGCCGCGCACGTCGCCCAGCAGCGGGTGACCTTCGAAGGTGGCTTTCAGCTGCTGCTGGAAGTAAGCGCCGGTTTCTGCCGCGTTGCCCACCAGGTTTTCGCGCTCGATGATATCCAGGTTGGCAAGGCCAGCAGCACAACCCAGGGCGTGGCCTGAGTAGGTCCAGCCGTGGCCGATGGGGCCGAATTCACCGGTGCCCTGCTCAAGCACTTTCCACACTTTATCGCCGACAATCACGCCAGACAGCGGCTGGTAGGCGCTGGTCAGACCTTTGGCGATAGTGATCAGGTCAGGCTTCATATTGTAGTGGTGGCTACCGAAGTCGGAGCCGGTACGGCCGAAGCCACATACCACTTCGTCGGCAATTAGCAGCACGTCGTACTTATCCAGTACCGGCTGAATCGCTTCCCAGTAGCCTTCCGGCGGCGGCACGATACCGCCAGTGCCAAGTACCGGCTCGCCGATAAAGGCGGCAACGGTGTCCGGGCCCTCTTCCAGAATCATCGCTTCGAGCTTATCCGCGCAATAGGCAGAGAACTCCCGCTCGGTCATGCCGTGCTGCTCGGCAGCGCGCAGGTAGTAGTGCGGCGCTTCGGTATGGCGGATGGTATCGATGGGCAGGTCGAAGTGGTCGTGGAACGCCTTCAGGCCGGTCAGCGAGCCAGACGCGATGCCGGAGCCGTGGTAACCGCGCATACGCGAGATGACCTTTTTCTTCTGCGGGCGACCCAGTACGTTGTTGTAGTAACGCACGATTTTGAGCTGGGTTTCGTTGGCATCAGAACCCGACATGCCGTAGTAGACCTTGGACATGTTGAGGCCTGCGATTTTCAGCACGCGCTCGGAAAGCTCGATTTGCGGCTCGTTGGAGTGGCCTACATAAGTGTGGTAGTAGGAGAGTTCCAGCGCCTGCTTGTAGATAGCTTCAGCCACTTCAGTGCGACCATAGCCGATGTTCACACAGTAAAGACCCGCAAAACCGTCGATGAACTCGCGGCCATCTTTATCGACGATATTAATGCCTTTACCACCGGTAATAACACGGCCCGGTGCGTCGCCGTGGGCGAAGTCACGCAGGTGGGTAGAGGCGTGGAAGGTGACTTTACGGTCGCGTTCGATCAGATCCTGATGCAAGCTCATAACGTTCTCTCTGTACGATAAACCTCCCCACTGTTGGGGAGGGTGTTTTATCTTTGGTGACTGACGTAATGTTGGGCACCTCGCGGTGCCTTCGCCCGGCAAAGCCGGCCTCCCACAGGGCCTATTCAAGCGCCTCAGCGGGTGTTGTGGGAGGGCGCTTCAGCGCGCGATGCTGTGGTTCCTAAACCTAGCTGCCCGATACCGAACCCAGCGCGCCCAGGCAGTAGTATTTCGTTTCCAGGTACTCATCGATACCTGTAGCGCCACCTTCACGGCCAAGGCCGGACTGTTTGACGCCGCCGAAGGGCACGGGCGGGCCGGTCATCTTCACGGAGTTGACGCTCACCATGCCGTACTCCAGTGCGCGCATCAGCTTCCAAATACGACGAATATCGTGGGTGTAGATGTACGCGGCCAGGCCGTATTCGGTGTCGTTGGCCATCTCGATCACTTCGTCGTCGCTACTATAAGCGGTAATGCCAGCCACGGGGGCAAAGTTCTCTTCCCGCCATACTTTCATTTGCGGTGTCACTCCGGTCAGCAGCACTGGCATAAAGAAGTTGTCGCCCGGCGCTTGGCTTTGGTCGCCCGCCACCATCGTAGCGCCTTGGGAGATCGCGTCGTCCACAATCGCGGCTGCTTTTTCGACCGCTTGGCGGTGAATGAGCGGGCCAAGATCAACTTCGCCGTGCAGGCCATTGCCCACGGTGAGGGCCGCCATACGCTCGGTGAACTGGGCCACGAACTCATCGTGAATCGATTCGTGTACCAGAATCCGGTTAGCAGCTAGGCAGTCTTGCCCAGCGGTTTGGAACTTGGCCGCTACCGCAGCATAGGCGGCCTCTTTCGGGTCCATATCTGGCCCGACGATAAACGGCGCGTTGCCGCCCAGCTCCAGCGAAAGCCGCTTCACGGTGTTAGCGCTTTGCTCGATGAGCAGGCGGCCAACGCGGGTGGAGCCGGTGAACGAGAGCGCACGAATACGCGGTTCGCTGCACAAAATCTTGGAGACTTCCGCAGGCTCGCCCAATACCACGTTGAAGATGCCTTCTGGGATGCCCGCTCGCTCGGCAAGTTCTGCCAGCGCCAGCGCCGAGAACGGCGTTTCGTTGGCGGGCTTCACAATCACCGGGCAGCCTGCGGCCAGCGCGGCAGCGGCTTTGCGGGTGATCATCGCCAGTGGGAAGTTCCACGGCGTAATCATCGCGGCAATGCCCACCGGCTCTTTAACGGTGCCGAGCGATGCATTGGGAATGTGGCTCGGGATGGTCTCGCCGTAGGTGCGCTTGCCCTCTTCCGCGAACCAACGCACGAAACTTGCGCCATACTCTACTTCACCACGGGCATCGGGCAGCGGTTTGCCCTGCTCCAGGGTCATGATGGTCGCTAGGTCTTCGCGGTTGGCTTGAATGAGGTCGTACCAGGCCAGCAGGCGTTCGCAACGCTCGTCGGCGCGCAGTGCCCGCCAGTGGACAAACGCCGCTTCGGCGGCATCCACAGCAGCGGTAATCTGCTCTGCTTCCAGCAGCGGAATATGGCCAATGGCTTCGTTGGTTGCCGGGTCGTACACGGCCTCTTCACGGCCACCTTCGCCATGGGTCCACTTGCCGTTCACGTAGGCGTACTGCCGGAACAGGCGCGGATCTTCCAGGCGTTTAGCAAGCGTGGTCGATAGTGTGGTCATGGGCACCTCCCCAGGTTGCAGCCAATACGATGAGGCCCGCTAGAGGCGACACACCGTGCACATCAAAAGGATCATCCATCGCGGCTCAAGGGCCGCGCTAAATCGATGTGCCTAGCGTAAGGGAGAATCGCCACGAAGTGTTTTTGAAAGCGCCGGTGTTTTCCGGCACTTTTTTTGTGGCAAGACGTTTTATGATGGTTTTTTTTGGCCGCAAGGCAAAGCGGCTAAAGCGCAGCGCTGGGGTCGATGCCAATCGGCTGATGCTTGACGGTCTTCGTCACGATATACGTAAAGTAGCGCTCAATGCCCACCTCCGATACCAGCCATTTATCCATCAAGCGCTGGTAGCTATCGATGGTGCGGGCTTCGAACTTCACCAGATAATCGACGCCACCGCCGACGGCCACGCACTCGGTCACCTCGGGAGTTTGCATCACCAAGGCTTCAAAGCGGGCAAAGCTTTCGGCGTTGTGCTGTTTGAGCTCGATCTGCACCCACACTGGGTTACGCGGCACCAATACCTCGGCATTGATGCGCGCGGTATAGCCTTCGATCACACCAGCTGTTTCCAGCCGCTTTACCCGCTCCCAGCAGGGGCTGACCGAGAGGTTAATCGCCTCGGCCAGCTTAGACTTGGTGATTCGCCCGTCCCGGGAGAGGATATCGAGGATTTTGAGATCAAAACGGTCCAGTTTCATCATGCCGGGGGCTACGCCTCCAGGCGTTCGACAACATCGGCGATCACCGCCAGGGTGTCCCCCATATTGATCAGCGAGGGCGCACGGCGGGCCATGAGAATACCATCGCGCTCGGCCTTGTACGCCACTGGTGTGGTGCCGCTGCGGGTCATATCGTAGACATAAGCGATGGTTTGGCCCTTCTTCACTTCGTCGCCCAGTGCCACCAGCAGCTCTAATACGCCCGAATGCTGGCTCTGCACGTAGCAGCTAGCATCTGGCATATCGAGGTACATTTGCCCGCCTTCGGGCATTTCTACACTGCCCTCTACTAAACCATAATGAATCAAGAAGTTGCGCACGCCACGTTCGGCAATGGCAATGCTTTGCGGCGTAGAGGTGCCGCCGCCGCCCAGTTCGGTCGCCACAAACACCTTGCCTTGGCGCTCGCAGGCGGTGTCGAAGAGTTTTTCGGCATCCAACTCAAACATCACCATGGCGTAAGGCGCACCAAACGCTTTGGCACCTTCCAGGGCGGCCTGCTGTTGAGCTTTGTCATCCAGCACGTGGGAAGCGCCAAACGGCAGAATATCCAGCGTGCGGCCGCCAGAGTGCAGGTCGAGCACCACATCGCTCATGGGCACCAGCACGCGGGTGAAGTAGTCGGCAATTTGCGAGGTCACCGTGCCGTTAGGGTCGCCAGGAAAGCTGCGGTTCAGGTTGCCTTTATCCATGGGTGAGGTGCGTTTGCCCGCCATCACCGCTGGGGTATTCATGCAGGGCACGATGATCACGCGTCCGGTCACGTCTTCCGCTTTCAGCGTTGAGGAGAGCTTCAACAGCGAAGTGATGCCCTCGTACTCATCGCCATGGTTGCCGCCGGTGAGCAGTGCCGTGGGGCCTTCGCCATTTTTTACTACCGTGACGGGGATCATCACCGCGCCCCAAGCCGACTCATCGGTGGAAATCGGCAGTTTTAAAAAGCCGTGCTGCACGCCATCGGCGTCGAAATCAACGGTGGCGGAAATGGGGCTTGGCCGCAGTTGGTTCGGTTGAAGCGTCATTGTGTTTCCCTTGTGTTATCACGCGGCTATTTGACGAACAGCTGGCGGGGGAAATTCGCCAGGGTTTCACAGCCATCTTCGGTTATTAGGATACTTTCGGTAATCTCCAGGCCCCAGTCATCAACCCATAAGCCGGGCATGAAGTGGAAGGTCATGCCGGGCTGCAGGATAGTTTCATCCGAGGGGCGCAAACTCATGGTGCGCTCGCCCCAGTCGGGTGGGTAAGAGATACCGATGGGGTAACCACAGCGGGCACCACCGCGGTCAAAGCCATATTTATCCATCGCCGCACCCAGCGCCATGGCGATATCGGCCGTGCGGTTGCCGGGTTTGGCAACCGCTAGGCCACTCTCGATACCTTCCAGCAGCGCCGACTCCGCACGGATAAAATCAACCGGTGGCGTGCCGAGAAACACCGTGCGCGACATAGGCGCATGGTAACGCTTAAACACGCCCGCAATCTCGAAGAAGGTGCCTTCGCCGGTGCGAAATGGCGTATCGTCCCAGGTTAAGTGAGGTGCGGCTGCATCTTTACCGGTGGGCAACATGGGCACGATGGCGGGGTAATCACCGCCAAATACTTTGCCGTTTTCATCGACAAAGCCCTCAATACCCACGCGATAAATCTCCGATACTAGCTTGCTCTTGGGCAGACCAGGCTCAATCACCTCAAGAATGCGCGAGTGCATCCCCTCGACGATTCTGGCCGCTACCCGCATATAAGCAATTTCTTGAGGCGACTTGATCGCCCGGCACCAGTTCACCAGCGAGTTGGCATCCATAAAGCGCGCATGGGGCAACTCTTTCAGCAGGCTTTGATACGCTTTAGCGGAGAAGTAGTAGTTATCCATCTCCATGCCCACCACACCGATATGCCAGCCACGGTCCGGCATAATCGACTGCGCCAGATACTCCATCGGGTGCATATCAGGGTTCTGGACGTAGTAATCCGGGTAGTAGGTAATATTATCGGGATGAATCCAGCAGGTGCGCAGTGCACCATTGGCATCCATCCGGCGGCCGAACCATACGGGTTCGCCTTCCAGCCCCACCAGCACGCACTGGTGGACATAAAATGACCAACCATCGTAGCCGGTTAGCCACGCCATGTTGGAGGGGTCGCTGACGATCAATACGTCAATACCACGACCGGCCATTTCAGCACGCACCTTCCACAGGCGGTTTGCATACTCTTCACGAGTGAAAGGCAGGGAAACCTCAGTCATCGGGCAACTCGCCATCAAAGATCACTAAGAACCAGCGCATGCCCTAAGGCTCACTGCGCTGGGCCACAGGATCGACCTGGCCACCGCCGCTGCTGGCCCGCCAATGTCGTCTTAAGGCGATACTAGCACCCCCCCTTGGCTGCCGGTCAAAGCCTTTATTACAAAAATTTCATATGCTGTTAACGTTAGCTTTATCTATACATTGACAGCGTTCTCCATAATGCCCTCAGGTTGCGGTATTAAGCTCCTCTCGCCCATGATAGTCAGCATGCATTATTAACTGAGTACAAGGAGATAACATGAAAGTCGTAGTGCATATTGATGACGCGGCCCAGTGGCAGGCCGCTATTGCAGAGGCGCTTCCAGAGGCCACCGTGCTTACCAGTGATGCCCCCGCCAGCGAACGGGCCAACGCCGACTACCTAGCCGTGTGGAAAGCGCCCGCTCACCTCCTGCAAGAACAAACGCAGCTAAAAGGCATTATTAACCTAGGGGCTGGGGTCGATTATTTGCTGAAGACGCCTGGGCTCCCCAAGGATGTCCCTATTGTGAAGCTACGCGATGCAGGCATGAGCGAATTGATGGCCGACTATGTGCTTTACGGCGTGCTGCACTTCTACCGCAGCATGGACCGCTACGCCGCTCAGCAGCCAAATGCCCAGTGGCAGCCCCATGCGGTGCCGGATAAAGCGAACTGGCCGGTGGGTGTATTAGGGCTAGGCGCTATCGGCAGCTATGTGGCGAGCGCGCTTCACCAGGCTGGGTTCCCGGTGCTTGGCTGGAGCCGTACCCCCAAACAGATCAGCGGCGTGCGCTGCCTGCATGGCGAGGACGGTTTAAACGAGCTACTGAACCAAGCGCAAAGCGTAGTAACCATTCTCCCCGATACAGCGGCTACCCAGCACATTCTTAACGCCGAGCGGCTGGCACAACTGCCGAAAGGTGCCAGCATCATTAACCCAGGCCGTGGTAGCTTGATTGATGAGCAAGCACTGCTGGACGCACTTGGCCATGACGGCCAGCCAGGGCACCTGCGCGGAGCACTGCTGGATGTTTTCCATGAAGAGCCGCTACCAGCAAACAACCCGCTCTGGCAGCACCCTAAGGTCATCGTCACTCCGCATATGGCGGCCCCCACACCGCTTAACGATGCCATTGATCAAGTGATTTCGTACCTGCACGCCTTTGAGGCGGGTGAAACCCTGGCTACCGTTAACCCCGACATGGGCTACTGACGTTTAACGCCACGCTCGTTATACTCGCACACGGAACCAAGCGCTCGCTAAAGGCTCTTAGGACGACACATTGTAGGGAGGAGGAGCCTTTGCAACACACATTCGCTCGTAACACACGGAACGGCCTATTGGGCGCTACATTGACTGCCGCGCTGATGACGAACAGCGCCGTCGCGCTTGCCGATGACAGCGCTTCCTTGGCCTCTCCTCAGCCATTCGAGGCGCAGTACCGGCTTGAAATTCGCGGCTGGCCGAGCGCCAACATTACCCATACGCTCACGCATGAAGGCTCGCATTGGCTGAGCGACATGAGTTTCTCCATTGCCGTCGCCCGAGGTAACGAGCGCAGTCGTTTCTACATCGATGATGGCGACACACACTCTTTGCTTTATAACAGCAGCTACTCTCTCTTCGGCGTCGGCGACAGCTATCAGCTCAACCAAGACGACATTCCCTCCATCGATCGTCAAGCCGCCCTGTTCGACCTCTCCCGCCGGGCTGGCACCGAAGGCTGCACCGAGAGCAACCCCTGCGATATCGACTTCGTGGATCACCGTGGGCGCGACGAACACTTCCAGTACTTCGTGAACGAGCCCACTACAGCCCGTGTGCCTGCCGGTGAGTTCGACGCCAAGCAGGTCACGCTGATTGATGCCGAAAAGCCTGACCGGCATTTGCTGATCAACTTCCATCCTGACTGGCCGGGGCTCATCCTCTCAGCCACCTATGAAAAAGAGGGGCGCCGACAAACGACACTCACCATGACCCACTTCAACCCCGCCGGGGGTAACGCGCCCTAAATGCTCTCTGGCCTATTGATCGTTTTACTGCCGCTGTTTTTGGGCTACTTGGTACGTGTCCGTTCGACCCGCTTGCTGAATCTGATTAACCGAGCCGTCAGCGGCTCGGTGTACCTGATTCTGCTGTTTATGGGCGTGAGCCTCGCCGGGCTTGAGAATTTAGGCAGCCAGCTCTCTCGTCTGGGTGGCAATGCCCTACTGCTGTTTACCATCACCACGCTGTTTAACTTAGCCGCACTGTGGTGGCTTTCTCGGCGAGTGCGGCTCAGCGCGGGCGGCTCTCCGGTAGTGAAAGATGCCCCCACCAGCAAACTCGCCGCCATGCAGGGCTCGTTAATGCTGGTGGGCGTGGTCGCAGCGGGTGTCACTGCGGGGCTGCTGCTTGGGCCTATGGTTGGCGAGGCGCTGTTCACCACCGCCGACTGGCTAGCCGAGTGGGTGCTGTATTTACTGCTGGTGTTGATTGGCTGCCAGCTACGCAACTCCGGTATGCCGCTGAAGCAAATTTTGCTCAATCGCTTGGGGCTCGCCATTGCAGTCACGCTGGCCGTTAGCTCGCTGCTAGCGGGCTTATTGGCCGCCCCGCTGCTTTCGCTGAGCTGGAACGAAGGCCTTGCCATGGCCTCAGGCTTCGGCTGGTACTCGCTGTCCGCCATCCTGATTGGCGACCAGCTCGGCCCGCTGATGGGTGGTGTGGCGTTCTTCAACGACCTCTCCCGCGAGCTGCTGGCGTTTATCCTGATCCCGCTGGTCATTCACCGCCACACCGCGCTGGCGATTGGCTACGGCGGGGCGACCTCCATGGATTTCACTCTTCCTGTTATCCAGCAGCACGGCGGCGTGGCCTGTGTGCCCATTGCCGTGGTTAGCGGCTTTATCCTCTCGCTGCTGTCGCCTCCGCTGATTCTGTTCTTTCTTTCGCTTTCGGGTTAGCACGCACGGGCGCTCCTTGGTTAGGATACGCAGCAAACGCATACCCTCTTTTATGACCAAGGACGCCCACCCGCCATGCTCAACGGAATCTGGTTAAGCTTCTTTATTGCCGCCTTTGCGGCATCGCTCTGGCAGTGGCTGGTGGGTGGCGATAGCGAAGTGTTTGCCCGCTTGGTGCAGTCGCTGTTCGATATGGCGAAGGTGAGCGTCGATATTATCTTGGTGCTGCTGGGCACCATGACGCTGTGGCTGGGGTTTCTTTCCATTGCCGAAAAGGCAGGGTTGATACGACTACTGGGGCGGGTACTCGACCCGCTTTTTAGCCGCCTGATGCCCGAAGTGCCCCGTGGCCACCCGGCCATGGGGCTGATTAGCATGAACTTCGCGGCGAACATTCTCGGCCTGGATAACGCCGCCACGCCGATCGGTATCAAAGCGATGCATTCGCTGCAAAGCCTTAATCCCAGCAGTGAGACTGCCAGCAACGCTCAAATCCTGTTTTTAGTGCTTAATACCTCGTCGCTCACCCTGCTGCCCGTCACTATTTTTATGTACCGCGCCCAGCAGGGAGCCACCGACCCCACGCTGGTATTTTTACCTATCTTGCTCGCGACTAGCGCTTCTAGCCTGGCTGGGCTTTTGGCAGTAGCGGTGATGCAGCGTTTAAAGCTCTGGCACCCGGTCGTGTTGGCCTATTTAGTGGCAGCTGCGTTAGCGTTAGGGCTATTGATCACTACTTTAGCGGGGATGTCCGCTCAGGCGCTGGCGGCGGCCTCAACGCTGGTGGGCAATCTGACCCTGTTTAGCATTGTGATGATGTTTCTGGTGGTTGGCGCGCTTCGCGGAGTGAAGGTGTACGACGCCTTTATCGAAGGGGCTAAAGAGGGCCTGAGCTTTACCATCACCCTGCTGCCCTACCTAATTGCCATGCTGGTCGCGGTGGGTGTGCTGCGCGCCAGCGGCGTGCTGGATGCCGGGCTTGGCGGGATCCGCTGGCTGGTTGAGGGCATCGGCTGGGACACCCGCTTTGTGGATGCGCTACCCACCGCCTTTGTGAAACCGCTCTCCGGTAGCGGCTCCCGTGCCATGATGATCGAAACCATGAACACCTTTGGTGTCGATAGCTTCCCTGGGCTACTGGCAGCCACCTTCCAAGGCAGCACCGAAACCACGTTTTACGTGCTGGCGGTTTACTTCGGTGCCGTAGGCATCACCCGCATTCGCCATGGGTTGGGATGCGCCCTGGTCGCCGATATAGCAGGCATCACCACCGCCATTCTGGTGTGCTACTGGTTCTTTGGCTGAATTGCGCGAAGAGTGTTGTACCAAGCCAGGCCTGCCATGAAATTTGGCGCAGCGGTGCAGTTGGTTGCACTCACTGCGCCAATTGCTGCACCAAAGTGCATCACATAAAAACGGTGCGGGCCTTTTAAGGCAACGCACCGTTAGGGGACTTACAAAATTCACTAACTGTTCTTTTAAGACTAAACAAAACTCCTCATCAGTATTGGCGCCTAAGAGGAAGTTCTGGCTTCGGGCAAGTCGTTCTTAGCCCATCAATATGCTCGTGCAATCCTGCGGGAATCGTCTGCCACATTGGATCGAGGATGAAATCGATACCTTCGCGTCTCGCAATTTTTGCAGCAGGTACAAAATCAGCGTCACCAGCCATAAGCACAATTTGATCAACTTGCCCTTTTAACGTCAAAGAAGTGACATCAACTCCTATACGCATATCGACCCCCTTTTGCCGAACATCAACGCGCACATCATTCTCAGTCAAATCATCAAGCGATATTTTATGCTTTAGCAATGCTTTGATTTTTTCAGGTTTAAGTGTCCACTGAGCATCATCCGAAAGATGGCCCAGACGGACTGCTAATTTGCGTTTCCCCAACAAGGCTTGGTGCAGCTCTTTACGAAAAAGCGCCTCTGGCGTTTTGGAAAAGTCGATGGCTTTCCCTGAAATAGGGTTATGCATCTTTTTCGATAGGGGCGGGCAGTCGTAGAAAAAAATTCTGTACAAATCACGCCGTTGATTCGTTTGACTGTTTCCATGGCGGCTCTTCTCATGCAAGTGACTTACCGCCCACCGAAACAAACAATCAGCTGCTCTTTTTCCATCATACGCATTGGAGGGCTCTATGCGCCTGAAACGCTTAATAAAATAGCCACCATCAATCAATATTGCTGTAGGCATGGCTTTTTTCCTTCTTCAAACAAAAAACGCCCTAGGGGTCGGCTTATCCCGAGATATGTGGGAAAGCTTACTGCCTAAGGCGTGGATAATTTCTAGCTTACGGAGTACTTAATGCCTCGTCAACCCCAATCGCCTCTACAGGTTACATGCGCGCAATACCCGCTTTTGCCGCTCGCGCTGCGTGAAGCTTCTTGTAGCTTTCGATCAGGCGCTGGTGGCGATCCAAGCCCTCTAACTGCATATTGGTGGGCGTGAGGCCGTGGAAGCGTACGCTGCCGTCTACTGAACCCACGACCGCCTCCATAGTCGCTTCGCCGAACATGCGCTTGAAGTTGGGTAAGTAGTCGTCCAGCGCCAATTCGTCGTCCAGCTCAATCTCCAGTACCGCGTTCACCGCCTGGTAGAACAGGCCGCGCTCAACGGTGTTGTCATTGTACTGGAGGAACATCTGCACGCAGTCAAGCGCCTCTTCATGGCGGCCAAGTGCCAGGTAAACCAGCAGTTTCAGCTCCAGAATGGTCAGCTGGCCCCACACGGTGTTCTCGTCGAACTCGATACCAATCAGCGTGATGATATCGGTGTGGTCGTCCATCTGGCTCTCTTCCAGCCGCTCGACCAGATCAGTGAGCTGGTCGTTATCCAGGCGGTGCAGATTGAGAATGTCCTCGCGGTAATCCAGCGCCTTGTTGGTGTTATCCCAAATCAGATCTTCAATGGGGTACACCTCGGAGTAGCCTGGCACCAGAATCCGGCACACCGGCGCGCCCAGGTCTTCGTGGACCGCCATGTACACTTCCGCGCCCAGCTGTTCAAAAATGCCAAACAGCGTATTGGCCTCTTCTTCGTTGCTGCCGGAGAAGTCCCATTCACTGAATTCAAAATCAGGCTTGGCACTAAAGAAACGCCACGACACCACGCCGAAAGAGTCGATAAAGTGTTCTACGAAGTTGTTCGGCTCGGAGACGGTTTGCGAGTTAAATGTCGGCAGCGGCAGGTCGTTAAAGCCTTCAAAGCTGCGCCCTTGAAGCAGCTCGGTCAGGCTGCGCTCCAGCGCCACCTCAAAGCTTGGGTGGGCACCAAAGGAGGCAAACACACCGCCGGTGCGCGGGTTCATTAGCGTCACGCACATGACCGGGAATTGCCCACCCATGGAGGCATCCTTCACCAGCACCGGGAAGCCTTGGGCTTCCAGGGCGTTAATGCCCTCTACAATGTTCGGGTACTTGGCCAACACTTCTTGGGGTACGTCGGGCAGGGTCAACTCCTGTTCGAGGATCTCCCGCTTCACCGCCCGCTCGAAAATTTCAGATAAACACTGCACCTGAGCTTCCACCAGGGTATTGCCCGCGCTCATACCATTACTGAGGAACAGGTTCTCGATCAGGTTGGAGGGAAAGTAGACCGTTTCTCCGTCGCTTTGGCGCACAAAGGGCAGCGAAACGATGCCCCGGTCTTCACGGCCCGAGTTGGTATCGATCAGGTTCGATCCACCCAGCTCGCCTTCTGGGTTGTAAATCGCCAGGCAGTGCTCGTCGAGAATGCCTTCCGGCAGCTCGTCATTCGGCCCCGGCTTGAACCACTTCTCATTGGGGTAGTGCACGAATTCGCTGTTCGCGATCTCTTCACCCAAGAATTGATCGTTGTAGAAGAAGTTGCAGCTCAAACGCTCGATGAACTCGCCCAGCGCCGAACACAGCGCGCTCTCTTTGGTCGCGCCTTTGCCGTTGGTAAAGCACATGGGCGAGGCCGCATCGCGGATATGCAGCGACCACACGTGGGGCACGATATTGCGCCAGGAGGCAATCTCGATCTTCATGCCAAGGTCGGCCAAAATGCCGCTCATATTGGCAATGGTCTGCTCCAGCGGCAGATCTTTGCCTTCGATGTAGGTGCTGCTCCCCTCCGGCGCGCCCATCAGCAGCGCTTGGGCGTCCTCATCGATGTTCTCGACCACTTCAATCTGGAACTCGGGGCCGGTCTGAACAACCTTCTTCACCGTGCAGCGGTCGATGGAGCGCAGGATGCCTTCGCGATCCTTTTCCGAGATATCTTCCGGCAGCTCTACCTGGATTTTGAAGATCTGCTTGTAGCGGTTTTCCGGGTCGACGATGTTGTTTTGCGACAGGCGAATGTTCTCGGTGGGAATATTGCGCGCGTTGCAGTACACCTTGACGAAGTAGGCGGCACACATGGCCGACGACGCCAGGAAGTAGTCAAACGGGCCAGGGGCCGAGCCGTCGCCCTTGTAGCGAATCGGCTGGTCGGAGATGACCGTAAAATCGTCGAACTTGGACTCCAGGCGGAGGTTGTCGAGATAGTTAACTTTGATTTCCATAAGCGGGCGTCCAGAGTAATGAGTGTGCCTGAGCGCCAACGCATCAGGCGAATGGCGGCCATTATCCAGTTTTTTGCCCGCTTCGTCTTGGGCAGTCGCGTGAATCGCTTATTGCGGCTCCAGCAAGAACGGCAGCGACTCCTCTAGCAGCAGGTCAGGAATCTCTTCGGCGATATAGTGCCCGCAAGGCAGCGCCTTGCCCCCTACCTGCGTCGCTACCTTGCGCCACTCGCCCAGGGCATCAAAGCAGGCTTCAATCGCCCCTTGGGCACCCCACATCACGTTGATGGGGCAGGTCAGTTTCACACCCGCGTCGATATCCGCCTGATCGTGCTCTAAATCTATGGTGGCGCTAGCGCGGTAGTCGCCGCAGATACCGGTAGCCGTGCCGGGAAGCGCCAGGCAGCGCTCGTACTCCGCCAGCGCTTCTGGGGCGAACGGTGCCATGCCCGCGCTGCGGGCGCCCATCACGCTTTTTAAGTACTGAGCGGGATCGGCTTGAATCAGCATTTCTGGCAGCGGCTGGGGGCGAATCAGAAAGAACCAGTGCCAGTAGCTGCGGGCGAACGCCTCATTGGTGCCACGGTACATGGCCAGCGTGGGGGCGATATCTAAAAGCACCATGCGCTCGACGCGTGCTGCGTGGTCTACCCCTAAGCGGTGTGCCACCCGCGCGCCACGGTCGTGGGCCAGCACCTTGAAACGCTCGAACCCCAGCGCGCTCATTAGTTCGGCCATATCGGCGGCCATGGTGCGCTTGGCGTAATTGAAGTGCTCTGCGTCGTCATCCGGCTTACCGCTATCGCCGTAGCCGCGCAGGTCGGCGGCAATCACCGTAAAGTGCTGGGCAAGCGTGCCAGCAACTTTGTGCCAAATCATATGGGTCTGCGGGTGGCCGTGAAGCAGCAGTAGTGCCGGGCCGTTGCCGCCCATCCGATAGGCAATATCGACGCCGTTAACGCGGCGTGTCTGTTTCCTGAATCCGTGAAGCCGGCGCCGACACTTTCCCTATCACCGCCAGCGAGCACTTTTTGATCATTCGCCCCGTGCAAGTTGGCTTTCGCAAGCCCGTTATTGCCAAAACCCACCGTGCTGATCGGTG
>Ga0208316_1001346_pt1 | contig 14952 bp, 12 predicted proteins | sample MalvireepMed_231_FD_184240 | JGI IMG/M metagenome (GOLD analysis project Ga0208316, IMG submission 184240) | Marine viral communities from the Global Malaspina Expedition - Malaspina viral metaG DeepMed_231 (SPAdes) (version 2) | ecosystem: Environmental > Aquatic > Marine > Oceanic | place... | reverse complement strand
AAATATCTGTTACTCCACAGTTATCATCAAAGTCTGCTAAGAATTCTACAGCATCCCATGTAACTGTTCCATCAGCCTCTAGCTCGATGGTATGGTCCGCACAAACAGCCAATGGTGGCTCGTCGTCTGTAATTGTAACAGTAAATTGACAACTCACCGTAATTCCACCACTGTCTGTGGCTTCAAACTCGACTATGGTAACACCTGTCGGGAACATATCCCCTGATAATGGCCCCATGGTTTGGGTAACAGGAAGTGGTCCATCTTCTGCATCGAGTGCAACGGCATCTGCAAATACCACAATCGCTCCACATTCTCCAGGGTCTGTGCTCGCTACAACATCCGTAGGGCAATTGATGACCGGTGGTGTGTTAGGAGGCCCTGCAATTGGATCGAACGTGATACAAAAGCTATCTAATGTTCCATCATCACCACCAAAATTATCAGTTACAAGTAGATCCCAGTCACCGTTAATATCTTCCCCTGCAAAGGCAGCGGCAAAAGTGCCGCCCTCGGCTTCAAAGGTACCGGTAAACGGAGGAGAACCTGTAGTAATACTAGGGTTTCCATCCATAAATATGGTGTTGATGTAGTCGTCTCCTGCTCCTCCATTACCATCCGAGAGCATCAAAATAGTACCGCCAGGCGATCTTAATTCAATATCGAGGTCCCCATCAAAGGTATGAGTGATGTCTATCTCTACATTGTTAATGTCCCAACTCGTACCAATGGCTCCGGAGTCGCCAATAGAAACAGTCGCGATTGTTGTTGGATTCGCATCGGTAATTACAGAGCCGGGTGTGTCACAGCCTGTAATCGGAGCTGGTCCTGTAACCGTATAAGTAAATTGAAAATCTAGGAAAGTACCAGAATCTCCTCCGGCATCATCCGTAATTCGTAATTCCCAATCTCCGTTGATCTCTTCGCCATCAAAAGCTGCAGCAAAAGTGCCGCCCTCGGCTTCGAAGGTACCCGTAAATGGAGCAGCACCTGTAGTAATACTAGGGTTTCCATCCATAAATACGGTGTTGGTGTAGTTGTCCCCTGCTCCACCATTATCTGATGACAGATCAAGTGAAGTCCCCATAGGAGACACCAAACTAATATCCAAGTCGCCATCGAAAGTGTGGTTTAAGGAAATCTCGACCATATCTATAGTCGCATCTGTCCCAATGATCCCAGAGTCACCAACGGTGGCTATCGAGGGGTCCATGTCACCTGAGGTACCAACCGCTGGTATGGGTTGACCCAAAGGAACGCCAGGAACCGTAGTCTGTGCTTGCAACGCCATAAAGGCCGTCGAAAGTAGCGTGACCACTAAGGTTAATGTAATTTTTCTCATAAAGTCATAATTTAAATTAAGAAGTAATAGTTAATAAGGTGTTAAGATATAAAATTTTTCTTAAAATGATTCGTTGAGATATGTTTGTTTTATCAGTAGCAGCCCTCTAGCTCGGCATCAAATAATGTCGGGGACAACCAAAGTTTTATATATTTGTCTGAACAGCTATTTAATACCGATTTTACATGCGTTTACGATACACTTTTATCGCCCTTTCAATACTCCTGGGTGCCTGTCAAGAAAAACAGAGCGATGGCACTCGAGATGGAGGGCTTACAGATGGTTCTTCAACCTTATATACCAAGATTGAAAAAGAGCATTCTGGCATCAATTTTAGGAACATGGTTCGGGAAGACTTGGAATTTAACTTTTTAAATTACCCTTACCTCTATACGGGAGCCGGGGTCGCTGTAGGAGATTTCGACAAAGATGGCTTAGAAGACATCTACCTTACCGCCAATTTCGGACCTAACAAGCTCTACAAAAACAAGGGAAATTTTCAGTTCGAGGACATAACCGCTATTTCTGGCGCAGAAGACTATGAGGGTTTTGCAACCGGAGCTACTACCTTGGATGTAAATAACGACGGCTGGCTAGATATTTATGTGGCCAAAGCCGGCTCTTTGGATAATGACGACGGTAGACGAAACAAGCTGTTTATCAACCAACAAGATGGTACTTTTAAGGAAGAAGCTAAAAAATGGGGCATCGACGATCCGGGCTATTGTACTCAGGTGTATTCTTTCGACTACGACAAGGACGGCGACTTAGACCTATACGTACTTAATTACCGATACGACTTTAAAAACAATACCAAAATTAGCGGGGCTATTCAGAGTCAAATTGAAGAAACGACCAGCGATCAGTTGTACAGAAATGACGGGAATCGATTTACCAAGGTAACCGGAGAAGCCGGTCTATATAATAAGGAATGGGGGCTTGCTGGGGCGATTGGCGATTTTAACAATGACGGCTGGGACGATATCTATGTTTCCAACGACTATTTGGAACCAGACCAAATGTACATCAATCAAAAAGATGGCACGTTTAAAAATGAGATAAACACTAGGGTCAAACACATCTCTTTTAATAGTATGGGTAGCGATTATGCAGACCTAAACAACGACCTAAAGCCAGACTTACTAACCGTAGACATGCTGGCCGAAAATTACGCTCGTTCTAAAGAGAACATGGCTTCTATGAGTACAGAAAACTTTATGACCATGGTCCAAGTGGGCTACCACCATGCCTATATGGCCAATATGCTTCACTACAATGTTGGTAATGGGTACTTTCAAGAAACAGCCCAATTTAGCGGGGTGGTAAAGACAGATTGGAGCTGGGCCCCTTTATTGGCAGACCTTGATAACGATGGTTTAAAGGACATTTTTATTTCCAATGGCGTATATAAGGACTATAACAATCAGGATTTTCGCTTCGAGCTACGCGCGCGTAATGCCAGAGGAGAATCTATGACACTTCAAGAAGTCCTAGACCTGATGCCCTCCCAAAAGTTAGATAACTACGTGTACCAGAACAAGGGCGACATGACCTTTAAAAAGGTGATTAAGGAATGGGGGCTTGAAGATCCAGGTTTTTCTAACGGAGCTGCCTACGCAGATTTTGATAACGACGGAGATCTGGATTTAATCGTAAACAACGTAAACAGCGAGATCGGGTTTTATCAAAACCACGCCAATAACAACTACTTACAGGTAGATTTAAATGGTCCAGCCAAGAATACTATGGGCCTTGGAGCCAGAGTGTATGTAGAAACCGCCAATGGCACGCAATATCAAAGACAATATGTAACCAGAGGGTTTCAATCTTCTGTTACCCCGGTATTGCACTTTGGGCTTGGGGCTGACCCAAGTGTAAAACGCGTCGTGGTTGCTTGGCCTGATGGTAAAAATACCATCGTCGACAACCCAAAAGGCAATCAACGCATTGTGGTAGCTTATGCGCAAGCGACCAGCCAAGCTGTTAGTTTTAATAAAACCAATCGGTTTAAATCCTTAAATACGGCCGAGCTAGGCTTGGATTATGTTCAGCAAGAGAACGCTTTCAACGATTATGCGTTACAATTACTTATTCCGCAAAAACAATCCACCAAAGGAAATAAGTTGGCCGTAGGTGATGTGAATGGTGATGGCTTAGACGATTTTTATGTCGGAAACTCTCTAAACGCCGCTGGAGCCATGTATTTACAACAGAGCGGAGGTAGCTTTAACAGACAAAGCGATGCGCTATGGGCGAAGGAAGCTAAATACGAAGATGGCGGTGCTACCCTTTTTGATGCTGATGCCGATGGTGATTTAGACCTATATGTAAGCAGCACTGGATATGAACTGCCTAAGGACAGCCCGTTATTGCAGGACCGCCTTTATCTGAACGATGGCTCAGGGAATTACAGTAAAGCTACTAGTAGCTTACCGGCCATGCAGTCCGCAACCAAAGCAGTAGTAGCAGGCGATTACGATGGCGATGGCGATTTAGACCTATTTGTTGGAGGCAATGTAATTCCTGCCGAATACCCAAAGGCGCCTCGCTCGTACTTGCTTAAGAACGAAGGTGGAAAATTTGTCGATGTTACTTCAGAAAGCACAACGCTAGCAGAAGTTGGGATGGTCTCCGATGCCATATTTACAGATTATGATGGCGACCAAGACCAAGACTTGCTCGTCGTGGGTGAATGGATGCAACCCACCTTCTTTACCAACCAAAATGGTCAATTCGAGCCCGATCAGAATATAACCGGTTTGGACAATACCAGTGGGTGGTGGTTTTCTGCCAACGCTAGCGACTTTGATGGTGACGGTGATATGGATTATGTGCTTGGCAACCTCGGGAAGAACAATAAGTTTCAACCAAAACAAGACAAACCCATTTACATTTATGGAAAAGATTTTGATGACAACGGATCTTTCGATGTGGCTTTAAGCAAAATCAACGAAGGAAAACTTGTTCCTGTTAGAGGCAAAGAGTGCAGCAGCGAGCAAAACCCCTTCTTATTCGATAAAATAAAGACGTATAAAGAATTTGCAAGTATGGAATTCGAAGATATTTATGGCGAAGAACGGCTTCAAGGGGCCATGCAACTAACTGCCCATATGTTCGAATCTGTTTACTTACAAAACGACGGCAATGGCGCATTTAAGTTAGTAAAACTGCCCAACGAAGCTCAAGTAGGTCCTACCCTCTCTATACTCACCAAGGATATCGATGGCGATGGCAACACAGATATTTTAGGTATGGGAGCCATTTATGACGCAGAGGTAGAAACCATTCGCTACGATAGTAATTATGGCTACGTGTTATTAGGAAACGGTCAGGGCGATTTTACCTATAGCTCGGAATACAAACCCTTTATAGATAAGGACACCAAAGATGTGAAACAGATTGCTATCGATGGTAAAGACCACTTTATCGTACTTAGCAATAATGCTAGTTTAGACGTCTTTACCTTTCAGCCTTAGTCTATAAAGAAAGGACGATATTGTAAAACCCGGAAATCGACAGTATTGATTTCTGGGTTTTTTGCTTTTAAGGCTTTATAGGCTTGCATAGCCCCAACCGCCCTATTGGCCGCGCCAGAAGGAGCCGTTAACGAAACGGTCCGCACTTCCCTTCCTTGCCACCAAAAAGAATGCACTCTGGGCACATTTCCATCGACGACTTTTAGAGTTAAATGACTTTCTTTTAGATATTTGCGGAAGAAATATTCTGGACCATTTTTACTATTGCCTCCGGTAAAAAGCAGCGTGTCGATTTTAGGGTGCCTGGTTAATACGGTTAATAAATCGCGGAGCTTCACTTCGCTCATACCCAAGTCGCTGGCATCTACTTTATCACGTGCGGCACTGGCAACAATATCGCAAACACCAATATGGTTCTTCGTCAAAAATGTTTTTCGTTGTGCAATTGCTTCAGAAGTGTTCTCGTACTTTAATTGGAGGTCGAATAGGCGATCTAAAATGGGCCAAAGCTGTCCATCCCTACTGCCATAGCAAAAATGAACATCTCCTTGTTTTAGCGCTCCAGTAGAAAATCGTGGTGGTGGCAAGGTGCCAACAATTAATTTAGTGGTTCCGGCCGGAATAAATGGCGGATATGGATGTTCATGCAAAAAGATAACTAACGTGTAAAGACCATTTCTGAAGCTGTAGATAAATCTGAAGAAAAACCATAGCCTTCCAAGTCGAATCCTTTGATATCCTCCGGGTCGGTCAATTGATTGTCGATAATATAGCGCGTCATTAAGCCTCTAGCCAATTTGGCAAACGTCATAATGGTTTTATACTGCCCATCGCGAAGCTCTTTAAATACAGGTGTTATCACCCTAGCTTTTAGGACCTTTTTATCTAATGCTTTAAAATATTCGTTGCTAGCTAAGTTTACTAAAACTTCATCCGCATCCATCTCCTCATTTAATTCTTTGGCAAGTTTGGGCTTCCAGAATTCGTATAAGTTCTTTTTAACTCCTACCGGCATACGAGTTCCCATTTCCAAACGATAAGCCTGCATAAGATCCAAAGGTTTCAACAACCCATACATGCCCGACAATATTCTCAAATTGTCCTGCATATAGTCCAGGTTAGAAGGATCTAAGCTATACACATCCAAGCCTCTATAAACCTCTCCGTTAAAAGCATAAACGGCAGGGCGTGCATTGCCCTTATCGAAGGGTAATTGCCATAGCTGGTTGCGCTCGTAATTGAGCTGTCCCAAGGCGGGCGATATGCTCATCAGTTTAGACAAACTACGCGCAGACTTCTTTTTGAGCAACCTGTTTAAGCGTTCCGCTTCTGTTAAAAATGCAGCATCGGATGTTTGATCTGTCGGAACAGCACGTTCAAAATCTAGGGACTTCGCTGGAGAAATGATAATCTTCATACTGGGACTTTTCGTAAAAATACTAAGAAAATACCGTCGGAGAAAGCCGGTTTAATCTTTAAGAATGATGAAAAAATAAGCAGAATCTATCCGTGGGTATGTTTGGAGTAATTACGCCATTTGTCCAGGCATTCTTCCATGTCTTGCGGAATAGGAGCTTCGAAGCTCATGGCCTCTCCGGTAGTCGGGTGCACAAAACCCAAAGTACGGGCATGTAATGCCTGGCGAGGCAAAACCCTAAAACAATTCTCGACAAATTGTTTGTATTTGCTAAAATGCGTCCCTTTAAGAACCTGATCGCCTCCATAACGTTCGTCATTGAATAGCGTATGACCTATAAACTTAAGATGTACTCGAATTTGATGCGTACGACCGGTTTCTAAATTGCACGAAAGCAACGTAACATAGCCCAAGCGCTCCAATACCTTATAATGTGTTACTGCGGGCTTCCCCTTATCTGACTCGTCATCTAGAAAGACTGTATTTTGCAGACGATTCTTAGGGTGTCTCCCAATATTGCCTTCTATTGTTCCTTTGTCCTCGTCCACACTTCCCCATACCAAGGCCACATACTCGCGCTCGGTGCTTTTATCGAAAAACTGCTTGGCCAAATGCGTCATGGCTTCTTCGGTCTTGGCTACTACCAATAGGCCACTGGTGTCCTTGTCGATACGATGCACCAAACCAGGTCTGTCGCTACTGTTATTAGGTAGATTATCGAAATGATAGGTCAAGGCATTAATTAAGGTTCCACTGTAATTTCCATGACCAGGATGAACCACCATACCTGCAGGTTTGTTTACCACCAATACAGCCTCATCTTCGTAAACAATATCCAGTGGGATATCTTCGGGCACAAGCAAATACTCGTAAGGAGGATGTTCGAAAAGCACCGTTACCACATCGTTCGGCTTCACCTTATAGTTCGATTTTACCGAAGCATCATTAACATGAATATTCCCGTCCTTGGCCGCCTTCTGGATCTTATTACGCGTTGCATTTTCGATTTTATTCATCAGGTATTTGTCTACTCTAAGCGGTTGTTGACCCTTATCTGCAACAAATCTAAAGTGCTCGTATAAATCGTCGCTTTGCGGATCTGGCCCGCCTGGGTTTAAAGGTGTTTCCAATACTAAGGGTTTTCTTGTTCGTCCTCCTGAGGGCTATCCTCCTTTGGTCCGTCCGATGCAGCCCCGTTTCTATCGAGTCCACCTTCGCCATCTCCCAAAACCAAATCGATCACAGAGGTTTTCCTCAACTGTTCACCGGCCTCTAGCTTCTTCCCTTCGTGCGTCATTTCCAAGACCTCGTCTTTTGCGATGTATTTGCGGTAACTAATCTTGCCAATTTCGAAACCGACAGCTAACAAGGCTGGCTCTGCCTGACGCCTGGTCTTCCCCAATACTAAAGGTATCTCGATCATTGGATAGCCCGATCTATTGAGGGAGATATAAATTTTTCTGTCCTCCTTGACAAACTTACCTGGCATGGGTAATTGTTCTATGACGGTTTTATATTCGAATTCGGGATTATAATTAGTGGTGTCCATGATTTCGTACCGAAGATCCAAGGCATCCAATTCTACTTCGGCTTGCTCTAAAGTAAGTCTTGTTAGATCCGGCACCTCGATCTGCTGTCCGTGATTGGTACTGATTTTAAGCCACCAAAGCACAACCAGAGAAAGGCCTATCAACACAATAACTGCGATGCCAAGTTGTTTTAAAAATGCTCGGGAGCCCAAAAATTGTAAGAAAGTCATAGTTTGTTGGGTTAAAGGACAAAAATACTAAACCTGATTTTAGTAACTTTCATCATTGAATGAAATTCGGGTCGAAAGCCGAACAACTATTTTGATAAACGCAATAAGTTTTTATTTGGTATGAATAAAATCGCAGTAGCAGTAGCTATGGGAGGTTACTCCAGCGAATTCGACATTTCCATCAAAAGTGGGCAAACGGTATGCCAAAATTTGGATCCAGAACGTTTTGATGCGTATGCATTAATAATCGGGCGCACTAGATGGGAAGCCACAGATTTGGACGGAACTACAATTGCCGTAGACAAAGGCACCCTTGGCATGCATACTAAAAGGGGATTGGTTATTCCGCAAGTTGTATTCAACACTATCCATGGCACCCCTGGCGAAGATGGCATACTTGCAGGGTTTTTAGAACTCTTGGATATCCCTCAAACCAGTGCTGGGTTTTATGCAGCTGCCCTTACTTTTAATAAACGAGACACCTTAAGTGTGCTTAAAAAATATGGGGTCGCAGCAGCTAGGTCGTTTTACCTAAACAACGGAGACCAAATAGATCTCGATGCCATCGTAGAAGCGGTGGGGCTTCCTTGTTTTGTAAAACCAAATCGGGCAGGCTCTAGTTATGGCATCTCTAAGGTCTACGAACGCGAGCAACTGATGCCCGCAATCGAAAAGGCACAAACAGAGGACCCAGAGCTAATTATCGAACAAGCTTTAGTGGGTACAGAGGTCTCTGCGGGAGCTTATCGAAATAAAGAAGGCATACAAGTGATGCCCACTACAGAAATCGTGGCCCATAACGACTTTTTCGACTACAAGGCGAAATACGAAGGCCAATCTGAAGAAATTACTCCGGCACGCATCAGTGCAGCAGACGAAGATCAAGTTCGTGAATCGATTCGTCGTATATATATGCTCCTTGGTTTAAGTGGCGTGGCACGGGCAGAATTTATCTTGCAAGAGGGTGTTCCCTATTTCTTAGAGGTGAATAGCACCCCAGGATTGTCTGCAGAAAGCATCGTACCAAAGCAAGTCGCAGCCTCCGGCATGAGCCTACAAGCCTTCTTCAGCGAATTGATCGATGAGGCATTGGCAAAAATATAGTACCTTTATCGTATGAGAATAGCGGTATTTCCTGGCACTTTCGACCCTTTTACCTTAGGGCATTTAGACTTGGTAAAACGGGCTTCTGGTATGTTCGATCGATTGATTATTGGGATTGGTGAGAACGCAGCCAAGCAACATATGTGGACGCTGGCCGAACGTATAGAACGTATAGAAAATGCAGTGGCCGGGATGGAAAACGTAAGCGTCGACACTTATAGCGGGCTCACAGCCTCTTATTGCGAATCTAAGGGAGCTGCCTATATCTTGCGTGGCCTTAGAAATACCACAGACTTTAATTACGAGCAAACCATAGCTCAGGCCAACCTAGATGTAAACGGGGTAGAGACTATTTTTTTAATGACGGCTCCTAAATACGGACATATATCTAGCTCTATTGTTCGCGACTTAGCGCGGAACGAAGGAGATTATTCCAAACTCATCCCATAGACATGCCTTCTAATTTTCTAGAGAGCGCCATTAAACAATTCCAATACTATCGCCTACTTGGTGACAGAACTTTCGATCAGTTAGAGGAATCTCAACTCTTTTGGTCGCCCAACCCAGAGAGCAACTCCATAGGGGTAATCGTAGGTCATCTGCATGGGAATATGCGCTCTAGATGGACAAATTTTCTGGAAGAAGATGGCGAAAAACCTTGGCGTCAAAGAGAAGAAGAATTCGAAGAACGCTTGAGTACTAGAGCAGAAGTTTTGGAAGCCTGGGATGCCGGCTGGGATTGTGTATTAGACGCTTTAACTCCTTTGGATGAACTCGATATGGATAAAACCGTATATATCCGAAACCAAGGGCATACAGTCGCCGAAGCGATTAACAGACAACTATGTCATTATGCCTATCATGTAGGACAAATCACCTACTTAGGGAGAATGCAGCTGGGCGAACGATGGGAAAGTCTCTCCATCCCTAAGGGAGCTTCTAAGGCTTATAATAAAGAGAAGTTTAACAAGCCCGCATCCAAGCAGCACTTTACGGACGAGATCCTAAACAAAGGAAAAAAGTAGGCACAAAAAAACTCCCATCGCAATACGAAGGGAGCTTCCTAAAAAGTTTAACCTAACTAATTAAGCAAGCGTAGCAATATGCTTGGCTAGACCAGATTTTAGGTTGGCAGCTTTGTTAGCGTGAATCACGTTGTTCTTCGCCAATTTGTCCAACATAGAGGCCACTTCTGGGAATAGCTTCTCTGCATCGGCCTTCTTGGTGGCTTCGCGTAATTTCTTCATCGCATTACGAGTCGTTTTATGCTGGTAACGATTGCGTAAACGTCTGGTTTCGCTGCTTCTAATTCTCTTTAAAGCGGATTTATGATTCGCCATAATATTTTGTTCTTAAACTATTTTGTAGCCCATAGGAGAATCGAACTCCTGTTTCAAGGATGAAAACCTTGCGTCCTAACCACTAGACGAATGGGCCAATTGTTTCAAATTGCGGATGCAAAAATACAACTATTTTTTAATGCCGCAAGACCAGAATAACTTTTTTCGCTAATTTTTAGTAAGCCTTGGCAAAGAGCGCTCTGCGAGCACTTGGCTTGCCAGTAACCATGCACTTTCCTGGGCTATCATCTCCAACCAACGGAATACAGCGAATGGTCGCTTTAGTCTCATTTTTAACCTGCTCTTCGGTCTCTGCAGTTCCATCCCAATGTGCCAAGATAAAGCCGCCTTTTTCTTCCAGAACTTGCTTAAATTCTTCATAGCTCTCTACAGTGGTTGTATGTTCTGTGCGATAATCTACCGCCTTTTCGTACAATTTAGACTGAATCTCGTCCATTAAGCCTTCGATGGCTTCTGCAGCTCCATCGACTGGCATCAACTCTTTTGTAAGTAAATCACGTCGAGCGACTTCTACAGTACCATTCTCCACATCTTTCGGTCCAATAGCAATTCTAACTGGCACTCCTTTTAGTTCGTACTCGTTAAACTTCCAACCTGGCTTATGAGTGTCTCTATTGTCGAACTTTACTCGAATTCCGCGCGACCGCAAATCTGCCATCAACTTTTCCGCAACCTCGCTAGCTGCTGCCAATTGCTCATCGTTGCGATAGATAGGTACGATAACTACTTGGTCTGGCGCCAAGTTTGGAGGCAATACCAATCCCTTGTCATCACTATGCGTCATTATCAAGGCACCCATCAGTCGGGTAGAAACCCCCCAAGAGGTTGCCCAAACATGGTCTAGCTTCCCTTCTTTGTCGGCAAACTTTACATCGAACGCCTTGGCAAAATTTTGTCCTAAGAAATGTGAAGTCCCAGCCTGAAGTGCCTTCCCATCCTGCATTAAAGCTTCGATAGAATAGGTTTCTAAGGCTCCAGCAAATCGTTCGCTTTCGGTTTTCAAACCTCGAATAACCGGCATGGCCATAAAATTCTGAGCGAAATCTGCGTAGACATTCATCATTTGCTCTGCCTCCGTAATGGCTTCAGCCTCTGTAGCATGCGCAGTATGACCTTCTTGCCAAAGGAATTCAGCAGTGCGCAAAAACAATCGAGTTCTCATCTCCCAACGCACCACATTGGCCCATTGGTTCACCAAGATCGGCAGGTCTCGGTAAGATTGAATCCATTTTCTATAGGTATCCCAAATAATGGTCTCCGAAGTAGGACGAACAATAAGCTCTTCCTCCAACTTAGCATCAGGATCTACAATAACTCCCCCTCCTTCTTCGTCATTCTTCAAACGATAATGGGTAACAACTGCACATTCTTTTGCAAATCCATCTACATGACTGGCCTCTTTGCTAAAGTAAGACTTGGGTATAAACAATGGGAAATACGCATTTTGGTGCCCAGTCTCTTTAAACATGCGATCCAATTCTGCCTGCATCTTCTCCCATATAGCAAAGCCGTAGGGCTTAATGACCATACATCCTCGAACACCGGAGTTGTCCGCCAAGTCCGCCTTGACTACCAGTTCGTTATACCATTTTGAATAATCGTCGGACCTACTTGTTAAGTTTTTAGCCATGTTTCAGATTTTGGCATAAAAGTTGTGCCTGTGTTAAAAGTTATTTGTTCTCGGCAAAACTACTTAAATTTATAATGTCCAACAATATTAAAGACAGCGCTATGCGAAAGAAACTACCCTCCTTAAAAAAGCTTTGGACACCTATGCTTTTTGGCCTGCTCATTTTAGCCCTTTCGGCTTGTGGCAGTTCTCAAGGCGTAACAGATGTGGATGGCATTTATGGTGAAGGCGAAACTGCCTCTGTAGAAAGCAACTCGGAAGATTCAGGAACCGACACAGAAAAAAACAATTACTACAAACAATACTTCAAAGCAAAGACTCAGACCCTGGAAGAGATTCCGGAGGATGATGTAATCTTTACAGATATCGATGCTTACTCTTCTTACGAAAGCATGGACGAAGATGGTTATGTAGTTGTAGAAGAAACAAGTGGTTATAGTGGCTATGCGGGCTGGGGTGAAAACACCACAGACGTATCGGTTAATGTATATGGCGGTTATTCTGTAGGCTTTGGCATCGGTTTTGGCTGGGGCTGGGGCGCTCCCTATTATGGATGGGGAGGTTATTGGGGTTACCCATATTATGGCTGGGGCGGCTACTGGGGCTGGTATGGAGGATACAACCCTTGGTACTATCATTGTCCAACCCCCTATTACTACAACAATTATTATTCCAACCACGGCGGATATGCCTATTCGCATAATCGTGGAAGACGCAATAGCGATTACCTCGCTTCCAGAAGTACAACTGGGGCGCGAAACTATGCTAGCAGCCGTACTTCGCGCATAGCGAGCAGAGGTACTAATGGACGTTATACCCGTAGTGAGATGAACCGCAGGACTAGCTCTAGAACTGGGCGTTATACGGCTATGCGGAATAACGCAAGAGGCAATTCTAGTTATGGTACCAATAGATCAGGCTACCGCAATACAAGATCTACGGTCAATTCGCGAAACAACAGATCCACCTACAATCGAAACACCAATCGAACCAATAGAAGCAATACTCGGACTACCCGACCTGCTACTCGTTCTTACTCTCGACCTTCGGGCAGTATGCGCAGCTCTGGAGGGTCGTACAGAGGTGGCGGAGGTCGCGCTGGCGGTGGTGGACGTGCAAGTGGTGGACGTGGTGGCCGAGGGTAATACTTGACCTTCGATAAAATTTTCCCTAATTAAAAAAATTACGCATGAAAAGATCATTATTCTTTTTGTTGGTCATCGGTATGACCGGCCTTAACCAAGCTCAGGATATTTCTGACGCTCTTCTATATAGCGCTAGCGATATACTTGGTACTGCCCGATACAATGCCCTGGGAGGCTCTTTTAGCGCATTGGGTGGCGATTTGTCGGCCATAGGAACCAACCCAGCGGCAAGCGCTGTATTTATGTACAATACGACAGCCTTCACCTTTGTGTTCGACGAGGTAAAGAACGATGCCACTTACTTCGGAACTACTGCCCGCAGCAGCGAGTCAGATTTTGACATATCCCAAGCCGGGGCTACTTTTATCGTCTACGGCAATCCAGGGACCAAAGGCGTACAAAAAGTAACCATTGGTTTTAACTACAACATGATGGCGAATCATGATAACCGGTTATTTTTTAACGGGAACGGCGATAGCACCGTTGCGGATTTATTTTTAAATGCCGCACAGGGGATTCCGTTACAAGATTTAGAATTGCAACAAGGCGAGACTATTTCCTTTTTGTATGGTTACCTCGGAAACACCCAGGGAACAAGAGCACAGAACGCCTTTTTAGGCTATCAGGGCTATATTATTGATCCCGTGGAGGATAGCTCCAATAATACACAGTACGTTTCTAACGTGGCCTCTGGACGCTTTAATCAGAGCTACGAAAAGATCACTAGAGGATATAATGGTAAATACAGCTTTAATGCTTCCATGCAAGTCAACGATCGTTTCTATTTGGGTCTTAATTTAAACTCCGATATAATCGACTATTGGGAGACTTCGTTCTTAAACGAAACCAACAGCAACAACGGAAGTAGTGTAAGCCGTATAGGCTTCGAAAACACACTATCTTCCCGCGGTTATGGTTTCTCGGCCCAATTTGGTGCCATCGTAAAACTTACCAATAGCCTTCGGATGGGGTTGAGCTATGATACCCCGACTTGGTATAATATTTACGAAGAGACCACTCAATACCTAGCCACTACGCGTCAAGAAAATGGAAGCAGCATCAGCGCCGTAGTAAACCCTGCGATAATTAATATCTTTCCACGATATGACTTTAATTCGCCTGGGCGCTTTGGTGCGGGACTTGCCTATGTCTTTGGACAATCTGGACTGCTGAGTTTCGACTATTCTTACCGCGACTATAGCAACATGAAATTTAAGCCCGAATACGATGCGAGTTTTAGCAATCTTAATTCGGCCATCTCTAGTACTATGCAAGGAGCCTCCACCTTCAGATTAGGTGGGGAATACCGCTTTAAAGGGCTAAGTTTTAGAGGGGGATATGTTTACGAGGATAGTCCTTATAAGGACGACAGCCTTATGAGTGCTCGAAACACCTATTCTTTTGGTTTGGGTTATAGTTTTGGAACCTATTATTTCGATGCTACCTATTCGTGGGCAGACCGCGACCGAATGGAGCAACTCTATAATACAGGCTTAACCGATAGCGCTCTGGTAAGTACCAGAGACCAACATTTTATGTTTACCCTCGGGTTTAACCTATAAAAAAAGGCAGCGAATTCGCTGCCTTTTTTGTTTATCTCTTTAGGGTAAAATGCCCTGTAAACTCTTTTGCTGATCCGTCTTCTTTGTATTCTACTCGGAACCAGTAGTCGCTAGATGGTAGTGGGTTTCCATTATAGGTCCCATCCCATCCGGGGC
>Ga0208316_1001344_pt1 | contig 14960 bp, 17 predicted proteins | sample MalvireepMed_231_FD_184240 | JGI IMG/M metagenome (GOLD analysis project Ga0208316, IMG submission 184240) | Marine viral communities from the Global Malaspina Expedition - Malaspina viral metaG DeepMed_231 (SPAdes) (version 2) | ecosystem: Environmental > Aquatic > Marine > Oceanic | place... | reverse complement strand
ATGTATATTATTGATAAGGAAGCACGCGCAAGGGACATAAAGATAAAGAGCAATAAAAAAGGACAAAAGAAATGAAGTCGCTAGTGAAAGCAGGAAATGAAATTATAAAGATCGCTCTAGAATGTGAGAATCAGCTAGAGGACCTTCCGCATGTGGTGGGGAGAATACAGGCCGAGGTTAAAGTCCACGGTCACCCTCTTCCCACTATCATGATTCTTGATTTGATTGATGAGTTCCTCAGTGATAGGTTCGAAAGAAAAAAGTCAAGGGCTATGGAAGGATTTGATGAATCAAAAGTAGAAGAGGCTTTTGGACGAGTGAGTAGGAAGTGGAGTGGACAGGAGAATATAAACTAATGACAACATTGAAGATCATTGATCTACACCAGGTGGAGGACGGCGCCATCAATCCGAAGACGGGGTTGACGGAGAAACCTTCATGGTATGTACGATTCGAAGACATGTCTGATCTTGTATTGTTTAAGTCCAAATTACTAGAATTATTATCCATGGGTTTTCGAAAGACAGTAGAGAATTTCAAGGCGGGAAAAGCTACCACTAATCAAGGTGGTGAGGCACGCTTTTGGGTAGTGGTATTCCAGGATTATGAGGTAAGGTTACAAACCAAGAATCAAATCATGGATGTAGTAACGGAAGGACATAGACATAGGGACGATGAGGATAATGCAAGATTCGAACGAAGAGAAGACGGAACAAAAGAGCAACTTACCCTCGATTAAATATCCAGACTGCTGGCCTATGGTCCGCATAACCTGGATGGATGCCATGGACGGCGATACGGGATGGGTGACTCTTGGAAAAATGCGCGATGCTAAATTGGCAACATGTGTTGATATTGGTTGGATGATAAGGAATGATGATTTAAGAGTTACAATAATAGGATCCTGGTGTTTGGATCCACAGGAAACAAAGGAAGAGGATAAAGAGGGTGGAAGATATATAACCATACCAAAAGGTTGGGTTAAGAAAATAGAATACTTAGGAAAGGTATATGGAGAGATTCGAGATTAATGTATGGAAAGATGCTGAGCTGTTAAGCAAGGAAATTGTTGAGTTCAATAGTATAAAAGAATGCTATAAGTATGTAACAGATAAGTATCATGGTCCTGATTCCTGGACTGGAACACACCAAAACAAGGCCGGAGTAACGCTCTGGCGTCCACCTCTTGGGATTAGAGTAACATGGTCAAAGCTTTCAGCCTATAAATATAGGCCACCTAAGATGTCAGCTGAGGATAAGAAACTTCGAAGGGAGTTATATGATTCAATAACTCCGGAAACAATTCAGGAATTGGGTCCGAATGAAATGTATGCAAAAGTCAGTAAGAATTATGGGCCAAATCCAAATGCAAAAGGATATAAGGATGTAAAATGAGTGTAGTTATACCATTCAAAGGAAAAACACGTCATTCCAGACGTCCACACCATAAATCCAAAAAGCCTGTCAAGAAGTTTTATGGAATTACAACCAAGCAAAAGAAAATGCTTGACATTGTCAAGAAATATCTAAAAACAAATGATCATGCTCCTAGCTATGAGGAATTGAAACAGTTATGTGGAGTAAAATCAAAATCAAATGTACACAGATACTTGCATTGCCTGCGCGAAAGAGGATATATTAACTTTAAAGATCACATGAAACGTGGTATTATGGTATTATGAATAGGGATCTGAGTGAAAAAAACTTTTTTATTTTTTCATTTACCGGGATACTGCCAATACCGCAATACCTTTTGGTATAAATGATTGAAATACATAGATTATTAGGGTATTGGCAAGGTATTACGAGTCTAAACGACGCAAGGAAGTTTTGTGATTTTTTTATTATTAAATGAGTAAATATATGCATATACCAATGAGTTACGGACGATGAGTGAGAAGGTCATTGCCAATACCTCTGCCAATACCAAAGACATGTCTTTAAAATATCCTAAAGATGGGGAAGGATTGACAAGTAGGCAGAAGATATTTGTTCAGATTTTCGCGGAAAATGAGGGTAGATTGACTCCCACGGAATGCGCTAGGCAAGCTGGATATAAGGAGGATCGAGCTAATACTACATCTTCGGAGTTGTTAAACCCAAAGAAATACCCAAAGGTTGTTAATGCATTAATAAGAAGGAGAGCTGAGATTGATAAAACGCATGAAGTTAAACTACAAAGACACGTACAGGAACTGGCTAGACTCCGTGAGAAATCTTTGGCCGATAAGTCTTTTAGTGCTGCTGTTAACGCTGAACGCTTGCGAGGGCAAGCTGCAGGATTGTACATTGACAGGAAAGAAATCAGAACAGGGACTATCGATAGTATGTCCCGTGAAGAAGTTTTGAAACATTTGAAGGAATTAGGATTAGATGGAAAATTTAGAAAAGAAAAAGAAAGAGTGGTCATTGAAGTTCAGGAAGAGAAATCCAATGGCGAAGGAATTAAGGACGTCACAGAAGTACCGACCGAGAGTGGTGAGAGACAGAATGAAGTATGACCGTAAAGACAGAAACCAATCTTTGGAAAAGTTTAAAAAAATGTTTGAACAATGGTAAAGGATACTGTTACTCGCGATTGGAGAGCTACGCTACGCCAGGATTCCCTGATTGCGTAATATTTCACAGTGTTACAGGATTCTTTACAGTAGAATTAAAAGTTGCAACAAGTAGTAATAAAATACAAATTTCTACATTTCAACGGGCGTGGAATACCATTTACTCCATACACGGAGCTCCTGTATTTATCTTAGTTAAGCTCCTAGGCACAGGTGGCGTTAAAATGTTTTCAGGGTCCAAGGCCCAAGAATTGTCCGAAAAGACCCTTGATGCGGTGCCCGGGATATACGAAGGACGGCTCGAGGACCTCGATCTGTGCGCCGTGGTGCGCGCAAACTCCCAAACTCCCCCATAATACAAGTATTTTGTGGATAACCTGTGGATAACTTTCCCGGGAGCTGGGCGCCCGGCGCGCGATCCTTTCTTCAGTCGTGGTAAAACTCCCAAACTCCCTCATATAGTATGTTCCGAGGTCCGCGGCACAAGATGTAGGGTGCTGGTTCCCGGGATCCTGCTTCACCCGGCGTTGTCAAGGGCTTCAAACTCCGAAACTCCCCTATATGGTATAATATTTCGGATTGACCCACAAGATGTGGCGAGCTGGTTAAACGACCGGGGCGCCCGCGGGACAAATCACGGTGATGATCGGCGGAAATCCGCCATTTTTTCTTCCATCTCGCTTCAGGAAGTCTGGGTACTCTTCCCAGGTACAGGTTTGAAACTCCAAAACTCCCAGAAAACAGCCATTTTACCCAAGATCCACGACTGGGAGGCAGCTGCGTGAGTTCCCGCAGCCCGGGCGTAACTTCCCAGTCGCCAGAAGTATCCCGTTTATTATTTACGGGATTGTCCACAAAATAAATTAATTTAGGGGGTTGACTTTTACGAATCAAAATGTTATAATGCTCATAGTTCATTAGAAATAGAGCTAGAAAGGAGTAAAAATGACTGATGAGCAGATTAAAATGCTTTGTAAAGCAATTGATAATATTACTAAAGCATTAAATACTAACAATGCTACATTGGAAACCATATTGGGACATTACAATGGTATAGTTCCCCAAATGAGAGAGAATGTAGATAGAGCAAACAGATTCGGTCGAGAGGCTGAAACTAACGAAGTTGATGATGCCGTAGCTAACTAGACTTCGTAAATTGGAGGAGTAGGAGTTCACTGCAACGAATAGAAAGTTCGCAAAACTCCGAAACTCCCTGTCAAGGGTTAATTGCCCAAAGGTGTGGATAACCTGTGGATAACTTCCCGGGCACCGGGCGCTGCGCGCGCCGAGTGTCAAGCTTAAATTTCCTAGATTTCCGCCATTTCTTCCATTGACTTCCATCCTGGAATGTGATATAATAGCTCCTAGAAATATGGAACATTTATTTACACTACTAATACCGCTGAAAATAGCCATTATTTGCTATTTTATATACCTGACGCTGCAGCACCTGCTTTAAAACTCCCCAGAACTCCCTGAAGAATGTGACCCAAGTATATTGGTCCGAGGGGTGAGCTGTGAGTTGCCGGGATCGCGCGCCGGGCGTTCCAGTTCAGGATAATAGTTATCCACAAGAAAGTTCAAATAACTATTGCCTTGAATTTGGATTCGTTGTATAAAGAGATTAGAAATAGAAGGTTGGCACACTTGTAATAATTCCTTGGAAGCCCTTCTGTTTCTCGTTTTGCGGAACAGTTAAGAAACTGACCTAGAGGCGATACATAGTATCTTCCCTCGATAGTGAAGCAATCGGTCAACGCCGACCACTATTAAAGAGCATAAATATAGGGTTTGGGGTGGTGTTATTAAAGTGATAATAACTTAAAGGCATTTCATAATGAAACTCCCCAAACTCCCTTATACACAAAGTATTAAGGGTTTATCCACAGGTTATCCACAGGCACCGGGCGCGCCCGGCGTTAAAACTCCCCAAACTCCCCATTACCGAAGAAGTTCGAGATGTCAACTTGACACGAAGTTTCCCGGGACCGCCTGCTGAACGGCGAAACTCCCCAAACTCCCCAAACTCCATTAGAAAGATGAGATGATTACTGGTTGGAATCGCCCGGGGTCGCAGGACTTCAGGAGATGCTGGAATTTTGGGCATAAAAAAAGGGCGATATTGCTATCGCCCTTTTCAATCAATCGAGGTTGATTATTCTGTTAAACCTAGTCTTTTCAAAACATAACCTATGTCATTTTGTAGATGCACTAATAAATCTTTTCCACCTTCCGTTTTATTCATTGCACACCATTCAACTACAGCATTACACAGAACACCACAAATGATTTTCCAGTCTGGGTGTGTCGCTTTAGGCATTTTTAATAAATCCTCAAGTTCTACACCTTCAATGGCTTTTTGAGTTTTAACATACTCCACTAATTCTGTGATTAGTGGAGTAATATTAGTATTATTAACAGTTATGAGTTCTTTACCTTTAGGCATTAAACACTCCATATCTATTAATAGCTTTATGGTGTTTATGAATATTAAGCTCTAAAATCCTACCTGCATTAACTACAAACCAATGATTAGTTAAAACATTATAAAGTAATATGTTTTGACCTTGATATTGTTTTGTTGGTGCAGTTGGGTCAAGTTGCTTATGCTTCATTAAACCACCAAGAATTGCACAACGAACAGTTTTAGTTTCGTTTCGTGCATTGTCAAACTTAACCCTAAATGTGTTAGTTTTGACTTTTCTTATTAGTTGTTGTTTATTCATTTTATCCTCGATTCTAATTCTTGTTAAATAAACAAGTATTACATTAAACTAATTAATGACAGTTTATATAGTTAATTTAGATAATATTAAGATTTCATGTATAACTATGTGGATATCCTGTGGATAACTCGACCGGGATAACCTGTTAATAACCTGTGGATAACTTCGCGCCCGGGATACTTATGCGCCTCGCTCCGCTCGGCGCGATCCCTCAAACTACCTCTACTTATCCACAGGACGGACCTATCCTCCCCAATCAACCTCCTAGACCCCCCATCCCCCCCTTTTATGAAAAGCATGCTTTGAAAATACTTCAACACTGTTTGACAGTGACAATCTGTTGAAAATTTGTTTTGAATATGATATAAGGTACCCTATCTAAAAAATTTTTAAAAAATGGAAACGTTTTCGAATATAGAATCATTGGATACCAACACTCTCAAGCTTATTTTGAGAAAAGCATTGGCCGAGAAGCAAGAAAAAGCCCAAAATGACTTTTTAAGCTTTGTAAAAGAGGTTTGGCCCGATTTTATCCAAGGATATCACCATAAAATCTATGCGGAGAAGCTAAATCGCGTCGCAAGGGGCGAATTGAAGCGTTTAATCGTAAATATGCCCCCAAGACACACAAAATCCGAATTTGCGTCTCATTTGTTTCCTGCATTCTTCATGGGTAGACACCCGAAGGCAAAACTGATACAAACGACCCATACGGGCGAATTATCGATCCGTTTTGGTCGAAAAACAAAAAATTTACTGGAATCCGATGAATATGCGAAAATTTTCCCTGATGTCCATCTTGCGGCTGATTCTAAAGCTGCTGGACGTTGGGAGTCAAATCATGGTGGGGAGTATTTTGCTGCTGGTGTTGGTGGCGCAATTACCGGCCGTGGTGCTGATTTGCTTGTTATTGATGATCCTCACAGTGAACAAGATGCGCTATCTCCTCATATCCTTGATTCTCATTACGAGTGGTATACTTCTGGCCCTAGGCAGCGTTTGCAGCCTAACGGCGCAATTGTGCTAGTCATGACGCGTTGGTCGGTGAAGGATCTCACCAGCCGATTGCTCGAGGCCCAAGGAAAGGAAGCGATGGCAGACCAATGGGAAGTTGTCGAGTTTCCTGCCATTTTGAACGAAAAGCCGATGTGGGGAAATTTCTGGGACATGGACAACCTCATGAAAGTGAAAGCGTCCATCCCACTAACCAAATGGAACGCACAGTGGATGCAGGCACCAACCTCCGAGGAGGGTGCGCTTATCAAGCGTGAATGGTGGAAAATATGGGAAGGAGAAAAGATTCCAAATCTTAAATTGATTATACAGTCCTATGACACGGCATTCTCCAAAAAGGAGACGGCCGACTATTCGGCAATTACCACGTGGGGAGTTTTCAAGCCGGATGACGAAAGCAATGAGGCGTTGATTCTTCTTGATGCAAAAAGGGATAGGTGGAACTTTCCGGAACTTAAAAAGAAGGCAATGGAGGAGTATAAATACTGGGAACCTGAGGTGGTTTTGATAGAGGCAAAGGCTTCTGGACTACCCCTAACTCATGAGTTGCAAAAGATGGGAATACCTGTTATAAACTTTACACCCTCGAAAGGAAATGATAAACATACGAGGGTAAACAGCGTGGCACCGCTTTTCGAAGCGGGGACGATATGGGCGCCCAAAAAAACTTTTGCCGAGGAAGTAATCGAGGAATGCGCGGCATTTCCCTTCGGTGATCATGATGACTATGTTGATTCAACCACGCAGGCTTTAATGCGTTACCGCCAGGGCTATTATGTTGGATTGAGTGACGATTTTAAAGATGAGCCAATAGTTAAAACGGAGAGGGAATACTATTAATGGCTACCATTAAAAAATTATATCTAAAAAATTTATTAGGTGAGCTTTCGCTCGACCGTGCTTTATTGCAAATTCTAGACAAGCCATACATCAAGGACCTTACATCACGACTCAAGGAGAACGATGCGGTAAAGGAAATTATGAGTAAGCTTCAGAAAGAAGAAAGCATCATGGACTGGATGGACTATGATCAGCTGTTGCAGCTTAGGGAAACAATCCTTCCTCAAATGCTCATCAAGGAGTCAGGGCTCGAGGGACCAGGTGCAAAACAAACTGAATTTTTGAAAGACATGGAAAACCTTCAGTTTGACAAGCAATTTGAAAACATCTTTGGAGAATTGCCTCCCAAGAAAAAATTCGGAGGGGGAGGAGCGTTCAAGCCCAAGATAAAAGTTTCATTCATCAGGGACATGATGGATGACTTGATTAACAAGTTCAGCGAAGAGACGGGAATAGAAGGCCCTGTGATTGGAGATGACCCGAAAGGATATACAAGAGACGTCGCGAACTGGATTAGATTGAGCGTGGGTGATGAATTCTTTTTTCATCCAAAAATAAAAGATTCTATTAAGGGCACTTTAATGCATGTGGACCAAGTTGACGCTGGAATGGAGGCTGGAAAACATTATTATCCTGACATAATGGAAACAGCGATGGAAAAATATCCAAAATTTAGTGGAGTAGGTGATGATTTATCTAAATTAGGAATTGAACAAGAAGACCTCAGGAACGCATTAGGAAGTGCATATTCGACAGTGCATACTTTTAAAGAAATTTTAAGTGCAATGAAAAAAGCAATTAAATATAGAAGCGTATTTCCTGAAGATGACCTACCCAAGAACGCACGCGGAGGAATCGCGGCGCTTGAACATGGTGGGGAGCATGATGATGAAGATGATTATGAAAGACTCCAACGGGAGAACATAGAAGCTGGACTGCCTCAGTACCTCGCAGATGTAAAAAAAGACGTTGAAGCCCCTTACGGTGATATCGTGGAATGGATTCAAGGAACTTATAAGGGAGAGCCATACGTGTATGACTGGTGGAAGGACCTTAATAAGGATGAAAGGGAGATGTGGAAAGAGGCCATGCGCCAGAAGCACGGAAAGGATTACGGAGGGGACTACATTCCGTTCAGGAATTATTCCTATTGGAACCCTGAAACAGAAGGATATCAGGATTTGCCGGTGACCGAGGAGCAATGGGCCGACGAGCCGCATATCCTCAAGCAACGGCGCGAGCACAAGGAAGTCACCCCTTACGGATACGATCAGGCGAAGACATGGAAGGAATTATTCAAGCAGCTGGGTCCGGATGAACTGGCATGGTGGAAAGCGTATGCTGAAGGGAACATTCCTGGAGTGCACGGACCTTTAGGAGGAATCTGGCACACCCTTGCGGCTCCAATGGATGCCTACGCCAAAAACGTTGAAGAATGGAGGGCGCAGACAGGACGCCCTGAAAAATTATTAAATGAACTAGCTGGTGGATTGGGTATTGGTTATCCTGTCGGTATGGCGTCTGCTTATGGCATTGGTCATCTTATTCGAAAGTATGGAAGTTCGGCAGTTGCAAAAATTATTTCGGAAGCGTTTCCGCTGTCGATGAGTAAAAAAGGTTTGTTCAGCAATCCATTTCAAAAGAAATTTCCATTTATAAATAAAGGGTCAAATTGGTACAAGTCTCTGTGGAGAAATCCTAAGGAGCTCATGAAACTGCATTGGACGAACTGGAGCAGGGGCATTCCAGGACAGCTTGTAAAAAGAGCTGCACCTCGCTTTGCAGCCTCAAGTTTGGGTGGACCATGGGGATGGGTCGGAGCTGGTGGATTAACATTGTGGGAGCTATACCGCATGAGGAAGTGGTGGAATGAAAGACAGGAGAAAAAAGTGGACATAGAGGCTCTAGCGGAGTAATTTGACAAAATGAACAATATAAAGTATAATGTAATGGAAGATGTCGTTCCGAAGTTGACAGAATCAGAAATGGCGAATATGGCTAATGGTGGATATGCAAAAGGTGGTGGAATAGGAAAGATTCTAGGATACCTTATGGATCCAATAGATGAATCTATATGGGTAAAGAAAATGCAAGACCTTTTAAAAGAGCATACTGATCCGCTTAAGAAATATTTACCGGATTGGATGCATACCCCAACAGCATTAAGAAAGCATGAAGAAGGAATATTCGATTATCATCCAGGAAATATTAACAAGGAATTATTATTGGATGAAGATCTTGGAAAATACTACGAGAATATTCCATACAATGAATATGATGCTTTTGCTGATATGTTGGAGAATATGCTTTATTCAAAAATAGAAGCTCCTCATGGTTTTGTTGCCGGTGAGCAATATATTACTGGAAGCAAGGAAATGGATAACTATAAGAAAATCATTAAAAATGTACGAGAACAATTAGATGAAATAAAACGAATTCATATGATGAAGGAAACAGCTGATCCTAAATATCGTGGGGATATTGATATATATCATCAGCCACAGGCAGAAAAATTAAAAAAATCACTTGAACTAATAAAATCAATAGTAGGGGAAGACGAAATGAAAACTTTAAATTCACGCGGCGGACTCCACGGCTATGCCGGAGGAGGAAAAGTTGGGCAATATTTCATTCGAGAGCCCGTCAAGGCGGTTGGAAAATTCCTCAAGGACAATATTCCACCCGTATTCTCCAAAGTAGCTGAAATTGTCCCTAGAATTGAAGGGGTAAAAGGAAAATTATCCTCAATATTCAATAAGGCTAAAAATGTATGGGAAGTTGGAACCATTTATGGCGACAGAAAAATAAAAGTTAAGGATAAATGGGTAAAAAACCCCAATTTAAAGTTTGATGTCATAAAGACATTCAAGGATCAAGGGTCTGCGAACAAATTTGTCCAAAAACAGCAAAAACAGGCGGCTCAAACGCTTGGAGCTACAAAATTACCGGAAAAAACGGAGGGGGCGCTCTACTGGAAGTCAAGAAAGGCGATTGAGGAGGCTCCATTCGAGATGGCCCCCAAGAAAAACTGGCTGGAATACCTTCTTAGCAGAAATATAGGATATAAGGAGCTCGGCGATACGTCATTGCTGCTTACAAAAAATAGCGTAGGAAAAGACGGAAAACCAATCAAGATTCCCGAAGGTGGATTCTTGTTTGGGGATGATACTGTTAGAGTATCAAAAAATGATTTTCTAAAGGAATTTGACGAAATAGTCCCTAAAATCAGGGTTCATCTCCTTGGAAACCGTAATTTCTTTGACGGATTGCAGTATTTGGAAAGGACGTTAGTTCCTGTTGCAAGGAAAATTAAAGGAAAAGCTTACCATGAGGACATAGAAGGGGCCAAATACTACCTGGACTATCCACGTGCCGATTTTGACGTTGGATTTGAGGGTTTTTTAAGATCCGTTAAGGATATCATTGGTTTTGTAAGATCCAAGGCGAAGGACACTCCTGGCTCAAAACAGGCTGAAGCTAGAGGTATTTTTGAAGCTGAAATGGTTGAAAATGCCGTTGCAAAGCTAAATGCGCTCTATAAGGACCGTTATGGTGTTGATGATGTCATAGGAAAGGGTGTGGATCAAATCAAGCATCCTAATCTTCCTTTTGAGGTTGTTAAGCTAGGAAATAACCTTGCGGATATATTCAGCAAGCGTGGAGTGCAGTACAATGTCCGAGGACAGCCACAGCATGAAGGGGATCAAGTAATGGCAGGTGGATACAACCATAATGAACTAGTCTTTACTTTTGAAGGCGGAAAGCTAAGACAAGGGGAGAAAAAATTTAAACCCAACCATGAATTCAATTTAGGAAAGGATGCGGAAGGAGGATTCGTTCATGCAAGGATCTCGGACAGGATTGATGAGGCAGGAAGGAAAATTCTATTCATTGAGGAAATTCAGTCCGATATGCACCAAGGCGTGCACCACGGAGGAAAATCATACGCACCGCGAAAAGACCGCGTAACACCTGTGAACAAGGAACTGGAAGAAATGGTTGCCTTGAACAAAGATGCAAAGAAAGCTTTAAAAAACATACAGAAAAATCTTGAAAAGGCGCAAGCGTCGGAAACACGCGGACGGACGCCGGAAGAGATTACAATGAGACAGGATTTAATTGATGACTTGAACGTTTCGCGTGATTCCTACATGAAGGAAATTGAAGAACAGGATAAAATAATAAAAGACTTGAAAGCAGCGAGAGGTGGTGAAGGAGAGGTGACTGAAGGACCTTTCAAGAATTCCAAGGACTACGCAAAATTCGTCATCAAGTATGTCTTGAAGATGGCGCGTGAAAACGGCTATGACGGGATTGGCGTCGCGAATGCATGGATCAAGACTAGAAAAATGTCAGGACAGAGTGGAAAGGATTTTCAAGGTCATTTTGGGTTCTACGGGAACTGGGGTCTTCCGGATCCTTCTGTTCCTGCTTCCTTCAAGGAAGTTATTTTGAAGGATGCACTGGGAGAAGTTGCGCGTGACTCCAAGGCAAAATTATCATTGACGGCAATCAAGGAACACGCTGAATCAGGAAGAGTAGATAAACCAAGCCAAGGAAGAACATGGGGTGATGTCCCCGTTCTTTTGATAACAAGAGGCAAGGCGAAGGAGCCAATCAAAGAGGCCATAGAACAGATTGACAAAGGGCAGTCTGCGTATTATAAAGGTGGTCTAGTAAGAGAGGTATTTACAGAAGTGGCACCACCACTACTATAGGGAGTAATTATGGCAATAAACCCAAATGACAATATTGATAAGGCAATGCAAGCTTTGCAGGGCGCACTGGAGATTGAAGAGGAAGGAGTTGAAATATCCCCACCTCAGCCTGTAGAAAATACAGATCCAAATGTAGAATTGACAGATATGCCCGATGGAGGTGCAGAAGTTAATTTTGATCCAAATGCACCCGTTGACCAAAGCCAGATTCCATTTGACGGAAATCTTGCCGATTACATAGAAGAAACAGATTTAAAGAGATTAGCTTCTGAATTAGTAGGAAATTTTGAAAGCGACAAGCATACCAGGAAAGACTGGGAAGATACATACATTAAAGGTTTAGACATGTTAGGGTTCAAGTACGAAGAGCGTACTGAACCTTTTGAAGGTTCCTCAGGGGTCGTTCACCCTCTCTTATCGGAATCCGTGACGCAATTCCAAGCCCAAGCGTACAAGGAATTACTTCCGCCGGATGGCCCCGTGAGGACACAAATTGTAGGGGATTCAACCCCTGAAATAGAGCAACAATCTGAAAGAGTTAAAGAATTTATGAATTATCAGATTACGCAGGTGATGAGGGAATATGATCCGGACATGGATCAATTGCTTTTCTATCTGCCACTCTCAGGGTCTGCATTCAAGAAAGTCTATTATGACGGACTTTTAAAAAGAGCAGTTGCCAAATTTGTGTCCAGTGAAGACTTGGTTATTAATTATTTTGCAACGGATATGGATACGGCAGACCGTATTACGCATATCATAAAAATAACAAAGAACGACTTGATTAAAAATCAAGTGAGTGGGTTTTATAGGGACATAGAAATTAGAGATGGTTTTGTTGATGCAACTGATGTTAATGAAAAAGTTAGCGAGCTTGAAGGATCGCAGAAAGGAACTTCAAGTGAAGATAATATGTATACTCTTCTTGAGATGCATGCCAATTTGGATGTTCCAGGATTTGAGGATACTAGTGGAGTTAAGCTTCCTTACATTGTAACATTGGATCAGTATTCCCAAACTATTTTATCCATACGACGAAATTGGAATCAGAATGATCCAAATTTTGCAAAAATACAATACTTTGTACATTACAAATTCCTCCCAGGACTAGGGTTTTACGGCTTTGGTCTAATACACATGCTTGGAGGGTTATCGCGAACAGCAACAAGTGTTTTGCGGCAATTAATTGATGCTGGTACACTCGCGAACCTTCCGGCAGGTTTTAAGGCACGTGGCATGCGCATACGCGACCATGATCAACCTTTGCAACCAGGGGAATTTAGGGATGTTGATGTAACAGGAATTTCAATCAAGGAATCATTATTACCACTTCCTTTTAAGGAACCATCACAGGTTTTATTTGCCCTTTTAGGATTTGCGGTTGATGCAGGAAAATCTTTTGCAGCGATTGCAGACATGAAGATGGGGGAAGGAAACGAGCAGAATCCTGTTGGGACAACTCTTGCTCTTTTAGAGCGAGGAACAAAGGTAATGTCAGCAATTCACAAGCGCCTTCATTGTGCGCAACGAATGGAATTTACTATGCTCGCTAGAATATTCCAGCTTTATCTTCCACCGGAATATCCGTATTTTGTTGTAGGCGGAAACAGGATGATCAAGCAACAGGACTTTGACGAGCGTGTTGATATTATTCCAGTTTCAGATCCTAATATTTTTTCCATGTCGCAGCGTGTCATGTTGGCACAAACTCAATTACAAATGGCTGGTGCAGCTCCACAATTGCATGATATGCGTGAGGCATACAGAAGGGTTTATCAGGCGTTGAATGTTGACAATATTGATTCAATACTTAAACCAAACCCCGATGAACCGGAACCAATGAGCCCGGCGATGGAGAATTCAATGGCGATGAAAGGACAAAATCCAAAAGCATTTCCAATGCAGGATCACCAATCGCATATGAAAGCACACGGTGATTTCATGTTTACGCGTATGGTTCAAATTAATCCGCAGCTCTATGCGATGATGCAGTCGCATGTTTTCGAGCATGTTGCAATATTAGCTGGGGAAATGATTCAAAAAGAATTCGCCCAACAACTGCAACAGCTAAAACAAATGGAACAGCAAGGGCAAGGACAACAGAATCCTCAATTACAGCAACAGTCAGCACAATTAAATAATCAAATGGCAAAAAAACAGTCTGAAATTGAAGCGCAGGTAATTGAACAGATTGCCAAGGAAGAAGAAAAACGTATGGGAATGAAGCAGGACGATCCACTTGTACGACTAAAACAACAAGAAATTGATTTGCGTGCTATGGAAGTTATGACTAACCAGCAACGTGATTCCCAAAAGACACAAACTGATATGATGGTTGAAGCTGAAAAATTGGATCTTGAGCGTGATAAACTTGAATCACAAACAAGCATTGATATAATGAAAGCTTCCTCTGATATTGACAAGGCTAAAACGGCTGAGGCCAACCAAATGCTTAGGGATAATATGGCCACGGCGCGTGAGGCGATGAAGGATAATAATGCAACGAGGCGCGAGACCATGAAGGCACGTTCGCAGGAAAGGATTGCAAGAACCAATGCAAGAAAAAAATCAAATGGACAAACAAGTAGCTAAAATTACCGATGTCATGCGCAAAGTGGAAGAGCTTGCGAAAAAGGAAATAAAGGATCCTAAGGAGACACTTATTGTGGCATCCGCCCTTATGGCGGTGACAAGAAATTTGTATGTCGCGGCTTTGGGGCCGGAGGATACTGCAAGAATGTTTGGTGCCGTTGCGGAAAGCTTTTTTGTCGTGGAGGATATGATGCATAATCTAATTCCACGCGGACATAAACCAACGATACACTGATGCCATTTAAGTCAAAAAAACAAAGGGCATACTTGTATGCCAAGGAACCGCAGATTGCTGAGAAGTGGGCAGCGGAGCACGGTAATAAAATCGTGAAGAAAAAAGGCGGGAAAATTAAACTAAATAAAGGAGGAACTAATGCCAAAAGTAGGAGATAAAACCTTTACGTACGATTCTAAAGGCTTTAAAGATGCTGAAAAGTATGCTAAGGACACCGGCCAGACTCTTCAAGTTGTCGCTAGGGGTGGCAAGGTGAAGATGATGAAAGGTGGTATGA
>Ga0208316_1001331_pt1 | contig 15073 bp, 32 predicted proteins | sample MalvireepMed_231_FD_184240 | JGI IMG/M metagenome (GOLD analysis project Ga0208316, IMG submission 184240) | Marine viral communities from the Global Malaspina Expedition - Malaspina viral metaG DeepMed_231 (SPAdes) (version 2) | ecosystem: Environmental > Aquatic > Marine > Oceanic | place... | reverse complement strand
TAGTAAGTTATCATTTTTGATAACTTATTGTAGCGGGAGATGGACTCGAACCATCGACTTAGGGATATGAACCCTACGTTTTACCTCTTCACTATCCCGCAATAGTGGGGATGCTCCAATACATCCCCTTATCCATATTACATGACCCAAAATAACGTACTATGAATCTTTTACTCCATATCCGTATTGTTCCTTCAAGCGATTTAAAGCCTCTTTTATCTTATATAAGGGTGCAAGTCCATTTATTGGAGAAACGTCCTTTAAGGTACCATTTTGGTCCAAATTCACACTCTTATTGAACTCATCAGCGGTAGTAGACTCATAATCTAGTACGATTTTAAGCTTCTGATCCACTATATGTCTCTCTTCTTCAGGTATATAGTCCCAATAGTCCATAAGTATATTAAATGCAGCTTTGTAATCTTCCACTACCCAATGCCAAAGTCAGATGCAAACTTATCGTGTAACTTGATCTGTTTGTTCATCCTGAACATAGGTGAAGTAGTTTTAAGTGATTCAGTACATGCATTATATAATCGCCATAATGTTTTCTCACTAAATGCATCATGTGTAGGATTCAACCATTCTTTCTTTACTACAGGTAACTGACGTTCTCTTAAGATACCTTCTCCATATAGTTTGCCTATAGTGCTAAAAGCTGTGTTGTTATTACACTTTCTTGCTTTTAGTGTCTGTGAATCTGAATATAACGTCTGAAACTTCTCTTCAGAATTAGCTATTGCATTAAATATCAGACCTTTTAGCTCATCTAATATACGACCTTTATGCATTCGCATCACAACAATTTCTCCATTCATCATAAGATTTTCACAGACAAAGACAGATGCACCACTACAGATACCGAGGGACATAGACTTATCATATGAATTCCTAATACCTATACTTATTCCCATATCTCTTGATGGTTCCTCACTGTGATCCAGTTGATTTTCGAATGTTAACGTCCCAAACATCTGATTACCATTACGTGCAATCCCATATTTTTCTGCACGAATCTTATGTAATGGTAGCATTCTTGACGCAATATCTTTCACATTATGTATAAAGTCTGAGTGTGAAACTGGTACGTAAGTCCTTGTTTTTTCAGGTAGTTCTATTGATGCTAGTGTACTTTCATCTACTATCTGACTAGCTATTAATGTTGCATTCATTTGTTTCTCCTTTTTGTTGAATGATTCCTTCTTGTATTAGATGGTTAGCTGTTCTGCCAAACCAACCTTGTAATTTCCAAGCTAATCCAGTATTTACTAGATATTGCCATGCTTCTATTTGTTCTTCTTGTGTTGCATTCTCACCTTCACAGAATCCTTCTGCATAAGCTGTTGCAAGATAAGAAGTCCATTTTATGTTTGTAGCCATTACTTCTCCTTTATAGTTATTTACCTGTCATTGCATTATGTATTATTCTCCTTTGATTGGTCTCTGTTGCTGATATTTCTGGTGTTTCACCGATTGGCGTTAATGTTACATTATCAACAAGAAATCTCATATTGAATATCTCTCGTTCTCTGTTAGCAATAGTTGTTACATCTATATGTCCTAGTAGACCTTCATCATTCTTATGTCCAGTCAGTCCAAGTATTTTATTTGCATTGTACGCAACACGGAATGAACCTCTCGTAGAAGCTATATTCTGACCTTCTCTGAATGATTCTTTACCTATTTCAGATACAGCAAATACGACAATATTCTTCTGGATAGCCAGTTCCATGAGTGCTTGTGAAGCTTCTTCAACTTTCATATTGTTATCTTTATGTGCTGAATGAAATAGACCCATATGGTCTACGATTACTATTTCAGGCTTAATTGATCGCATATCTATACGCTTAGCCAATTCAAATGCACGACAAGGGTTGTAATCTATTGTCAGCCATTTAAAGTGGTCAGAAATACTAATACCTTGTCGATACGATTCAACTATTTCTTCTTCTGATTTACCAGTTTCCATCATGGCAAATCTCATCATCATCTGTCTAGGTGACATCTCCATCTCAAGGAAGTAAGTTTCTTTCTTTAATAGATTAAGCCAGTTCTGTAACAGCATGGTTTTCATAGACTTAGGTGGTCCCTGGACAATTACTACCTCTCCAGGATATATAGGGAATTTCTTCCCATATAATGCACCTATATCTATAGGTTTAACGTCAGATTGAATAAAGTCCATCAGTACCTTTTCCATAGCAGTAGAGTCTAATGCATTCTGATTCTTCTTTGCCTTATACAACTTACAGGTGGATTCACAGTATTTATCCATTATAGCATCATTACAGCCATAACGATTACCTTGTCCACCGTGTCCATTATAGGTATTATCAACTAAACGGTCCATTTCTATTTTCTTAAAATCACCATCGACACTTACCGTTTGTCTCCAGTTTTCCATTACCAGTTCTACAATATTCTTAGGATATCTCCATCTTAAGTGTGCAGCTATACGTAGCGCTACTGCATGTCTGGAACCAGAGTCTATACCATTCATCATAGTTTGAATGCATGGATATTGATGCTTATCAGGATTACCAGTATCAACAGGTTTCTTAAGCTGAATCTTCATCGCTTCTTTCTTACGAACCATTACATCGAATACAGGATTGCATTCATGTCTTGGTACTTCTATCTCTCGTGGTCTCTTAGCTAAAGCTATGATATCTTCAGGATGTGAGTGTAATTCCTGTGATGTTATGTAGACTTTGTAGAGATTAGATTTACCATTCCTAGTATTTAAGAGCCTGATAATACGAGACTTATCTGTAACAGATGGGTCTGCATATTCAAATATTCCTTTATCAGTTAATGCATCTTTGACCTTTAAGTGTAGATCACGAGCCCCTTCCCATAAAAATGCTTCTTGAGGTATACCGACATGAAATCCAGTACCTGAAAAGTATATATTAAAAGGTATCATGAGATCGTTCAGTGTTAAGGTTAAGCCGATAGTTTTCTGTCTTGCATCATCAACATCAGTACCATCCACATCAAGCAGGAACTCTGCAGGTATGTAGATTTTACCATCAAATCCAGCAAGTTTCTTATTTCGCTTAACATATTCTTTAACGTACTCATCATAATCGAATAGGCTCATGAACGTGTCTTTATTGGTTCCATACCACTGTGGCACCTGAGATGCATTAACAAAATGGAATCTATTGGATAAACTAAATGCCATTTCCTTAATCATTAGGTTGCCTCCAGTACTTTAGATTTAAGATTTTTAATCTCTTCTTTAACATTCTTAGTATGTGCTTGACGCTTATCCCAGTTTTTTCCTCTGAGAGTTGGATCAGTTTCCTGTATTAATCTAGATGTTCTGGTTATGGTTTCTCCTGATGTAAAGTTTCTAGTGATTAAGGTTAAGACTTTCTTAATATCTTCATTAATCACAATATCGTGATCTTTTAGCTCATCAAACCAGATATTTACTACCAATCTGGAATTATCATCTCGTAATGATGGATGTTTTATTAACAGTTTTTCAACTTTATCGTATGTTCTTGTTATTTTCTGTGACATTATTACTCCTTATTGTAACGCAAAAGGGAATAGAATACTCATAATATTCTACTCCCTTCATTGTCTGTTTATTGATCAGCTAATTAGAAAGGTACGTCTGCAGTCTCTGTTACGGTATCTGCTGTACCATTCAGTCCAGTACTAGTTTTATTACGTCCAGCATGATATCTTTCAGTGCTTGATTTAAGCTTTGAAACATCCGCTTCAGTAAAGTGTTGACTAACTACTGGTGCAACTCGTCCTACTGCATCAGTGAAGCCATCATCATTCAAATAGAATAATACATTTATTACTCTGTCTATAAGATGACGAACATTATCATCTATTGTTGCAGTGTTAGTTGCTTCATCAACAGTGATACCAGCCCAAGCATGATGGAAGAGATTCGCAATTGCAAATTCTTCACTAGTTTTAGCATTTACTGCTGACCAAACTCTGCATTTTAAGGTTTCTGGCTGATCTTTAAAGAATAGGTCAATATAACGTGTTCCGTTATACTCTCCTTCTACTGCATTATCTATGGTTACGGTAGTCCATCCTACTGGAAAGGTACTTCCAACTGGCCTATTAAGGTCTAGTGTTAACATTGATACTCCTTTATGTTATGGTTATTGATTATACTTTCAGATGTTTCTTATCTATAGTATTTGCATGAGCTTCAGTAATTCCACGATTAGACGCAGCATTACCATCATCATCATACTGAGATATTCCTGTAATTGCAGATAAGCCATATCTACGACCATATGTAATTACAGAACCAACACTCTGTGCTGTAGCTTTCTCTACAGGCATTTTAAGTTTGGATTTAATCCATTGTCCAGAAGAATGCAATAGCATCGTCGTGACAAAGAATTCTCCAGGTCTTGATTCATTACCTTGTACTACTGATAGTCCATGTTTAGTTAAAGATGGAAAGGATGATTCAATTACGGTATGCAAGTCAGCATAATTAGACTTAAAGAATGGATTTACTGATTTCTTCTCAGCACCTTTCATTTCAGACTGAGCTTTAGACAAGGCTGTTGCCAGTTTATCAATGTCATCTGATTTCCATACCTCAGGTGTCAACGCCCTTCTTTCAGGGTCGACAGATTTTACAGAAGGTTTATCTTCCATGATTATTCTCCTTGATTAGGTGTTATTCTAGTATTGTAAGAGATGCATTCTACGTGTCTTGAGAGTGTTCATACGACCGATTACTGTGCTGATCATCTTTTCTGTGACAATGCTGCCAAATTCGGTTTCATTACCGAGTCCTGTTAATATAAGACGATCAACAGTATCTTCGTATGTCTCAATAATATAGTTTAATACATCTAGTTCCATGAGGATGTCTAAAGTTACTATGCATTAGACATCTTAACCAAGCATTAATTTTCTGCGATTATTTTAGCTTCTTTTAATGCATCATCGTATTCAAGCATTATCTGTCTTAGAAGGACAGAATGCACTTTTCTTTGTACAAAGGTGAATGCACCAGTATCTATACGGAAATATCCTAACATAGTGTCATGATCGGATACCTTAAGTATATTAGTATCCACATCATCATAATTCCATATTATTTTAGTCATCCTGGTTTTCCTTATACTCTTCCAGCATTTGTACACCACTACCAATTAAGACATTAGCTAATCCATCTAAAAGTTCTGCAGATTGATCATAGCCCATAATATAATCTAAGGCTTCACGCTTCTTAGTCTTAAGCTTCTCAATCTCTTGACCTTCAGGAAACTTCTTAAATGCCTCTTCACACTCACTACGACACATATTAGTTAATACAGCTTTTATTGCAGGTAAGTTATTATGTATATTAGTTTCCCAATACCATTCATACTTCTCACTACCATAATGACTTTGAGTAAGATCATATTGCTCACAGAGGTTAGTTAGCGTATTACCCAATGAATGCTGTAATTCAATAACTTTATTTACTGCAGTTTCATATTCAACTAAGGTTTCAGCTAAACCTAAGTTTTCTATGAACTCATCTTTACGTTCATTTACAAAATCAGCTTTCTTAAGAGCTGCATCCTTTTCCAAAGGTCCAAGTTGTGCCCTAAACTGATCTTTAATACGATCTGTGAAGTAATTACGTTGTTGGCTTGTTAATTTCGCCATCGATTTCTCCTTTCTTAAGTAGTTCTAGTCCATTGACTGTTATTACACTCTTCTCTATTAATTTATCTATTTGGTCCATCATCCCTTTAAGGTGGAAGATGTTATGTTCTTCTACTAGTTCCTTAATAGCTTGAAGTGTAGCAAGCAAGTCCTTTTCATGTTTTATGATATCGTCAAACATTCAGATTCCCCATTGTTGGTAGCTGTAAGTCAAAGTTATCAACAATAAATTGCATTCCTATACTATCAGCTAAAGTAACTGAGTCATCATGATAGTCAACTACATTATACCATTCATCACGATACATTATTCTATCTTCCATATTATTTCTCCTGTTCTTCTTTAATCATACCCCATAAGAGCATGAGATACACTATTGCATCAGTTATACGTCCAGTAACGCTCTCTCGCTGAGATTTATGTCCTTTAACGAAAGCAGTAATACCATCTATATGTTTAAGCATGTAAGTCAGTAATACTTTCTTCCTGTCTGTCTCTACTAATTCAGCCACACGGTTGAAATTAGCAAATATCTCATCTTCGTCATGTGCGTATTCCTTCTGTCCAGCATTTCTCATACTACTTATGGCAGGCATGATATCAGTTTCCAGAAGTTTTATAAACTCCTGAGTTGTCATTAGAAGGGTATTGGATTACGACGAGTCATACCTTCAAGTACAAGGTATTTAACTTGTTGTTCCAAAGTCCTTACTTCATTTTTACATATTTCTTCCAGTCTCTCTAACGATTCCTGTTCTAGTATCACAGTTATTGATACCTCATCTGGCAGTGTTACTGTTTCAGTTTTAGTATCTGTGATAGTTGTGGTCTTATATCTACGACTTTGAGTCCAATTCCAAGCAGTTCCATAGTGCACACCATACTTACGTGCTACTTCAGCAATGCTCATACCAGATGCAATATTACCTAATGCAGCTTTGATTGTATGTCCTGTATGAAATACAGGTGATTTACGTTTCATATTATCTCCATGTTGTTAGTGTTATTATTAGGTACCATATTCCTAGAGACATTAACATTAAGCCAATGTACACTAGCAATCTTTGTATTAGTAATTTATTCATCATGTTCATCATAAGGTTCGGCATGATCACGACATTCACTACATAAGTCACAATCAGGCCATCCTGGTGGACCAAAAGGTGCACCACAACAATTACTTAATATTTCTTCTTCCATATTATCTCCTATAGTTTAAAGTTGTGCGGGGTAGAAAATAAGGAATCCACCCCGCTTCCTCCAGCCGTAAGGCTGTGTTACCTATCAACAGATGGAGAAACCACCTGAGTGTTTACAAAATTCAGCAAACTCCTTTACATTATCAGCATTAAGCCGATAGTGTGTTTCAAAGTCCTTCTTCTTGCCTGAACCATCACAACTATTACATGGAATACAGTCAATTGCTTGAGGAATGTTCTCTTCTTTTAACACATTAATATCTATCTGTTGCTTGAATGCCCATTCCTTAAGTAATACTGTATCACCCCTTCCTGTATCAGAAGGTCGTTTACGCCAACCTGACGCATCACATATATTACAGTCTACCAGTTCTTTATTTTGCATCTCTTTAGCTCTGTCGTCAGAGTATTCTTGAATAAAGCCATTATCTAGATGTTTACTTAGTCTATCAGCCATAGCTATAGCCTTATCCTCACTTATTTTATGCCCATCATTGTAATTACCTGCAAGTATATCTCGTTTAGTTAAGATATCACAACAGATGTTACATACTACTTCCCACAAAGGTCTCCACCACCAGATATTGTTACGAAAATATGCACCTTTAGTATTTTCAACCCATTTCTCATGGTCTTGACAGTGTACAGCATATTTTATCTTATCAAGGTCTGGATTCAGCTTGAAATGACCCTTAGAAGTCTGAATGAATTCTTCAGGGCCATTCCATACTGGTTCAGGAGTTGCAGGTTTTAATCCATGTAGATCAAATCCCATGTCTGTCTCCTTATGTTATTATTACTGGATTATTGTAAGACCATTTATCTGTCTTCTTACCACCAATCCCAATAAGACCAGTCCTCTCTACATCGTCACCATCTCTCCAAGCTAAAGCACCTATTACAGTTTCTTCAGGAATATGATCCCAAGAATTATCTGATTTACGTGCTACACCTTCAAGATGATACTCTCCTGTAGAAGGATTAGTCATCTTAAGATAAAGACATTTCTTAGTCTGAGTCATGTGGGAATCCCGTTTACTAAATCTAGGTAATGCAGGCAACTCTATTTCTAATAACTCATAAGGTCTACCATCTACAGTATCTTTATCGATGACTTCAGTCGGACAATCCTTAAGAACATTTTCTAAGCCTACTGCTTCAATAGCTTGCTGCCTTACCTGTACATTCTTTAATTTAAATGCATCTTTAGGGTCCCATTCATCAAGAGTACCTTTATCCCGATGCTTCTTAAAGGCATGTTCAGCTTTATTCTGTGCATAACGAGCACGAGCATCAACATTATTTGCATCTTTTCTATCCCTATCCCACTGATTATATTCTTTAACAATATACTTAGGAATTTCAGATATCATATCACCATGCCAATTGAATGTCACTCTATTATATGGTAGGGTAAGGATATCTTTCTTCTCTTTACTACTATCATAACGGAGAAGATGTTTACCTTTTCTATGGCAATACCATACGTCATATAACAAGTTTAAGGATAATAAGCCTTTCATGGACCAGATATCATACTTATTCTCATTACTCCAATGAGAACGGTTTGATGCTAACTGTAGATGAAATACTATCTTATCCTTAGTGAGTGTAGCGATTGCAGGTTTAGTCTTTTTTATATCATTCAGTGATCTCCAGCTATATGATTGCCATACCTTTACTATACCAGGTTTAACTTTAATGAAGATATATTGCATATGCCTGAATCTATCACCACCACGTACTGTTATTGATTCACCATTCTTACTCTTAAGTAGTGTCATTAGATTTCTATGCATTAGTCTTGTACTCCTCTTATTCTACCTGTAAGATGGTCTATCTCTTTAACTATGCGCTGTATGTAAAAGCCTGGAGGTATTGTGATAGTATTATGTTCTTCATGTTTCAGTTTTACTGGAGCACCAGTAACTATTACACCATCATTATCACGTCTATATTGTGAGCTTTTACATAGTGTGATACCTGCTTCTTCAAGCATATCATCCATGTATACAGCATGATAGTGACCTGTTTCTTCACCTTCAGCAAGTACTGCACGAACCTCATGCTCTGTGGTCTTATGATTTAACTGTGCTTCAATAAACTCTTCTTCAGTTACCTGTATTAAGAGTACATCTCCCTGTTGATATTTAGTCATTTGTTTCTCCTTGTTTTTTTGATTGATAGGTTATCCAGCATGGATAGCCTTTTACGTGTTGTATTTATGAGTCGTTCAGTAACAGTAACTCCATTCTCGGTTACTTTACCTATACCAAGGTCATGGAATTTGCGTAACTGACTACGATAGAATCTTATGTTATTAACGTGATAATATATTGTTTGAGCCATTACAGTGTCCCCTTATTATTAGTGAAGGGGGACCCTAAAGTCCCCCGTTTGTTTTGTAAATTATGCTTACGACCAAGTTCATATTCTGAGGTGACTTCTTTATCCCAACAATTATTGCAGAAGATAAAGCCAGCTTGTTGCTGTGTGTCACTCTTATGATAGTAGAAATGGTCTTTACACTGTTCACATTTATGCATACTATTGCGAAACCAGCCAGTTAAGTGCTCTGCGTACATACCACCAACAAAGAACACGAATGCACATAAAACAGTCCACTCAACTGGGTTATTAGATATCAGATGTATCATTAGTTCATCCTTCCAGATATATTAGCAGTATCAAGTAGTTCACCTAAGTCAACACCCTTATCAGGTCTATCAAAAGAACTGTCTATCTCCTGTATCTCAACAGTCTGATCTATTCTATTAACATTTATAGTGAATGGTGGATCATAATTAGGTTTAAAGATTGTACCGTCAGGAAGGTTGAAGAATCTTTCCATGTCAATATACATCGGTACTATAAAAGTATGTATGACATGGGAACATGCTTCATCTACATTAGCAATCAAGAAGTTGGGCAATGTATTTACATTCTCTACTAAATTATCAAGAAATGCAAATGTACCTTGAACATCTACATTAGGACAGATATCTACTAGATGATAGAGGTCACCTATTTCAGGACAACGGTTTGGATTAGGGTTAGTAATTACGTTCATGAATGTTTCTCCTTATTTACATACATACTCTGGTTCAGAGCATGGATTAGTGTTGATAGTTTCATCAGTTAATACGTCTTCATCTACGTACTCGTAAGACTCAGATATATCTTCTAATGCGATAGTTTGTGCGTAATTACGCCATATTGCAGATGCGATGAACATTTTATGCATTAGTTCTCCTTATTGTTGATAGTAATTGAAATGAGTGATGGGTACTGCATATGTTAGCTGTTTAAAGCCCAAAACATGAGGTATAAGCCATTATTACGGAGTGGCCGATATGAGTACCCATCTGGTAAATGAATGAGTTGCTGGCAGGATTACGTTTACCTGCGACTAAATTAGAGCTAAATACAGGTAATTAGTTTGTATCTAACTCACTCAAGATTAATTCTTTATTTGACCTCCCTTACTTTGTAGGTTGATACACCGATGAAGCATTGCTCTATCTGCTCAACAGTTAACTCAACACCTCTAAGTTCACGAGGTAAATCTAATGCAACAGTTGTTACAGTATTGCAGCAGGCTGCTAAGTCTAGAGGTAATATGCCTATGACATTGAGACCTTTAAGTTGTTCAGCAGTGACATGCTCTACTACTCTTGTTTCAGTAGTGATATGCCCTTCATTGAAGAGATATTCAGTGAGGGCACCATGTCTTGTTACTAGGATGTCGTAAATGGTAGGTTTATAAGATTTTATCGCTTTTATAGACTTATGACCGATACCTTTAATTCTTGATAATTGTGGTACTGATAGTTTACTGGCTTCAGGTATGGTTAAGCCTGCTATTAATAGTCTTAATCTAATATATTCAGTATTGTATTTTGTTAACATGTTATCTCCTTATTTAGTGATAGACTTAAGTTTGCGCATAAAGCTGTTACGGTCAGGTTTCTGACTTGATTCAGCGGACTTGACAAAGGATAATGTATCATACTTACCCAGTTCATGCTCTTGACTGTTGATTTGACCAACACCCTTAAGCTGAGTCTTTTGAGGTATTAGATGAGCGTGATAGATTATAGACTCTTTGTCTTTACTGATGCTAGTATCTAGCTGACATTCAGGGAAGAATGTGTTCTTTACCTTATAGAAAAGGCTGATAAATTTGTTTAATTCGGGAAGGGATGAGAACTTCCAGTTTGTTGTTATGTTCATTATTTTTCCTTATTTATGGTTTGTTGTGAGGTCTACGGATTATTTTCTAATAACTGTCACGGGTGGGAGAAAGAGTAGTATCCCCCACCCAAAACAGTATTATGCTGTCTCAAAAGGATGCCGAAGCACCCTATTTGGGCGCTTCAGTGGCATCAGCATCAGCCTTGGCATTCGCCTTGGCAATCTTGGCAATGGTAGCCTTCATCTGCTTGTCAGTCATGATGAGGTTGCCTGTGTAGTCTTCATCAGTATTGACGTAAGCAAATGGTTCGGCTTTCTGGAAGTCTGCGATACCCTTGCCGAAATAGATTTGGCATTGTGGGGCATCGTCGGATTGCTGTACCTTGGGGGCAAGCACCCTGGTCTGTCCCTGAGCATTGGCATCTTCATAATTGCGAAGGCTGGTGCTGTAAAAGGGTTGACCCATCTTTGTGCTGTATTTCAAGCGAGCAAGGAACCATGAGGTTAAAGGTTGAGTATTCATAACATCTCCTATTTTAATTGAAAGTTAACGTGAAATGAAGAAAGAAAATCTCCATGGTACCCGATGGTGTTTGAATATATGGTCATACACTAAAATGCCCCAATTTTTGTGATAACGGTCACATAGTTGCAAAGTTAACGAAATGCATATATATTACCTAGGACGAGACGGGGGCCTAAATGCTAAACTGGAGGTACTTATGCGTAAAATAATACTAAATGCACTGGTCGTTGTTGTTACAGCTGTTACATCCTTTGTCGTCGCTACAGAGGAATGTAAAAAGCCTACACCTAATACCTGGTACAAGATATCCACTGATGCACTTAATCCTGGCAAGCTTATTGCTGTCGATATGTCTAAGGGTTATTCGTTTGCTGAAGGCGGGATGATCTATATAGTCGCTGTCGTAGGAGATGATCAGTTCACTATCGTCTTTCCTAATGGTGCGTACTGGGAAGCTCCTAAAGCAGATGCATTTTTAATGGGAATGCAAGAAGAATTTGACAGTCTGGAGGACTACTTACGAAACAAGAGCACAGAGATAAAGAAGAAATGAGTGGAAACAACCATAACGAAAGAGGAGAAATTACAGGCAATACGCTGGATTAATCTTGCCGTAGGAGTCATACAGATGCATTATTGGTTGGGGGGTGCATCGTGGTTTGTCTTAGCTATAGCACTCGCTAATGTAGCTGTATTTGCATTCACCCGAAAGTAAATTTGTGGGTGACATACTATTAGGCTTATCTTTAGCATGCATTATGTGGTATGGAACTGAGTACTTGAATTACTGTCCAGGAGGAGAGTATAAGTGCCCAGAATACTGCGAAATAGACCATGAGCACTTAACAGAGGACTGCGATGAAAACAAAAAGAAGAAAGCCTACCAACAAAGACTTTCAAAGGGTCATACAGAGGCTGGGGATAGATATGATGGGGATGAGAGCGCAAATAGGAGCTGTAGCGGATGTACTGTCGGATTACCTGGACTTTACAGGTAAGAGAAAGGAATTTGAAAAATTTGCAATGAAGCGAGCGGAAAAGGCTATAGATGAGAGCGTTGAAGATTAGGATCGCTTACTCAGATGCTTTTCAGAAAATGCAATCCCGCTACAATGTTGTTTTTAAAGGACTTAGAAGACTTGCATCGTATTAGGTATTGTATGTAAACTATGTTACTGTATTTACGCTTAAATATGGAGGTTACAGAGCGTTCGGCCTAAGGGCCTCACTAGTAAGCGTAAGTAAGAGGAAGGAGTTGTATGAAGATATATCACTTGATTATCGCTTATAACGATAAGACGGAAGAAGTTGAATACATTCAGGAGCATATCGAAGAAGAGATGTCGCCTAATGTACGAACTGTGGAAGTAGAAATGGAGCTTGATGATGAGTACTTCGATGATGAAGACTTGATGGAGCTTATATATGAGCATGGACTCGGAGAAGCATGAGAAGTTACAAGCTTAAGGATGTAGAGCATAAGGTCTATGAAGATGAGAGTGAATTACCAGAAGGTTTCACTTTTAAGGGAGACTGGCGTGATTCTACTATAGGGGACTGGGTTCTAGCTGATGATGGCTGTTATGTGCAGGTATTAAGAGAAGGTAGGCTTAAGAAACCTGGCAGAAAGAGCGTTATTGACTATATCGGTACATGTACTGGAACATTCATCTGTAGAGACTCTATAAAGATGGATACTGAGAAGAGGGTTAATATCTACAATTTCTCAGGTAAACATCCAGAGGATCATGTTAAGGAAAGGAAGTATCTAACCCCTAGGGAAGGGTTATTTGCTCAATTCGTAGCACAGGGGATGGAATATACTGATGCGTACTTAAGTGCATTTAAAACTAATAGCCCTGTTCATGCTAAGGCTAGTGCAGGACTTTTACTAAAGCAGGAGAGGATAAAGACAGCTATGAAAGCAGAATTAAAGCCAGTATTGAAGAATCTCGGCATTGACGATAACTTTGTATTGTCAGGCATTAAAGAGGTTGCTGCAAATGGCGACAAAGATTCAGATAAACTGAAAGCTCTATTTGAGCTGGCAGATATACTGGAAATGAAGGAAACGAAGAAAGAGATAACCGCTATTGGTGGAGCAGTATTTAAGGGCTTCTTACCAGAAGATGCGGAGGTAGTGGAAGAGAGAAAACATATGTTGGAGGAAGGTGATGCCTAAATTTACTACGTTAGATGGTCAAACACTAGCCTATGGGAAAGAAGGAACGTATACCGTCGATGACGAAAAAGCGTTCATCCTCAGTCTGGATAAGCAGCTCAGGGCAGTCGACCTTAATGACAAACGTCAAGTAAGTATAGTGCAGAATAACCTTAATGTAATCTCCAAAACATTGCAACTGGAACCACTACCTACTGATGGGGCATTAGATCAGCCTACAATACAGGCTGTCCAATACTTCAAGCAGAACAGCGATCTATTCAAGGAGCATGGTATATCTCAGCATATTGATGCGAAAAAGCTAGAAAAGCTTACTAATCCAGCTTTTACTGAAACAGAGCATGCCCCTACAATGGATGAAATGAAAGCACTCGAAATAGATATAGGAGCACTTTATGAGTAAGACAGTAATAGTAGCCAAGGATGCATATGGTGAAAAGATCGCAGACTTAAGTGAACGTATTAATTATCTTGTTAAGACAATGCAAGATCATGCAGATGCTATTAATGAGATACGTGATAAACTAACACAAGTTAGAACTAGAATGGGACTATGAAAGTCAAGGTAAATTTATGGCAGGATTTAGAAACAGCTACTCACACATGACCAGTATCTGGGAAGAAACACCCAGTTTGGGAGTCTCATGAATCGAGTAGAGGAGTTCGGAAATTATCTAAAAAGAAAGCTAGTAAGTGAGGATACTGCTGAGAGATGGGCTATATGTCAGGCATGTCCTGAGTTACTCCCCTCTAATAGATGCAATCAATGTGGATGTTTTATGAAGCTGAAAACTAAAATTAAGGCAGCTAAATGCCCAATAGGTAAATGGTAAAGATATTATTACTGACTGCACTGATAAATACTGATATGCAAGCAGTGATAGTACAACCAGAAAGAATTGAAGCAAGAAGACGACAAACAAAAGGTAGAGACAAAAGACGTAGAGGTGGAAACGGACTTCGCTAAGAATGTCAATGTCAACTTCCATAATGTGGGAGTTGAAGAAGAGAATCTTAAGTTAGCCTATCAGGATATGATTGCATTTGGGAAGTTGTTCTTGCCAGATGATTTCATGCGTTCTGAGACTCCACCATTTCATTACTCAGTGGCTGACATGATTAATGACAAGTCTATAAGGCAGAGTGCATTTATTATGCCCAGAGGGCATGGTAAGACAGTTCTGACAAAGGCTGATATAATGCGTGACTTTTGCTTTGCAGGTAAGAGAAAAGAATGGGGTTTAGATGATACAGATGAACCCTTTTTTTATGGTTGGATATCAGCAACCGCTAAGTTAGCTACTGGTAATATGGAC
>Ga0208316_1001328_pt1 | contig 15098 bp, 19 predicted proteins | sample MalvireepMed_231_FD_184240 | JGI IMG/M metagenome (GOLD analysis project Ga0208316, IMG submission 184240) | Marine viral communities from the Global Malaspina Expedition - Malaspina viral metaG DeepMed_231 (SPAdes) (version 2) | ecosystem: Environmental > Aquatic > Marine > Oceanic | place... | reverse complement strand
ACGTTAGATCTGCCGCAGCGCCACACCAACGCAGCCTAATTATCAGCTTCCATTGAGCCTGGCCCGTTTTTTCATGGCCGCCTGTGCTGCCCCTGCATTCTCCAGCTTTCCGGCCCAGGCTTTCTGGGCAGGTTCCTGCAGAGCCCGGCCATAGGAGAAACTCAGCTCCCAGGGATGGTAGCCCATGCTGTTCAAAGCATTGAGGTTTTCGGTGGATTCTTCCGGCGTTTGGCCTCCGGAAAGGAAGAAAATCCCCGGCACAGCCGGCGGCACCACTCGCCGGAAAACGCTGAGCGTCGCTTCGGCAACCTGTTCAGGTGTGGCTTTGCCGGATTCCTTGCCCGGTATCACCATGCTGGGCTTCAGCACCATGCATTCCAGGTTCACCCGGTGCCGATGCAGGGCCTTGAACACTTCCAGCAATACGTCTTCGCTAACTTCTGCAGCCCGCTCAATGGTGTGATTTCCGTCAATCAGTACCTCCGGCTCAACAATCGGCACAATACCCATCGACTGGCACACGGCGGCATAGCGGGCCAGCACCTCGGCATTGGATCGAGGGCAGGGTATCCGAGATATGGAACACATCCCGCCACTTGGCGAAGCGGGCACCCATGGCCTTGTAGTGCTCAAGCCGGGCAGCCAGGCCATCCAGCCCGTAGGTAATCTCGTCACCAGGAGCATTCACCAGAGGCCCCTTGCCCTGATCGACCTTGATACCCGGCACCATGCCCTGGCTGGCAAGGAGCTTGGGAATAGCAACGTCTTCCAGGCTCAGTTGTTCCAGGGTCTCTTCGTAAAGAATCACGCCACTGATGTGGTCGCCAAGTCCGGGCGTGGAGAAATAATGCTTCGGTATTCGCGCCGCGTGGCTTCCGTGGATTCAACGCCTACGGCTTTGAAGCGTTTGGCAATGGTCGGTGAGCTTTCGTCTGCGGCCAGAATACCTTTGCCCGGTTGCACCAGATCGGCAATGGTGGCGTTGAGTTCTTCCTGAATGGTCATGGAGCCTCCCTGAATCGGACTGGGGTTTGAGGATTCGACACAGCATGAGTTTAGCCGGTTATTTTGTGCCTGCTATTTGATCTGAGCTAAAGCAGCTGAGCGCTCCATCTTCTAAACTGACTGCATAACAAAACAACAAGGATGCCCGCGCCATGAAAACGGTCGTTAGTGTCAGCCAGGGATCATCGGAATACGATTACGAACTGGAAACCACATTCCTGGAACAGCCTTTCCGGATTATTCGGGTAGGCACGGATGGCAACCTGGAGCGTGCTGAGGCGGTGCTGGATTCCGTTTGCGGGGAGGCCGATGCCATTGGCCTGAGCATGATTCATGATCACTACCAGGTGGGCCGTGAACAGCTGGAACATCCCGATACGGCTCGCCTTGAGGCCTGTATTCCGGACAAACCGGTGACGACCGGTGCCGGCCTCCGGGGTATCTTACAGGAATGGGCGGTACGCCATACGCAGACTGAGCTGGGGCACTTTTTTGACAACGCCCGGGTACTGTTTCTGAACGGCCAGGCCGGCTACCGAATTGCCAAGGCGTTGTCTGAACACACCGACAACCTGTTTTTTGCCGATCCCTATCTGGATTTCGGCGTACCGAGATTGCTTACCTCCCTGCGCCAGCTGGAAACCTATACCTCGTTAACAGCCCCGGTGACCTTCCGCCCGGCAGCGGTCAAGCTCATTGAAGCGCTTCACAAAACACCGATTTACCGCATGGGCGAGAAGCTCATTCGTGGCTCGTTGCATGAGTCGGTAAAGGACTCCCATGTGATTGTGGGAGCCATGGGCGATCTGGAGGCCTTCTCGGAGAAAGAGCTGGACGGTAAAACCGTGATCACCTCCCGGGTCACCGAATCCGCCCTGGACTGGTTTCGCTCCCGCAAGGTGGCCATGGTGGTGGACTACAGCCCCTGGTTGGAAGGTCGACCCGTGGGCGTGAATGTGATGGAGGCGATGATCAGCGCGGCGATGTCCCGCACGCCGGAGCAGCTGGGCGCAGACGACTTCCTGGATGTTATTCAGACCCTGGGAATTGAGCCGCGGATTCTTTACCCCAACGGTTATCGGCGGGTAAACCGCTTCGCCTTCGTGATTCATCCGTTGTCTCAGCAGTACCTGACCAAAACCCCACCACTGGACTGGATTGCCAATGTCTCTCCACCCACCGTGATGAACCTGGTGGAGAAGGCTGTGGCTTACACACCGCCTTTCATTTATTCCAAGGTGAGCGGCATCAAATCCCCCACCGGAGATGAAGCCGAGGGATGGCTCATCACCGTAGGCGGCACACCCAGGGAAATCATGGCCCACGGCCCGGAGTTTACCTACAGCCGGTTGTTGGCGGCGGCAAAACTGGCCAAGAAACTTGGGGCCCAGATTATGGGGCTGGGTGCCTTCACCAAAGTGGTGGGGGACGCCGGCATTACTGTGGCCAAACGCGCACCTTTACCGATCACCACGGGTAACAGCTACAGTGCCTCCGGCGCGCTCTGGGCCGCCCACGATGCCGCCAAAAAAGTCGGCCGCGTGAGTATTGGTAAGAGCGGCAAAATGGCGGGTAAGGCGATGGTAGTCGGGGCCACAGGCGCCATCGGTTCCGTGTGCGCGCGCCTGCTGGCCAAAGCCGTGGATGAAATCCACATGGTTGCTCCGGAGGCGGCGAAGTTACTGGCACTGAAGGAAAGCATCGAACTGGAAACACCGGGGGCCATCGTTCACGTCTCTGCCACCATGGATCGGGATCTTTCAGAAATGGATATGGTGGTTACCGCTACGTCCGGGGCCGGTAAACGCATCCTGGACATCATGCAGGTGAAACCAGGCTGTGTGATTACCGACGTGGCCCGGCCGCTGGATATCCCGGCGGAGGATGTGGCCAAGCGGCCGGATGTGCTGGTGATCGAATCCGGGGAAATCCAGCTACCGGGAGACGTGCGCATGAAGGACATTGGCTTGCCCCGGGGCATCGCCTACGCCTGTCTGGCGGAGACGATTGTGCTGGCACTGGAGGCCCGGTTCGAGAATTTCACGCTCGGCCGTAACATTGAATGGGAGAAGGTGCGGGAGATCTACAAGCTCGGGCTCAAGCACGGCATGGAGCTGGCCGCCATATCTGGCGTGAATGGTGTGTTTACCGAGGAGGACTTTGAGCGGGTGCGGACTCTGGCCGAAGAGCCCGCTTGAATCCAGGTCAGGCGTCGAGTTTTTTGCGCATCAGATAACGCAGAAACTGGGCGCCACGCACCGTGACTCGCTGCTCATCCACCACCTCAAAACCGTGGCGCTCGAAGAAGGGCCGGGCGACCACGCTGGCCTCGGTCTTGAGTTCTGTTACGCCCAGCTCTTTGAGCTGCTGTTCTGCCTCGTGATAAAGGGCAGAAGCAATGCCGCGACGGGCGTAGTTGGGAGCGGTGAATACCAGATCGATATGGCCATCTTTTTCATAGGAAATGAAACCGGCGAGATCTGAGCCTTCTTCTGCCACCAGGGTCTCCAGAGACTCCAGGCGCTCGCGCCAGGTATCCAGATGGGGTGTGCGTGAAGCCCATGCATAGCGCTGGGTTTCGTCGTAGGCGCCTGCCGTGAGCTCGTGCACGGAATCGGTGAACAGGCGAACCACCGGGCTCAGATCCTGAATCCGGTATTTACGAATGGTGATCGAAGTTACGGTACTCATGTCGGTTCAGTGTGCACCTGTGTTGGAAAGCAGGTTGATAACCAATACGCCAGCTACAATCAGCAGCATACCGACAACCGCAGGAAAATCCAGCTTTTGACCGAGCAGTAACCAACCAATGAGCGAAATTAATACAATGCCCAGCCCGGCCCAGACGGCATAGGCAATCCCCACTGGAATCACCTTGATGGCCAGCGCCAGAAAATAGAAGGCCACACTGTAACCGATCACGACCACAACGCTCGGCATCAACCGGGTGAATCCTTCGCTGGATTTCAGTGCCGAGGTAGCAATCACTTCGGCCACAATGGCCAGACCAAGAAGCAGCCAGCTTTTCATAGAACGTGTTAAAACCATCACCAAGTGAATGAGGAGCTAAATAAACTGTGGTGGCTGGAACGGCTGTGCTGGTCACGCTAAGGCGTTCGCCACGGCTTGCTCCGCGTGGATGCGGGTGGTGTCGTAAAGCGGAATGGCAGTATCAGCCTGCTGCACCAATAAGCCAATTTCGGTACAACCCAGTATTACGCCTTGCGCTCCTCGTGCGGCCAGTGAGTCCAGCACCTGCAGATAGCCCTGTTTAGAAGGCTGGCGGATAATACCACGGCATAGCTCGTCATAAATGACGGTATGCACGAATTCCCTCTGCGCGTCACCCGGCACTAAAACCCGGATGCCACGGTTCTCCAGACGCTCCTTGTAGAACGCCTGTTCCATGGTGAATTTTGTGCCGAGAAGGCCGACACAATCGATCCCATCGCGATGAAGCGCATCAGCTGTCGCATCGGCGATGTGAAGCATGGGCAGGCCAGAAGCCTTCTCAATACTATCTGCCACTTTGTGCATGGTGTTCGTGCACAACACAATGAAATCGGCCCCTGCCGCGGCCAACGCCTTTCCGACCGCACCAAGAATTTCCCCGGTCGCCGCCCAGTCCCCCTGATGTTGCAGGGCTTCGATCTCGGCAAAATCCACACTGTAGAGAACCAGTCGCGCTGAGTGCAGCCCGCCCAGCTCGTTTCGCACTCTCTGGTTGATCAACTGATAGTAGGTTTGGCTGGATTCCCAGCTCATTCCACCGATGAGACCTATGGTTTTCATAGTAGTGGCTTCTTCCTTTGAAATAATTGAACCAGGCAAGCCTGCCTGGAATCCGTGCGGCTTCCGTCGAGTTCCCTGAGTCTAGGGGAAACCCCGATGGTATTGTTTTACACATAACGCTGTATAGAGGCTCCGGCACCGGAATCAAATTTGACGTTACCTGAGGTGTAAATCGCTTGACCAAATAGATGTCCACCCAATAACATTCATAAAAAATGAATGTTAAATCCAGTAGCAAACCGAGGTATCCAGATGGCCCTGTCATTCGTGAATATTTTCAAGAAAGAAGACGCAGAAACTGAAAGCAATGGCGTTGAACACGTCGAGGCAAGTGGTATTGCGGAGACGCAGAACGACGAGCCAAAAAAGGGTGGGCACGGCGAGGGCGGTACCTGCTGCGGCTCTTGCTCGTAAGCCTGAGCTTTAAGTTAACCCCGGGCTAGTGTCCCGTCTGGCTAATTCCTTAATCTACTGCTTGCCTCTGAGGCCTCTGACCAAGGCGCCAGTCTGCAGATGTGGTGGTTCCACATCAAGGACTGGCAACACAGGGCTCAGAGTCCTCAGAGACAAGCCCTCCGGGAGCTTCTGAAAAAACGAAGAACGTCGTTCTGCTGGCTCGATTTGGAACCACCAAACCTTCACCAGCACGCCTAGCTCTTCGGTTTTTCAGAAGCTCAGTAGGTTAAGGAATTAGCCAGACGGGACACTAGGGCTCGGGGTTAGTTTCGATCCTTTAACACTGAATAAATCTGATACGCCGCGTGTTCTGAATCTTCAGAAGGCGCCTTTCGGTTTTTTTCCCAAGAAGCCAGCAAATTCAGAACCCGCTTTTCGTCATTACTGCGGAATCCAGGCCAGTACACGTAGGGCACAAGATTCGGGCGGCTGATGAAAAACAGCGCGGTTTCCTCCGGTTTCTCTTCAATATCGCCCCGTAGCCCCAGGGTGAAACGTTGTCCATCGCTTCCGGTGAGCGACACCAGCAAGGAGTTGTTGTCATCGACGCGCCGGGCATTACTCACGGTGATGGGTGGTTCCAGGCTGGGCACAGAGGTTATGGCGTACTGAAAAACAATCAGAGCCAGAAGCAGGACAAGAAGCACCGCCAAAGCGATCGATTTAACCATGAAGAATTTCCGTTAAGCGGAGCGGGGCGCGAACATGATAATGGCCATGCCAATAAGCGCGACGCCGGATCCAACCAGATCCCAGGTTGTGGGTCGAATACCATCAACGGCCCAGAGCCAGAGAATGGCGGTAAAAATATACACTCCACCGTAGGCAGCATATACCCGGCCGGCTGCCGTCGGGTGCAGCGACAGTAACCAGGCAAATGCCGCCAGGCTCAGGGCGCCGGCCAGATGGATTTACCCTCCCGCAGCCAGAGGTAGGGCAAGTAGCAGCCAATTATTTCAGCCAGCGCCGTAATGATAAAAAGACCGACAGTTTTCAGTTCTGGCAAGGGTGAAACCTCGAATCCTCTTGAATCTGACGTAATGGCAACGTCGCAAGGGTACCAAGTGAGAAGCCGTAAGGCATCACTAGGGGGCAAAAGCCGGAATAACGTGTTCTTCAATCAGCTGAAACTGGCGGCGCAGCAAACTTGAACCCGGTGAAGGCGGAGACGGGTTTGACGTCATTACAATCGTTAGCTCCAGGGAAGGAAGTACGTAGAGCAACTGGCCACCATAACCTCGGCCGTAATAGCCGATTTCGCCTGCCAGCGGGCGGATAAACCAGCCGTAACCGTAGGGATCATCAGTGTAGGCTGACTCGCCCCGGGCGGTCCAGGATTCGCTTACCCAATCTTCCGGGAACAGGCGTTCATTACCCACACTTCCGTCATTGCGATACAGTTCGCCGATCTTCGCGAGATCGCGCGGAGACAGGCGCATATTGTTGCCGCCGAAATAGATTCCCTGTGGTTCCCTGTCCCAGGGTGGAATAGACACACCAAGTGGTTTTCCCAACCAATCCCGAGCCACTTGCAGCGTGCTTCTGCCTGTGCTGACCGTAAGCGCTGCCGAGAGAAGGTGGCTGCTACCGGTGGAATACAGCATACGCCCGCCAGGCTCATCAACAAAAGGGCGGGTCAGCACGTGATTTACCCAGTTGTCGCTGGTTACCCAGGGCCCGTAGTTGGCGCCAGAAGTCCGTTGCAGTCCCGCTTGCAGAGACAGCAAATGGCCCAGTGTAATCTGTTCCACTCCGTCGGTCGCTGAGGCCGGGACACGTTCGCCCAGTGTTTCGATCACCGTCTGCTCAGTGCCTTCAAACACATCCTTTTTAATACCGATACCTACAAGGGCAGCAAGAACAGTTTTCGACAACGACTTAATGTTGGTGGGTGTGTCCAGGCCCTGGTTTTTCAAATCCAGCGCCAACACTTCCTGGCCCTTATGAACGGCAATCAGGGTATGCAGACGATCAATGCGGGCAGCCTCGTGCTCAACGCGGGCCTGCCAAGAATCGGGCTGTGCGCGACTAAACGCGGGCAAGGCCATTACCAATGTGATGATCCAGATCGAAAAGCGGTGCATAGGATTCCGGCTCGATTGCTTTAGGTGAATGCAAGTATTCGGACTTCACTTACACCTTACGCCCGGAATCCGTCACAGGCTCAACGGCATTTGATCCTGTTCTCAGGAATCGTCAGCCTTCACCAGGCGCACCGCAACATCGAGATACTGCGTATCGTTATTCTGGTTCTGCTCTGAACCGAACAGATTTAGCCAGTGACCATCCTTCAAAGACACCTTTCCAGTGGCAGCGCTGTTTTGCTGCCCGGTCTCATATTCGCCGGCAAAGGTGAACGTGAAATCCCCGGGGGATTCCGGCAGGGCTCTTAGTTCAAAGTCCAGTGTTATTTCAGGTGACGACACAAAGCCCTTGCCGTCAGGGTCTACGTCAACTTTCAGTAGACGCGATTGTTCCAGAAACGCCGGGCGTAATTCGGTGGGAGCCTGGCCTGGTTCTGTGGCCTGGCATTCGCAATAGCGAACCTCCAATACCATCGGGCTGTTTTTGAGGTAGTGTTCGGGAGACGGGCCGCCGGCCTGGGTGATGCCTGGAAGCAGGCACAGCGTTGTAAGGCCGAGCAAACCGAATTTGAGTGATGCGATCCTTTGCATGATTGAGCTCCTTTCAAGGTTTAACCATAGATGTTCAAGCTATTCTGTTTTAAATTCCGCCGCAAGTTACGTCGGCCGATTAGAAAAGCCTGCACATTAGCATGCATCGTTTGCAAGCAGACTGGCCACGAATCAAAACGCCTGATTCAGCTTCCTGCGTGCCTCCGCTAACTGGCTCACCGCGAGCCCGTAGGGTTTCAACTCTACGGCTCGCTCCAGGTTATGCACGGCTTCCCGGTAACGTTTCTGGCCAAGTAAAAATGAACCGTAATTGCCCCAGGCGTAGGCATAGTCAGGGTCCAGCTCGATCATTTTGCGATGCAGCCGATCCCGCTCCTCGAGGTTCTTAGTGGCCTTGGCCAACCGCATGCGCTCATGAAGCAACAGGCGTTTCTGATACTTCTGGGATGCTCTGCTCTCGATTTCTTTGAAACCCTCTGCGGCGAATTTTTCGTCTTTGTGGTGTATCGCGATAACCGTCCGCAGGTACCAGGGGTAGAAGCTCTGTTCATTCAGTGAGTCTGCGGTATTCAAATGATCCCAGGCCGTACGCAGTTCGCCTTGAATAATGAGCACCATGGCCAACTGAACGTGTGCCATGGCCAGGTTCGGCCCATTACGAACTGCGCGTTCTGCCTGTTGCCTTGCGGTGCTGACGGCGCTTTCTTCGTAGGCCCGGCGATCGTGTCGTTGCCCAACCTTGTAGCCGCTCACCAGAGTCAGGCGGGATTGGGCAACCGCCACCCATGGCTCGTCGCCGTCCAACACATTGGCGCGCTGAATCAGGTAACTGGCTTCATCTCGTTGATCGAGATCGAGAGGGTCGCGCTCGATCAGGAAATACGCTTGCCTGGCCATTTCGACGGCGGTGGCGGCTTGAGTCAGTGCCGAGAGACACGTGAGGATAATAAGCGCGCAGGCGCTTCTGATTCCCTTCATGAGATACAACTCCTGATTTGCTGATCTGACCTGGTCGGGAGGCTGCCAATGAACCTGATAACAGGCTACGAAAAATAAGCGGGGAGATTCCAGTCCTCATGCCTCATTTTCAGTGATTACACCTGGCCCGGCGTGATGCGCGCAATCGTACGAAACTCCCGGGTCATATGGGCCTGGTCACTGAAGCCGAACTGGTGAGCGACTTCGGCCAGGTTAACCTGGCCATGCTCACGAATGTAATTGATGGCCCGTTTCACCCGAAGAATGCGCTGGTACTGTTTGGGCGTCATTTCCATCCAGTGTTTGAAAAGGCGTTCCACATGGCGCTGACTGATTTCCAGGTGTTGCGTGAGCGAGCCCGGTTCCGCATCGTCTCTTATACAGTCCAGAGCCTGCTGCAGAGCGCCGGGAATGAGCCGGGTTAGCCGGAAGTTGTTCTCAGCCCAGCTCTGCATCGTGCTCACGCGGCTTACGTTGTTGCAACAGGTTTTAAGGCGGGAAAAGAGCGGAATGAGACCGGGCAATTGCCTCGGGTCACGGTTCAGTACCGTGGGCCGGCCAAAGTGCTGGCAGATCAGGCCATAGCCGATGGCAGGCTGAAAGCGAATCCCCGCGAGCTCTGATCCCGGCGCCAGTGATACCTGGGCGGCCACCTTCTCTACCGGCAAAACAACCACCCCTTCAGGAATTGCTATATCCCCGATTCGTACGTCCCCCGCAAGACTGAACCAGATGCTGCTGCACGCCTCAGAATGCAACAGCTTTACCACAGGTTCCGCTACCGATTCTGATACAGCTGCAGACCAAACCCCCTGAACAAAGGCCGAAAGCGGGCCCGATGGACAGGACAACTGAAAGTCGAATGCAGGTTTGCCAAGGCTACTGGGGTTTATAGTTGCCTACCTCTGGCTTGAAGGTTTTGACGATGCGGTTCCAGCTGTTGATTGCGTTCACCGCGATGGTTACATCAACCAGCCCTTTTTCGCCAAGGGCCGTTGCCAGTTTGTCATAGTAGTGGTCGTCCACCGGCTTGCTTTGGGTAAGATGCTCCGCCCACTCAAGAGCCGCGCGCTCTGTGGCTGAGTACATCGGCATATCCCGCCAAGCGCTCAAGCCAATCAAACGCTCCATTGTCTCGCCCTGGGCCAGGGCATCTTTACTGTGCATGTCCACGCAAAAGGCGCACTGGTTAATCTGTGAAACCCGCAGCTTTAGCAGCTCCCACAACGCCGTGCTCAGGATGCTGGAGTCGCTGAACTGCTCTTTCAGATAGGCTTCCTGATTCAACAGGATCTGCATGGCTTTGGGTGCCAGGCCGATATAGTTCGCGCGTGCAGTCATCGTTCATGTCCTCCAATGGTGTTGGAGTTTCACGATAATCACTGCGGGCGAGCGGGTATTGAAGATTTTCGACATAACGCCACTCACTGGCGTTTGATACACAGCTTGACGTACAGGCAGTAGCTTGCAAACAACAGAATCGGCGCTGCGTACCAGAGATAGGACATTTCACTCGCGCCAGAGCGGTAGAGACCAATAACAACCACCGCACTGATCAGACAGCTTGCAGGCGCTGCATACAGGGCCGAGTTGAGTAACGAGAAATCGAACGGAGTGGGGCGGTGGGTGTTACCCACGGCGCTGAAACCGAATACACCCAGAATAAACAGCATGTAGGCCAGAAGCACCTGGCCGATTGTGCCGGCAATTACCCATCCGAGAGTCATGGAAAGTCCTTTTTATCCGCTGATTACGCAGGGCAGTCTATAACGTGCTAATGGCCCTGTGGAGGTTCTGTTTGGCTTGATCTTCGTATCTTTCGTTAAACAGCTCAAGGTTATAAATGCTGCCTCTACTCAGAAAGGACCGAAGCAGCTCCTTTCGCTTCTTGCGGTAGATAAACCCGGGCACCAGCCTGTATTCCTTGCGTACGTTACGCTCAAACTGATCGTGCACGTCAGGCGGGGCGCCCAGAATAGCAAGGTCGATATCCACAATCAGCTGCTCGTCCGGAGTCTTGATGTTGCCATTGTGCAGGGTGGCCATGATGAGGTTGTGCACGCGCTCGATGCCTGCCTTGCCGTAACTGTGAGTAGCCAGGAACGTCTGTGCCCAGTTTGCGCTGTCCAGCTCGTTAGTCTTCGACAGGGGCTTGTAGACGGCATCGTGGAACCAGATGGCCAGCTCCAGCTCTTCCGGTTTTTCAGCGATTTCCTTTACGCCGTCAAAGTGGGTAAGCATGGCATCAATGTGATCGACGGTATGGTAGAACCGGTGCTTCTCTGAGTAGGCGGCATGGAGTGCGTGATAACACTCTTCTGAAGGCGGGAGCCCCAGAGCGCTCATCAGGGTTTGCCATCGTGTTTGGTTCATTGCTCTAGCCACCTTTGCCCGGAAAGATCACCCGATAAACGGCGCGCCATACCACGGAATCCAGCGGAGCATACCGCAACGCCTGAGCAACCGCGCCCCAGGCCGTCGCCGAGTCTCCTGCTGATGCAAAATGACGGGCTTTCCGGCAGTAGAAGCGGGCCAGGCCCCAGCGGATGTCACCGGGTTGGAGTGTACTTCCGTATTCCTCGATAAAATCACGAATGATCGCTTCGTTGGCGGCAAATCGGCGTTTCTTGTCGCTGGAAATCTGGTCTGCCATCACCCGGTAATAACCCCAGTACTCGGGCACATACAGGAAGGTGAAACGGGCTGAAAAACGCAGCCAGATGTCGTAATCGTCGGCAACGCCGTAGCGACCGGAAAACCCGCCCATGGCATCGAAGCATTTCCGCCGCGCCATTACCGTGTTGATGCTCACGCTGTTGTCCACCAGCATCTGGCGGGCAATCCGGCCCGAGTACCGGCGCATATTCTTGCGGGACAACTCCCGGCCCTGCTCGTCGATCATGATTTCATCACTGTGAAGGACATCCACCTCCGGGTGAGCCTCCATAAGCGCCACTTGCTTCTCCAGCTTTTCAGGCACCCACAGGTCATCGGAATCCAGAAAACACAGTAATTCGCCCCGGGCATATTGAAGCGCCAGGTTCCGGGCAATGCTCTGGCCCTGGTTTTCCTGAAAATGGTAGTGGATGCGGTCATCATTCAGGTAACTGGCCAGCTTCTCGCGGGTGCTGTCCCGGGAGCCATCATCGACGATGATCAGCTCCCAGTGGGGATAGGATTGGGCCAGCACAGACTCGACCGCTTGCGTGATGGTGCGCTCACGGTTGAAGGTGGGGGTGATGATGCTGACCAGAGGGGCTGACGCAGGCACGGTTATCCTTTCCAAAGATTGTTCCCTTTCCGGTGAAAAATGGTCGATTCAGATCACTGGACCCTTTCAAAAACCTGATTGAAATCGACCACCAGTTCCGAGGGTTCACTGCTCATCGCGTCCGTATAGTAAGCCCTGTAGAGCACATCACCCACCGGATAAACGTTCATGCCCGGCTCAGATGCCAAATCACAACTTTCGGGAACCTGGGGATTGTACCGGTCATCAATGTAGGGAAAGCTCAGCACCTCGTATACGCCTTGTACCAGCACTCTTTGACGAGTTTCCCCGAAACACTGAAGTACAATTCCCGGTCCGTCCTCGAAGGACAGAGGCGTCTCGCACATCTCATCAACATAAACGGATCGAGAGACCACTATAGCGTTTTCTGTGATGTCGAGTCGCTCTACCCACCGAGCGGATAACTCGCCGTCATAAAATATTTCTGCTGTGATCACATCATCAATTGGGGAGCAGGCCCTGATCCAGCTTCCTACCTCAGGAGCGATTGTTTCGGCGCCAACATCTGGCTGGTCATTATCGGAATTGCTTGATTTACAAGCCGCCAAAAACAAGACACAACCAACAACAAGAATTTCCTTCATAACGCCCCTATTAAAACTGATCAAAGCGTGCGCTGACTGCATCAGACATTTAATGTCTTCAGTTGCTGTTAGTTGGGGACGCAGCGGAAAACCCATTGGAGCCTGAACGCGAGGTGAGTCACAGGGCTACCAGCCCCATAGTTTGGCTATACCACGCCAAACGGACCCGAGAATGGATGGAAACAATTGCGGGAGCAGTATGGCCAACACAGCAAAGACAATAATACAGGCGACAAGGTAACCACTACTGAGAAAGGAATCCCAGTAAATGGCTAACTCCAAATTGACCCAGAGCCAAATGAGGGCTGCTGTTGGGATAGAGAAAAACAACGATGCCAATAAGCTGATTAGCCGTGATTCAATCGGCCCACCTTGGCCTTGATTCCTTGCCATGATCTATGAACATTCCTTGTGTTTGCTGCGTTTAAACAGCAAGGCCCGGAAGCTTCCGCAACCGGGCCTTTTCATCACTCAGCGGTCAATCACCTTAACCGCACTTGCTGTCGCCGCAAGACAGGCAGGTAGCGCAGCCGTCCATCACAATCACCGCTTTGGTGCTGCATTTGCCGCACATGGTGGCGTTGGCGGGGTAGTCGCTGCCGCTGTCGTCGTTGGTGGCCTTGTTCTGGCTGGCCTCAAACTCTGCGCGCTTTTCAGCGAGGATGCGCTTGGTGGTCTCGCTCAGCTCGTCGCTTTCCAGCAGGCCGATGGCCTTCAGGTGCTTCTCGATCACGGCGCCGATCTCGGCTACCAGTGAGGGCATGAACACGCCGCCCTTCTTGAAATACCCGCCGTTGGGGTCGTAAACGCTGCGCAGCTCTTCCACCAGGAAGGTGACGTCACCACCTTTGCGGAACACCGCTGAGATAACGCGGGTGAGGGCGATAACCCATTGGAAGTGTTCCATCGATTTGGAGTTGATGAACACTTCATACGGCTGCCGGCTCTCGTGATCGGTGTCTTCGTTCAGCAGGATGTCATTGATGGTAATGTACATCGCGTGCTCGGCCACCGGCGGCTTGATCTTGTAGGTGGTGCCCAGCAGGAAATCCGGGCGTTCGATGTTCTCGTTCATCTCCACCGGCTTGGTGTCGGCTTTCACCGGCGCCTGGTGCTCACCCGTGGTCTCGGCGTCGGCTTTCTTTACCCGGTAGCCGACGATCTTGTTGCTGATTTTCACTGTCATGTTCGTAATTCCTGTCTGTCGGTTCCCGGATTAATACTTGCCGTAAGTGCCTTCTTTCAGCGCGTCGAAGAGGTTGGCGGCGGTGTGAATTTCGCCGTCGTACTCAACCTGTTCGTTGCCGCGCAGGGTCACTTTGCTGCCGTCGTCCAGGGTGAACTCATACATTGTGTTCTCAAGGTCTTTCTCTTTAACCAGTACGCCCTGGAACGCTTCCGGGTTGAAGCGGAAGGTGGTGCAGCCTTTCAGACCCTTGTCGTAGGCGTACAGGTAGATGTCCTTGAAATCCTGGTACGGGAATTCTGTCGGAACGTTAGCGGTTTTGGAAATGGAGGAATCTACCCATTTCTGTGCCGCAGCCTGGATGTCGACGTGTTGCGTGGGCGTTACGTCGTCGGAGGTAGTGAAGTAGCTGGGCAGCTTCTTGTCGTCTTCATCGGAGAACGGCATGGCGCCCGGGTTCACCAGGTGGCGGTAGGCCAGCAGTTCGAAGCTGAATACGTCTACCTTCTCTTTGGTTTTACGGCCTTCACGAATGATGTTCCGGGCGTAGTGGTGAGAGAAGCTCGGTTCAATGCCGTTACTGGCGTTGTTGGCCAGGGACAGGCTGATGGTGCCGGTCGGGGCAATGGAGGTGTGGTGGGTGAAGCGGCCACCTTTCTCGGCCAGTTTGGCTACCAGCTCCGGCTCTACTTCGGCAATACGGCCCATGTAGGCACTGTACTTGGCGTGCAGTACCTTGCCTTTGACCTTGTCGCCCACCTTGATGCCGTCTTCGGCCAGTTTCGGGCACTTGGTCATCATCTTCGGCGTTACTTCAAACTCGTCGTCCATGATTGGCGCCGGGCCTTTCTCTTCGGCCAGGGCAAGGGACTGGCGCCAGCCTTCTACCGCCATTTCACGAACCACTTCTTCGGTAAACTTCACGGACTCGTCAGAGCCGTAAGGCATGCGCAGCATGGCGAGGGTGGAGCCCAGGCCCAGAATGCCCATACCGTGGCGACGCTTGTAGGTGATCTCGTGGCGCTGTTCGCCCAGGGGCAGGCCGTTGATTTCGACTACGTTGTCCAGCATGCGGGTGAAGGTGCCAACCACTTTGCGGTACTTCTCGTAGTTGAAGCTGGCTTTCTCGGTGAACGGGTACTCAACGAACTTGGTGAGGTTCACGGAAC
>Ga0208316_1001327_pt1 | contig 15104 bp, 22 predicted proteins | sample MalvireepMed_231_FD_184240 | JGI IMG/M metagenome (GOLD analysis project Ga0208316, IMG submission 184240) | Marine viral communities from the Global Malaspina Expedition - Malaspina viral metaG DeepMed_231 (SPAdes) (version 2) | ecosystem: Environmental > Aquatic > Marine > Oceanic | place... | reverse complement strand
AATTGCTGTGTTGAGCGGCGAGAATTGTTTAAACTTAATTACTAGACTCCGACTCCGACACTAAGACAACTTACGTTGTTGCGGTGTCATTGAGTTGGGAGAGAATTTATTCTCTCCCTTCTGTCCGAGAGTGTGTACTCTCGCTGACGAGTTCTAAAGAACGAAACAGAAATTAAATATAAGGAGTCGCTATGCAAATAGACGTATATTTCGAGAACGTATACGGTAACAAATTATGCTACCCATACTGTGACGATGCTAAAACTTTTGCTTCCATATCTGGACACAAAACTTTAACTCGTGGAACAGTCGCAAGGATAAAAAAATTAGGATATTCAATCAACGAAGTCATACCCAATTCAATATCTGAGTGGTAAATAATTAAACCTACTGAAGAGACTCAGCGAAAATCTGAGCGAAACCAGAACATCATTTTGTTCTGGTCTAGGTCACACTGTGTTCGCAGTGTGTTTTTAATTTCAGTAAATACTAAGGAGTCGATATGAAACTGAAAAATTTAACTGGTGCATTATTGCATCACTTTGACGTGAACCCAGATTATGCTGTATGGCTATGGGGAAGCGTAGGTATTGGTAAGACAACTTTCGTTCAAGACTTTACTGACCTTCAAGGTCGTAAGCTTGTGGACGTGAGAGCATCACAACTTGATCCTGTTGATGTTCGTGGGTTGCCTATAACTGATGCCGAATATGTCCGTTGGTTAATCCCCAACTTTCTACATCAATTAACAGACAAGCATGTCTTGTTTCTTGACGAGTTAAACTTAGCATCGCCCTCTACTCAGGCGGCATTCTATTCTTTAATTCAAGAGAGAAGATTGGGAGATTACACCGCACCAAAAAATCTCTGGATAATTGCCGCAGGCAACAGAGAGCAAGACGGTTGCGGAGTAACCAAACTGAAAGCGGCACTCTCTGACAGATTCGAACATATAGATGTCGAATTTGATTTAGAGTCGTGGACAGAATGGGCAAGACAATCTGGTGTGAATCCTCTAGCGATAGCGGCATCACAATGGAAGCCAGAATTGGTTAATGACTTTGACCCTAAAGCCAGAGTCTCTCCTACCCCTCGTTCTTTCGTAAGGGCATCAAGATATATTGATGCTCCTAAAGAAGTCGAGTTCGACCTTATACAAGGTTCGATTGGCGAAGGAGCGGCATTGACTTTGGAAGGGTTCATAAAAATAGCTAGGTCTCTAGGAGACCCCAAAGATATTTTTGAGAAACCTAAGACTGCCGAAGTCCCTGACGATATAGATACCAAGTGGGCACTGATTGGTGTGCTCTCTAGGGAAGTGAATGAAGATAGATTTTCTAACATCATCACTTATCTAAAGCGTTGGGACGAAGCAGAGTTTTTAACTCTGTTTGTTAGGCAAGCTGAGGTCGAATGTCCTGACATAAGTCAGACTGTTGAGTACCAAGAACTCGTTACCGAGTTAGCTGAGTACGAAAACTAGCCTACTGATGAGCCTGTGAAACTCAGGCGAAACTAGATCACATAATCTTGCAAAAGAGTTTTGCTTTTGTAGTGGTCTAGTCTAGGTGGCTACTCTTTATTGAGTGGTCAATTATTAATTAGATTAAATAACAGGAGTCGATATGAAATCTAAATCAAGTGAAGGTGTTCGCTCTAAAGCGGTACTGGTTAGAGTAGAGATTGGTTCTTACTCTGGTGTTAAACGAGACAGGGAATTGTCTCAAGCTGTCGCTGATACCCACGATGCTTCTAGCGAAGCAATTAACGTGGCAAAAAACTTAGTCAGTAGCTACAACTACTTAAAAGAAATTAAGAAGATTGTAGGTAAGGTTAGAAATTATGTTTCTGACCGTACTCTGCCTTGGTCTGACGGAACAGAAGGGTGGCGATTAATTAGCACTGAGGTTAGAGGAACTGATTCTACTTACAGACGTTGGCAAAAAGACATAGCTGATTTTGAGAATGAATTTAACAAAGAGGTTGAAGCATTCTTAAAGAACTATGACAACTTAATCACTGCTGATAAAGATATTCTTGGCGAAGCGTTCGATATATCCGATTACAAGTCGGTAGAAGAACTCAGAGACAAGTTTAAATTTGAAAGCAAGGTTCAGCCTATTCCTAACTCTTCTGACTTACGAGTGGGTTTATCTCGCTCTGAGGAAGACAAGCTAAGGAATAAGTTAAGCAAAGAGATTGAGGGTAACTTTGAGTCTGCTCGTAAAGTTTTACTCACTAGAGTAGTTGAGAAACTTTCTACTGTCTCTGAGTCATTAAATAAATATGACCCAGAGAATAAGGGAAAAGGTTTCTTCAACGATTCTTTAGTGCCGAACCTACGAGACCTAGCAACAACTGTTGGCGATCTTAATGTGAATAGTGACCCAGAGATTGAGAAGCTAAGGCAGAAGATTTCTTCTGACCTAACATTAGACGATACCCAGACTCTCCGAGAAGATTCTTCAAAGAGAAAAAAGGTAGCGAAGTCTGCTAAAGATGTTGCTTCAAGTGCGGCTGACCTTCTAGCCAGAACCAACAAGAAGTCATAAGAGCCTTAATTATTAAGTGCTCAATAATTATTTCTTGTTGATGAGTTTACGGGGGGAGTTTTCTCCCCCCCTATACTTTAACTGTAATCGAGTGTTACTCGGTCTGATGATTACGAAAGTATGAAACAGTTAATTAAATATAAGGAGTCGAAAATGTTTAATGATAATGATGTTAAACAAGCTAAAGATAAATTGATTGGTGTTCGATCAAAATTAATTCTCAAGAATGTATTTTTCGGACAGTTAGCGATGAAGTTAGGTCTTCATGTTTCCAGTCAAACTGAGACTATGGCTACATGCGGAAGAAAGATTTACTTCAATCCTCTGTTTGTTGATGCTACGTCTACTGAATATCTTCTCGGTGTAATTGTGCATGAGGTTCTTCATGTCATATTTTTACACCCTTTAAGAAGGGGTAAGCGAAATCCTAAGAAATGGAATATCGCTTGCGACCTAGCAATCAATCCGATAATTGAAAGACATGGATTTGAACTTCCAGAAGGTTCACTAAATGATTGGCAATTTCATGGTTGGCATGCTGAGAAGATTTATAAACATCTAGAAGATGAAGATGAATGGGATAACTACCCAGACGAAGACCCTCATGGCGAGGAAGACGAGTCTGGCGAAGAGTCTGATTCTGATTCTGATTCTGGTTCAAACGATTCTGATTCAGATGATTCTGATTCAGATGAGAATGGAAAAGGTGGGAGCGGTCAAGGTCAAAGTGAAGACGAGCCGAAGGGCAAGCCGAAAGGATTCTCCAAAGTAGGAGAAGTCTGGGACGCTACCTCTGAGGACGGTGGTGTGCTTGATGAAGCGGAAGCTAAGAAGTTAGAGAGAATTGTTTCTCGTGATCTTCTTACTGCGAAGCAGACTCATGCCAATATCGGACGTGGTTCATTGGGAGCAGAGATTGATTCTCGTATAGAGGACATATCTAAAGCAGAAGAGATAGACTGGCGAACTTTACTTCGCCGACATATTGTTGAAGCTACTTTAAATAAAGATGACTATACATGGTCAAGACCTAATAGAAGATTCATTGGCGAAGGAACTTATTTTCCTTCTCCATACGGAACTAGTTGTGGAGAGATAGTTATTGCTATCGACACCAGTGGTTCTACTTTCGGTTATGAATCTGTATTCGCTCACGAGATCAATGTTATCTTAGCTGAGGTCAAGCCTACTCTAGTCCGAGTGCTTTATTGTGATGATGAAGTTACGAAGGTCGAAGAGTTTGAGCAAGACGTGGAGTTTACTTACCAAGCTAGAGGTGGTGGCGGAACGAGTTTCGCTCCCCCTTTTGAATGGGTTGAAAAATTTAACTGGCAACCTGAGTGCCTAATCTATCTGACTGACGGATTTGGAAGACCCCCTAAAGAAGCACCTGATTACCCTGTAATCTGGGCATCTTGTGGGACAACTGAATTTGTTGATTGGGGAGAAGTAATAGGGATTGATTCTTAAATCGGCGAAAGTCGACTCCACAGTCCTGAGCATGACTGTAAAAACTGCTCTATTTAGAGGGAGAGTTTACTCTCCCTCTCCGTATAGGAATGTGTATTCCTACTGAGGATTCGGAAACGATGAAACGGTTAATTAAAAATAAGGAGTTGATATGACGATTGATTACGATGATCTTGAGTATGAGGAATGTGAAGACGAAGAAGAACACGAAGAACCAAGTATTCAAGAAATAAATCAAGTAGTGGAAAAGATTGCCACTCTAGAAGAAGAAGTTAAAAAGGATTTATATAATTCTTCCGAGATAGCGGATAGGCTTAAAGCTATTCGTGGCGAGTTATGGGAAATAACTGCTCACTACTTTTAAGGTAGAATCTTTCATAGATAGGTTGGGGGGATTCGTCCCCCCTTTCCTTTCGGTGTTTTCTTTTCTTTCTATTACGTCCTTTCTTTTCCAAAAAGAAAGTGATGATAGTAAAAAGAAAAGAGCATACCAAACCAGAACCAGTTCAGGTTCCTGAACTGGTTTGTGATATGTTCGCCTGAGAGCCTTAATTATTAGGCACTCAATAATTATTTCTGTTTTCACCAGATCGGCAACAGCCGTGGAAAATAGAATTTCTTTAACAAAATAAGGAGTCGATATGACGTTACCTACTGTCGAGAAGCTGATTGACTTGAAAGAGTCAGACAGATTGCCTTCTCAAAAAGACTTCAACTTTGTGGAATCTTTGTTGTCCTATGCCTACAGGCATGGAGACTTGACTAAGAAACAGGAAGTCTATGCGGTCAAGTTAATTGACCGAGTAGAAAATCCTAGACCTATCCAAAGAATACCTAGTGTTCAAGGTGTGGTTGACTTACTCAACAAAGTCACAGGTTATCCGAAACTATGGCTACGCTTTAGTGACGGAGTAGACTTGAGAATCCATAAAGCAGGAGAGCGTTCAAAGTATAACGGTCAACTACAGTTGACTGACGGTTTACCCTTTGGGGAAAATCAATACTTTGGTCGCATTGATGTCAACGGAGAAGTGCATCTATCTGGAAAAGGAAACGAGAGAGAAAAAGAGTTGCTTAAACTTTTAACCTCTCTTGCTAATGATCCAGAGGGTGTTGCTTCCGAGTATGGCAAGCTGACAGGCAACTGCTCCTTCTGTCACAGACCTTTGTCTGACGATAGAAGTATTGCAGTTGGCTATGGCTCAACTTGTGCCAAGAAGTACGGTCTTGGTTGGGGTTGATGCAATACGAATGACGTGAGGGTGGGCGGTTTTTGGGGGTACTACTCCCTTGCCTAACCCTCATTTCGTTCCGCTATGGCTACGCAAATCGTTGCATATCGTCCATTTTTGTTCAAAAACAGGGATATTGCCCTTTATCTACTATTGAGTAGCTAAAGGGGAACATTCCGTTCCGACTATAAATTAAGGAGAAAAAATGTCTTATAGAAGAGAAATACCTATATCTGTATCAATAGATATAACCATTAAAGATAAAGCTGTGAGCAGTAGTGAATTTGGAGACTTTAGAGATAGATGCGGTGCATTAGGCTCTATCTCTGTTCCTTCTGCGGAGAATGTTTTTAAATTTTGCCTAAGTGTTTTGATAGAACAAGATGCTTATGGAGAAGAAGAAATAGAAGAAGCTATTCGTGCTATTAGTGAACTAACAAATCACGAAGACGGTTTTAACATAACAAGCAAGGAAGCTTAAAAGGAGCGAGACCGTAAGGTCTCGTTCTAATCTGAGGTCTAGCCCACGGCTCTGAAGAGATCGGGCTTCAGATTAGAGCGATTTATGCTCTAAAAAGCGTTGAGAGCCTTAATTATTAGGCACTCAATAATTATTTTAAACCGAGCTGGGGATCGCCGTTTTTGTAGGTTGTCCTCTGGCTCTAAATTAAGGAGTTAATATGAGTAATATACTCAAATTTTCCTACGAAGAAATTCGTAGGGGTGTTGTCACTGTTACTGCGAAGATTGACCTTTCTAATCATTTCTTGCAAAGCCTAGCGGCAGAGCAAAATTCGATTAGCAATATCATAAATGCCGATTCTATTTCCAGAACTGATTGGAAAGAAATTGTGCGTGAAAGCGATGTTGAGGTTGTCTCCGAAGTACCTACTGATGACTATGAATCTGAACTCATTGAAGAAACTCTCGGTCAAGACTATAAGGTCTTGATAGGGGGGGACAAATGAAACCGTTCAAGAAAATTAATAGAATCTATGCCGAAGCTAGTGGAGATCATTTGTTTGATGAACTTGAGGTCAGTGGATATAGGCAAAACGACACCGTTGCTATGCCAATATCAAAACCAATTAGAGTTAGTGATGATGAAAAACATTACGAAGCATTTGTTGAAGCTATTGAAAGCATATCTTTTATCTATTGGGAAGGCGAAGATAAGGGTTTTTCTTATCAACTAAAAAATGATAAGAAAACAAACACCTTTTCGTTGGAACAATCTGGTCAAAGATTTATTTCAAGACCTCAATCAAGAAAGGGGGTGTCTGATGAGTGAAGTAAAGAAAATACTTTTACAAGCTACACTTCCAGATTCTATCCCTAACGGAAAAGCAGAAAACTGTCTGTTCGGTGTCACTTGCGTTGGCGAGGACGAGCAGATTGTCTTTTCTAGTGGGGGTAAGGTTATTAAATCTCTTCCAAGTGGAATGGAAGTCTACGACATCGAAGGTATGGAATGGTTTTCGGATTCCGAAACTGCCTTTGAGAGAGCAAAAGAACTAGCCATTAAACATGACTGTCCTTTTATAACCCTTCCCTCTTTTTTTAAACTTCTGAAACTTAAGGAGAAGTCTATGAAACCAGTAAATAAATACACGAGAGCAAGGAGACATATAGGCAGAGAAATAGCTTGTCCTCTTTGTAATTATGGGGTAACTGTTTACCACTTTGCTTGGAGTGCCATTACTTGCCAAAAATGTAAGGCAGACGTAGATAAAGAAAAGTGGTTAGTCGTTGATGATAAGGAGAAATCTAAATGAAAAAACAGAAACCTGATGAAAGGGGTAAGTACAATCTTCATCTATCTCTTGATGAAGAAGACTACCATACCCTTTGGGAACTGGCGAAAAGAGAAGTGAGAACGATGTCTGGTCTGATCCGTTATTGGATTAGGCGAGAGAAGCCAAAGCTGAAACAACGTGGCGGCGAGGATCGTTCCTCATATTCGGATTCCAAAACTCGTTAAGTCCATTCAATCCCAGACGTAAAGTGTCGAGTTCCTCTCGATGCTTTACTCTGCGGTCATTCACAATCACATCAAAAACAAATCTCGCATCATGTCCGATGCAATTATCCAAAACTTTACAGACCCTAGTTAGAATTAATGATCTTAGTCCCATTAGTTCTCCTATATTTATTCTCGCTTCACGAGAAGAAGTCCCACTAACTATTGCTTCCTCAATATTTATTCCCTTCACATAACAGCCTGCCTTGATTGTCATTTCAAAAAACCTTTCACCACAGGTGTGTTGTTCTCTGTCGATATGATCTTTCATAAACAGGCGGTCTATCTCTTTCTGATCTAGGATTTTGGCTCTGGCTCGTTGTCCGTCTAGTTGCTCCAACATCATATCGTGATGTTGTTCTAATTGTTTACTACCGAAGTCTAAAAACTCAGAACGTCCAATCGTAATCGTCTGGGACTGTACTTTCAAAGTTTTCAATGTATCTCCCTGTCGCAACATCATAGTTTAACCCAATAAATCCTTGCCCACCAATCCATTTGAATCTAACCTTCCAGATGTGAATTTCCACATCGTCTGCCCTGTGAACCGTCAAGCCTATGTCAGCCTTGTTAAAGAAGTGTGCTGACCCACTAATATCGTAGCCTTTAGGGATAGGAACTCTACCTGTATCTGTTCTTGGTAGTTTTTGAGGGTGGCAAATGAACCAACAATGTACCTCGTTGGCTCTACAAAAGAGTTGTATTTTAGTAAGTAGGTTGTTTATCTGAGAGGTTTGACTCTCCTCTCCTTGTTGTTGAATATAATTAAAAGGATCAACAACAATCCCCCTCGCTCCGTTACGCATAACTGCGGCTTGCATCTTCTCTAAGATGCTGTCAATCGTAGCAGGTGTTCCGTCATTATGATCTACAAAAACGTAGTGATCTTGCACCCAAGTCAATGCTTCCTCTACTTCTGTAGAGTCCATTCGCTCTGTCAATCCCTTGAAGAAAGGCTTGCCAGAATATTTCTCAGCCAGCTTTGCAATATGTAATTCTGGGGGATTCTCAAAACTACACATGGCAAACTTCCAATCCTTATTCTTAGCTAAATTGACGGTTAACTGGTCAACAAATTCTGATTTTCCACTTGAGGGAACTCCTGTAACAATGGTTAGCTGACCTCTGGCTATCGTGTAAAGTTTGTCTAGTGAGGGATAGCCTGTGCTTTCTCCACTTGCCATTCCCTTTTCATACAATGTTCCTACCTTATAAGAGTAATGCTCGGCATCATACAATCCTGTTAGGGGAAATGGTTCGGCTTGTTCTATGCAGTTACGAACTATCTCAGACCCATGTTTTAAAAGGGTTTCATTTCCGTCTTTACAGTTGTCTGCCCAAACTCCCTTATAACACTTGGCTTTCCCAATCCTTCTGGCTAACTCTTCTGATAAGGCTATACCTGCATCGTCAGTGTCGCCTGCTATGATTACCTTGTCCCACTTGTCTAAAAATTCCTTTGCTCCCCACACATAAGAAAACTTCTTGTCTTCCTCTGGAGAAACGGTTCTGGAACTAACCTTTGCAGGTGCTCCATTCGGAACTGACACCACGTTTGGTACTCCAGCTTCGGCTAATGCCAAAACATCTAACTCCCCTTCCACAATGACTAAATAGTCTTCATCTTCCGTGCAATTATCAACCCCAAAAAAACTCCTAGCGGCTCCGTCCTGAGTCCAATCCTTCCTTTCATTTCTCCACTTGACTGCTACAAGGTTATCTCCCATGCGATAGGGAAAGCCTAAAGCAGTGCTTGTCCTACCGTTGCACATCCTTTCTCCACAAACCACCCCATAACTCTCCGCCGTAGCCTTTGAAATACCTCTTTTTTCTAGCCATGATAACCATTTGTCACTCAATGATTGAATGCCAGTGATTTTTAAATGGCTCTGAGAAGTGCTTTCTACAGGCTTCGGAGAATTATTTGCCTTGATGGGGATGCGATCCGTTTGTTTAACCGCTCCCTCGATATTACAGTGGTGGCAGTGGTAAACAATACTCTCTCCGTCTAGGTTACAAGCTAAGGCTTTTTCGTTTTTCTTTTTTCTAAGGGGGGAACAGGCAGGACATTTGATTCTAATTTGACCGATTGAAGCAACAGTAGTTGCCAACTCTCGTATCTCTTGAGCATACTCTGACATTTTTACTCTCCTATATATGTACTATATACTATATTAAAACTATACTAGATATATACTAGTTACTAGTATGAATCTAGCAAGCACTTTACCTTGACGTTCCCTTTCTGTTGCCCTAAGATTCTTATAACTAAATCGACTCCTTAATCAATTTAGTTTATATCCCCACTTATCGAAAGGTTTTGTGGGGATATTTCTTTTAGTCACTTAAGGATTCCAACCCAGACAAAACATCACTCGCATATTTTTTTCTTATCCGCAGAGATTGTCCTACTAAGTCTTTAAATATTAAGGTTAGTGCTTCCTCATTCCAACCAGCCATTTCCACAGTAGATTCAAAGTCCTTACTCCCCACCCACTCCATAGACTCCACTCTTTTTTTCTTATCTAACGAAGCTATATCTCTAATGGCTTGGTAAATAATTCTACGATTGATGTCTTTGATAAGGTCACTGGAATAATACGGCATATAAAATAATGTGTGTTAATGGTTGAAATTTGAGTAATCGTCATTATAATTAGAAACGAGAGTTATGCAAATGATTATTAAACAGGAAAATAAAATGACATTTGAAATTGATAAAGGCAAGGAGCTTCCACCTTATATTAAGAACAAAAAGGAACAGCTTCCCCTTGCAGACATGGAAGTAGATGATTCTTTTTTCTACCCTTTTGAATCAGGGGAAGAAAGAGGAACGCAACTAAATAAACTACGAGTCAAGATATGGCGAACTCGTATCAAAGAAAATATAGAGAACTACAAATTCCATGTTTCTGACAAGGAAAAAGACGGAGCGAGGGTCTGGAGAATTAAGTAGTCCCCATACATTAAGGAGTCATTATGGCAATACGAATAAAAGAAGAACAAATTTGGACGAGACAGTCTGGGTCTGGCAAATCTAAAAGAACCTTCATAATCAAGGCAGTTACAGCTTGTAACGAGATTGATACCATAGTGACTATGGTAGACTTTGAAAGCAACAATCCTGTTGCCCAACACGCACACATCATGCTTGAAGATAATTCGTGGGAGTACCACAAAAATGCAACGGTAGTTGAAAAATGGGAAGTCAAAAGAAAAATAGATTTTTATGGAGACGACACCCCAACTATTCCAAGAAAAAAACGCAGAGCCAAGAGGAAGTTTGTTGGTAATTCTCAGGCTACCTTAAATAAGCCTATAAAAAAAGAAGCAAAAAAAGCCTTTAAGGAAATAATAAAGGACGTTAAAGAAGATGCAGAAATTATTCCCATTACTCCACCCCCTCACAAATATCCTGCAACAGAAACTAAAGACGAGGAAGGCAACCCTATTGTCTGGGGAAGGTTCAAATATTATAAGCACGGAGACCTTACAACTTTAGGAGAAATCCTTTACGGTAGTAAGACCCTAGCCGAACCTCTCTTAACTTCTAGATTTAAAAATGGTTACTACAAACTATTGCATCAACAAGCCTTAGATATGTGGCGAGACGAAGAAACCACCATTCTTGATGTGCTTCTCAAACAACCCCACTATGTAAGAAACGAAGAAACAAATCAAAGACAACCGAAGTACAGGACTATTCAGACTATAACTAGAAGATTGTTTAAGGCTATCGCACACTTTGGAACTTTTGAAGAGAAGCAAGCCTTGTTCAACCCCTATGGACTCAAGCCAAAAAATCAGAAAGCATGAAAATGGAGGTCAAATTCAATTTTTGAAAAATAATTATTGACCACCCAATAAATAAACCTATGAAGATAATCAACCCCCAACACCTACCCCAAACTCTAATCAACTTGGCTGAAAAAGACGAGTATTCCAGAGGGAATGCTCACAGGTCTGTGACTCAACTCATTGATTCCCCTCAAATCTCCTTGTTAAGAAGGGAACATGACCACGAGATTGAGATAGATATAGCCGATAGGCTTTGGGCATTAGTGGGTACTGCCATGCACAGTATGGCAGAGAAAGGAGCAGATGCAGAGCATCTAGCAGAGGAAAGGCTTTTTACAAAGATCAATGGTTGGAACATATCTGGAGCCATTGATGTTCAACATATTACCGAGAAGGGAGTAACCGTTCTCGATTACAAATTTACTTCGGTCTGGTCTGTAATCTATGACTTGAAAAAAGAGTGGATAGCACAACAGAATTGCTATGCCTATTTGATTGAGAAAGAGAAAGGCTTAACAGTAAACAAACTTGAGATAGTGACTTTCTTGCGAGACCGTAACAAGCAGAAAGCCAAACAAGATTCAAGCTACCCACAATCCGATGTGGTAGTTCTTGATGTACCTCTCTGGTCTTTTGAAGAGAGAGAAAAGTACATAGAAGATAGAGTCAAGCTACATCAAGAAGCATTTCAGCAGTTCTCGTTGGAAGGCACTTGTCTACCCTGTTCTGATGAAGAGCGGTGGAAAAGAGCCGACAGCTTTGCTGTTATGAAAGAGGGTCGCAAGACGGCGGTTAGAGTTTTAGCTTCCGCAGAGGAAGCTGAGAAGAAACTCAAGAGTCTAGGCGACAAACATTTCGTGGAGCAGAGGATAGGAGTACCTACTCGTTGTGCGGATAACTACTGCAACGTCTCTCAATGGTGTCAGCAGTATCAACAACATTTAAAAACTGAGGAAAAATAAATGGTAAAACAAGTAGATTATAAAGATATATGGGAAACCCTTTCCCAAGTAGACGTTTCTGCCCACACAGAAACTAAAGGGGACGGTAACTTTAAACTAACCTATCTGTCTTGGGCATGGGCATGGGGTGTTCTTATGGAACACTATCCAGAATCTCAATACTCGTTTGATGAATTTGAGGTAAACGGTCAACTACTGCCTTACAGACCTCTACCAGACGGTTCTGGAGAAGTGGTTTGTAAAGTCTATATAGGTGGCATCGCTAGAAAGATGTGGCTACCTGTTATGGATTACAAGAATGCCGCAATCAAAACTCCCAACTCAAGACAAGTTAGTGATGCCAAGATGCGTTGTCTAGTAAAGTGCATGGCACTGTTTGGATTAGGACATTACATCTATGCAGGAGAGGACTTACCTACTAAAGCTGAACCAGAAGAGAAGGCTGAAAAGAAGGTAGAAGAAAAGAAACCTGTCAAAAAGAAAGCTACTGCTAAGAAGACCAAACTGGCTGATATAGTAGAACTTCCCACAGGGGACGAAAATCACATGGATAGGATAGATGACCTCACGAACCAGATCAAACCAGAAGAGGAATGGACTAATGAGAAAGCCGATCTTACAGTAAAGTTACTTACGGCAGTTATTCCACAGACTCAAACGGTAAAAAGTCTGTTTGATTTCTGGCAAGCGAACTCTGGAATGCTAGACAAGTGTAGTGAGGATTATCCAGACCACTTTAATACAATAAAAGAAGCCTTCACTAAACACAAAGAAGAACTTCAAGTTAAGTACGAGGAAGAAGGGATAGAACCTTTCACGTCAGAAGAAAATAAAATAGGAGAAGACAATGACGGAAGCAAGTAAATTAGAAGCATACATTTGGGAAAACGAAAAACAGAAACCTAATCAACCTGACCACAGGGGTAAGGTAGAAGTGACTCGTGAATTTCTAAAAGAAATGACCGAGTTAGCAAAAGCTGGCGAGGAAATTAACGTCAACATGGCTGGCTGGAATAGGGTTTCCAAGAACAAAGGAAAGGCTTACATCTATTTTCGGTTAGAAGTAGACACTTACAAGAAGCCTACAGAGGAAACAGAAACTGAATCTTCTTCGCCAGCACCTCAAAAAGAGACTGTGACAGAAGAGTTTGATGCGGATAAGATACCATTTTAGGTTTAGTAAAACAGGGGGGAACTATGGAACAGTTTAACTACAACTTTGATCTCAGTCACGAGGTAAACTTTGATAAGTGGAGAAGAGCCAATGACAGAGAAAGAAGTTCATACAAAGAAAAACCATATTCGGACACGGAAGCCAAAAAGATTTTTAACAATATGTATAAAGATCAAAGTTCATGGAGAATAGGTACGGTTTGGGAGAAAAAATAATGCTGACAGAAGAAAGAATATTCCAGATTTACACTGAGACTTTGTTTGACTTGCATGACATAAAAGAAAAGGGAGAATGTGTGCTTGATGAATTAGAGCCTATGTATATAAATGAAGACACCGACATAGAAGCCTTTGAAAAAATGAGAGACGAAAACCCAGACGTTTTACTCCAGTCCATGATGAACAAAATGATTATGGCGGTGTTGTGTTATGGCAGAGTCTTAGAACTACCTCATACCATGATACTTGGACATCTGGAAGCCTCTCTTCATGCAGAAGGATTAAAGGAAGCATTAGACCAGCAAATCCAAGCGGTCTATACAGACAGTACCGACACTATACATTAAGGAGCAGACATGACTTTAGACCCAAGTACCGATGTACTTACTTTTGAAGCCGTAAAGATTGCTATGAGACAGGATAAGAATGGTCACATACTTGTCCTGTCCATACATCCTAACGATATACCCACAGAACTCTTTTCCGATTGGCTAGGTTCACGTTACTACGTCAGCTTAGTTAAGCTGAATGACGATGAAACTCCTGTTCCCAGACGAATTGAAAGCGAGAACAGAAAGATAGTGCAACAGGCAGGGATTCTGTGTAGGGAAAAACCCTTCCAAGAGTTTCTCAGGTCAGGCTATCTCATGGAAGGAAGCGACAAACCTGTTGATGAAATTGAAGAAGTTGTCTTCGTCAAATGTTTGCGTCAAGTCATAGGAGTAAAAAGCCGAGCAGAACTCGCAGAAAACTCAGATGCCCAGATCAAATTCAAGGAATTGGTAGGGGAATATAATGATTGGTTTCTAAATAATTATAATGCAGAAGAAAAAGCTGAGTGAAATAGAACTCAACACTACTCTTATCGGCGATTGCCGAGAAACCCTAAAGCAACTGCCAGACGGTTGCATCAATGCCTGTATTACTTCCCCCCCTTTCTACGCACTTAGAGACTACCAAGAAGAAAACCAGATTGGATTAGAAAAGACTCCAGATGAATATGTAGAAGAACTGGTTAAGGTTTTTCGAGAGGTGAAAAGGGTTTTGCGAGAGGACGGAACTCTCTGGCTTAACTTGGGCGACACCTATTCTTCGCACAAAGATTGCAAGAGTATCTCTCAAACCTTATCTATAGGTACAGGATCAGAACAGGCTCATGTAATAGACAAGGGTAGGTCGGCTTCTAGAGACAGTAAGATGTTGAAAGAACAAGGTTTAAAAAATAAAGAACTCATCGGTATACCGTGGAAAGTTGCCTTCGCTTTGCGTGAAGACGGCCGGTATCTCCGCCAAGATATAATTTGGTCTAAAAAAAATAGTATGCCAGAAAGTGTTAAAGACAGGTGTACTAAATCACATGAATACATCTTTCTAATGACCAAGAATCCTACCTACTACTACGACCATGAGGCTATTAAAGAGGATGCTGTTAGAGCTGGATCAATACCAAAAGGAAAGAAATATAGTAGTGAATTAGCAGATAATAAAATTGGTGGCAAACATACAAGAGAAACCTTAAACGAAAAACCTGTAGCAGCAAAAAAAAATAAAAGATCGGTTTGGACTGTGGCACTTCGTCCCTTTAAAGACGCACACTTTGCGGTGTTCCCACCAGACTTGATTGAACCTATGGTATTGGCTGGTTGCCCAGAGAAAGGAATAGTCCTAGAACCATTCA
>Ga0208316_1001326_pt1 | contig 15105 bp, 18 predicted proteins | sample MalvireepMed_231_FD_184240 | JGI IMG/M metagenome (GOLD analysis project Ga0208316, IMG submission 184240) | Marine viral communities from the Global Malaspina Expedition - Malaspina viral metaG DeepMed_231 (SPAdes) (version 2) | ecosystem: Environmental > Aquatic > Marine > Oceanic | place... | reverse complement strand
GTTCTCTATTGCAATGCCTAAATCATGGGATGAAGGTACATTAACGTTCCAAGCTTTTTGGAGTCCAAGTAGCACAGATACAGGGGCCGCTTTAATTGGTCTTCAAGGTGTTAGTGTTGCAAATGATGCTACGTCGGACGTAACTTTTGATGCAGCGGTAGATGTTACAGATAATGGTACAGGTACAGTTGAAGATGTCTTAGTTAGTCCAGTGAGTGCTAATGTAACAGTTAAAGCAGCAGCAGCGGATACGTATACATATTTTCAAGTTTCCAGAAATGCAACAAGTGGCAGTGACTCCTTTACAGGGGATGTCAGATTATTAGGAATTAAAATATTCTATACTACAGACGCTGCTAACGACGCATAAGGAGGAAAGATAAATGTCTTTTGGATATAATATTCTAGGTTTCGGATCTGGAGCCGCTGGTGCAGCTCCTTATAATGTACAATTTCTCGTTGTTGCTGGAGGAGGCTCTGGTGGCAATGAACATGCTGGCGGTGGCGGTGCTGGAGGTTATCGAATCATTGCTAGTAAAGCACATGAAGTTATACCGTGTACAGCTTATCCCATAACAGTTGGCGCTGGAGGGGCTCAGATGCCCGCTCCCCCATCTCCACCCGCAACAGGTAATCCTGGAGGAACTTCAGTTTTTGATACTATAACATCCGCTGGTGGCGGCGGTGGAGGAGGAGCAGGATCTCCAAATCCTCCATGGCAAGGTTTGCCTGGTGGATCTGGTGGCGGCGGAGCAGCCGATCCTTCTGGTCCTCCCACTACTGATGGTGGCTCAGGAAATGATCCTGACACAAGCCCAACCCCTACTGGAGCACAAGGTTTCGACGGTGGATTTGGAGGTCAAGGACCTGGACAACCTGCTGTTGGCGGCGGCGGTGGCGGAGCTAGCGCAGCTGGCGAAGATAAACCCACAGGACCAACAACTGGTGGTGTCGGAGGAGCTGGAAAAGCTTCTTCCATTAGTGGAGCCTGTACAACTCGCGGCGGTGGCGGCGGAGGAGAAGGACCTGTTACCGGAGGAGCCGGAGGATCTGGCGGCGGTGGTCAAGGATCTAAACCTACACAGGGTGCAGGTGGTGGTGGAGCTGGACAAGCCAATACTGGTGGTGGCGGCGGAGGATCGAATCCCCCTGGCGGTGGCAAAGCGGGAGGAAGTGGCGTCGTAATTATTAGAAGATTAACCGCTTCATCAAGTACAACATCTGGATGTGATTCTACATGTGGATGTGACACTATTCATCTTTTTAATGCTCCTGGGACATTTACAGCATAAATATTATGGCAACTTTTGCAAAATTATCGGATGATGGAAAAACAGTAGTTAATATACTTACTTTTGATAAAGCTAAAACGACAAAAAATAATCAAATTAATGAAGAAGTAGGTCAGGGCCATTTATACAGAACCCATGGTTGGCCGGCTGAATTATGGAAAATTTCTGAAGTCGATGGAGTAACTCCTTATCGAAAAAATTTCGCAAGCATTGGACACACTTACGATAGTGCACGGGATGCTTTTCTTCCTCCTCAACCTTATCCTTCCTGGACATTGAATGAAACGACCTGTCGATATGAAGCCCCTACCCCTAAACCCGTTTCTCCTAAAAACGCAGAAGGACTGGATATTGAAACTTATGCTTGGAACGAATCGACTCAAACTTGGATTACAAGGCTAAGGTAAATTTTTACGTTCTTACGTGCCAATTTTTCATCACACAAAAACGCATGGAAGATTTTTCTTTATTCACATTCCACGCACCGCTGGTAGATTTTTATTAGAAAATTTTAGGGAGAATGGATATAATATAGAACATCATTTAACTAAAAAAATCTTTAACTGGAGTATAAAAGAAAAAAAAGAAAGAGATAATTACCTAGGGACACCAACAGAAGGGGTAGAAATTCTGCACACCCATCACCCCCTTTATAGTAAATGGAAAAGTATTAAAGGTCTTTCTTCTATAGCAGTTGTAAGAAATCCAATTGATAGATTTTTTTCAGCCAGTTGGTCTTATTCAACGGTAGCGAGCCAATCTTCTTTTGAAGACTGGACGACTTACGAGAGTATTGTTTCTCAGTATAGACTTATAAATACCGCTAACTGGTGGCGACCCCAACATGAATTTGTATCTCCTCATACAAAGATATGGAAATATGAAAATGGTTTTGGTGAAAAATTTTGTGATTGGATAAACAATATTCTTCCTATTAATTTTTCTATTAAAACACAGACTTATCTCCAAGAAGACTACGATCAGCCAGGATTAATGAAAACTACGGCCTTGATCAACAATATCAAAAAATTTTATCGCCAGGATTTTGAAAAGTTTGATTATTAATGTGATATGAATTTTACTTTCCCTTTTATTAAGTTTCATATATAATCCCGCATTCACCATGGTTTATTCATATGAGAATTTTTTGACACCTAGTCAATGTCAATATTTTATAAAGAGACACTCTGACTTATTCCATCCTAACAATGATAAAAGAATTTTTTACCATGGTTCTCAGGATAAAAAAACTGAAGTGGTGGTTTTTTCTCGATATCTTGAATACGATTCAAAAAAATTAAATGGTCGTTTTAATTTTACGATTAAAAACATAGATGCTGAGATGTTTGTAGATTATTTTGAAATTGTAAAATGGCCAACAGGAGTATGGCAAGAACCACATAAAGATTTTCCTCATCATTACTACACAAGTATTATCTATTTAAATGATAATTTTACAGGGGGTGAGACCGTTGTGGGAAAAACGACAATAAAACCTAAACAAGGATTAATGGTATTATTTGCCGGGGATAAAGAAGCTCATTCGGTCAATAAAATTAAAAAAGGGGCTAGATATACAATTCCTTGCTGGTATACTAAATAGCTGGTATACTAAATAAATGAAGAAGAAAGTATTAAGTGAAACAGATATACATTACGGAGAAATCCCCTCTCCTTACGGATTTAAAATTGATCGTACTCAAATTAAATATGATATTTTATTTTCATCGTCTTTTAATAAATGTATAAAAGAAAACGATCCTATTCGTTCTAAGGATTATAAGATACCCAGTACTAAAGCCAAGAACGAACTTCAAACCTATCTTAGGGATCATTTTCTTGTTCCTAATAAAAAATTTTTACAGACAAAATTGGAATGGGGAAATATTTATGCTCCCCTAGAAATGTCTTTTAACCGGAATCAGGTAGATAAAATGTCGCTTAAAGAGGCATCCGACTATACTTGTATCTATGGAGTCGATGTAGCTGAAGACTCATGTGAATTAGTGATTGAATATGATGATAAAAATAGAGTGGCAAACACGTGGCATATTCCTTTAGCCATAAATAAATATATTATTTTTCCTTCGATTCAACGATATTATATTTCCAAAAATATAAGTACCCAACATAATTTTTTCTTTTGTTCTAACTATTCTTATCTAAGGACGTAAGATGAATTTAAAACACTATTATTGGTATTGGAAAGATGCAATCCCTCGTCGTCTTTGTGATGAAATTATTAACTATGGCCTTAGACACCAAAAAGGAAGAGCAATAACGGGAGGGCAAGGACAGCATCGAGATTTAATTAAAAATCCCTTGAGTACTAAAGAACTTAAAAACTTAAAAAAGAAAAGAGATTCCAATATTGTATGGATGGATGATAACTGGATTTATAAAGAAATCTCTCCCTATATTCGTGGTGCTAATTATTCAGCGGGTTGGAATTTTCAGTGGAATGATGCAGAGAATTGTCAGTTTACTATTTATACAAAAAACCAATATTATGGTTGGCATCAAGATTCATGGGAGGAAGCCTATAAGACACCTGGAACAATGCAAGGAAAAATAAGAAAATTATCAATGACGGTTTCCTTATCTGATCAAAAAGAGTATAGTGGAGGAAATTTAGAATTTGATTTTCGTCAATATTCAAAAATCAAATCTCATGTATGTAAAGAAATAAATTCGAAAGGTTCATTAGTTGTGTTTCCAAGTTTTGTATGGCACCGAGTTACACCGGTAACGAGAGGAACGAGATATTCTTTAGTATCATGGTATTTAGGAGATCCATTTAAATGAAAAATATAGAAATTTACGATGATATTGTTCCTTTTACTGAACGTAGTGCATTCTATATGTTTGCACAAAATTCTCGTTATACCATAGGGTGGGAAGATCGTGATGAATATGAGAAAAAAGCTTTCCCCTGTCTCCATAGTTCTTGTACACCAGATGATTTAACGAAAATGAATATTCTTCCTTTCATTGAAAACATATTGAAGCAATCTAAATTTAAAAAAAACTTTCATTTTAAATCTATCACTAAAGCCTTGATCAATTTATCTAAGCCTGGTGATATTCATTATAACCATGTTCATGCAGGCAACATTGGAATTCTTTATTATATCAATCTAGATTGGAAACCTGAATGGTGCGGAGAAACCTTATTTTGGGATAAGGATGAAAAAGAAATTATATATACTTCACCTTATAAACCTGGGCGATTCATTATTTTTGATGCACAAAATATACCTCATACTTTAAGACCTCAATCGTATGTGGGTCCCGCTTATAGATTTACCTTATCTATTTTTTTTAGAAGAGAGCAAAAATGAGCGACACAATCACTACCACAAAACATATTCCTTTATTTTCAGGATGGGAATATTTTTCAACTCCCATATGGCATGGAGAGTTTCCCGAGCGTGTACCATTATTAAATAAAATATGTGATAAACATATTAAAGCAGCCCAAAAAATAAATACTAAAGCTATTAAAAAGAGAAATAAAACACTTAAAAAAAACCTGAAAGATTTTGGAATGTCCCATCATTCTGGAAGTTTATATCATCTTCCTGAAATGAGAGATTTTGCACAGTTTGCTGGGAGCTCTAGTTGGGAATTCTTAAACTGGTGTGGATGGGATCTAAAAAATCATTCTTTAAATTTTACTGAAATGTGGGTGCAAGAATTTGGGAAGGCTGGAGGAGGTCACCATGCCCCGCACACGCATCCGGATCAACACGTTTCTGGTTTCTTCTTTTTAAAATGTAGCTCTAAAACTTCTTATCCTATTTTTCATGATCCTCGTCCAGGCGCCATCATGAAAGGACTTCCTCAAAAAGATCCGAGCCAAGTAACATGTGCTACGTCCAACGTTCATTTTACTCCTAAACCCGGTACCATGATTATTATTCCCGGATATGTTCCTCATGAATATCCTCTAGATATGGGCTTACATCCTTTTCGATTTATTCATTGGAACCTTCAATGTCTGGTGAAGTAGTGAATTTTAAAAAATCTAAATATAAACTTTTAAAATCAGCTCTTAGTCCAGAACTAACCAGATTCTGTTATCATTATTTTTTAAACAAAAGAAAGGTGGCTCGTTTTTTGTTTAATACCCGCTGGGTTTCTCCTTTTACAACAGAATGGGGCCGATGGGATGATAAACAGGTTCCCAATACTTATTGCCATTATGGAGATGTCGTGATGGAAACTTTATTAACAAAACTCAAACCCAAAATGGAAAAAGAAACAGGCTATAAATTAAATGAAACCTATGCATTTGCGCGAATCTATAAAAAAGGAGATATTCTGGAACGACATAAAGATCGTTATTCCTGTGAAGTTTCCACCACTTTACATTTAGGAGGGGACCCATGGCCTATTTATCTTGAGCCTTCTGGTAAAGAAGGACGGGCAGGAATTAAAATTAATCTTAATCCCGGTGACATGCTTCTTTATGCCGGCCCAGAAGTAGAACATTGGCGTGAGCGTTTCGAAGGAGAAACATACTGCCAAGTTTTTTTACATTACAACAACGCCAAACTTCCAACAGCTGAAGCAAATAAATATGATCGAAGACCTTTGCTGGGTCTTCCTGATTGGTTTCGAGGTTTCAAAGGCTAAATGTCTCTTCAATATCCTCTTTATTATTGGGAACCCGTTTACACCCCCAAGGAAGTAAAAGAAATTAATAAAAATTTAAAAAAATATATGATGAATAAAGATACTACTCCATGGGCAGCTGGGGGCGTTGTTAAAACTTCTAAAGTAGACGCCGTTGTATGGAAAGACGCAAAAAAATATTTACATAAGTTTAATGATTTTATTCGATTGAGAAATGCACGAGTTTTTGGATTTCATCTTTTTCCTGAAAACGATCACGATTGGCTCTTCATTAATCGTTATAGTAAAGAGGAACAATATGCCTGGCATTTAGATAGTCATACTTACCCTCCCAGTGACATCAAAATAACCGCTCTTTTAAATCTTTCAGAGAGTCCTTACGAAGGAGGAGAACTGGAACTGAATACAGGTTGTATTACGAAGGTTCCCGAAATGGATAAACCCGGATATATGATTATGTTTCCATCTCTTTTTCTTCATCGAGTAACTCCTGTAACGAAAGGAACGCGTACCTCTGTGGCTTTCTTACTAACGGGTGAGCGTTGGACCTAAAAAGTATGCAAATTAATTCTATTGTTATAGTAGGGGGAGGAACATCAGGCTGGTTTACAGCTTCAGCATTAAATAAACATTGTCCCGAAGTTAGAGTTACTCTAATAGAATCTCCTGCGGTACGTACCATCGGAGTAGGAGAATCTACATTGTTATCGATCAATAAATTTTTTCGAAGTTTAGGTATGAAAGATAAAGATTGGATGCCCCATTGCGATGCGACTTATAAAGGATCTATTAAGTTTACTGATTTTTATAAAAAAGGGGAAGTGTTTCATTATCCATTTGGGTTTTTGGATTTTACCGTTTCAGAATATGGAACCGATGATTGGTTTTTAAAGAAATGGATATACCCCGATACGCCACAATCCGATTTTGCCGATACTTATTGGCCGGCGATGCCCTTAATTAATAAAAATAGAGTTAATTTAAATAAAGAAAATATCATACCTAATTTTAATATTGATAGAGATTGGGCTTACCAATTTGATGCGGGGAAACTAGGTCATTGGATGAGAAAAAATTTATGTTCAAAGACTACCTATATTAGAGACCATGTCACGGATATTAAATTAGATGAAAGGGGATGGATTTCTTCTGTGGCTACCAAAGAACACGGGGATTTAACAGCAGACCTTTATGTAGATTGTACAGGATTTAGAAGTTTACTCCTAGAACAAGCCCTTAAAGTTCCTTATATAAGTTATAGCGACATGCTCATTAATAATGGAACATGGGCTACAAAAATTCCATATGAGAATCCTAATATTGAAATGGATTTAACAACAAATGGAACAGCAATAAATAATGGTTGGGTATGGAACATCCCGCTGTGGAGCAGGATTGGTAGTGGTTATGTTTATAGTAAAGATTTTATAAATAAAGATGACGCTTTAATAGAATTTCAAAAACATATTGGACACGGCGACGAATTAGATTACCACCATATAGACATTAGAAATGGTAGACATAAACAATGTTGGCATAAAAATTGTTTAGCGGTTGGATTGTCGTATGGATTCATAGAACCTTTAGAGTCCACAGGATTAGTTTTTGCACATGAAGGGGTTGATAAATTAGTCATAGCTCTTCAGTCGAGAGACCGGCACATAACCCAATTGGATAGAGATTGTGTAAACAGAGAAATGCAAATCCATATAGACAGTATAAAACATTTTATAGGGTATCATTTTTTTGGTTCGGTAAGAGACGATACAGAATATTGGCGATGGTATACTCAAGAACTAGAAATGGGGGAACATTGGAATGATACCTTTGCAGCTCCTCTAGGATTAGGTTCTGTTGGAAAACATAGAAAAGATCAAACTATGGAACTAAGTCGATCCAGATTTCATAGTTTTACCTCCAATGGTTTTTCAGATGGCACGGCCTGTATAACAGCAGGACATCATATAAATTTTTATACTGATTATATTCGTGATAAAATTGCTCAACAAACACCCCTCTGGACCGGTTCATCTAGAGACTATTTTAAAGGTTACATGAAAAAAGTATTTGATTATTGGGACCAAAGGAAGAAGAGAATTAATGAATTGGCAGATAAAAGTCCAACCCTGTATGAATATTTAAAAGAGAATATATACACTTAAAGTCCAGTTGATCCCACTAAAAATATAGTATATTTGTATTTTAAAGAGATTTTTCTATGCTCCAAAAACTGAGTTTTATACCCGGCTTTAATAAACAAGTCACTGCTACCGGTGCTGAGGCACAATGGACAGGTGGTGATAACGTACGTTTTAGATACGGCACCCCTGAAAAATTAGGGGGTTGGGATCAGCTAGGGGAAGACAAACTGACCGGAGCTGCTCGAGCCCTTCATCATTTTGATGATAATGCTGGGATTAAGTATGCAGCGATAGGAACCAATAGAATTTTATACGTTTATTCCGCTGGACAATATTACGATATTCACCCCATCAAGAACACGATTACCGGTTGTGATTTTTCAACCACTGATACTGAGACTGCTGTTACCATAACTTTTCCTTCTGTGCACGGTATGTCAGAAGATGATATTGTTTTATTAGATACGGTTACCGCGCCTCCGGGTTCAGGCTTCACCGATGCAGATTTTGAAGATAAAAAATTCATGGCTACGTCCATTCCTACAGCAACAAGTATTATCGTTACGATGGGTTCTGCTGCAACAGGAACCACAACGAATGCAGGAAGTGCACGAGCTCAAACTTATTATAGCGTCGGACCTGCACAAGAACTTGGTGGCTTTGGTTTTGGTACGGGTCAATGGTCAGGAACGGCTTCTGGCCCAGCGACGACAACTTTGGTAACAACTATTGCAGCCGATGCTGCGGTTACAACAGTGGTCTTAACCAGTTCTACTGCTTTTCCAGCTTCTGGAGAAATTAGAATAGGGACCGAAGATATTTCTTATACAGATAATGACACAAGCACAGGAACCTTAAGTGGAGGAGCAAGAAACGTTAATGGAACAACCTTAGCCCTCCATACAGCTGGCGCAACTATTACTAATATTTCAGACTATGTTGCCTGGGGAGAATCTTCTTCACAGGACGTTACCATTGAACCTGGTTTATGGGTACTTGATAATTATGGAACTAAACTGATTGCTCTTATCTATAATAGTGCCTGTTTTGAATGGGATTCCGCAGCCGCTAACGCTACTGAAACCCGAGCCACTATTATTAGTGGGGCACCTACCGCTTCGAGACATGTGTTAGTATCATCCGTTGATCGTCACTTAGTTTTCTTTGGAACTGAAACAACGATTGGTGATACCAGTACCCAGGATGATATGTTTATCAGGTGGTCGGATCAGGAGGATCTGAATACTTACACACCCACAGCAACCAATACCGCAGGTACACAAAGACTCGCGGATGGTTCTAAGATCATGGGAAGTATCCGTGGTCGAGATGCCATTTATATTTGGACCGACTCTGCTATCTTCTTAATGCGTTTTGTCGGCCAACCGTTTACCTTTTCTTTCGAACAGGTCGGAACGAACTGCGGACTACTCGGAAAGAATGCCTGTATGGAAGTGGATGGTACTGCTTTCTGGATGTCAGAAAATGGATTCTTTCAATACTCAGGCCAACTTCAATCGCTGCCATGCTTGGTAGAAGACTATGTCTACGATGATATTAATACGACTTCACGAAATTTAATTAATGCAGGACTCAATAATCTATTTGGAGAAGTCAGCTGGTATTACTGTACCAATGGATCCAATGTTGTTGATCGTGTGGTTACTTATAATTATTTAGAATCTATCCTCGTCAAAAAACCCATATGGTATACTGGAAGCTTACCCCGAACGGCATGGGCCGATTCTTCCGTATTTGATAAACCTCATGCCTGTTATTATACTACAGGCGATGATGTTTCTTTTGATGTCGTAGGCAACACGAATGGTATTACCATCTACTATGAACAGGAAACAGGGACCGATCAAATCGATGCCGGAGGAGCGGTGACTGCTATCACCTCTAATATTATTTCAGGAGATTTTGATATTACCCAGAAGAGATCGGCACAAGGACAGTTTTTAGGATCTCCTGACTTACGAGGCGATGGAGAATACATCATGAAGATTAGAAGATTTCTACCGGACTTCATTACCCAGACCGGAGATACTAGGATTACTTTGATGCTTCGCAATTATCCGAATGATACCGCGGCAAGCTCTTCATTAGGACCCTTTACAATCACAACTTCCACTGATAAAGTTGACACACGCGCAAGGGCGAGAGCCATTGCGTTCAAGGTAGAAAACACTTCCACGTCTCAAGACTGGAAGCTGGGAACATTTAGACTGGATATTCAACCAGACGGGAGAAGATAATGGCATTGCCTTTTTATAATGAAGCAGATCAAGCGATCTACGAAGGAGGACAACATTTTATTCCCCAAGAACGATTTCGATTAAACTATACCCCTCCCGAAATCATGGGTCAAAATACCAATGCAGGAATCACTGCAGCAGGAGTGGCTAACCCTTATAAATGGCCTTGGCCTATTCCAACCGGAGATGGAGGAGCTGGTGATGTCAGCGGAACTCAAGTTACATATAAGAGACCACTAGGTCTTTCACCAGGAGCATTGAGTGGGGGACTAGATGAAGCAAAGCTACCAGGTTTTGGAAATTGGGCTAAAAGAACTTTAGGTGATGTCCAAGATGCATATTCTAAACTTCCTACACCAAGTAATCTTCTAATGAAGGGAATTAGGAGATGGAGAGAAAACAGAGCAACTGCAGCAGCAGCTGAAAAAGCAGCAGCTGAAAAAGCAGCGGCAGAGGCTGCTGCAACAGCACATGTAGCCCGAGCAACAAGCACTCCAGGATATGGGTCTGCTCCAGGGGGACAAGGATTTGATGCTGGGACAGGACGTACAACAACAAGTGGTTATAGTGGTAGAACCGGTCAAAAAGAAATGATGGCTCAAGGCGGAAGGATTGGGTATAGTAATGGTGGATCATATAAAGATTGGTTATCTTCAAAAGGATATGATGACATGATGAAAGGAATGTCTGACGATGAAATTATAAAACTTTATGACAGTGTAAAAGGAACGTGGAGTAAAGCTCAAGGCGGCCGAATCGGTTATGCCACCAGAGGTTTTGTAGAAGATGTGAATGTTGAAGGTCCAGGTTTTGATGAAAATATTGAAATGGCTTCTGCGGAAGGCATACCTTTTATGTGGGAAGAATTTTTAGCCGCTAAAGAATTAGATCCGGAATTAACCTATGAAAATTTCTTAGATGCTATTGATAAAAGCCCCAGTGACTTTTTTGGTGCACAAGGTGGTATCGTAGGTCTACTTTAATGGCAAAGATTACTCAGGCCCTAACCAGAGCTAGCAAAGAATACGATCAAAAAACTCTTCAATCCTTAATTCGTGATCTCGACGGCGTCATCAATAAACTTAATACGACTTTTCAAGAAGAATTAAAACAGGAGACAGAAGCACAAGCTTTCTTTGTGGATTAATGGCAGTTATTAATGAATATAAAATGTACGGAGTAACCAGCACAGCTGCTGAAGGACCTATTAATTTATTTGGTACGACTCTAGTAAACGGAGTGGCTACTCAAAACCCATTAGTTAATGAAACCTATATTGTAAAGTCGTTGCATGTAACTAATAAATCAGGAGCCAATGCTCCTACGATTACCATTACCAATAATGGTTTCCAGGTGATTAATACCCAAACTTTAAGTACCGCAGCCAGCGTAGAAATTCTAACGAATCCTATGGTCGTGGAAGGAAATACTCTATTAACCTATACGACAGCAGGCACGGTGAGCGATGGGGTGGATATCACCATCAGTTATTTAAATATTCATAAGGAGGTTACTATTTAATGGAACTAAAAGCAGCTAAAGTCACGACAACGATCAGTAATTTAAAAACAGGGGAAAAATATAAGACCGAAGAAGAGTGGAAAGCTAAAGGAATCCCAGAAAAAGACATCCGCAGGGATGTCCATGTTCTTATGCCGAAGCTTGATTTGTTCGGTAAAACCAAGTAGGTTCAAAATTTAGGCGAAATTATGACAAAATCACACAGACAACATGGCATCGGATCCCTGGCACCTGACGAAAAGATCGTAGGTAAACCAGGAGGTATCGTTGAACCCGGTGTTAAACAGTACGGTATCTTCAAGAAAATTAAAAAAGGAATTAAGAAAGTAGTTGGAAGTAAGGCTGGTAAAATAGGACTAGCTGCTCTAGCTTTAGGAGTACCTTGGGGAGCCGGTGCAAAGCTAGGATCTTTCGGTGGCCAAGGATGGTTTGGTGCTCAAAGTGGCTTGGGAAGAGGTATTGGTATAGCAAGAAATTTATGGAAAGGATCACCATTAGGTTATAAAACAGCCGGTGACGCTGTAGCTAGAAGCGGTGGATTCGGACAAAAACTTAAAGATTTTGGATATGGCAAAGCAGCACTCATAGGCGGAGGTGTATTAGCCTCGGCTTTACCTTTTATGGGTCAAAAAGATGAGGAGGAAGAAGAGGAATCTCCATGGTCAGTGACTCCTTCAAACATTGCTGACATTAGAATGATGGCAAGGAAACAAGATCCAAGTTTAGCTTTTCTACCGAATCAAAATTATGTCCAGTCAGGATATTATTTAGCGGATGGAGGTCTAGCACGATTAGCCAATGGTGGTGGCCCTGCAGAAGCTCAAGCAGAACAAATGTTAAAAATGGAATATCAAAAATATCGTAATCAAGGTGGGACAATGTCCTATCAACAATTTAAAATGGCCGTGTTGCAACAGGCTCAAGGTCAAGGACCCATGGCTCAGGGACCAACCGATAGACCGATGTTTCAAGGTGGAGAACTCGTAACCGATGAATCAATGGTCGAAGCAACACCTGCAGGATTGATGGAAGAAAATATTGAAGAGGTTCAAGGCGAACCGACTCGAGAACAACTCGAAGCTTTAGCAATGGAAATTTTCCAATTACGATTAGAAGAATTAGATGAAGAACAATTAATGGTTGTCTATCAGGCAGCTATGGAACAACAACCTGAAGCAATGTCGATGCAAGAAGAAGACGTTCAATTCGCACCTCAAATGGCAGCCCCTGCAATGGCAGCTGAAGGCGGACTCATGAGTCTTGGTGGTATGGAAAAAGATTATAGACAAGAAGGTGGCTTTGTGCCATTAGGTAAAAAAGAAAAGGCTGACGACGTTCCAGCTAGACTCAGTAAAAACGAATTTGTATTCACAGCTGATGCTGTGAGAAATGCAGGCGGCGGGGACATCGATGCCGGTGCCGAAGTCATGCAGAATATGATGAATAATTTAGAATCCGGTGGACAAATCTCAGAAGATTCTCAGGGCGCTCAAGGCATGTATAATAATATGAAACAATTAGAAACGAGGATGGCATAATGGCAACAAAAATATTAGAAGCCAAAAAGATATTAGAACAATATGCACCAGCAGGTGAATTTCTAGCCTACATCAGCACGGAAGAAGCTGAAATTTTAAAAAGTTTAGGATCTTCTGGTACTCCTGTTGAAGAAACAGGTATCCCTTCTTTCCAGTTACCAGGATATTTAGAAGACACCGCAAAGGATTACGCCAAACAGGCAACAGCAGCTTATTCAGTACCAATCGATACAAGTAAATTTACCGGTCAACAATTTGTTGCCGGAGAAGATCCTTTACAAACCTCCGCTATTAATTTAGCTCAACAAGGGGTTGGATCCTATAGTCCTTATTTAACAGCAGCTCAAGCCAATGTCGGAGCAGCAGGAACCGCGCAAGCAGGTCTTGGTGCTTTAACAGGTCCAACAGCTTATCAACCTTTCATGTCTCCCTATCAACAAGATGTGATTGATACCTCTCTAGCATCATTTGACAAACAAGCAGCACAACAGCAACAAGCTTTAAGAGATCAAGCGCTAGGAACACCGGGTGCTTTTGGCGGAGGACGTGAAGGCGTTCAACAAGCTGAGTACATGGCAGGAAGTGATTTAAATAGAGCAGCCCTTCAAGCACAATTATTACAACAAGGTTTTGGTCAAGCACAACAAGCAGCACAAACAGCTTTCGGTCAGCAACAGGCAATTGGCCAAGGTCAGTTAGGACTAGGGGCAGCACAAATGGGTCTTTCTAATTTCCAAAGAGCAGGTCTGGGAGCAGACGTAGGAGCTCTAGGACAGCTTGGAAGTTTAAGACAAGGACAAGCACAAGCAAGATTAACAGCCGATCAACAAGCAGCACAGACAGCAGCTTATGAACCTTACGGAAGATTAAGTCAGTATGGTCAAGGGATTACAGGATTAACAGGTGGAGTAGCAGCGGCACAATATCAACAACCTCAACAAGCAACACCAATGTCTCAAGCTTTAAGCACAGCTTTAGGAGTAGGAGGCTTGTACCAAAAAATATTCCATCCACAACCACTACTTGGAAAAATTTAATGAGAACTTTATCTAGACCCATGTTCAATATGGGCGGCCCCATTAAACAAGGGGTTATGCATGGCATCAGAGAACCTTACAGAGGCGGCGGTCAAGCTGCGCTCGTAGGGAATCCTGTTTACCCTAGCACAGGAGGCAGAGAACATCATGTAGTAAATATTCCAATAATGGGAGGAATAAATGCAGCTAGATGGTTAGCTACAATTGGTGGAAGAAAGATCGCTCAAAAAGCAGTCGAACAAACTGCTAAAAATGTGGTAGGCCAACCAGTAGCAACTGGACTAAAAGGTTGGTTAGCAAGAGATCCATTATTTAAAGCAGGTAAGTGGGCTAAAGATGCAATCATGTCTCCAACAGCAAAAGGATGGGGAAAATCAGCAGTGAGAGGTCTTACTTCTCCAACTGGATTATTAACCGCTGGTTGGTTTGGTTATCCTGCTGTAAAAGGTGCATTCAAAAAAGAGGAACCTGTAGTAACAGGTGTAGAGAAACCAGGTGGATATCCTCAAGCAGATAAGAAAACAAAACAGGCTCAAGCAGAATTTGCTAAAGCTCAACGAGAAGACAGAGTTCAAAAATATTTAAAAATGATGGGTTATGACCGATCTAAAAAGACAGCGATCGCGGATGCCTTAATCGATGCAAGTAAAATTGTAAGTGATAGAGGAACATTAGATAGA
>Ga0208316_1001325_pt1 | contig 15106 bp, 15 predicted proteins | sample MalvireepMed_231_FD_184240 | JGI IMG/M metagenome (GOLD analysis project Ga0208316, IMG submission 184240) | Marine viral communities from the Global Malaspina Expedition - Malaspina viral metaG DeepMed_231 (SPAdes) (version 2) | ecosystem: Environmental > Aquatic > Marine > Oceanic | place... | reverse complement strand
GGGGGTCAAGGGGTCGTGGGTTCGAATCCCGCCGCTCCGACCATCGCCTGAGACGGCGGGGTCGAAACAAGCACCACATTGAAGTTCCACCGCCCGCGGCCGGGCCTACGGCCCTAGCGGCCGCGGTTCATCCAGCTGATCAGCGGCAGGATCGGCACGCCCCAAGCCAGGCCGACGACCCCGTAAAACAGGGCCTGGATCGCGATGTGGTCAGGCAGGCGCTCGCCGATGGCGACGGCGGCCACAGCATAGGCGGCGACGAAGGCGAGGATGGCGAACATGCCGATCAGCTTGCGTTGGCGCGCGCTCATGGAAAGCCCCATCGAACCTCGCGCCGGGCCGGCGCGCACCTCCCTATAGGGCGCGCGCCGGGGGCCTGTCACTTCCGGCGGATGAGGCCGAGGATGGCCAGAAGCAGAATGGCGCCGACGGTGGAGACGATCAGGCTGCCGATGAAGCCGCTGAAGGGGAAGTCGATCAGGTTGGCGATGAAGCCACCGATGAGGGCGCCGACCAAGCCCACCAGCAGGTTGGTGAACAGGCCGTGGTCGCGCTTCATGATCTTTTCGGCGATCCAGCCGGCGAAGATGCCGATGATGATCGCGCTCAGAATTCCGACGCCGCTCATGGTTCGTTTCCTCCCAGAAGACGGCTGAAGACGCCGCCCACCCTCAATGCGGTCAAGCTTGCGGGGTTCCCAATCTCCTGGCAAGCGCGGCAGGCCATAGACGGAAATCGTCGGGTGCTTTAGCCCATGGCCCAACTTAAACCCAAAAGAGGCGCGATCTCGCCGTAATGACCTCTTTCCTGCGCTCGGACCGATCGACGCCGGTCGCCCTCTGGCTCGCCATCGTGGCCGCTCTCGTCCTTGCGATGGTGGTGGTGGGCGGCGCGACGCGGCTGACGGACTCCGGCCTCTCCATCACGGAATGGAAGCCCGTCACCGGCGCCCTGCCGCCGATGTCCGAGGCGCACTGGAACGCCGAATTCGCCAAGTACCAGGAGATCCCCCAGTACCAGCTGGTGAACCGGGGCATGAGCCTGGCGGAGTTCAAGACCATCTATTGGTGGGAGTGGGCGCACCGGTTCCTCGGCCGGCTGGTGGGCCTCGTCTACGCCCTGCCATTCGTCTACTTCCTGGCGCGGCGGGAAATTCCCAAGCGCCTGATCCTGCGCTGCGTCGGCCTTCTGGCGCTGGGCGGGCTGCAGGGCGCCATCGGCTGGTGGATGGTGGCCAGCGGCCTGGCGGACCGGGTCTCGGTGGCGCCGGAGCGGCTGATGGTCCATCTGGGCCTGGCCTTCATCCTGTTCGCCGCCCTCATATGGACGGCCCTGGACGCCTGGCGGGGCGAGGCGCGACAGCCTCTGCCCAGCCCCTGGAGCGCCCTGGCCCTTGGCCTGATGGGCCTAATTTTTCTGCAGATTCTGCTGGGCGCCCTGGTGGCCGGCAACGACGCCGGCTTCGTCTATAACGACTGGCCCCTGATGAACGGCACGCTCTTCCCGCGGAACTATGCGGGTGATGGTCTATGGGGCACCCTGGCCCATAGCCAGGGCGCGGTGCAGCTGCACCACCGGCTTGGCGGCTATGTCCTGACGATCGCCGTCATCTGGATGGCGATCAGCGCAAGGCGGACCAACTACGTGCCGCCGCCGGCCAAGCGGCTGATGATGGCCACCACCCACGCGACCCTGCTTCAGGCCGTCCTGGGCATCGCCACCCTGATGCTCGCCGTGCCCCTGTGGCTAGGCATGCTGCACCAGCTGATGGCCGCCGTCGTCCTAGGACTGGCGACGGCCTTCGCTTGGCGGATTCGCCGAGTCTAGACCCGGAAGCTGCTCCAGGGGCCAGTGATGGCCAGGGTCAGGCCCGGCCAGTAGATGTTGACGAAGCAGGTGGAGCCGTCCGGCGAGAAGCAGGCGCCGGCCAGCTCGGCGTTCCCCTCGAAGACGTTGCGGGCGATCGTATAGATCCGACCATCGGGGGTGATCCCCTTCAGATGGTTGCGCAGGGTCTCCGAATAGCGGTCCTCGCAGGCGAACATGTGGCCCCAGGGCGAGATGGCCAGGTTGTCGGCGAAGTCCATGACCCGGGAATCGGTCGGCTCCACGAACAGCTCCAGGCGCCCAGGCGCATCGGCCTCGCCGGCCTGGCCTTCGTGCGGGCTGGGGATGTAGCGCAACACCTGCCCATGGCCCGCCGGGCCGCTGGACGTGCAGGTGAAATAGACTCCCTCCGGGCTCCAGAAGATCCCTTCGCCGCGACCGACGAAGGCTGCGCCGGCCGCCTGCAGGCGCAGGCGCAGGTCCTCGTGGGGATTGTCCGAGCCCTCGACATCGATCCAGACGCAGTCCCGGGTCTCGCCGACGCGCCAGGTGGGTTCCGAGCCCTTCATGTTGCGCGCATCCCCGCCTTCGGGGGCGTCGCGGAAGCCCAGCGCCTGTAGCCGGCCGCCCTTGGCCGGGTTGCGCAGGTCTTGGGGCAGGAAGCGATAGAACAGGCCCTTGGAGTCGAAGGAGTCCTCGGTCTCGTAGATCACACCGGTCCCAGGATCGACGGCGGCGGCCTCATGCTGGAAGCGGCCCATGGCCGTGAGCGGGACGGGATCGACCAGCCCCTTGGCCGTGGCGGGGACCTCGAAGACCCAGCCGTGCGACTTGCCGAGGCCGGCCTGGCTCGAGAGGGTCGTCTCTTCGCAGGACAGCCACGAGCCCCAGGGCGTGGCGCCGCCCGAGCAGTTGATCAGGGTTCCGGTCAGGCTGAGGTGCTGGCTCTCCAGCCGCTGGCTCTTCAGGTCGTAGATCAGGGTCGTGACGCCGCCGGGCAGGGGATGGCCGTCGGGGCCGACATCATAGGCCTGCTCCGGCTTCAGCTTGTCGATCAGCTTGCGGCCCGGCCCCGTGGGACCATAGTTCAGGTCCCGGGGATTGAGTTCGTGGTTGCGCAGCAGGGCGATCTTCGAGCCGCCGATCGGAATGGCGGCCATGCCGTCGGCCTTGTAGGGGACGAAGAACCCGTCATCCATCGTCTGGCCGGCGTGGGAGATCACCCGGTAGGAAAAGCCCTCGGGCAGGTCGAGGATCTTGTACGGGTCGGGGACCAGCGGGCCATAGCCGTGGACCTCGTTGAGATAGGTCTCGCCGGCGGCCTGGGCGGCGGCGGTCTGGGCCTGGGCGCGCAGGGCGTACCCGGAAAAGGCGGCGCCGGCCGCGGCGGCGCCCAGCAGGGCGCGACGGTGGAGGGTCATGGAGAATCCGTGATCAGACGTCGGTGTCGCGACATCATACGACAAAGCCGTGGCGAGGCGATGACGGGCGCTCAAGCCCTGGACGAACAGGAACTGACAGTTATCATGCCAAAACGATGAACGCCGCGACGGCTATGCGGCCAGGAGGGACGCCCATGACTCTGACCTACGACCTCTACTGGTCCTTCCGCTCGCCCTATTCCTACATGATCACGCCGCGGCTGATGGCCCTGGAGGCTGCCTATGACGTGAAGGGGAATATCCGCCCAGTCTATCCCCTGGCCGTGCGGACGCCGGAGTTTTTCGAGACCCGCGACCCGCTGTGGTTCAGCTATTTCCTGACCGATATCCACCGGGAGGCCGCCTTCCTGGGCCTGCCCTTCGCCTGGCCGCGCCCGGACCCGGTCTATATGGACATGGCCACCCGCACCTATCCCAAGGAACAGCCCCATATCCATCGCCTGACCCAGATGGGCGTCGTCGCCGCCGAGCGGGGGAAGGGACTGGCCTATCTGACGGAGGTCAGTCGGGTGATCTGGAGCGGCGAGGTGGAGAACTGGCACGAGGGCGACCACCTGGCCCGGGCCGCCGAGCGGGCGGGCCTCGATCCCGACGACCTGGCCGGCTCCGTGGACGCCGAATCCGCGCGGCTCGACACCGTGGTCGAAGCCAATCAGGTGGCGCAACGCCAGGCCGGCCACTACGGCGTGCCCATGGTGGCGTTCAACGGCGAGCCCTTCTTTGGTCAGGATCGCTTCGACCAGTTCAAATGGCGGTTGGAGCAGCAGGGCCTGAAAGCGCGATAGGCCGCCCGGCTGTTCGCGGTAATATGATACCTTGTCTCTAGAGGCCGTGTTTTATAAGGCTTTCCGGGGCATCCGTGTTGACAAGGCGGCGTTCGACCCGTACATGCCGCGCCTCACGTCGCCGGCGCCTTGCCGCCGTCGCAACTTACGGATCGTCCCCATGATGAAGACCACGGCTTCTTTGAAGCCCGCCGAGGTCGAGAAGAAGTGGATCGTGATCGATGCTGAGAACGCCGTGGTCGGCCGCCTCGCCTCGTTCGTCGCCATGCGTCTTCGCGGCAAGCATCGGCCCGACTACACCCCGCACGTCGATTGCGGCGACTTCGTCGTCATCGTCAACGCCGACAAGGTGAAGTTCACCGGCAAGAAGCTGACCGACAAGGTCTACTACTGGCACACCGGCCATCCGGGCGGCATCAAGGAACGGACCGCGGACAAGATCCTCGGCGGCAAGTTCCCCGAGCGCATCCTGGAAAAGGCCGTGGAGCGCATGCTCCCCAAGGAAAGCCCTCTGGCCCGCAAGCAGATGACTCACCTGCGCATCTATACGAGCGCCGAGCATCCGCACGCCGCCCAGAACCCCGAGACCATCGCGTTCGCCGAGATGAACGCCAAGAACGTGCGGAGCGCCTGAGGCCCATGTCCGAGACCCAAGGTTTCGAGGCTCTGCAAAGCCTCTCTTCCAACCCCGAATCCGCACCGCGCGAACCGGTCATCGACCAGTACGGCCGCGCCTACGCCACCGGCAAGCGCAAGAACGCCGTGGCCCGCGTGTGGATCAAGCCCGGCAAGGGCGTGATCACCATCAACGGCCGCACCCAGGAAGTCTATTTTGCGCGTCCCGTGCTGCGCATGATGATCGCCCAGCCGCTGGAGATCGCCGACCGCCTGGGCCAGTTCGACGTCATCGTGACCGTGAAGGGCTCTGGCCTTTCGGGCCAAGCCGGCGCGGTTCGCCACGGCATCGCCAAGGCGCTGACCTATTACGAGCCGGGCCTGCGTCCGGTCCTGAAGCCGCACGGCTTCCTGACCCGCGACTCGCGCGTCGTCGAGCGTAAGAAGTACGGCAAGGCCAAGGCCCGCCGCAGCTTCCAGTTCTCGAAGCGCTAATCGCGCGCGAACACCGCGTATGCGAATGGGGCGCTTCGGGAGACCGGAGCGCCCTTTTTCTTGTCCATCGTCCCACTTCTTGTTCATCGTCCACGGGAGACGACCATGGCCCACAGGATCTTCATCGACGGCGAGGCCGGCACCACGGGCCTGCAGATCCGCCAGCGCCTCGCCGACCGGCGCGACCTGGAGGTGGTGTCGATCGATCCGGCGCGGCGCAAGGAGGCCGCGGCCCGGGCCGAGCTGCTCAACAGCGTGGACGTGGCCATTCTCTGCCTGCCCGACGAGGGCGCGCGGGAGGCCGTGGCGATGATCGAAAACCCCGACGTGCGGGTGATCGACCCCTCCACCGCGCACCGGACGGCGCCAGGCTGGGTGTTCGGTTTTCCTGAGTTGGCGTCGGGCCATCGCCAGGCCATCGCCACGTCAAAGCGGGTGACCAATCCCGGCTGCTGGTCCACCGGCTTCATCGCCCTGGTGGCGCCCCTGGTGCGGGCCGGCCTGATCCCGCCTGAAGCGGCCCTCAGCGTCCATGGGGTCTCCGGCTATTCCGGTGGGGGCAAGGGCCTGATCGAAGAGTTCGAGCAGGCGCCGCCCCCCTCGTCGGCCGACGCCTTCCGGCCCTATGGCCTGACGCTGGCCCATAAGCACCTGCCGGAGATGGTGGCCTGTACGGGTCTGGCCCATCCGCCGATCTTTTCACCCGCGGTGGGACGCTACGCCCAGGGAATGATCGTCGAGGTTCCCGTGGCGCTGTGGGCGCTGCCCGGCCGGCCGGCGGTGGCCGATCTCCGCGCCGCGCTCTCGGAAGCCTATGCCGGTGAGGCCTTCATCCAGGTGGCGACCGATCTGGAGACCTCTCAACTCAGCCAGGCGCGGGCTGGCGCCAGCGGCTATGTGCAAGCCCTCGACCCTGAGGCCTTGAACGGTACGAACGGTTTGCGGCTCCATGTATTCGGCGACGAGACCAAGGGCCAGGCGCGCCTGCTGGCCGTGCTCGACAACCTTGGGAAGGGAGCCTCGGGCGCCGCCGTCCAGAACCTGAACCTGATGCTTGACCTCGATGAGGACGCCGGATTGAGTCGCCCCTAGGGATATGCAGAATTCGGCGTGAGCCATGTCGATTCTGCCCCTGCTGACGCCTCCGATCCGACCTCCGCAATCAGAGCTTAACCCTGCGACCCTCATTCTCCGGCGGTCGTAGTCCGGCGCTTACAAGGATCTCTCGCCCATGACCCAGGCGTCATTCATTGATCCGCAGGGCGACGCGCCGGCCCGGGACCGTGGCGCGTGGGATCTGGATATAGGCACCTTCTTCGAGGTGTCACTCGACCTGCTGGTCATCCGCGACATTGAGGGGCGCGTGCTGAAGGCCAGCCGTTCATGGCACACCATCCTCGGCCATGATCCTGAGGATATGGAAGGCCTGCCGCTGCTGCGTCTGGTCCACGCGGACGACCTTCCTGGCACCCAGAACAGCGTCAAAGAGGTGGAACAACGCCGCCCCGGCGATCCGGTTCTCGGATTCATCAACCGCTATCGCCACAGGGACGGGGGTTATCGCACCCTGGAATGGCGCGCACAGCGGCTCGGCGATCGCATCTACGGCGTCGCCCGAGACGTGACCGAACGAGTCGCCGCCGAGCGCGAACTGCTCGAGGCCAAGGCGACGGCCGAGGCGGCCAGTCGGGCCAAGACCGATTTCCTGGCCAATATGAGCCACGAGGTCCGCACGCCGCTCAACGGCGTGATCGGTATCATCGACGCCCTGTCGCGGACTCCGTTAAGTCCTGAGCAGGCGGAGATGGTCGGTCTGGTCCGGGATTCAGGCGTGATCCTCGAGCGGCTGGTGTCGGACTTCCTGATCGTCTCCAAGATCGAGGCCGGTCAGCTTGAACTGGAAAACCGACCGTTTGATCTGGACGAAGCCCTGCGCCCCTATATCGAGGTCACCCGCCACCGGGTGGACGACAAGGGCCTGGTCCTGAAGGTGGAGCGCCACGAGGCCGCCAAAGGGCGCTTCCTCGGCGACCCCACGCGGATCGGCCAGATCCTCAGCAACCTGTTATCCAATGCGGTGAAGTTCACCGAGCAGGGCCAGGTCACCCTGCGGATCAGCCAGAGCGAGGCGCCGGACGGCGATCGCCTCATCTTTGAGGTGGAGGACACCGGCGTGGGATTCAGCGCCGATCAGGCGGCCCGCCTGTTCGACCGCTTCAGCCAGGCCGACGAAACGATCAGCCGGCGGTTCGGCGGCACGGGCCTCGGCCTCTCGATCTGCCGCTCGCTGACAGATCTCATGGGCGGGAAGATCACCGCGACCTCGGAGCCAGGGCAGGGCAGCCGCTTTGTGGTGTCCATCCCACTGTCGCGCGCCGAACCTCTGCCGGACGGCGAGGTTCAGCATCCCGGCGCATCGGTGTCACATTCGGCCAGTGATCGGCCCCTGCGCGTGCTGCTCGCCGAGGATCACCCCACCAACCAGAGGGTGGTCCAGCTCATCCTGGCCAGTCAGGCGGCCGAACTGGTCACCGTCGAAGACGGGCTTCAGGCAGTCTCAGCCTTTGAGGCGAGCGCCTTCGATGTGGTCCTGATGGACATGCAGATGCCGCACATGGACGGCCTGGCCGCGACCCGGGCGATCCGCGCCCTGGAGGCCAAGCGGGGTGCGTCGCCGACGCCCATCATCATGTTGAGCGCCAACGCCATGGCCGAGCACCAGAACGAGGCCCTGGCGGCCGGCGCCGACATCCATGTGGCCAAGCCGATCACGGCGGCCAGCCTGCTGGGCGGCATCCAGGCGGTCGTCGCTATTTAGATTTCGCGACGCCTCATCCAAGTCCAGATCGCCAGCGTATGATGAGGTATGAACCTCATGCACGCCTTTGATCGTCGGGGCTTTCTGCTGGGCGCCAGCGCGCTCGCCGCCTGTAGCGGCGGGTCCCAGGCCCAGGCCGCCGACGCCTATGCCGACGCCTCCTGGCGCAAGCTGACCGACGCCCAGTGGAAGAGCCGCCTGTCGCCCGCCGCCTATCAGGTCCTGCGCCGTGAAGGCACCGAGCGGGCCGGCTCCAGCCCCCTGGACCGCGAGAAGCGCAAGGGGACCTTCGTCTGCGCCGGGTGCGAACTGCCGCTGTTCAAATCCGACTGGAAATACGACAGCGGCACCGGCTGGCCGAGCTTCTACACCTATATCGATGGCGCCCTGGGCAAGAAGACCGATTTCAAGATCGGCATTCCCCGCACCGAGTACCACTGCGCCCGCTGCCTCGGTCATCAGGGCCACGTGTTCGAGGACGGCCCTCGCCCGACCGGCCTGCGCTATTGCAACAACGGCGTGGCGCTGAAGTTCGTCCCCGCCTGAGGCGAGACGCGACGAACATCTAGGCTGCGGTTCGGCGGCGCCCTATGAGTGCTCCCAACGAGAAGAACACCTTAGGGAAGAACGATGCGACATCATCTTGCACGCCGGCTGGCCGGCGCTGTCTCCGCTGTGGCGCTGGCCGCCGTGGCGACCGGGCCCGTCCTCGCCGCCGACGTCTCTTTGGCTGCGCCCACCGAGGTCGGCTTCACAGCCTCTGGCGTCGATGCGCTGACGGCCGAAATGCAGGCCCTCGTCGACCAGAAGAAGCTGGCCGGCGCGGTGACCCTGCTGGCCCGAGAGGGCAAGATCGTCCACTACGAAGCCTATGGCGTCCAGGATGTCGCCACGGGTCAGCCGACGAAGCTCGACACCATTTACCGCATCGCCTCTATGACCAAGCCGGTGACCGGCGTGGCCATGATGATCCTCTGGGAAGAGGGCAGGTGGAGCCTGGACGATCCGGTCGCCAAGCACATCCCGGAATTTGCGGACCTGATGGTCGCTACCGCCGACGGTGGAACCGAACCCCAGGCGCATCCAATGACCATGCGAGAGCTGATGAGCCATACGGCCGGCTTCGATGTCAGCGCCGGCTATGACGACGATGGCCTGCAGGACGGCGATCTCCAGGCCATGATCGACAAGCTGGCCGCCCTGCCGCTGGCCGTCCAGCCGGGAACCGACTGGCGCTATGGGCCCAGCGTCAACATCCAGGGCTACATCGTCGAGAAACTGTCAGGGCAAAGCCTGGATGACTTCTTCAAGAGCCGGATATTCGATCCCCTGAAGATGGATGACACCGGCTTCCACATCGACGAAGCCAAGCTCGACCGGGTTTCGGCGGTCCATACCTACGGCGAGGATGGCCTGATCGCCCCGGCCGGCGAAGTCAGGGCCGCGCCCACCAGCCCGCCCACCTTCCTGTCGGGCAGCGGCGGGCTCCTTTCCACCGCAGAGGACTACTGGCGCTTCGCCCAGATGCTGGCCAATGGCGGCGAACTGGACGGTGTTCGCATCCTGAGGCCGGAAACGGTGGAGTTGATGCGCACCAATGTGCTGGCCCAAGGCGTGACGGTCGATCTCTATGGCCCGAGCCAGACCGGGACCGGCTTTGGCCTGGACTTTGCGGTCATCAATGATCCCCAGGCCGCCGGCACGCCCCAGGGCCTGAACTCCTTCTATTGGGGCGGAGCCTTCGGGACCTGGTTCTGGATCGATCCCACCAATGACCTGGTCTTCGTCGGCATGATCCAGAACCTGCGCGGCAGCATCCCGGGCGCCGGCACCCCAGCCATGCGGGAAATCTCACCGCGGCTGGTCTACGAGGCGCTGACGACCGACTGAAACCCGGCCGGCCGTCCCCGGGCGGCCGGCTACTCCATCTGGTTGGCGGGATCGGCGAAGAACAGGATCGAGAGCGCCGCCAGGGCGACGATGTCCCGATCCGGCGAGCCCTGTTCCGGCAGGTAGATCGCCGGAGACATCATCCGGTTGAAGTCGATCCCGCCGATCTCCTGTCCGTCCTTGTAAAAGACATAGCCCGCGATCCGCCCGGTCGGCAGGGGCACGCCGCCGATGCGCTGCGTCTGCAGCCGTATGGTCTGGCCCCCATAGGTCATCTCGCCTGCCCGCTGAGGCTGGGACATGCGGGCCAGAAACCCAGCCTTCTGCAAGGCCAGTTCGAAGCTCGCCCCAGGAATGGGCGCGCCGTCCCGGCTGAAGGTGCAGACATAGCTTAGATCCTCCCGTTCGAAGGTGATCCAGCCAAGCTGGGTCCGGCGTTGGCCGCCAGCGCAATCGGCCTCCAGCGCCGGGATTGAGGGGCTCTGGAGTTTGAATCTCGTCGTTGCGCTGTCGCGCGAAATCGCCCGGCCCAGGGCGCGGAAGCTGGAACTGCGGCTGGAGGTCTCTCCGCTGTATTCGGCGAGGTCGAAACCATAACCGAGCAGGCCGGGCACGCGCCGTGGCTTTAACTGCAACTGCTCGGTGCGCTCCGTCATCGGAACCTGCGCCGCCGCGGCGCCGACACTCAGGACGGTCGCCAGGACCGCCGTCAAAAGACTCTTCATGACCCCACACTCCCCCTTGAGGCGCGGGCGCCTCCGCCCGATCCGGACAGACTATGCCGGATCGGGTATCGCGGATATCCCAGGCGTGAGCGTGTCGAGGGTCAGGATTTGACCTTCACATAGCTGCCCGGCGCGTCCTCGATCGGCTTAAGCGGCCCCTTGGCGGGATCGCGGGCCGGGACCATCCCACCGGCATGAGATTTCAGCCAGACGATCCAGTGGGGCCACCATGAGCCTGGCGTCTCAACCGCGTTCCCCTGCCAGTCCGCCAGGGTCTCGGGGAGTTGGTCGAAGGTCCAGTGCTGATACTTCTTCGCCGCGGGCGGATTGACCACGCCAGCGATATGACCGGAGCCCGAAAGGGTGAAGGTGGTCGGGCCGCCGAACAGGCGCGCGCCGCGATAAACCGAACCCGCCGGCGCGATATGGTCCTCCTTGGATGACTGCACATAGACCGGCGTCGTCACCGCCCCCAGATCCAGGCGCACGCCGTCCAGCTCCAGTTCGCCCTTGGCCAGGGCGTTCTGGCCGTAGAACTGGCGCAGATAGAACATGTGCAGCGCCTTGGGCATGCGGGTCTGGTCGGAGTTCCAGAACAGCAGGTCGAAGGGCCTCGGCTCCTTGCCCATCAGATAGTTGTTCACGAAGAACGACCAGATCAGGTCGTTGGAGCGCAGGACATTGAAGGTGTCAGCCATGGCCTGGCCCGACAGGACCCCGCCCTCGGCGTCCATCTTCTGCTCCAGGTCCTTCAGCCAGGCTTCGTCGGTGAACAGCAGCAGGTCGCCCGCCTCGCTGAAGTCCTGCTGGGCGGCGAAGAAGGTGGCCGAGGCGATCCGCTGATCCCCCTTGGCCGCCATGTGGGCCAGGGCCGCCGATAGCAGCGTGCCGCCGATGCAGTAGCCGACGGCGTTCAGACGATCGACCCCCGCCTGCTTCATGACCGCATCGGTGGCTTCATAGATGCCCTGGCGCAGGTAGTCCTCGAAGGTCTTGCCGGCCAAGGCCCTGTCCGGGTTCACCCAGGAGGCGACGAAGACCGTGATCCCCTGGTCGGCCAGCCAGCGGATCATCGAGTTATCGGGGCGAAGATCGAGGATGTAGAACTTGTTGATCCACGGCGGGAAGATGATGAGCGGGATCTCATGCACCTCCTTGGTGGAGGGCGAGAACTGCACCAGCTGGAGCAACTCGTTCTGGAAGACGACCTTGCCAGGGGCTGTGGCGACATTTTCGCCGATCTTGAACTGTTCGTAGTCGGTCTGGCTGATCGACAGCTGGCCGCCGCCGCGGGCCAAGTCGGCGGCGAAGTTCTCCATGCCGCGCACCAGGCTTTCGCCGCCTGTGGCCATGATCTCGCGCATGGCCGTAGGATTTGAGGCCAGGAAGTTGGTGGGCGAGAAGGCGTCAGTCAGCAGCTTCATGAAGAACTCGACGCGACGACGCGAGATCGGCTCCACACCCTCGACCCCGCCCACCAGGCTCTGCAGCCAGTCGGCGGTGACCAGGTAGGACTGCTTCATGACGTCAAAGACGGGGTTTTCTGACCAGTCGGGGTCCAGGAACCGCTTGTCGCCCTTGAGCGGCTGGGCCACCGGCTCCGGCGTCTCGCCGGCCATTCGCCGGGCGGTCGCCTGCCAGAGATCCATGTAGCGGGTCAGAAGGTCGGCCTGGGCGCGAACCAGGCGGTCGGGCTGGCTGGCCAGCTTGCCCATCACCTCCGTCAGGGACGGACCGATGTGGAAGGGATCGGTGGACAGGGCGGCGGGGCGGTCGGCCTGGCGCAGGGCCGCCTCGGCGATCGCGCCCTGGGCGGTCATGGCCGCACGGGCGAGATTGGTCGACAGGTTTTCCAGCAGACGCCGCTGCTCGGCCGTCAGGTCCGGGAAGGCGGCGAGGGCGGCGGGCGGCTCCGGCGGCGCGGCTTGAGGCGAGGCTTGGGCGGCCTCAGGCTGCGGCTTCGGAGAGGCCTGTGGCCGAGGTTTGGGCTTGGGTTTCGGGGCGGCCTTCGGAGGCGGCGCGACCTTGGCTTCGATGGGCGCGGCGGCGACCTTGACGGTCGGCTTGCCGACGGCCTTGGTCTTGGGTGCGGGCGACTTGGACTTGGTTCGGCTCCTGGAGCCGGAGCCCTTGGTCTGCGAGCCTTTTTCGCTCATGGAACGCCATCCTCCGGGCAGGTGGGCCGATTGCAGCCCTTTCACTGGGTCGCATCATGTCATAAGAGCGAGGCCGACATGAACGTCTTGGCTCGCCTTTTTCGAAACGCACAAAACGCCCGGTTGTGGCATGGCGCGGGCGCGTGCCTGGGTCTTTCGATCCTGGGCGGCTGCGCAGGCGTGAGCCCGTTCGCCACGGCGCCTGTCGATCCCGAGTCGCCGGCCGCGCAGGCGGTGATCGCCGGCGCGCGAGCGGACACGGCCTATCCGAAGTTCAGCGACATCCCCCCGGCGCCCGCCAATCCCCGCACGGCCCGCGATTGGGCCCGTGCGGTCGCCAGCGTGGAGGCCGCCGGCGCACAATTGGCGGCGCAGACGGCGCCCGGAACCTGGACGCTCGACGGCACGGCCGCCTTCGCCGCCCGGGCCCAGGCCGATGTCACGCCGCCTCCAGCCATCACCACCAGCGACACCGAGGCCTTCGCGCGCGACGCCAGGGAGCGAGCTACACCGCCTCCGTCGCCCCGTTGAGGGGGCCTGCGGAGGCGAAAAGTTCCCTGAGCCTGCTTGGCGGACTCCAGCCCGGAGTCTATCCATGCGCGACTTTCAGCTCCCCAACGCCGCAGCAGCGGCAGAGCTTGCAATGACCCCCGAATTCCACCGCATCCGACGCCTTCCGCCCTACGTCCTCGAGGAGGTGAACCGCATCAAGGCGCGGCTCCGCGCCGAGGGCACCGACATCATCGACTTCGGCATGGGAAATCCCGACATGCCGACGCCCAAGCACATCGTCGAGAAGATGATCGAGACCGCCCGCGACCCCAAGGCGGGGCGCTACTCGGCCTCCAAGGGCATCATCGGCCTGCGCCGCGCCATGGCCGGCTATTACAAGCGCCGCTTCGGCGTGACCCTGAACCCCGACGCCGAGGTGATCGCCACCCTGGGCTCCAAAGAGGGGTTCGCCAACCTGGCGCAGGCGCTGACCGCGCCGGGCGACGTCATCATCTGCCCCAACCCGGCCTATCCGATCCACGCCTATGGTTTCATCATGGCCGGCGGGGTGATCCGCCATGTGCCCGCGCACTCGCCGGAAGAGTATCTGGCCGGGGTCAGCCGTGCGGTGAAGCACTCCGCGCCGCCGCCCAGCGTGCTGATCCTGTCCTATCCGTCCAACCCCACGGCCCAGTGCGTGGACCTGGACTTCTACAAGGACGCCATTGCGCTGGCCCGGAAGCACGACATGCTGGTGATTTCCGACATCGCCTATTCCGAGATCTACTTCGACGACAATCCGCCGCCGTCGGTCCTGCAGGTCGAGGGCGCCAAGGACATCGCCGTCGAGGTCAATTCACTATCCAAGACCTACGCCATGGCTGGCTGGCGGGTCGGCATGGTCGTGGGCAATGAGCGGATCTGCAATGCGCTCGCGCGCGTGAAGTCCTATCTGGACTACGGCGCCTATACGCCAATCCAGGTGGCCGCGGCCGCGGCCCTGAATGGCCCCCAGGACTGCGTCGCCGAGATTCGCGCCATCTATAAGTCCCGCCGCGATGTGCTGGTGGAATCCATGAAGCGTGCGGGCTGGGATATTCCCTCGCCCCAGGCCTCCATGTTCGCCTGGGCGCCCGTGCCCGAGAAATTCAAGGAGGCCGGGGCTCTGATGTTCTCCAAGCTGCTGATCGAAGAGGCCGGTGTGGCCGTCGCCCCCGGCGTGGGCTTTGGCGAGTATGGCGAGGGCTATGTCCGGGTCGGTCTGGTCGAGAACGAGCACCGCATCCGCCAGGCCGCCCGCAACGTGAAGAAGTTCCTCGGCAACGCCGATGAGATCCTGGAGCGGGCGCACAACACCATGGCCGCCCAATGAGCCCGCGGGACTGGCGTATCGGCGTCGCCGGCCTGGGCACCGTCGGCACGGGCCTGCTGACCTTTCTCGATGAGCGTCCGGCCTTTGCGCCGGCCGGCGGTCAGGCCCGGGTCACCGGCGTCTCGGCCCGGTCGCGGACGAGGCCCCGGGGCTTCGACATCTCCAACCTGCCCTGGTTCGACGATCCCGTGGCCCTGGCCCAGTCGGACGAGATCGACGTCTTCGTCGAACTGATCGGCGGCTCCGACGGCCCGGCCAAGGCCGCGGTCGAGGCCGCTCTGAAAGCCGGCAAGCCCGTGGTCACCGCCAACAAGGCGCTGATCGCCGAACACGGCGCTGCCCTGGCCGCCCTGGCCGAGGCCGCTGGCGTCCCGCTGCTGTTCGAGGCCGCCGTCATGGGCGGCACCCCGGCGGTGAAGATGGTCCGCGAGGCCATGGTCGGCGACGATGTCCGCAGCCTGTCCGGCATTCTCAACGGCACCTGCAACT
>Ga0208316_1001320_pt1 | contig 15128 bp, 32 predicted proteins | sample MalvireepMed_231_FD_184240 | JGI IMG/M metagenome (GOLD analysis project Ga0208316, IMG submission 184240) | Marine viral communities from the Global Malaspina Expedition - Malaspina viral metaG DeepMed_231 (SPAdes) (version 2) | ecosystem: Environmental > Aquatic > Marine > Oceanic | place... | reverse complement strand
ATTTTAGGTTATACTGCTACTTAAATTGATTGTCGGTATAATGTCGGTATAATGTCGGTAAAAACTACAAATATGTCGGTAATTAAGGAGGCTTATGCGTTATGTTATGGGCGTTAGTAAGGCGTATTATAGTTCAAAAAAGCAAAAAGGTAAGACAAGGGACAGAAAATACTTTTTTTCTTATGAATTTAATGTGGAAAGTGGCAAATTCAGAAGAGTTCGGATCTCATTATTTAAGGCAATTTACTACAAAATTACGTTTGTATTCGGATTAAAAACCAGGATAGTAAAAAATCTTTATTGCAGGGATTGTAGAAAATCTCATGATTCTTATGTAAATTTTTGGGATAAGGATACGTCATGTCCAAATTGTTAAACCTAAATACTGTTAATCTTTTTATTACATAATGGGAAAATTAATTGGTTCAGTTGGTTTAGCTCCTGGGTCTGATGAGGGTACAGATTTAACTACTAAGGGGGATCTTCATGGTTATTCAACTTCAAATACTAGGATTCCGATAGGAAGTGATAATCAAGTATTAACTGCCGATTCAGCTCAGGCATTGGGATTAAAATGGGCTGCAGCAGGTGGTGGAGCTTCGGTTTCTATTCAAAAAGTTTCGTGTACGAATGGATCCAATACTACCTCAAGTTCACTTGTGGATATTCCTGGTAGTTCGATCACGCTTCCAACGAGATCAGGAGGATTTGCTTTTCTTTCAGCCAATATTATGTTTAACAACAGTAATTCTGACGCCAACATAAAATTAGCCATATATCATGGTGGGTCTGCTCAAATAGTGCAAACCGTCAGGATCTATGATAATTCGAATGAACATTTTTGTTCAGCTACTGCCATGCAGGCTTTAGACGGTAGTGTGTGCAAACTTCAATATGCGATAAATTCAGGTTATACAGCTACAATAGTTAATACTGCTACAAACACTAGTACTTTTCAAAGTTTTGAAGTGAGTTAAGTTAATCCATAAATACTAGAATTTTATAGAAAAACAATGGATAAGAAAAATAGTGGGATTACAGTAGGAATATCAGGAGCAGTAGCAGTAATAATTTCTATAATATGTCAAATTTTCCATAATGGTGTAGTTCCATGAGTGAAAATAAAAAATCAAAAAAAGATGAAAGTGAAAATTTTATTGATACTTTAAAAGATCTTCTTGCAGATCCTCATCAAGATGAGGCCTGGAATGAAAAATTTAAGGAAACAGTTAGAAAATATTTTGATATATAATGCCGTTAGGTTATGATATAAAAGAAGAAGCTACTGAAGTTAAAAAAAATCTTTTTGAAAATAGAGATAGTTTTGTAATGTTGGTCGTAGCTGGTGTAGTAGGTGGTATTATTACCAGATTTGTAATTCCAAAATCTGTAACGGAGGGTTCGGTTTTTAGTCGTTTTAAATCCTGGTTCGGTTATGATGAAGATGATGATGAATGAAAAAAGTTGAAAGAAAAAGTTTAGCTGAAGATGTTAGAGCTTTAGCAGATAGTTATGATGAATTTCCAGATTTTGATTGGGAAGAATTAAAAGATATGATACGAGAAGCAGGGTTAGAACCAACTGACTTTGAAAGATACTAAAAAAGAACAGTAATATAGTAGTTTAGTTTTTACATTTTTTCATGGAAATAGAAGCACTGTCTATAATTGGCTTAGTGGGTCTGGTTACCCTTGCCATAATCCGAACACAGTTCGGTAAAAACTAACCTACTTCTTTTTTTTTATATCTACCTAAATACTCCTCTAATTTACTATAATTGTTAAAATGGCTAAAAAACGAAGAAGAAGATCATCAAAGAAAAGAAACGGATCTAAATCAATAAAATCAATGATTAGACAAGTTGTGAATAAAGGTGCAGCTCCGATAGCATTTTGGCAACAGTTGAGTGAAAAAGATTATCAAGTTTTAAATGCAGATGGAAATTATGCAGCATTAGATTATTTAGGAAAACTAAAAGTAGCAGCTAATATTCTTACTGGTTCATTAACTGGTAGAGTAGCATTTAGTGATCAGTACAATCCTAGTCCTAGTGGGCAACCACGAATAAATCCTGCTGGGATTATAAATAAATGGGTTGGAATTGGAATTATGGGAAAACTTTATGGAAAAATCGGTAAAAGTATGAAACTTCCAGAAGCTGCAGCTATTGATAGAGTAGGATCTAAGGTCATATTTGGAGGCGCAGTTGGTGGCTTTTTCGATCCACCAGGAAATCCAGGAGGCTATGTTTCAACTGCTAACGTATCACCAAATGTTATGGTTCAGAATAGATCTCAAACCAATAGAGCATTTGCAACAGCTCAAAGAAATAGAAGTTATGTACCATTAGATAGTTTTGATTCTTCAACGGGGAGTGCATTTAGATGAGTGGTGCGTGGGATATTGCAACAGCGACCAGTTTGGGAACTGGCGTAGCAAAAACTCAGATTAATTCAGGAGCTAATCTCACCAAGCCAACACAAGCAGTTAATCTCGTGGAAACCGTACCGTACACAGTATCAAGTGGTGCATATACGGCAGGAGAATCAATAGCATTAACAGCTTATTTAGATTCATTTTCAGTTGATCTTTTACCAAAAAGAATGATAGTGCCACCAGTTCAGGCAGGACTAGGTACGCTTATTAACATTGTAGCACCAATTTTGGAGGCTTACGAATGTAATACTGGTTTGCAAGAGGGTGCAACTTCTCAATTTATTGTATCAGGCCAGGCGCAAGTAGCTAATACAGTAGCACCATTAATGGCTATGGCTTTGCATTATTCTACTACTCCACCTAATAGACCAGAACACTTCTACCATAAACCTGATAACGAATCAACTTTCACTACTGCGACAACAAATTCAGGAAATGACTTTACGATAAATGACGGTATGTGGTTAGAAGATATGTATGTGTCAGTATTTGCAGGAACACCAACAGTGTCACAATCAATAAGTGGTTATGGTACTTTTTCATCTAACGATTTCGGTAATTCATTACCACTCAAAGTACCAATGCAACCAGGAGCTTGTGGTTTAGCAGGAACAATGACACCAGGTAACTTACAATTAGCAAGTTATCATAATACGCATATGCCAATGAAAACATCTTGTAAAATATCAACTGCATTTACAAATGATATTACTCAAGCTGCAACTACCAGATTTATCATGGGAGTTGGCTATACAAAACAGGGCTAGAGTTGATCTCTAGTTGTCACAAATTCCAAGAGATTCATTTAGACCAGCTTTAATAAAACCAACTTTTAATGTTGGGGATTATGGTCACGACGTAATAATCCCACTAAATTGTATAACTGGTTCAGCTACTACTACATTAACTCCTAGTTCAGCAACTTTTGTTCAAGTGTTGGAAGATAGTAGAGTGCCAGTTGATGAAGTAAATCAGTTCATTACAGATAGTGATAAAATGGAGCTCGTACACGCTGGAAATGATAGTGATTTTGATACTACATGGGAGTGGCTTCCTGATATGTCTTTTCAAGCGTACAAGGCTAGTTTTTGTTTAGCAGTAGCTATGAAAGTAAGTGCTTATACGAGTGGAAACTTTGCGATTTCTTCAGTACAACTAACTATGAAATCTATTGGTGGTGGTGAGGGTGATGAGATTATAGTAGATAAAATAATCAATCCTGGTATGGCAAATATGACAAGTGCAACAGAACAAGTAGCAATTCTTAATGTAGATACTAAAACAAGTGCAAAAATAGCTGATAAATCTGTATCAATGCAAGTTAAAGTTAATACTACTTCTGGTTCAGGTACGTATCAATGTGGTATAGTTCCTTTATATTGTTATTTTGGAAGTGCTGTTCCTAAAACATGGACTACTTCAAGTGTTGTTGTTCATGCTCACGCTGATTTAGCTCATGCGTTCCCAATATTTAGAGATGAAGATAATATGAATATGTTAGATAGGGGTGGTATAGGATTATGATCATAGAAGAAATACCATATTTTACTGAATTTATTGTATTGGGAATTGTTTTAGGATTTGGATATGGTTTTACTAAATTATTTTTAAACCATGCAAAAGATAAATCAAAAATTAAAAGATCTGAAAGAAAAGCAAAAGAAGTTAACAGCGTAGAAGATGAATTAGATAAATATCTAAACAATATTCCTGCGATTACTCAGCATTTGGAAATAGAGTTGATGAATTTAAAGGAAAAAGGAGCAACACCAGAACAATGTAAAAGTTTAGAATCCAAATTAGATTTGGCTAAAAAAGCTCAACAATATGAAATGCCGATACGAATGTTAGGTAAACCAATACTAAAAAAAGTTCTAAATATGGTTGATAAATTCGGAGTTTGATATGGTTAGTGTAGCTGTTCCTGGAATGATAGCTAGTAGAGCTACTAAAAAAAGTGGTCAGGTTTTACAAGAACAATTTGGATATAATTTTATAGATCTTGTTACAAAACTTGCATTATTCTATGTGATTAGTTTTCTAATTGCAAAATACATGGAGGCTGTAATTTATTTTCAAGGAGGGTTATCAACTATTGCAGGGTTTTTTGGAATAAAGTTAGTGCAAGCTGATCAGCTTCCTAATCAATGGGTTAGTTTGTTTGTAGATACTGATCAGAAAACGTATTCTGCTACTCCTACTGCACCAGGTCAATTTAACCCCCCTGGTTGGGATAGACCGTATGACTATGGAACATCAGAACACCAGCAGGCAGAACCACATTTATTTTCACAAAAAGAACAACAGTTTAAATTTTGGGATCTCATAAACGCTATCGCAATTTTTTATATTTCATGGGAGGCTTACAAATATTGGAAACGTGGAGGAGAAGATTTCTTAACGTTGGGAATATTCGGTTTATTGATAGCTGTTTTATCTGTATTATCTTTTTCAAGATTTCTTAACAGATTTTCTTTAAACAGATTCCAGGAGGCTAATAAATGAGTTTTAGAAGTGGTACGGAAAAATATGGGGATTTAGCATTAGAAAAAAGGTTTGAACGACAAGAAGAAGAAAACAGACTTCTTGATACACCATTTATTACTATTAGTGGAGTTAATCACAGAAATCCAATTAAAACGCCAACTCCGTCATGGTGGGATAACCCGTTAGGTTGGAGGCAAGGTAATGAATTTACTGATGAAGAAGCTATTAGATATTTGAATATCGCTTTAAAATATTATTCAGATCAATTACAGTTCAATGAATACAAATGTGGATATTTAGGAGAAAAGTATGGAGAAAAATTTTATAACGCAGATTGGTGTGAAGCAACAAAATCTTCATCGCGTATTGTTGGTAGAATAGAAAAATTACTTGCAAACGTACAAAATCAGATTAGAATACAGTCAGGTTCTCAAATTTCAGAAACATTTGATTTTATACCACAAGTTTTCGCTGAAGAAGATCCATCTGTTAATAGTGGTTTGAATGGGAATAATCAAGAATCACAAATGATTAATTATCCACAATCTGCTAACGTAAGAATATCATTTACTAATTCTAGTATTGGTATGTTTTCTAGTTCTATTCCGATAGCTGATGTTAGTCAATTACAAATTTTGTCTAATGAATCTAATGAATGGAGATATACGTTAATTGGAAGTTCAACAAATCAACCATTAATGACTTTAAGTGGTTTAATTACTAAAATTAATAATCAGATTGCTAGTGCAATAACTCCACAACCACAACCACAACCACAACCACCAATGCAACCACCTATACAATCACCAATAGAAGAAGAACCTATAACAACTGATCATGTAGAACCACCAGAAATGCCAGTTGAAGTCCCAATTGTAACTGTAACTCCAACAGAACCAGGTCAAGTAAATTGGATTCCAGAACCTTTTTTTAGTTTTATTAATAATGTGTTTAGAAAGTGAATGTTTTAGTTGGGTGTGAATTTACAGGAACAGTAAGAGATGAATTTAGGAAAAAAGGTCATAATGCTTATTCATGTGATATAATAGAATCTGAAAGTGATAATAAATTTCATATAAAAAAAGATATAAGAGATTTAGATTTCGGTAGTTATGATCTAGGAATATTTTTTCCTCCATGCACTTATCTATGTGTGAGTGGAGCTAGGTGGTTTAAGGAAAGACAGAAAGAACAAAAAGAATCTTTGGAATTTGTTAAATTTTTAATGGATTTGCCTATACCTAAAATAGCCATTGAAAACCCTATTGGTGTAATATCAACTAGGATTAGAAAACCTGACCAGATAATACAACCTTATCAATTTGGTCATGGGGAAACTAAATCTACTTGTTTATGGTTAAAAAATTTACCTAAATTAGTTCCTACTAAAATAATGAATGAAAGAAAACCAAAAATACATTTAATGCCACCTGGAAAAAACAGAAGCAAGAATAGAAGTAGAACATATCTAGGAATTGCTAAAGCTATGGCTAGTCAATGGATAACTCCCTAAATACTAGAATTTTCTAGATAAAATAATGATGTATCTGAATCATTCCAAATTGGAATTAAAAAAGATGTCAAAACCAGCTTTAGTTAGGATAGGTCATGCAATTTTAAAACGACTTCCAAAGACTACACTTGTTAATACTGTTTACAAGTTAGAACAACTAGCAAAATCAAAAGGGATTAAATCAATAGGAAAAATAGCCAGGAAAGCAGGGAGAAAAGCTAGAAAAGCAGGAAGAAAAGTTAGAAGAAAATACAAAAGAGCAAAAACAGCTAGAACCAGGAAAGGTAAAAGGTATAGATCCGTAAGACCAAGAGTTAGAGTTGGCAGGAAATATAAAAAATACACTAAAACAAGAAAATCCAAAAAGCCGAGAAGATTGGTAAAAGGAACACCAGAAGCAAAACGTTACATGGCTAAGATTCGAAGAATGAGAGCTTGAAAAACGATTCATTAAACGCTGATAATACTACAACAAAAATAAATTCTTTATGGGCTAATCAACAAAAGATAGTTCCGATACCCCCCCTATCTTCGTTAAAGTTGCATGGGAATAATTGCTCAGGTCTAAGAATTTGTCATACTTGTAGAGGGGAAAGATTTGTAGTAATTAGATCAAAGTGGGATAATCGATTAACTTATAAAAAATGCATGGCTTGTTCTGGTAATGGATCAATCGATATTCGAACCATTGAGTGAGCTTCAAAAACAACAATACCTAACAGAATTAGGACTAGAACCAGTATTATCTTATTATAACAATGAGATTAAAAAACATAGTAGAGTTTGTTTTAAAAGCATGGAATTAAGAAAGAAGCGTGATCGTTGTTTTAAATTAATGCGTGAAGAGTATAGAGAACTTTGTTAATATCTTCTTAAAGCGTAATTTCCGTCAGGGTTTTTTTCAACTTGTTTAAACCATTTTTGCCAGTTAGGAATATCGTGAAGTCTTGTACCAACTGATTCAAAATCCATTAAAACTTCTTGCCAATCAACTCTATGAATTGAGATTTTATCAGTTATTGTATTATCATCAAGTAATTCTTCAACAAATTCTTCTAATGCTTCGCTAGCTTCATCAGCGAAATAAGCTTTAGCTGGTTTTGAGTATCTTGGAGGATTGTTTGCCATTAAATCTATTGTTGTAAGGTATAATCCCTCATCATTTGATAACCATAATGAAACATTCCAGGTTTCCCAATTTTCATAACCAGAATAACCTTCTTCAACCATTATTTTTCCTCTTTTTTGTTGTATTTAACGAAGTCGTTTAATGCCTTTCTGGTTAATTGTGTTTTACTGATATTCTGATCTTTTACTAATTGTTCCAGGACTTTAACCAGTTCTAAATCTTCTTTTGATTTTGTCTTTGGTGACCACTTGAAAGTGTGTAATTCTGGTCTTATCAAAATTCACACCAATATGAAAATATAATATATGAAAAAATATAATTATGTAATTGACTTATACTCATAAATTTTCTTTTTTCTCTTAAGTAAGTCATTAAAGTTCTAGCCCATTCACACCATTTTTTAATAACAAGTCTTTTTTTAATTATTTTATCTTGTTCCGTTAGTAAGTTTGTTAATCCTGGATAACCTTTCATTTTTCTAAATCCTCTTTCTTTATTCTTTGCCAAAACCTACTATGGATATTTATACAATTATAACAAATTCGTTTCTGTCCAGTAAAATCTTGAAACCATGCGTTTCGACTTCCAACTTTCTTTTTAAGACATTTTGAACATATTTGATAACCTCTAATTTTTGGATAATAGCCTCTCTTATCAGCACGTAATAAATTACGTTTAACTTTTTGTGTTTGCTTTTCTAATAATATTTTTCTTTTTTCTTGTGTTGCTTGTTTCATTTTTCTAAATCCCTCCACTTTTTAAGAACCTGGATAAAATGACGGATAGATTCATCTGAATATTCGTTAAATTCAGTAATAGAACGGTCTTTGTATGATCTTTTCATTTTAAATAATCCTCCATTTTTTCATGTATTGTTTAGATTTTTCAGGTTTGTTACTACGTGATCTAACTCGTAACAAGTTATTACAGCATGGGCATCTAGAATATTCTTTAAACCAGGATTGACAAACGGTACAATATCTTAATCCCAATTTGTATTTTGATATTATAGAAGGAATTTTTTTTTGTTCTAACCTTTCACATTGATTTTTGCATATCATACACCCCATTATTTTAACACCTTTTGTTTTCCTTTTTTAATATCCTGTAATTTTTTATATTTATACCAGTTATTTTTATCTAAAGGGCGTATTATTTTTTTAGTTATTGGATTGAATTTACAATCATTATATCTTAACATAGATAATGTATCTACGTTAAAATATCTAAATTGGATTTTTCTAACTAACATAAGTGCTGTTTTTCCCTGTTGAAATAATGAGTTTTGTGTATGTCTGTTTAATACATTAGGTCTTGCTAGTTTTTGTGTTAAACTATCTAATTGGGTTTCCGTACCCTGTAGCTTGTTTCTAATCCATGATAACGTAGGGTTGTTAATATGACAACCACATTTACAACTGGTTATAATCGTAGCAAGTGGTTTATCTGTCCTCTTTTTTCTCATTTTAATATCCATACCATTTAAAAAGAGAGGTAGGGGTCATAACTGACCACTCCTATTTTGTAGTTTTTCGTATATACCAGTTGGTTCACCTGCGAATATAGCTTTACAGTTGCATTGGCATATTTCATAGACTTCACTATCTTTTAATCCCATATCACGATTCATTCCCATAATTTGCTCTTTTGTCATTCTTGGATAATCAGTGGAGTAATATCCCTTAACATTATCTTCTATTATGATAACATCTTTTCTATCTCTATCATCAATAGGATTCCAGTAATAACAAAATCTATTACTTAATATCTTTTCCTTTGCTTTTGCTGACATTTTTACTCGGTTACTTCCATCAACATGAACCGATTTATTGTCTGTATTCTGTGTCATGTGATTATAGTAATACCGTACCGTATTTAAATCATTCTTAATCTTAAAACGCTGTTAGGCATACGACTTAGAAAAAAAAAGAAAAGCTATTAATCTGAAATTTCTTTCAAAATTATAGCTAGTTTACCACAATCAGATTTAGTAAGAGTTATGCCTTTTTTATCTCGGTTTTTTTCTTCGATAAAAAATACTCCTCTTGCTTTGGTCTCATCTGACCAGGCTTCATTAGTTATCTGTTTTACAACTAATGTTTTGTCTTTTTCGAGTGAAAGGGTTTTTAGATCCTTAAACTCACTTTTTGTTTCTTGTTCCATTTTTGCGAGTAGTTGACCATCTCTAAGATCATAATATGAGTTTGTATAAGGATCGTAACTCATGCCAGGACTTACTATAATGCTCAACGTATTAAACTGAAAATAATACTACTTAAATATTTATGTGAAATTTCTTAAGCTAGTAGTTCAAGTTTAATCATTAGCTCAACGGGTTAAACTTGGAATACTCTTTTTAATTAGTCATTCTTTATAATTCTGTTGAGTTTTCAATTATCATTAAAAACGTATCCTGCCTTAGAGCGAAGTAAAAAATCTCTAATACATGAGGGTAGGAACCAAGCAGAAATAGAGTACGATGATTGGCATTTACCAGGTCAAAAAGATAAAAAATCGGATTGTGGCAATTGGTTATACATGGGTTGTTTAAACAAACATGCACACCCAAATGGTGAAATTTTTTTAAAGCCTTTTCAAAAATCTTGTTTTCGTGCTGATTGTGAAAAATGCTGTTTTAAATGGCTTGGAAGATCTGCAAGTAAATCTACAAAAAGAATGAAGTTGTACGAAAAACAATCAAAAAAAATTGCCAAGCATATTATAATTTCGGTTCCTGTATGGGATTATTATAAACCAAAAAAAGAGATAGCAAAAAAAGCTTACCAGGTTTTAAAGGAAGTTAAAGCCGATTCTGGTCTAATAATTTTTCACCCTTTTAGGTATCATAAAGATAGTGATATGTGGTATTATGCTCCTCATTTTCATGTAATTGGATTTGGTTGGGTTGAAAATGTAGTTGAAATTTATAATAAATATGGATATGTGATAAAAAATTTAGGAAAAAGGCAAACTCTTTTTGGTACTATTTATTATCAATTAAGCCATTGTGGAATAAAAAAACATAATCATTCTTTGGTCTATTTTGGGGATTGTTCATATCGCAAATTGATTGTTGAAGAAGAAGAAGAAGAATCAAAGAAATGTCCATTTTGTAAAGAATATTTACAAGAATTAGAGTGTAACACTAATTATAACTTAAAACCAGATCCAAATATAATGGAGGCTTGGTATATGGCTAAAAGTTATGAATGGTTTGCAAAAAATCTTTATCAGTAGATATAAATTTTTTATAGAGTTTATCTTTTAATAAATCCGATTCTGTTAGACCATACATTTTTTTTAATTGCCTCATGCAAAAATAACAAATTGAAGTTTTACGCATAAAATCGTATGATCCTTTCATACATTTATCAGATTTAAATATAAAAATATGTGATTTACAACGCATTTTATGAAATTCTTACAACTTTTTGGTATATAAATTGTTTTCCTGATGGAAAATTGCCAAATCCCACCAGGAAAAACAGATTGCTCCCATGATTTTAGGTTATACTGCTACTTAAATTGATTGTCGGTATAATGTCGGTATAATGTCGGTAAAAACTACAAATATGTCGGTAATTAAGGAGGCTTATGCGTTATGTTATGGGTGTTAGTAAGGCGTATTATAGTTCAAAAAAGCAAAAAGGTAAGACAAGGAACAGAAAATACCTTTTTTCTTATGAATTTGATGTGGAAAGTGGCAAATTCAGAAGAATTCGGATCTCGTTATTTAAGGCAATTTACTACAAAATTACGTTTGTATTCGGATTAAAAACCAGGATAGTAAAAAATCTTTATTGCAGGGATTGTAGAAGATCTCATGATTCTTATGTAAATTTTTGGGATAAGGATTTGTCATGCCCAAATTGTTAAACCTAAATACTGTTAATCTTTTTATTACATAATGGGAAGATTAATTGGTTCAGTTGGTTTAGCTCCTGGTTCGGAGGGTACAGAATTAACCCAGAAAGGAGATCTTCATGGTTATTCAACTTCAAATACCAGGATTCCGATAGGAAGTGATAATCAAGTATTAACTGCCGATTCAGCTCAGGCATTGGGATTAAAATGGGCTACTGCTGGTGGTAGTGGGGATTTTGTTAAAATTGCTCAAACTGTTTTAGGTAGTGGGGGAACATCTTTAAAAATTGCAGATCAATCAATAGATTTAGACCCAACTAATACACCAACTTATACTCAGTTGTATGTGGTTGGTAATTTAGTTTGGTCTAATGAAAGTTTGCCTGCTGTAACAGGTACGATTAACGATGGTTCTAGTTTTATCGGTGTTACCCAAAAAATGGGATCTAGTGTAACTTCATCAGTATTTAGTAATACAAGTACAATTCCTATAGCCATGGCTTTAGCAAGAGATATGGCACCAAGTTTTTTTATGTGGATTGGTATGGGATATTCTGCAACCGATACACAATCCTTAATGTTTAATTGGCATTATACAGGGAATGATGATACTCAAGTTATGGGTGGGGGACGATTGGTTACAACTGCTTCGAGTACATTTACCGATATAGATTTACAGATAGATTCAGAATCAACGAGTTTTGATGAAGATAGTACATTAACATTATATGGTATTAAGGCATGACCCATTTAAAGAAAAAATTATTAACTGATTCAAGTGAATTATATGATATTCCTAATATTAGAAAAAAATCATTTTATGCCGAATTTGAAAATGGTCATTTGATAATATTAGATACAAAAGATCCTGAATTAATCAGTTTTGCAAAAAGTAAGGGATTAAAATAATCCATAAATACTAGAATTTTATAGAAAAGAAATGGATAAGAAAAATGGTGGAATAACCGTAGGAATATCAGGAGCAGTTGCAGTAATAATTTCTATAATATGTCAGATTTTCCATAATGGTGTAGTTCCATGAGTGAAAATAAAAAATCAAAAAAAGATGAAAGTGAAAATTTTATTGATACTTTGAAAGATTTACTTGCCGAGCCACATCAAGATGATGTGTGGAACGAAAAATTTAAGGCAACAGTTAGAAAATATTTTGATATTTAATGGCTAGTTTAGCTGGTTATAATGTAAAAGAAGAAGCTACTGAAGTTAAAAAAAATCTTTTTGAAAATAGAGATACTTTTGTAATGTTGGTTATTGCTTCTGTTGTTGGTGGAGCTATTACCAGGTTTGTAATTCCAAAATCTGTAACGGAGGGTTCTGTTTTTAGTCGTTTTAAATCCTGGTTCGGTTATGATGAAGATGATGATGAATGATGGAATATGTAGATACTGGATTATTAGGAGTAATTTTAGCAACTGTGATTTATTTGATAAAGAAAACAACTACATTATGTCATGATGTAGAAGCGTTAAAAAAAGAACAGTAATATAGTAGTTTAGTTTTTACATTTTTTCATGGAAATAGAAGCACTGTCTATAATTGGCTTAGTGGGTTTGGTTACCCTTGCCATAATCCGAACACAGTTCGGTAAAAACTAACCACTCTTTTTTTTTTAATAACTACCTAAATACCCCTCTCTTTTACTATAATTGTTAAAATGGCTAAAAAACGAAGAAGAAGATCATCAAAGAAAAGAAACGGATCTAAATCAATAAAATCTATGATTAGACAAATTGTGAATAAGGGTTCAGCACCATTGGCATTTTGGCAACAGTTGAGTGAAAAAGATTATCAGGTTTTAAATGCAGATGGAAATTATCGAGCATTAGATTATTTAGGTAAACTAAAAGTAGCTTCTAATATTCTAACTGGTTCATTAACTGGCAGGGTATTATTTAGTGATCAATACAATCCACAGCCAGGTGGTCAGCCAAGAATCAACCCAGCAGGGATTATAAATAAATGGGTTGGAATTGGCGTAGCTGGAAAACTTTATGGTAAAATAGGTAAAAGTATGAAATTACCTGAAGCAAGTATGATTGATAAAGTTGGATCTAAACTCATATTTGGAGGCGCAGTTGGTGGCTTTTTCGATCCACCAGGAAATCCAGGAGGCTATGTTTCAACTGCTAATGTCACACCGAATGTTATGGTTCAGAATAGATCTCAAACCAATAGAGCATTTGCAACAGCTCAAAGAAATAGAAGTTTTGTACCAGTAGATAGTTTTGATTATTCAACAGGGAGTGCGTTTAGATGAGTGGAGCATGGGATATTGCAACTGCCTCAAGCCTGGGGACTGGGGTTGCAAAGACTACCATTAACGGAGGAGCTAATCTCACCAAGCCAACACAAGCAGTTAATCTCGTGGAAACCGTACCGTACACAGTATCAAGTGGTGCATATACGGCTGGAGAATCCATAGCTTTAACAGCATATTTAGATTCATTTTCAGTTGATCTTTTACCAAAAAGAATGATAGTGCCACCAGTTCAGGCAGGACTAGGTACTCTTATTAACATTGTAGCACCAATTTTGGAGGCTTACGAATGTAATACTGGTTTGCAAGAGGGTGCAACTTCTCAATTTATTGTAAGTGGTCAAGCACAAGTAGCTAATACAGTAGCACCTTTGATGGGAATGGCATTACATTATTCAACTACTCCACCAAATAGACCAGAACACTTCTACCATAAACCTGATGATGAAAGTAGCTTTACAACTGCAACAACAAATGCAGGAAACGATTTCACAATCAATGACGGTATGTGGTTAGAAGATATGTACGTTTCAGTATTTGCAGGAACACCAACAGTATCACAATCGATAAGTGGTTATGGTACTTTTAGTTCTAACGATTTCGGTAATTCGTTACCACTCAAAGTACCAATGCAACCTGGCGCATGTGGTCTAGCAGGAACAATGACACCAGGTAACTTACAATTAGCAAGTTATCACAATACACATATGCCAATGAAAACATCTTGTAAGATTTCGACTAGTTTCACCAATGATATAACTCAAAGTGCAACTACTAGATTTATCATGGGTGTAGGTTATACAAAACAGGATTAGGAGTTGTTCCTAATTGTCGCAAATTCCAAGAGATTCATTTAGACCAGCTTTAATAAAACCGACTTTTAATGTTGGGGATTACGGTCACGACGTAATAATCCCACTAAATTGTATAACTGGTTCAGCTACTACTACATTAACTCCATCTACTGCAACTTTTGTTCAAGTGTTGGAAGATAGTAGAGTGCCAGTTGATGAAGTAAATCAGTTCATTACAGATAGTGATAAAATGGAGCTCGTACACGCTGGAAATGATACTGATTTTGATACTACATGGGAGTGGTTACCTGATATGTCTTTTCAAGCGTACAAGGCTAGTTTTTGTTTAGCCGTAGCCATGAAGGTTTCAGCTTATACTTCAGGGAATTTTGCGATTTCTTCAGTACAACTAACTTTAAAATCCGTTGGAGGGGGGGAAGGTGACGAAGTTATTGTTGATAAAATTATAAATCCTGGTATGGCGAATATGACAGGAGTGGCAGAACAAGTAGCAATTCTTAATGTAGATACTAAAACAAGTGCAAAAATAGCTGATAAATCTGTATCAATGCAAGTTAAAGTTAATACTACTTCTGGTTCAGGTACGTATCAATGTGGTATAGTTCC